>FKKE01003244.1_pt1 | contig 76794 bp, 61 predicted proteins | sample 1106331 | NCBI WGS metagenome assembly FKKE01 (sample SAMEA3931202, study PRJEB13176) | freshwater metagenome | biome: Drinking water system; feature: drinking water; material: freshwater | place: China | collected 2013-02-06 | reverse complement strand
AGGAGATCAAGGACGCCGACGGCCTCATCGTGCGGTCCGGAACCAAGGTAACGGCGGAATTGATCGCCGCAGCCGAAAAGCTCAAGGTTGTCGGACGGGCCGGATCCGGCTTGGACAACGTCGACACGCCGGCGGCGACGAAACGGGGCATCGTCGTGATGAATACGCCGGGCGGGAACACGGTCACGACCGCCGAACATACCATGTCGATGATTTGCGCAATGAGCAGGCGGATCCCCCAGGCGACGGCGTCGGTCAAGGCCGGTAGATGGGAAAAGGACAAGTTCATGGGTGTCGAGCTCTACAACAAAGTGCTCGGCATCGTCGGGGTGGGCCAGATCGGAGGGCACCTGACCAAGTTGGCCCAAGGGATCGGGATGAAGGTGATCGCCTACGACCCCTACTTGGCCGCAGAGCGCGCCGAGAAAATGGGCGTCACGATGATGGACCTGGCCGATCTCTTCCGGCAGGCCGACATCATTTCGGTCCACACTCCATTGACACCTGAGACGAAAGGCATCATCAACGCCCAGGTCATCGCGACCATGAAGCCGGGGGTGATGATTGTAAATTGCGCCCGCGGCGGCATTATCAACGAGGCGGATCTGGTCGAAGCGCTCAAGAGCAAGAAGGTGGCGGCAGCCGCGTTCGATGTCTTTGAGGAAGAACCGGTCAAAGCCGACAACCCGTTGCTCGCGCTCGACAACTTCATCTGCACACCCCACATTGGGGCCCAAACGACCGAGGCACAGGAGAACGTTGCGGTTGGAATTGCTGAACAGATCGTCGACTATTTCACCAAAGGAATCGCCCGGGGCGCCGTCAATATTCCTTCAGTGTCGCCGGAACTGCTCCCAAGGCTCCAGCCCTATCTGTCGCTCGGCGAGCAGCTGGGTAAGCTGCAGACGCAACTCTGCGAGGGGGGCATCGAGCACGTGACGGTCGAATACAGCGGAGAGGTTGCGGGGCTGTCCGTCGCGCCGTTGACGATCGCGGTCCTAAAAGGGCTGCTGACTCCGATCATGGAGGCGCCGGTCAACTACGTGAATGCGCCGATCGTCGCGAAAGAACGCGGGATCGAGGTCAAAGAAGTCAGAAGCTCCGATGCGGGAGATTTCACGAGCTTGATCCGGGTGCGCGTCGAGGCCGGGAAGAAATCTCATCAGGTTGCCGGCACGCTGTACCATAAGAAGGATCCTCGGGTCGTGGAGATCGATCAATTCAAGGTTGAGGTCGTGCCAGAAGGACACATGCTGTTTATCCACAACATCGACCGCCCCGGTGTCATCGGAATGGTCGGCAAAGTGCTGGGCGACAACAACATCAATATCGTCCGGATGCAGTGTGCCCTGGAAAAGCGCGGAGGAAACGCGCTCTTGATCATCGGGTCGGACCAGACGTTCCCGGCCTCCGTGTTGAACACGATCAAAGGCAGCAAGGACATTCTCTCGGTGAAAGTCGCAGCGCTGTCCTAGTTCGGGTCAATCCTTAACGTCCGCACAGCCAATCGGTTCACTATGCCTGCTGCCTCTCCGAAGTCCCGTTCATCTTCGGCTCATGCCTCATCGTCCCGTGAGCGTTCGCTGATTCCGGTCGGCATGGCGACCATTCTCCCGCATGCGGCCAGGCAGGTCCGTCATCTTGAAAGCACATTACTCGGTGCGGTCGGCCGGTGGGGCTATGACGAGATCATTCTCCCGACTTTCGAGTACTTGGACGTCCTCGCCCCGGGCCTGGAAGCGGAACTGCTCGAAACCTGTTATCAGTTCATCGATCGGACGACCGGTCGCACATTGCTGTTGCGCCCTGATGCCACTGCGCAAGTCGCCAGGACCATCGCCATGGGGTTGACCGGCGACAGGGTTCCCCAGCGCCTGTGCTATCGGACCTCTGTTTTTCGCTATGAACCGGAGCATGCGGGGCGGGGGCGGGAGATCTTCCAGGTCGGAGCTGAATTGGTCGGTGTTGACGACGTGGCTGGCGACGTTGAAATCGTGTCCGTACTGGTTGAAAGTCTCCGGGCGACCGGACTGCGATCGTTTACCATCGCGCTCGGCCATGTGGGATTCATCAAGGGACTCCTGATACGGTCGGGAATGTCGCCGCATGGACAGAAGCGGGCCGAACAGGCGGCGGCTCGCAAGGACCTCCCGCGTCTTGAGGAGATCCTGGCCAGCGAGCGCATCGCCAAGTCGGTGGCGCGCGCGATCCGGGAGGCGCCGGAACTCGCCGGGGGGGAAGAGGTGCTCGAACGGGGACGGGTCCTGGCGGCCGGTGACCCTTCGTTGCTGGCGCCGCTGGATCGGTTAGCACAGCTCTATCACCTGCTGTGTGCGTCGGGCCACCGCAACTTCCTCCATTTGGATCTGGGAGAGTTCCGAGGGTTCGACTACTATGATGGAGTCGTGTTCGACGTCTTTGCGGAGGGGGTCGGAGCGGAACTGGGAGGCGGTGGACGGTACGATCACTTGATCGGCCGGTTCGGCCGCCAGCTCCCCTCTACGGGATTTGCCATCGATGTGGACCGCCTGTTCCGGGCCGTACGATTTCCCGAGGAAACAAACGGACGTTCATCTATCGACTGCCTGGTGATCGGTCCCCGGCGGGTAGTGCGCCGGATCGGTGACGTGGCGTCCATGCTACGCAAGGGGAATCGGCGCGTGGCGCAGCAAACCGCCAGGGGCGGGGATGACATGCTGCTAGAACAGGCAGATTTGGCCGGACAGGCCCAGCGAGCCCAAACCATCGTAATTGTCGGCGCCCAGGGGCTTGCCAACGATGACGTCATGGTAGGGCGGCCGAGGCCGATATCCGGCGATGTTCGCAAGAACGGCCGGGCGTACCGGACGACGTTCAGGAAGATGGCGCTGAACTCCGTCCTGAAAGGCCTAGGCCTGTCGCGTGATCGGGCGAGGGGAACGACGTGAAATCCATCCCCGAAGTCGACCTGTCGCAGCCGAAGCTTCCCCCACAGAATGTGGAGGCGGAACAGTCCGTGCTGGGAGCGGTGTTGCTTGACAACCAAGCCATGGCCAAGGCGATGGAGTTGGTCACTGAGGAGGATTTCTATCGAACTGCTCACCGAAGGATCTATCAGGCCATGCTGGAGTTGTCAGAAACCGGGGAGGTGATCGATCAGATTACCTTGACGGAGCGGCTGAAAGCCAAAGGTGAGTTGGAATCGGTCGGAGGAGCATCCTACTTGGCCGAGCTGGTCCAGATCGTCCCCAGTTCTGCGAACGTCCGCTACCACAGCAAAATTGTCCGAGACAAGGCATTGCTACGGGAGTTGATCCACACTTCGACGGAAGTGCTGACGCGCGGGTATGAGGGGACGGCCCCGATCGATGAATTGCTTGATTTCGCGGAACGCTCTGTTTTCAGCATCGCTCAAGGGAAGCTCGACCGGTCGTTCAGCCCCATCAATCACATTATTAAAGAGAGTCTCGATCTCGTCGACAAACTGTCGAAGCGGAAAGAGCACGTCACGGGGGTGCCCACCGGGTACTACGATCTGGACGACATTACGGCCGGTCTCCAACCATCCGATCTTGTGGTGATAGCGGGCCGGCCGAGTATGGGGAAGACGAGTCTCGTACTGGGAATGGCCTCCCATGCAGCCCTGCATGCAGGATCATCGGTGGGAATCTTCAGCCTCGAAATGTCGAAGCCCCAAATCGTGTTGCGCATGCTGAGTTCCGAAGCCCGGGTCGATTCACACGCGCTTCGCACGGGGAAACTGCAGAAGGAAGATTGGTGGCGTCTGGCCGAGGCGGCTGGCCGCTTGGAGCAGGCCCCCATTTATATCGACGACACGGGCGGCATCACCGTCCAGCAGATGCGGGGGAAGGCCCGTCGCCTCAAAGCTGAGCGGGGCCTCGACCTGCTGATCGTCGACTACCTCCAATTGATGCAGGGGCGGAGCGACGCGGAGTCCCGCCAGCAGGAAATCTCTGATATCTCTCGATCCTTGAAGGCTTTGGCCAAGGAGTTGAACGTCCCGGTAGTGGCGCTGTCACAGTTGAGCCGTGCCGTAGAGGCTCGCAAGCCGCCGATCCCCATGCTGGCGGACCTTCGGGAGAGCGGTGCCATCGAACAGGATGCGGACGTCGTCATGTTCATCTATCGTGAGGAGGTCTACGATCAGAACTCCGAGAGGAAGGGGATCGCCGACATCCTCGTCAGCAAGCACCGTAACGGCCCTATTGGAAAGAAAGAGTTGTTCTTTCACGATCGGTTCGCCAAATTCGAAAGTCTCGACAATCGCGAAGACGTTTGACCCTGCCCGAATCGCTTCGTATAATCTGTGAGTGTCGGTTCCAAGTCCATTCAGCCGTCGGTCTCCCGGAAACATGCCGCTGTTGCGCCAGACATTCGCAAGTGGGCTGAGGGGGGAGTTTCGCGCCGTTGCTCCCATCCTGACCCTCCTTCTGCTTGCTGCCTGCGGAACCGCGCCTAAGCCTCCCGCACATGCCGCTCCGGCACCTGCTGTAGGGAATGCCGCCTCTTCCTCGCACCCGACCGATCCCAATGCCGCCTACCATTTCATGCTGGGGTACCAGGCGGAATTGAGCCAGGACATGGAAAAGGCGCTCAAGGAATATCAAGCCGCGCTCAAGTTCGATCCTTCGTCCCAATCGGTCAGAAGCCGGTTGGCTGGGCTCCATTTTTCGTTGGGTGATACGGCCAATGCACTCCGATACGCCGAAGAAATCGCAAACAGCCCCACCCAAGACGTTCGGTTGCTGACGCAGATGGCGGGCATCTATGCCAGCGCCGGCCAGCCTGAGCGGGCGGTCACGTTGCTCAATAGGGCCATCGCTCAGGAGCCGGAGTCCGGCGATCCGTACTTCGCGAAGGGCCTGTTGTTGTTGAACTTGAAGCGTGCGAATGAAGCCGAGCAGGCGATGCAAGCCGGTCTTGCCAAGTTGCCGGATTCCGCGGTCGGACACTACCATCTTGGCCGCGTCTTGCTGGAATCAGGAAAGCAGCAAGAGGCTCTGGCGAGTTTTGAGCGGGCCATGGCCGTGAATCCTGCCTTTGAGCCGGCGTACCTGGCTGTCGCGAGCGTTTATGAGTCGCGGCATGAAAGAGAACGCGCCGTAGGAGTGCTGAAGAAATACCTGCAAGGCGTCAACCCGAACAATCGCGACATCCGCCACTATCTCGTCCGTCTATTTGTTGAAGCCAAGGACTATCAGGGGGCAATGACGGAGCTTGAAGCCTTGATCGCTGACGATCCGGCGGACTTGGATGCACAGCTCAGAGTGGCATTGATCTATGGGGAGCAGAAAGAATACGGCAAAGCGATCGACCGCCTCACGGAGATCCTGAAATCCCGCCCGGCCGAGTTGAAGGTCAGGGATTACCTCGGTTATCTGTACGAAGAGTCCAAGGATACGAAGAAAGCGCTTGAGACGTATACCTTTAACGTGCAACTCGAGCCGACATTCTTCGAGGGGCACCTGCATCTCGGCGTGCTCCAATACCGGCTCAAGCAGTTTCCAGAAGCGATCGAGCATCTAAGTCGTGCGGTTTCGCTCAACCCGAAACAGCCTGAACCCCATATCGTGCTTGGTTTAGCCTATTTGCAGAAGGAGCAGTACGAGAAGTCTGCGGAAGTCTTCGAAGAAGGCATTCGTCACAATCCGAAGAGTGCAGACCTTCATTTCAACCTGGGAACAGCCTACGATAAGCTGAACAAATTCGACGACGTTGTCCGCGTCATGGAAACCGCAATCAAGCTGGATCCTCACCATGCCGATGCGCTGAACTACCTCGGATACAGCTATGCCGAACGGGGGGTAAAAATCGACCAGGCGTTGTCCCTCACGAAGCAGGCCGTGGCATTGAAACCGGAAAATGGATACTACGTCGATAGCTTGGGATGGGCCTTCTTCAAGTCCGGTCTGCTGTCTGAGGCGCTAACAGAAATCAAGCGCGCCGTCGTGCTGGTCGGAGATGACCCTGTGATCTATGAACATCTCGGAGATATTTACGCGAAGCAGCAACGCCTCTCCGATGCCCGCGAAGCCTGGCTCCATGCGTTAGAACTCGATCCATCCAACCACAAGCTCATGGAACGGTTTCGGGAGCTCGGAATGGGTGATCCCGCGAGTGAAGACCGTATCCAACAGGCTAAACGTCGCGTATCCGGCCAGATACAGCCTCCAAGCCCCTGACAGCTTTTTCTAATCCTCGCTCTTCCTAATCCTCCTCCCCTGACCACCTGGTCTAGTTCCATCACGTCGTCAACTAAGAATGTGATGTGCTTCAGCATTAGTGCTCAGTAAAGCCTCAGAGCTACAGCAGTACTAGGCCAATTGCTTCCATATCCAACGGACCCATAGCCCTCTTCAGGGCTGAATATCTCGGAGCGGCGTGGTGACAAATATTGGCAAGTGAGAGCGAAAGAGGGAAGAACTTTCCCTTCCGCCTACTCGGGTTTAGCCGATGGTCAATCATAAGTATCTGAAATCACATGGCTTAGCCAGGATAAGTCGGTCAGACCGTATCCGGCATTGAACCTGCTATACCCCAGACCAGAAGTAGAGTTGGCACTGGAATAAACCTGTGTGCATGAGTCAAAGGGCGAGCCAGTGAAACATCAACAAGGAGGAGCAGCGATGTGTAAGCAGTTAAAGGGACAAAAGGGTTTTACCCTGATTGAGTTGATGATCGTCGTGGCGATCATCGGTATCTTGGCGGCAATCGCCATCCCGAACTTCCTGGCCTATCAGGCCCGGTCGCGTCAGGCCGAGGCACGCACCAACCTGGGTGCCGTGTTCGTGTCGGAAGTGGCGTTCTTCGGTGAAAACAACCGCTATTCGGACTTTGCCACCATCGGCTATACGCTCGCCGGGGCGTCCAACATGTACACCTATCGGAGCCCGGTCGCGACGGGTGATGGTGCGAGCTCTGGGGCCCAGGGTGCGGACCGCTACAATACTCAGGCCGGTTCGCAGAACGCCGGTGGGACGAACATTGCGGATCCGGCTGGTACGGTTGTCACGGCGGCACAATTGCCTGCGGCTGGTGCAGCCGGTCAGTTCACCGCGACCGCGTCAGGAAACGTGGACGGTGATGCGACGGTGGACCACTGGTACGTGAACGACGTCAAGCAGATCCTGAACGATCGTAACGACGTCACCAGCTAAGCGATAGACGCATCGCGTAGCCCATGAGTGGGGAGAGGTCACCTCTCCCCACTCTGTGTTTTTTCTCCTCCTCTCCGTTGCATTGTGATAGAGATGAGTCGTGAAGGCGGAAGCGGCATCTTCTCCCACCCCAGGATTCCATAGCGCGTCCCACAAGTTTGCAGCGATTGCGACGCCAGAGTCATGCGGACACGATTCGCACTTATGGATTGGTCTCGTCATCGCCGTCCTCATGTTCTCACCCTTGATCGAGGGCGGGACGACCCACATTGCTGTGATGACCATCCGGCTGCTGATTTTGGCCTTGGCTGGCGTGGCTCTGTATCGAATCTATCAACTTGGAGAGGTCAAACTTCCCTCACATGCCCTTGTGATGCCTATTCTCTCTTTCTTGGTGTGTGCCTCTTGGTCGGTCGCATTCTCATCCTACCTTCACCAGAGCACCCAGTGGTTGGCCGTGTTACTGAGCTACACGATGTTCCTGTATTTGCTTGTCTTTTTCATCGCCCGATGGGAGCATGTGCTGTCTGTGGTCGGGGTGTTACTGGTCATGGCTTGCTTCCAGGCAAGTCTTAGTGCCCTTCAGTTCGGGAAGGGGATCCTCCGCCCGAACGGCACATTCTTCAATCCCAATTTCTTGGCAGGGTACTTGGTCGTAGCGTGGGTCATGCTATTGTCCTATCTTGTCTATCAGCCCATACGTCGGACTCGATCCCTGTCCCTGTCCCTGTCGCTCCAGGGTGTTCGATCGATGGCTCGATACCTGTTTCCAATATGCCTCTTCGCGGCCTTGAGCCTGGCCATCTTGGGAACGGGGTCAAGAGGGGGAGTACTCGCTGCAGTTACCGGGGCATCCATCGTAGTAGGCACAAGATTCGGTTTTCGAGCGGTGGCGGGCATCGTGATCCTCTGTGCGGCAGGCGTATTACTCATCCCCAATCCCCTCCAGGATCGTGTTTACACCGAACATGCCTCAAACCCTGTCACATACACCAGGATCGAAATGTGGATGAGTGCTGTTCGGATGATCATGGATCATCCGCTGGGAATCGGACTTGGTCTCTACCAATATGTCTTCCCGCAGTATTCGTTCCCGGTCGAGTCGCAGATTGCACGGTATGGGATGCTAGCCCAGACTCCCCACAACGAATACCTACAGATTGGCGTTGAGCTAGGTGTCCCTGGTCTGCTGATCGTCGGATGGGGACTTTATCTCCTTAGTCGCCAGGTTTGCAGAGTGTTGGGCCAAAGACTCACTCGCCTTCAGCGTCTCATATTGGTGGGAGCCGCGGGGGCTATCGGAAGTCTTCTTGCCCATGCCGCAGTTGATTCAAATCTCCATGAGCCGGCTCTCGCCCTTGCTCTCGTCGCTTGCGTAGCGATTCTCATCGCGTCGTCGCCGAGGCTATTTCGAGCCTCCAGCGAAGACGGGTGGGTCATTCCGGTCGCCCATCGTTCTTTGTCGACGATCTTGGCGGCGATACTTATTGGACTGATGGCATTGTTTGCCGTCCGACTCGGGGTCGCCTGGACCTACTATGAAAGAGGAAATGAATTGAACCGTAGCGGCGACTTGGCGGGGGCCGTCGACCGCTACGATTCGGCTGCCGCGATGGATCCAGGAAAAGCGCTCTACCAGAGTGCTCTTGCCGCCGCCAGGTTCCGGCAGTTTGAGCGTAGTGAGAATGTCGAGTACGCCAGGATAGCAGCGGCACATTTAAGTGACGCACTCAAATTGAATCCGCTTGATGGTCGTTTGGCCGGCCTGCTTGGGAAAGTTCATGCGCGGTTGAGTTCCATTTCCGGTTTGAAGGGAGAGGAGAGGAGATCTGCTCTTCTCCTGGCTGAAAAAGCTTATGAGCGCGCCATCATCCATGAACCGTTCAATGCCGTCCATTATTGGGAGGCAGGACAAGTCTACCTCCAATTGGAAGACGGCAAGGCCAGTGAGGCGTCCATCAGGCGGGCGGCGGAGTTAGAGCCAAATTTTCTGCGCGCCAGGGAATGGCTTGCAAGGATCTATCTCAATCGTGGGGAGTTGTCTCGTGCACGGGACGAATACGCCGAAATCAAAGCACGCCAAGAACGGTATCGACAGATTGCGACCACCGTACTCGAGAAAGAATTCCTCGTGGCGAACTCTGATGCATTGGGAGCCGCGATTTCTCGAATAGGGGGAGAAAGTTGAGCAGAGGTTGGAGATCGTGGTGCGCGCGGGCGACGGGGATCGTCCTTTTGGCAGGAGCGGTCACTGCCGCGTCAGTTCTTGCAGAACAGTTGCGCCCAACGGGAGAGCGATCCGAGGAGTTATCCTATCTTCCCAAAGGGCAACACCTGAAGGTCGCGGTGCTCGGCTATGAGCATATCACCGCTGATCTCATCTGGATGAAAGCCGTGCAGTACTTTGGCGACATGAAGCAGACGACGAAAGGGTTTAAGTGGGCGTATCATGCGACGGACGTCGTGACAGACTTGGATCCTGATTTTGTGCTGGCCTACCAAGCCGGCGGGACAATTCTCGGCGTGTGGTCGGGTCTGATGGAGGAGAGCATCGCGCTCTTGCAGAAAGGGATGCGGCACCGGCCCGACGACTGGCGGTTCCCCTTTCTCATTGGGTACGACTATTTTTACGAATTGTGTGACGCCGCGAACGGAGCGAAGTACTTCCAACTGGCGGCGACGCTGCCGGGTGCTCCTTCGTATCTCCCTAAGTTGGCGGCAAGGTTGGCTGCGGAAGCCGGAGATCCCAACGCAGCAATTGAATTTTTGGTTCGGTTCAGCAGACAGGTCGGTGATGAACGGGTGAAGGAGGCATTGGAGGTGCGAATTAAGGAACTGGTCATCGAACGAGACGTTCGGGGTATCGAAGAAGCCATGAGACGATTCAAAGACCGAGCAGGCCGTATGCCGCAGACGCTCGATGAACTCGTCGAACAGAAATTCCTTGCGTCGGTTCCTACGGAGCCATTCGGGGGTCGGTATCTGTTGTCGCCGTCCGGCGAGGCAGCCAGCAGTGAACTCAAAGATCGTCTTCGAGCATTTCGAAAGGTCGGCTGTGCAAACAAGCCACCAATCGTCTTGAACTGATCAAGGGGTCAGAAGGACATGAAAGCGATTGCGATCGAAGGATTAACGAAGTGTTATCGACCAGTCTGGCCTGGATCGGCGCCTTTCACGGCGCTTTCAGGGCTTTCACTTTCGGTCAATCCAGGCGAGATCTACGGATTCTTGGGACCCAATGGGGCAGGGAAAACAACAACGATCAAGATACTCATTGGCCTCATCAAGCCAACGGAAGGGCAGGCCATGGTATTGGGAAATCCGGCAGGCGACGTTGCCACTCACCGCCGCATCGGCTTTCTCCCGGAGTCCCCATATTTCTATGATTATCTCACTGCCGAAGAATTTCTTGGATTTTATGGCAGGCTGGCAAGAATCGATCGTGGAGTTCTCGAGAGGCAAATTTCCGAAATGCTAAGACTCGTGGGGCTGTCCGATGCGCGGACACGGCAGCTTCGGAAGTTCTCCAAGGGGATGCTTCAGCGAATCGGTTTAGCGCAGGCCCTGATCCATGATCCCGAGTTGGTGATCTTGGACGAGCCCATGTCAGGGTTGGACCCGTTGGGGCGGAAGCAGGTACGAGACATCATCCTCGCTCTGAGGGATCGAGGCAAGACCATCTTCTTCAGTTCGCACATCCTGCCGGACGTCGAAATGTTGTGTGACAGGGTCGGAATCATTGGCAATGGTCAGCTAAGAGCAGAGGGCACGGTCGACGAATTGGTGGACCGCAACCACACACAATCGATCGAGGTCATCTGTGAAGGCCTGAACATCGACGCGCTCGACGGAATCCGGACCGTCGCGGATCGACTGATTCAACAGGGCCGGCAATGCTTGATCGTCCTTCCGAGCGCAGATTCCGTAGGGCCTGTCGTTGCAGAAGTGGCAAGACAACACGGACGGTTGATATCCGTTACTCCGCAAAAACGATCTTTGGAGGAGCTGTTTGTCAACCCCGTGCCTGGACAGCGAGGTTGAAAGTAGGATCATGGGAAACATTGGCGTGATCGCCCTCAACACGTTTCGAGAAACACTGCGAGACAAGATCCTTTACAATCTCCTTTTGTTCGCGCTCTTTCTGATCGGCGGCTCTGCGGTTCTGGGCAAGCTGACCTTCATCGATCACGACAAGATCATGACAGATGCGGGATTGGCGGCCATTAACATTGTGGGTGTCATCATCGCCATTTTTGTCGGCATCGGGTTGGTGAGCAAGGAGATCGAACGACGGACGATCTATACCATCATCGCCCGGCCTATACGGCGATCAGAGTTCCTCCTCGGAAAGTATCTCGGTTTGGCGACGACGTTAGCCGTCAACATGTCCGTCATGGTGTTGGTATATTTCGCCGTGCTGGTCTTGAACCGTGCACCTATCCACCCTTCGTTGCTCCAAGCGCTCCAGTTGATTTTCGTGGAGCTGCTCATCGTGACAGCCATGGCGTTGCTGTTTTCGACGTTTACCACCCCCTCTTTGAGCGCCATGTTTAGCATCGGGTTGTACGTCGTCGGTCATCTGACGTCGGATTTGCGTGGGCTTGCCGCCACCAGCAAGAGCGGGATAACGCAGGCGGTCATGACGGGCCTCTACTACGTGGCGCCGAATCTCGACATGCTCAATATCAAAGGTCAGGCTGCCGCTGGGGTGTCTGTTCTGCTGACCTATGAAGCCATGGCGACGGTATACGGTCTCCTGTATTCATGCCTGCTGCTCGCATTGGCCTGTGCCGTGTTCGAACGCCGTGATTTCTAGCCTTGCCTATCGTTCCTGGAAGGGCAAACCATGAAGGCCCTCGCCGTTCTCCCGCCTGATCGATGGATGCAGATCAATCTCGTGGAAACGTTGGAGCGATACTACTGCAAATCGCTCCAGATATTTCACTATCCGAGCGGCATGGGGGAGTTGGGGTGCAAGGAATGGCGGGCGAGACGCGATCGCATGAATCTGGATCTGATCACGCTCGCGAGAAGGCTTAAGTCTGCAGGACAGCTCGACTTCATCTTTCTGATTGTCTATGACGATTTCCTGTTGGTGGACACTGCCAAGGCATTGCAGGCCCTCGGGGCTCCGATGGTCAATTATCACATCGACATGGTGTTTCAATGGCATCGAGTAATCCGCACAGCACCGTACTTCACGGCACTGGCTGTGGCACAACTTGCGAATGTGGAACATCTGCGTCCATATGCCTCGCGAATTGAATCGATGCCGATGGCTGCGAATCCTGATTTCTACCGGGCCATTGAATCCATACAGGGCGGGTATCGGCACGAGGTGTCATTTGTCGGGAGCTTTGACCCCTATCGAAGGGCCTTTCTTGCCGAATGCGTCAAGAACGGCGTCCGGCCCGCGGTGTATGGAAAAGGGTGGGACAACCCCGGGATGAATCAGTATCGATTTCCCTGGGATCTGTACAAGATCGCGCATGATCTTCGGTACTATGGCTGGCCGAGATTGCGTGCCGAAGGACCTGCATGGATCAGCCGCGCCCTGTCGAGAAAATTGGCACGCAACCACCGTTTCGAGCCTCTCAACGGCGTTGACGTGGCGGGGCCCTGTACGGACGAAGAGATGCCGAGGATCTTCCGGTCGAGCCGTATCAACTTAGGGTTTTCAGATACTGGTTGGCATAATAAAAATGAGGTGATGCACTCCGGGATGCGCCAGTGCCGCCTCCGAGATTTTGAAGTGCCCATGGCTGGCGGCTTCTATCTGACCCAGGAGGTTCCAGACCACCATGAGTATTACAAGGTTGGCCAAGAGATTGAAACATGGTCCGAGCCTCGCGAGCTTGCGGAAAAGATTGCTTTCTACACTCGTAACACGAAGGCAGCGGAACGGATCAGGGGTGCCGGAGCCAAGCGGGCGCTGGAAAGTCACACCTGGCGGCATCGGTTTGACCACCTATTTAAGACGCTCGGCATAGGGGCTTCCTAGGTATCGCGTTCACCCGATCCGCAAGCCGGAGTTCTGCGCCATGCTCCATACGATCTGTCGACATAGTGATTCGCGTTCGATGTGACAGGTCTTAGGCCACAACGTTTCCCGAAGACGATGATCAGATTGCAACTCGAAGACACCAGATGTCCTTCCTGCTCCGCACCCGCCCTCGTCTGCGCGGCAGGGGATGTGTTTGGAGAAGAATCCATTCACGAAAACGGTGTGAGATGTCAAAAGTGCGACGTGGGATTCGATGTCATTTGGGGGGTGCCGTTTCTCGGCCAGTTTGCGCCATCGGACATACTGAGCTTGATCGAGATCGCATCTAACGCAGACAACTATTCCCGCAAGGCGAACGCGCATGAACAGGATCCTCAAGAGAACGGAGGGATCGATTATGCCGGGTGGCAGGATCTCCTGGAAGGCTACCATCTGTGCTCCGATCGAGAGGCCTATCTTTCAGCCCATGGTATTACCCCGCAGATCGCCGCGTGGTTTCCCAATCGCTATGCCGAGCACATCTACTTCCGGGCCCTTACTTCTTCTTTGGGGTTGCAAGGGAAACGAGTTCTGGATGTCGGAGCAGGCCCTGGTTTCGACAGCTACAAATTTGTGAAGGCCGGCTCTATCGTCACCTGCCTTGAATTCAGTCCCATCCTGGCGCACGAGGGATTGCGCAAGGTCCGTGGAGCGCGCTGGTTCTGTGGTAACTCGAACGCCCTCCCGTTTACAGGCGGAGCGTTCGATCTGGTTGTCGCCAACGCCGCCCTGCATCACATGCAGGACATTCCGAGAGCGATCGAAGAGATGCTCCGAGTATTGCGGCCGGGCGGTTGCATGATGACCCTCTGCGATTCCTATCGGAAAACCGGGTCCAGTGAACAGGTCGAACTCGATGTATTCAAGAACGATCCCGCCGTGCTCATGGGCGTCAACGAAGGGATTCCGCCGTTCGGTGAGTTTGTTTCAGCTCTGTCGAAGCATCGGGATTGTCTTGATATCGAGGTGATCACAAGCGAAGTACACGGATTGCAATACGACCGGACGGCAAAGGGGTTGAAACTGCCGCGAGTCTTGAAACGAAGTCTGCCTTTCCCGAGGCAGTGGAGTTTCGATGAGGCATTGGATTTCTTGCCGAACACCTCAGGGGGCCTGGCGCTTCGAGTTCGTCTCAAAAAACCCATTTCCGATTCCCCGGCAGCAAAGATCGTCGGCACAATCAAGCCAGCCGACTTCGCTCGCGCCCTCGACAGCCAGAGCCACGGTATCGCAACGCTCGCAGCCTATGTTCCAAGATCATATGTCGACCTCCCGCTGCTTGGAATGGAGCACGCAAAGTTTCGATTGCTGAACGGGTGGAAGCCGCCAGAATCAGGCTTATCCTATCGCACAGCTCTCGGCCGCGGGCGATCCTTTCACATGTATTGTGGCGGAGATAGTGCCATTCGAGTCAAGGTGCTCCTTCCGCACATCAACAGAAGCGACAAACCGGAGATTGTCCTGCAGGTGAATGGAGTGGCTGTGGGGAAACGACGGCTGTGTCGAGGGCTTTGGACGGAGATCGTTGCGCCCGTCGACGCGATTTCTCCCGGTTCGGTTGCCGCGGTCGAAATCAGGCTTGAAACAACACTGCCGGAGTTAGAAGGAAAGACGTTCCATGTGCGTGAATGTGGATTTGGCCCTCTTCGATGCGAACAGGGGACGGCCGAATCCGATCTCGAACAATTTGGATTGGAGGCTCTGGCTCAGATTGGACTCATCGGTCCGAATCATGTTCTCGTCCTCTTCTCGTCGGACTATGCATTGGGGGTGATGACGATCAACCGGTTGCGCGAACTGGGAATCGCCGTTCGCGCAATCGTGGCGAAAGAACAGATTTCGTTCTACCGCTCCGAACCAGGTATCGAGATCTCAGGGACGTACGAAGACAAAGAGGGTATGGAGGGAGATGAGTTGCTTGGGTCGGGTCGTATTGACTTGATCGTCGCCCCGGACCTTCAATCTGCCCATCGCTTGACCTGCCTGGTGCGCTCGAGAGTGGCCGCTTCCCACTGCTATGTGGTGTTGCCCGGGGGGCATGTCGCGAGGGCGAACCCTCAAATGCTTGCAGAGGTTTCATCGAGACTCCGGCGGCAGGAACGGGTGATGGCATTCAGGCAGCTCGTCGGCGCCCTTCTGAAGCGATTCGCGTGGGCAAGGCCGTGATAGAGCATTTCATGGTGCGTTGGAATGCCAAACCCGGGCGCCTCCGTGGATTCATTCGTCCTCAAAGTTTCCCGGCGACGTCACATCACATTGGCTGTGGATGTTCGCCGACTACCCGTCGGCTTTCCGAGGCGTGAGATGCGAGGATACTTCTACCAGGTTCTGAGGAGGTATCTCTCGCTGTTTGTGCTTCCTCAAAATTCTGTCGTTGAAGTAGACCCAATGAATGGGTTGCTGGTCGCCGCATTCCCAAACGGGCGGGTGGCCTTCAGGGACACAAGAGGCACAGCAAGGTGTCCGGTTCCTCAGGGCCGCGTTGTTGACTGGGACGCGCTCGTCGACAATCGCCCAGATTATTTCGTCTTGAGCGGTCTGATCCACTACGAGCGTGACATCCAGCACCTGATGTCCCAGTTGTATCGCCGGTGTCATGCCGGGACACGACTCATCGTCACCTATTACAGCAGCCTGTGGCGTCCAATCATCAACTTGGCTTCGCGATTAGGAATGAGGGAAAAAACGCCGGAACTGAACTGGTTAGCCCCGGAAGACATCGTTAATCTGCTCGCCCTAGAAAACTTTGAACTTGTGAGGCAGGATTGTAAGATTCTACTGCCCGTCTATATTCCCATTTTGAGCAATGTGGTTAACCGTTATCTGGCATCCCTGCCGTTCTTCCGGCTGTTCTCCCTCGTCAATATTGTTGTCGCCAGGCCGATTCTTTCCAGGACCGGTCGACCGTCCGTTTCCGTGATCGTACCGGCTCGGAACGAGGCGGGACACATTCAGGAGATCGTCGAGCGCATTCCCGCCATGGGGCCTGCCGACGAGATCGTCTTTGTCGAGGGCCACTCGACCGACGAAACCTGGGACATGATCCAGAAAGTCAAAAAGCAGTGGGCGGGGGAGCGCAAAATCAAGATCTGCCAACAGGATGGATCGGGGAAAGGGGATGCAGTCCGGAAAGGCTTCTCGCTGGCAGAGAACGAAATTTTCATGATACTCGATGCCGATATGACGGTACCGCCGGAGGATCTTCCAAAGTTTTACGAGGCGATCGTGTCCGGGAAGGGAGAATTGATCAACGGGAGTCGACTGGTCTATCCCATGGACAACAAGGCTATGCGTTTTATCAACCTGCTGGGGAACAAGTTCTTCGCGACGGCCTTTTCGTTCGTGCTGGGGCAGCGCTTCAAGGACACGCTCTGCGGGACCAAGGTCATCGGGCGGGAACACTATCGGGCGCTGGCCGCGGGCCGGTCGTACTTTGGGGAATTCGATCCGTTCGGAGACTTCGATCTGCTCTTTGGAGCCGCGCGAATGGGCCTGAAGTTTGTGGAGGTGCCGATCAATTATCGAGAGCGCCGGTACGGAAATACCAACATCGCACGTTGGCGCCACGGTGCGATCCTTCTGTTCATGTTGGCGTTCGCCGCCCGGCGAATCAAGTTTATCTAGGCTAAACCCTTGTGAGGAGCCGGCGCGTCATGTCGCCCTTCGAATCGCCCTGCTATGCCGAGGATCGAGAACGAACCTCTCGGAACCGGGAAAGGCTGCTGCATCATCCGAATCTGCTCCACTGGTATCGAGAGCTTTATGCTCAGCTATTCGGTCAGGTGCCGGGATTCGAACTCAAGCGTGTCCTGGAAGTCGGGAGCGGCATGTCACCGCTCAAGCTGTTCTATCCACATGTAACCACGTCGGATGTCTTGGATCTTGAGTATTTGGATCATGTGTTCGATTGCCACGAAATCGATAGTTACAGGGGGGTTCCTGACCACAGCTTCGACATCGTGACGGCAACCAATGTCCTGCATCATCTTCGCGATCCCCTTGAGTTCCTTCAGAAGGCTGCGGTGAAGCTGAAACCCCTGGGCGAAATGGTGGTGGTGGAACCCTACTGTTCGCTGTTGTCCTATCCGTTGTACCGGCTACTTCATCACGAAGGTTTCAGCTTTGATTTGTCTCGTCCAGGACTGGACAAGGTGGAAGGCCCGCTGTCCTCGGCCAATCAAGCGATGCCCCACATGATATTCTTCTCGCGCCGAGAATGGCTTGCAGGGTTGGCCGGCACTTATGACGTCGAGGATATTCGTATCGAGTTCTTTTCAAGCCTAGCCTACATGGCGTCGGGAGGAGTCTCCCATGTATTTTCTGTGCCGAAGGCCTTGTATCGCGCCTTTTTTTCAATTGATGCCCTGTTGGCCCGAACAGCACCTCGCGCGTTCGCTTCATTCTTTATCGCCAGAATGACCGCAAGAGGGGAGAAATGATGCGGCCGATCTACGCGCTCGGCAATGCGTTTTTCCAGCGTTGCTACCCTCTCTATCGCCCGCTCTACATCAGCTATAAAATCCTCGTGGATCGTCAGGAAAGGAGACAGGTGCGTAATGTGGTGCATTCAGGGATGACCGTGGTCGATGTTGGGGCAGGTATCGGTGCCTATACCCAACTACTGTCTGGCTTGGTCGGACGGGAAGGTCGCGTCTACGCCTTTGAGCCCTCGCCCGTCAATTTCCAACGTCTGGAACGCAGCGTTGCCGGACAAGACAACGTTACCGCCGTACAGGCGGCGGTGGGGGAGCGGACGGGTGCAACCAGTTTGTTTCTCTCGGATGAACTGAACGTCGACCATCGGACGTACGACACGGGAGAGGGACGTAGCCGGATCGGGATCCCTGCATTCCGGCTAGATGACTATTTCCCACCCGGAACAAGAATCGACTTCATGAAAATTGACGTCCAAGGGTACGAACTGAGCGTTCTGATGGGCGCAGAAAGGATTGTCCGGGAGAATAGCGAGATCAAGCTCCTGGTGGAGTTCTGGCCGCACGGACTGGCGCAGGCTGGAGTCAAACCTGCCGCATTGCTAGGCTATCTTCGGTCCAGAGGCTTGTCGTTCGGAGTGGTAGGAAACACCAGCAAGGAGTGCTTCGAGAGCGAGCAATTGGATGCTGTGGACAAGAATCAGTATTGGAACTTGATGGTGGCTAGGGCCAACTAATTGTCCATGCTCGCCACCAATCACAAAATAGCCATTGCCCGGGGGCTCAGCGCCATTGTGGTCGGTCTGAGGCGATGCTGTCGCCTCCCGGCTCAGACCACCGCCATCCGTAGGGGTGTCAGATGGGAACTGGACCTAAGAGAAGGGATCGATCTTTCGATTTATCTGCTCGGAGGGTTCGAACTCCGGGTGCTTCGTAAGTATCGTGAACTCGTTCAGCCGGGCGATGTCGTCATCGATATCGGTGCGAATATCGGCGCCCATACGATTCCGTTGAGCCGTCTGGTAGGGGATACCGGTCGAGTCATCGCCTGCGAACCGACGTCCTTTGCCTGCGAGAAACTACGAGCCAACATTGCCGCCAACCCGCACTTGGCTGATCGAATCACCGTGCATCAAGCGATGTTGTCGAGTCAAGGGAGCGACCAATTGCCTGATGCCATCTACTCAAGTTGGCCGCTTTACTCGTCGGAAGATCTGCATGAAAAGCATCGGGGTAGACTCATGTCAACTGCGGGTGCCACCGTCACGACGTTGGACGAATTGGTGCGTTCCCACCAGCTGTCAGAAGTCGCGCTGATCAAGCTTGATGTCGATGGACACGAGTATGATGTCCTGCGCGGGGGGCTTGAGACGTTAAGGAGACTGAAGCCCATTCTCATCGTTGAACTGGCGCCTTACGTTCACGAGGGCTGCCAGCAGCGTTTCGATGGGATGCTCCGGTTCTTGTGGGAAGCAGGCTATCGATTGTCGGACGTTGCTACAGGGCGCCAGCTCCCTCGTGACCCTGCTGAAATCCGCCGCCGAATCCCGCCGCATGCCGGCATCAGCGCGATTGGAACGGCGGCGTGACGAGGCTTCGCCGGGAGAAGAGATGATATCACCCAAGCCTAGCGGAGGCGGTCGTAGGGTCTATACGGGGGTGATCCTCGTGCTCGTCTGCTTGGTCTGGCTTCTGGGAGCCGTGTGGTACCCACTCCCATTCTGGCAACTGTCCGGCGACTATTCCTGGTACTCGCTGTCGCATGCGATCACGCTCGAGGCAAGGGTGGGAGGGTTTGAGGCCAGTAATCTGGGATACAAGGTCCATCCAGGCGTCCCGTTCGGGCTGGCCAGTTGGGTGAGCTTGAGGCTAGCAACCCCGACTTCGCACGGGACCGAGGAGCGAATCGCATACGGGATCGAGCATGCCGAGGAGTACTGGTTGTGGGCCAAGACTACGGCTCTCGTCGTGAATCTCTGGGGGCTGTTCATGATGGGATTCTGGTTTCGCCCCGGCTGCAAACATTATCTGCTTGCAGCCGGGGCGTTTGCGGCGGCACTGCCAGCTTGGTACCACGTCGCGCTGTTTCAGCTTTCGATAGAAAGCCTGGCCCTGGTCTACGTGACAAGTGTATTTGCGATGGGCTACCTGACATTAGCTCCGCCGAGCGGGGTCAACGCCGTCATGGGGAGGTCCGTGATTGGAACGGACCGACTCCGTGACCTTAGCGCAGTGGGTGTCGGTGCGATCACAGCTGTCGGCTGCTCGATGAAAATCTATTACATGGCGCCGACTATCGGATTATGGTGCGGCGCACTCGTAGCGGGCGGCCTCGGATCTTTACCATGGTGGCGACTGGGTCGCAGCGCACTCCTGTGCGCTGGAGGGTTCGTGTTAACTCTGGCTTGTTTGGTCCAGACGATTCTCGATTGGTCGATCTTCGGCGAATGGTTCCGTTGGAACTGGCAGATGGTCTCCCATGCGGGACGGTATGGGACAGCTGAAGCGGGGTTCCCGAGCTTGTCGGTGGTCTGGGATGCCATGAAGGATCTCTCGCTATCGACGTCGGGATCCTTTCCCGTTCTGGTAGCCGGAGCTTGCATGTTCAGCGGCCTAGCTGTTTGGAACCACCGACATGAATGGGAGTGGCTTGGAGCGTATTGCCCTTTCGCCTGTGCCGTTCTTGTTGCGATCGTAATCAATGGAGTGGGATTCTTGAAGCACTATTCGCCGCTGTCGCAGCACTATGGAATCATCATTGCGGCAAGCCTGCCTTGTTTAGTTTTCATCATGGCTGCTGATCAGGCGTCAAAAACGCCGGTCACGTTGTTTACCTGGGCTGTCGCCTGCTTCCTTGCGGCAACCCTTTTCAACGTGGCATCGATCCATGCCAGACAGTTATCGAACTCTGCTGACGTACTGAGTGATCTCCGACTGATCGAATCACTGCCTCTTGCAGACGGGGAACGGCGGGTGTGGGCCTACTTTAGCCCAGCCAAGCAAGGGGTTGTCCCGTTGATCGCACAGTATGCCGGCACGCGGTTGGTTTCCCATTTCGTTGAAAGGGCAGGAGGTGTCGATACCGTTCCGGATCAATATCCCCAAGCCGAACATTGGCGGTATCTTGTCTTCCCCAAGTCCTACTACCCGACCAAGGAGGCAGTCCTTCGACAGTACATGGACATGTTCGATTTCCGTTCGACTCGCTATCGGCTGACTGAAAAGATGAAATTCACAGAACTCAAAGCCTTTATTCTGGTCGAGCAGCAGGAAGCCAATGAAAAATCCTGATACATCCTGCACAGATAGAATCTGTCCTCAGTTCTGGTCCCGGCAGAATTGGTTGGAATTGGCTGAAATGAAGCAGTGAAGTGAGCGTAAAGCCCAGCAAAATTGCTGATTTCCGTTGTCATGTTTTCCTATGACGATTATCATACTGCCTAGGGCAACTGCGTAGAAAATCCCTCGATCTCAGCCAGACTTTTTACCGATTTGGCTGCCAGTTGCCTCTGGAAAGAGACTGGGGCTGGGAGTCTAGCCTCCTGTCCCATACCCGATTGGTGTCTCCAATCCCTGCATCCTCCGCGAGCCGGACTGCTGCCGTCCTCGTGTTGATGCGGAAAGGTTGCCGAAGGTAGCGGTTATGCATGCCCACGCTGATTTGCCAGTACAGGTGTATTCCTCCCGGACCGGTCGGACTGGACTGGCAGGATCCCTCAAGCAAGTAGTTCGAGACCTGTGGACGACCCGTGAGGTGATCTGGCGGCTGTCTGCGAGAGATTTTATGGTTCAGTTCAGACAGAAGCTATTGGGGTACCTGTGGGCATTCCTCAATCCGTTGATTGGTGCGGCAAGTTTTCTCTTCCTGAACTATGCAGGGATTCTCAATGCCGGCGAGATGGGGATTCCATATCCGCTGTACCTCTTCTTCGGGGTCATCGTATGGGCGCTCTTTGCGGGATCCATCTCGGCTGTGAGCAGCGGACTGACCGTTCATGCCGATCTTGTCGTAAGAACGAACGTGCCGAGGATTGCCTTAGTGCTGAGCGGTCTTGCCGGTGTCTTGTACCTCTTCCTGGTGAACATCGTCATTCTTGTACTGTGTTGCGTGCTGTTTCGCATTCCGCCGTCCGGATGGGCAGTGACGCTGCCCTTGACGGTACTGCCCTTGATGGCACTGGGAGTAGGGATCGGCCTGGTGCTGGCGGTGGTCGCTGTGATGGCAAGGGACGTCACGACTGTAGTCCAGACCGTCTTGAATCTCCTGATGTACCTCAGCCCGGTGGTATACGTCCCGAAGTTCGAGAATCGGCATCTTCAACAGCTGATCGACTGGAATCCTCTGACGCATCTGATCCATGGACCGCGCGGACTCTTTTTCAGCGGCGAGGTGTATGAACCAGCGGGATTTGCTCTCGCGACGATACTTGGATTCGCGGTGTTGGCCTGTGGAGTCCATGCGTTCTACATGATCCAAGATTACGCGGCGGAGCGGCTGTAGATGGACAAGGGCTTGACCATTCGAGCCGAAGGGCTCTCTAAGAGATTCGGGACAAGCCTGCGCCAGTCGATGGTGTATGGCGTCCGTGATTCCCTTCGCAGAATATTCGGGTCAGGAGAGGCTGGTCAGGCGCTCCGCTCTGGGGAGTTCTGGGCCGTCAAGGATGTCTCGTTCGAACTTCGCCGGGGAGAGAGTCTCGGTCTCATGGGCGTGAACGGTTCAGGGAAGACGACATTGCTGCGGATGTTGAACGGGATCTTCAAGCCGGATGCAGGTCAGGTTTCGATTCGGGGTCGAGTCGGAGCGCTCATAGCCGTAGGCGCCGGATTCGCTCCCATGCTGACCGGGCGTGAGAACATTTACATCAACGGCTCGTTACTCGGCCTGAGCAAGAGAGAAATGTCGGGGAAACTGGATGAGATCATTTCATTCGCCGATATTGGTCCGATGATCGACGCCCCCGTCAAACACTACTCAACCGGAATGGTGGTTCGACTGGGATTTGCGATCGCGGCGATGTGTGAGCCGGACGTGCTGTTAATCGACGAGATTCTGGCCGTAGGCGACCTGAATTTTCAGAAGAAATGTTACGAGTATCTCCACCGCCTCAAGCGGACGGGCACCTCCATCATTCTGGTCTCGCATTCGGTGGGCGCGGTCTGGTCGTTCTGCGAGCGGGGCTTGCTGCTCCACGAAGGACGAGTGGAGGTTGCGGGATCCGTAGAAGAGGTGATCCGGGCGTACAGCAATGAAAATACTCGTGTCACCGCCGATCGATTCAAGGGCGACCATTCGGGATCCTCCACAGGCACTCCGGCACGGCTGATCCCTTCAACCTATGGGGGGGCGATGGGCGGCACGGGCGATGCGATCGTCCGTGCAGTGACCGTGCAGGCGCTGGAGGGCCCACGTTCGACCGACGGAACGATGAGTTTCCGCGAGCCCCTATCCATCGAGATGACCGTGGAGGTCCTGCAACCAGTCACAAATCCGATCTTCCGGTTGACCATTGACGCGGTCCACTACAAGTACATCGCCTGTGTCGACAGTTTCGAACAGGATCTGAGGCCGGACCGCATCGAGCCGGGAGTGTATCGACTCCACGTCGCCGTTCCGTCGCAAAACCTCATGCCCGGGGCATACGTCGTTAACGTCGCGGTGTGTCAAAAGGGTTTTGATGCGCATCTCTTCTTCTGGTCACAGGCCGCTTCTTTCAGCATTCTCCACCCCCAGGACAAGTTCCTGTACTCCGAACCGAACGCCGTCGTCTATCTCGGTGGAACGTTCTCACTGACGGATCTTTCGGATGAGGCGGTGACGGATGTGCGGTCGGCACGGGCTGCAATGCCTCCGAATATCACATGTCGATGACACCCGGAGAGAATCGCATCCAGCGCGACAGTGCTGAAGCACGTCGATCCACCAATACGACGGGATGGATCCGTCGTATTGCCGCTGCCTTGCGAAAGGCTCTGGGTCGGTTTCCCTACCGTATCGTGCACCGCTCGAGAGTCGCTGCAGGGGATCTTTCGAAGTACGACGTGATGGAGAAGGGGATGTACGACTTCGTGCCCAAGGGCACACATGTTCATGGCCCGAAGAGCGAGTTTCTGCTCATCAGGAAGAACCGCTATCGCCTTAGCCTCATACCTGGACAATCAAAACGCACAGATTGCGGCGTCGGATGGATCACCGAGGACAATGCCGCAACGAGTTACGATCAATTGTGGGGAGACCAAACACTGCTGTCTCAATTTCACGCCGAAGGTGAGGGTGTCCGGAGGAAGCTCATTGAGGAGATTGCCGATCATGTCGCGCCACTAATCGCGGATTGTGCACGAGTCGTGGATATCGGCTGCGGAGTGGGCGACCTGTTGATGGCCTTGCGAAACCGGCGACCGTCGATCAAGACCTTCGGCTGCGATTTTTCCGAGAAGGCTGTAGCAGGAGCTAAAGCACGGTTGCCCGAGGGCGAATTCGTCCGCCATGTGATCAAGGACCTTCCGTACGGTAATCAGGCATTCGACGTGGTGCTGTGTACGGATACGCTGGAGCATCTCGAGCAACCGGCTCTGGTGGTCGAGGAGCTCGTAAGAATCTGCGCAGCGGGAGGAATCGTCGTCATCGTGGTACCGGACGGAGACGTCGATGATTTCAGCGGCCATCTCTGGTTCTGGGGCGACCGGGCCCTCCGGACGTTTCTTGGCCCTTGGACGTCCGACATCAAGCGTTTGCCGAAGACGAAGGAGTTAATGGCGGTGATTCGCGTACCGTCTCAGGCATCCTGTGCCGCGGAGGCTATCCGATGACGGACGAGCGCTCCAATTGGCTCGTTCGTGTTGCGCTTGCCGTTCAACGCCGGCTCTATGCCTGGCTGTTTCGCCATCTCGGCCCCCATGACAGCACCGACCTGGTTGAACGGGAGTTGGCGATCAAGACACCGCTCCTGGCGGCCGTGTCAGGGAAACAGTCCTCGGTGGACGTGCTCGCCGGCGCATTGCGAGGGGCATTAGGCCATGAAGAGCAGTCCCTGGTACCCGAACTGCAGCCTCGTTCAGGCGGACCGCGTAATACGTGGAGCTACCAGAACGAAGTGATGCAATTCGATATTGTTCCCGGCGAGAAGGTCTTGGACATTGGCTCAGGCGGGTGGCCCTTCAAACAAGCGACTCATCTTGCCGATCTGTTTCCGGGAGCCACCACCCACAGGACCGAGCCCCTGCGAAGGGATGACAGGCCGTTTCTCACAATCAACATCGAGCGGATGCCGTTTCGGGACAAGGAATGGGACTTCACGTTCTGTTCGCACGTTCTGGAGCACCTGGATCGTCCCGGTGATGCCTGTAGAGAACTGATGCGGGTCAGCCGGAAGGGGTACATCGAAGTGCCCACACGGCTCTCCGACGTCATGCTTAACTTTACCAAGCTCAAGGATCACCACCGCTGGCACGGGCTCGTGCTGGGGCGCACGCTCGTCTTTGTTGAATGGCGCGATACCGAGCGGCGGGATGTGGGGACGAACTATTTTTTCAATGCGCTGCATTCGTCGTATCGCAATCCCTTTCAGGCCCTGTTCGAGGACAACTGGTCGATGTTCTATGCCATGTTGCAGTGGCGGGACCGGTTCGACTTCGTGGTGATCAACAAAGAGGGCCGAATCGTCGACAGTGAAGGCGCCGGGCTTTCACCGTCCGACCTCGAGTTGGCTGGAAAATGCTGAACCGCTGCAGCCTCCTGGTCAAGGATGCGATCCGGCCGTTTTGGCGCGCGGCCATGCGCCTGTTCGGCTCAGATGGTATCAGGACGTACGATCCCGAAACCCACGGGATTTACGATCTCAAGAAAGAGCTGGTGGTTCCCCATGGACAGGCCATCTACGATCCGAACGTGTACGGCCGATACGATCTGGCTTCGCAGCGGGTTGTTTCGAAGTCCGATGGCGGGGAGCCGGAACTGAGCAGCTATGACGTCCTCATGGCAGAGGCGCAGCGCTACGCCAAAGGCATGCCGCTCAAGCTGGAAACCGACCGGTACACGCTGGCCGTCTCGTTCCTGAACCCAGGGACGGGAGTCTGTCTGGATGCCTGCACGCCTAGACCGCTGGCATGGGTGCGGCAGCATGTGGCCAAGCTTGGATATGAGTATGTGCCTGTCGACATCAACGGAGACGGGGAAACGGTTAGGCGGGAGAATGTTCTGCAACTAAGTTTCGGGGACGGATCGGTCAGCCGAATTCTGTCGCTGGATACGCTGGAACACATCGAGGACTATGAAAAAGCGCTGGCAGAGTTCTATCGGGTTCTGAGGGATGATGGGATGGCCATCTTCCATGTGCCCTGTTACTACTTCGAGAAGCGGGCCAGTGAGCCAATTAAGCCCGCCGTCGATCCGTGGGGACACGTCCGATATTTCGCGGCGCGAGAACTCGTGGAAAAACTTGCGAAGACTGGCTTCATCATTCTGAGGCTCGACTACCATTTCGACTACGGAGCGGTCCTCTGCGTGACGGCCAAGTCTACCGATACGACCGAGGGGTTTTGTGGACGGTGAGCGAGTGATCTGCGGCGTGCAGAAAGGAAGACTCGGAGAGATTCCGGTCGTATACGTCGTCATCCCTGTGTTCAATCGACTCGCGTTCACGCGGGCTTGCCTCGACGGTTTGCGTGCGCAGACCTATCGGGAACTGCAAGCGGTGGTGGTCGACGGAGGGTCGACGGACGGCACCGTGGAACTGCTGTCGAAAGAGTATCCGGACGCGACGGTGCTTCACGGGCGAGGCGAGTTGTGGTGGGGCGGCGCCATGCAACTGGGCATCGAGCACGTCCTTGGGCGAAGCGGCAGCGACAACGATTTCGTCCTCATGATGAACAACGATACCGAGATCGACCGGGACTTCGTCGACAGGCTCGTCCGGGTCTCAATCGCGGAACAGGCGGTCGTCGGATCGACGGTGGTAGACAGTCGCGATCGAAGTCGAATTCTCGACGCCGGAGAATTTATCGACTGGCGGACCTATTCCTTTTCGGTCCGGACGGAGATCGACCCTAACCGGTCGTTTTTCGACGATGTCGATCTCCTGCCCGGGCGTGGAACGCTGGTGCCGATCCGCATGATCAGGGTGTCGGGGAACGTCGATGGCCGAGTGTTTCCCCACTATGCAGGCGACTACGAATTCTTTCAGCGGCTGAAGCGGCACGGATTTCGACTCGGAGTGACCTCCGAAGCCCGAATAGCCGCACATGCGGACGAGACAGGTCTCTATACCGTCGGCGACATGATCGGGATGCGCCGGGCCTGGACGCTGATCTCATCCCGCAAGTCGATGAACAACGTCATCGATCATTGGCGATTCATCGGCCGTTGCGCCCCTGACGGTCGGAAGGGTGGAGCACGAGTCCGAATGGCGTGGAGATCGTTGCAGATCGTCTTCCTGCAAACCTGGTTGCGTTATCTAGTGTGGCCGGTGATGACCGTGTGGCGGTGGCTGAGGTTTTTTGCCGTCGACCACTACTACGTCACCGATTCCGACTGTTCCAAATTCGGGCTTGATCCATCCCACCTCGCGGAACAGCGTATCCTGTCCCCGTGGTTGCGGACGGATTGGTATAAGTTCTCTCCGGGCGCCAAAGAGAAGTGGAATGACGAACCGCGACTGCGCCGCTTGTACCGTTGCGCCTGGAATCCATCGACGAAGCTCCAGCGGTGGGTCAAGGCGAGAGCCTATCGAGCAGAGCAACGGAAGGCGGCGTAACCGGTATTGCGCGTTGAGCAGAGTGACGAAATGAGCTCGGTTTCGGTAGTGGAAAGGAATCCATAACGTTATGTGTGGCATTGCCGGCGTCGTGTCGTTCTCGACTTTGACAGGTGCCGATCGTCGGGTGGTGGCTGACATGAATAAGGCCCTCATCCATCGCGGCCCTGACGCATCCGGAACCTTCAGCGGAGCGCAGGCTGAGATTGCAATGCGACGCCTGAGTATCATCGACGTGGAGGGAGGTCGGCAGCCCATCTACAACGAGACGGGGACGGTGGCGGTCGTCTGCAACGGCGAGATTTACAATTACGTCGAACTCAGACGCGATCTTGAAGCGAGAGGGCATCGCTTTTCTTCCGCGAGTGACGTCGAGGTGCTTGTGCATCTCTACGAGGAGATGGGAGTGCGATGTCTCGACCGGCTGCGGGGCATGTTCGCGATCGCCTTGTGGGACGCCGCCGAAGAACGTTTGATCCTCGCACGCGATCGGATGGGAGAGAAGCCGCTCTACTGGTATAGAGACTCAGGCGACCGTCTGTGGTTTGCGAGCGAACTGAAGAGCCTTCGGGTTGGCATGCGAACGCATCGCCTGGAACCCGCGGCGGCGTCCGTGAGGCTCTTCCTGACCTACCAGTATGTGCCGGAACCGCTCACGATGTTTGAAGAGGTTCAGAAACTTCCACCCGGTCACTATCTGGAACTCACGGCCGGTCGATTCGATAGTCACCCTCAACCATATTGGGATTACCTCTCATTGCCCGCTCTCAGCGGAGATCCCATTTCCCTCGTCCGGGCCGAGTTGGAAACGGCGTGTCGGATCATGGGCCGTTCCGATGTTCCCGTGGGCATTGCACTGAGCGGAGGTCTCGATTCTGCGGCGGTGGCGGCAATGAGTTCGAAGACGTATCCGGGAACCCTTCAGGCCTTCAGTGTGGGGTATGCTGGCAGGCCGTCGATGGATGAACGGGCCGCGGCTGAAGGAGTCGCCCGACACCTGGGGATTCCATTCCATGAGGTGGAACTGTCCGAAGAGGATGTCGTTCGAACCTTCCCTGAGCTGGTGTGGGCGATGGACGACCCTATTGGCGACATTGCGACGTACGGGTACTACGCTGTCTCGGCCTTGGCACGGCAACGGGGAGTTCCGGTGCTGCTTTCAGGATTAGGCGGGGACGAACTGTTCTGGGGGTATTCGTGGATTCGCGACCATGTCTTGGCCCACGATCGCCGGAGCTGGTTAAACCGGCTTCCCCGATGGGTCACCGCAAGTCTGCTCGGTCGGACCGGGGAAGAACAGCGTCTGGTGCTGCACCACTTGCATCCGGATCTCGGGACTGCGGAAGCGTGGGCGATGGATATCTTGGCGCGACATCCGCGTGCCCCCCAGCTTCATGATGTGCCAGAGGAAAGGGTCTCCTATTCGGAGAGGGAGTCTATCGCCCTTCCGCTCTCTCACCTGCTGAACCGAACTTGGCTTGCCTCGAACTGTCTCGCCTTGGCGGATCGTGTCACCATGGCCAACTCCGTCGAGATGCGGGTACCGCTATTGGATCCAAAGTTGGTGGAGTTGGTGGTGGGGTTGCGCAGAGGAGGAATGAAAGACTGGGAACGGTCGCACAAGTGGCTGTTGGTCGAAGCGGTCAAGGATCTCGTCCCAGCCTGGTTGCTCGACAGGCCTAAGCAGGGGTTCACCCCACCAGTTCTTGACTGGTATAGGGCGATCAGCAACCGGTATGCCTGTTTGCTCGAAGGAGGCAGTTTGGTGAAGAGGGGACTCGTCATTGAGCCTCCGGCTCGCGGGCTGTCGTCGGCCGCATCGCTGGGATCGCGGTACAAGCTCACTCTGTTGGAAGTGTGGAGTCGGTTGTATGTCGAGGGACAGTCTCCGCAGGACATTGCGGAAGCGGCGGGATGTGACGCAGTCGGGAGATACCGTGCAGCCAACGCCTGAGATACGAAGCAAAGACGCCAGAAAGAGCTGCAAACTCTGCGGGAATAGCGCCGGGGTGTGGATGATCCACTATCCGACGTTCGTCTATCGCAGCGGAACCTTCGAGGCGCCTCCGTGGTTCGCACACGACAAGTACTACTGCCCTGCCTGTCATTTTCTATGGGCTGAAGTCTTCGACAACCTGAGCCTGACGGAATACGGCGTCAAGTACACGGAAAACAACTACGACCATCAGCGAAGACCTGTGGAATCGAGGATGGCCTTCGCTCCACGGCTATTGGCTCGCCTGATTTGGAAGACCGGCGGCCGACGCTTCCTGGATTACGGGTGCGGGTACAACTATTCCTACATTTACGAACTGCGTTCCCGCGGAATAGACGTATGGGGTTGCGACATCAGCGCAGCCGTGCCGTACAGCCGGTTCGTTCGGCGTTTGCCGAAAGACGGGTATCCTGACGACTGGTTCGACGGGATTTACAGCATCGACGTCATGGAACATGTGGCGGATTTCTTCAATGACTTCCGCACGATGGTCCGCTGTGTGCGCCCAGGCGGCTTCGTCCTGCATAACACGATTTCCCTCGACAGCTATTGGAAAGGGGACGGTCAGCCGCCCGACGATCCCATGGTCTGGGCGCCGTGGCACTGCTCCGTGTTCTCGAGTCGGAGCGCCGGAGTCTTGGCGGAGAAGAGCGGACTGAAGCTTTGCGGGACGGTTCGCACCCATACCGACACAGGGCTGGCGTTTTTGTTTCAGAAACCTGGCCCGCCAAATTGGAAACGAGCGGATGTCCTGTCGACGGCCTTTCGGCTGCTGAAGCTCATGAAGTACCAGCTCTATTTCAGGAGAAAGTACGCCGGTACACAAGGGCTTCCGTCGACATCGTAGATGCGAGTGAGAAAGACGGTATGGATCGAGCCATAAACGCCCATAGACCGTTACGGTTCAGCTTCGGGATGATCGTATTCAACGGCGAGGACTTTCTGCAGGAAGTCCTCGAATCCATCTATGAGTTTGCCTACGAAATCATCATCGTCGAAGGACCTGACCGCAATGCGCTTCCGATGGCCGGTCCGGACGGCCGGAGTACGGATGGCACATTGGCGATTCTGAAGAATTTCCCTGACCCTCAGAAGAAGCTCAAAATCATCCACGGAGTCTGGCAGTCGAAAGATCAGCAATGCAACCGGTTCATCGAGGAGGCGTCAGGGGACTATATCTGGCAGGTGGACGACGATGAGGTCTACAAGAAGGAAGACCTTCGAAAAGTGGAGAGACTCCTGCTTCAAGATCCAGAAATCAGCGCCGTCGCCTTTCAATGGCAGAATTTCTTCAAGGGATTCGACCGGGTCATGGTGGCGGATCAGCCGTACGAAGTGTGGCGACTGTTCCGGCTCCGTCCAGGCTACCGGTTTCTGACCCACCGGCCGCCGACGGTCGTGGATCCCTCAACCGGTGCAGTCATGAACGAAATCAGGTCGCTTTCGGGACGTGTGCTGGCGGAATCAGGAATCTACATTTACCACTATTCATACGTGTTCGACCATCAGGTGAAGAATAAGATTCGATATCACGCGAATTTGCGATTGGATGAACAGGGTATCGGCATCCCGGCCCTTCCACAGTGGCTGGCGGGGCAGAGATGGATTGCCAGACCGTGGAGAACATGCTGGCACCTATCATGGCTTCGCGAACTTCGTCGGCGGCGGGACAGGGATTTCCATTACGACTACTACAACAAGATCTGGTTGTCGTGGGATCGGAATCCTTCTGTCGTCGAAGCGCAGTATGGCGTGAGCCCGTCGCCTGGTCCGTACCGGCGGACGGAGCCGTTTCTGGGAACTCATCCGGAAGTGATCGCGCGCCGGCTAAGAGCGGAGGCAGTATGAGTTACGTGGATATCGGAGACCATGCCTTTGCGGACGGTCCAGTATTTACGGAGCCTTCCGGCCTGATTGACGCCATTGTGAAGACGCGAAGCTGGCGGGGCGCCCAACGATTGATGGCGGTCTGGGAACAGTTTCAGGAACAAGCCTCGATCGAGGCGGGCATCAAGCTGTCGACAAGCGCGCGACTCATCAATCAGAGCAGCGCCGATCGCGTGGTCATCCGTGGCGAGGCCATACTCCGGGGCATCCTTCGAAACGAACGGGATGGACGCATCGACATTGGTCGGGGAGCATATGTCGGCGACGAGGTCATCATCAGTGCAGCAGCGGAGATCAGCATCGGGGCCTATACCCTGATGGCCCACGGGGTGCAAGTGTTCGATAACGATACCCATCCGGTTGGGCCTGATGCGCGCCTGCGCCATTACGGAATGATCTTGGGCATCGAAGCGGGACAGGATATCGTGATCGGCAAAGCGCCGATTCGTATCGGCAGGAACTGTTGGATCGGCATGAATGCGATGGTGCTGAAGGGGGTTACCATCGGGGACGGCAGCGTGATTGCAGCCGGCAGTCTGGTGCTCGGCGATATCCCGGCCGGGGTATTGGCGGCGGGCTCCCCGGCCCGTGTCGTGAAGTCGCTCGAGGATGCCACGGTGGGTTGGAGTAGGTAGCGTATGTTGAAAAGCTTCATGAGGAAGAACGGACTTCTGCGTCGCCCCCAGTACGGGACGATGGCCAGGCGTGTGGAAGCGATCTGCTATGAGCCGCGGGGTGGCGAAACGGAATGGTATCCCTCGGTGATGGAGGGTGCTCCAGCCTTGGCGGAGAAGATCCTGACCGGACGGTATGTAGAACGCGCCAGGCAGTTGTTAGCCCTCCTGACGCCGGATGCCTATTCCACCTATATGCTCCGGTATTACGAGGAAGGCTTGAAGCGATTCGGGGAGGGCTGGAGGTACGCGGACATCGTGACGGTTCTACTGGCCCTGTCCGAGATCCTACGTCCGACGCGGTATCTCGAGATCGGCGTACGACGGGGACGGAGTGCCTGCGCCGTCGCCAGCGCGGCCCCCAAGTCGAATCTCGTGCTGTGCGACATGTGGATCCAGAACTATGCGGCGATGGAAAACCCCGGACCGGATTTTGTCCGCAGTGAGTTGCAGCGCGTGCGTCACACAGGTATGTGCGAATTCGTGGAAGGCAATTCCCACGAGACGTTGCCGAAGTATTTTGAAGCCCATTCGGCGGCGGCATTCGATCTCATCACGGTCGACGGCGATCACAGCGACGACGGGGCCGCACAGGATTTGTGCGATGTGCTCCCACATCTGGCCGTCGGCGGCGCGGTCGTCTTCGATGATATCGGCCACCCCCAACATCCCGGACTCCGTGACGTGTGGAAACGGCTGGTGGCCGACGATCCGCGGTTCTCCACATTCCTGTGGGATGAAGTCGGATATGGCGTAGGGTTCGCCGTCCGGAAATGGTGATGGGTCTGGTGGCGTCAGAGGAGAGCCGATGAAACGGATCTTGGTGACCGGGGCGAAGGGTTTTATCGGCCGGCATATCGCGAAGACCTTCGCGGACGCCGGGTGGCATGCCGTCGGTGTAGGCCATGGGTCCTGGTCTGATCGAGAAGCCAAAGCCTATGGAGTCGAGCTCTGGAATGAATCCGAGATCACGCACGGCGCGATCAGTGCGATGTGCGAAGCCGCCGGTCGTCCTGATGTCGTTTTCCACGCGGCAGGCGGAGCCTCCGTGGGCCTCTCGGTCACCCATCCGCTTCTCGACTTCGACCGGACCGTGAGAACCACCGCCGTGCTGCTTGACGCGATCCGGCGGCTGGCTCCTGAAGCGATGCTGATCATGCCGTCCAGCGCAGCGGTGTACGGCATGGCTGGGGCCGGTCCGATCAGCGAATCCGATCCGCTCACGCCGGTTTCTCCTTACGGTGTCCACAAGTGCATGACAGAGCAGCTGGTGACCGGGGCGCATCGCCTCTTCGGTCTTCGATACGCCATCGTCAGGTACTTTTCCGTGTATGGGCCTGGGCTCAGGAAGCAACTCCTGTGGGATCTTTCACAAAAGCTTGCGGCGAAACCCGGCGAGATCGTGTTGTCGGGAACGGGCGAGGAAACAAGGGATTTTCTCCATGTCCAGGATGCAGCCAGGTTGGCGCTGGCGCTCGCGATGAATGACGGAAGACCGGATGCGTTAACGGTAAACGGCGGATGTGGGCGGAGTGTAACCGTTCGCGACGTGGCGGAAGCGCTGAAGCAGCATCTGAGTCCGAAGACCAAGGTCCGGTTCAATCAGAAGCAGCGCGCGGGCGATCCGCACCACTACATGGCCGATACTCGCCTGCTGAAGACGACAGGTTTTCGTCTGACTCAGGATTTCGACAAAGGGCTGGCCGGCTACGTGGCGTGGTTCACGCACGCCGAGGAAGATCAGAGAAAGTGCGCATAGGGATCTACCACACGGGCGGGCCCGAATGGACGGGAGGCGAACGCTATGTCCGCAACCTCCTCCTGGCCCTTCGGCATGTTCCCTTTGCGGAACCGGTGTTTATCGCCCCGGGGAACAAATCGGATGCGGAGCTGGCAGAATGGAAGAGCCTCGGCTGTAAGGTCCTGCGGACGCACTCTATGACTCGCTGGACGCCGAGCTGGTGGCTGCGCCAGTTTTCGCGTCTGACAAGACGGATGGATCATGATGTATGGTCCGAGGCGTTCTTGAAGGACCACGGGATCGCCGTAACCTATCTGCGGCCCTGTACCGGTCTCGCCGGGGCGGTCCCCAACATCGCGTGGGTCCCAGATTTTCAGCACCTCCACCTTCCGGACATGTTCAGCCAGGACGATGTCGAGTTCCGCACCACACAGATCCTTCTGGCGGCACAGTACTCCACTCATATTGTGTTGAGCAGTCATCAGTCCTACCAGGACTTTGCCGCTCTGGCTCCGGCCTATGCCCCAAAGGGGCGGGTTCTGCAGTTCGTGGCATCGATCGATGGCGCGCTCTATCACAGAGATCCGAGCGAACTCTCGGTACAGGTCGGAGCTCCGAAGAAATTCTTCTATCTGCCGAATCAGTTCTGGCGGCATAAGAATCACCTGTTGGTGGTCAAGGCTCTTGGACTTCTGAAGCAATGGGGAGAGCATGTCGTCGTGGTCTGCACGGGCAACACGAAAGACTATCGACATCCTGATTACCTCGAAGAGTTACAGAAGGCGGTTCGGGATCTGAATGTTCATGACCGGTTTCTTACGTTAGGCATGGTGCCCGCTGACGCAGTGTTTGCATTGCTCAGGCAGAGTGTCGCCGTCATCAACCCATCCCTGTTCGAAGGTTGGAGCACCACGGTAGAGGAATCGAAGTCGATCGGGAAAAGAATTCTTCTCTCGGATATTCCTGTACACATCGAGCAGGCGCCTCCCGGCGGAGTCTATTTCAGCCGGAATGACCCGGAGGATCTGGCAAAGAAGATGCTCGAACTCTGGCGGCACACCGCTCCCGGACCTGACCTCCAAATGGAGCAAGAGGCGCGTGAACGAATGCCTGCGCGGCTCGAGGCCTGTGGCAAGAGGTTTTTTGAGATTGCCATCGAGGCATCTTGTCGGCAGTCGAGAAGCGCGGCCTGACGGCAAGGAATTTACAAGAGATCGAAGCTTTTCATGCAAATGCAACGCTTTGCGTAGACTTCCATCGCGATGCCGGTACTATGGATGGGGAGCTGTCCCGATGGCGAGCGAGAAAGGGCTCGAGCAGGAACAGGAGACTGAGCCGTGAAAACCTCGATGGCGGTTGCGCCCTTCACCTGGGAGTCGCCGGTGCCGTCGCCGGCAGGCCGGAGAAAGATTCTCCTCCTTGCAGTGGGATTGGGTATCGGCGGGACGGAAACACACGTCTCCGAACTCGCTTCGAGGTTGGACCGGAAGCGGTTCGACCTCACCGTTTGTACGCTCAAGCCCGGAGGGGTGATAGCCGAGCAGATGCAACGGCGGGGGATCCGTGTCGTCTCGCTGGACGGGGTAGGGAAAGTCGATCTGCGCGTATTGTTCAAGCTGAGGGCGTTCTTGAGAAATGAACGGCCTGAGATCATCCAGGCATTCTTATTCTGGGCCAATATGGCTGCGAGGATTGCGAACCTGGGATTGGGATTCGCGAGAGTGATTGCGTCCTACCACGACGAGGTCGTGTCCGAAGGATGGCTCATGAGGGCCATCGACCGATTGACACTGTCATGGAGTGATCGACTGGTTTGTTGTTCCGATGCGGTCCAGCAGTCGGTACAGAAAAGAATTGGCGGAAAGAACGAGCAATTTGTCACGATTCCGTTTGGAGTGGAATCTGAAAGGTTCACCGCCGCGTTTCCCGTTTCCAGGGCAGAAGTGGGAATGGACGAGAAGCTGCCCGTCATCGGAACGGTGTGCCGTTTGGTGGAACCCAAGAAGGGCCTGAGTGTTCTGTTACGGGCCGTGGCCCACCTCGAAGAAACAGATGGTAAGCCCCGTTGTCAGGTCCTGATCGTGGGAGAGGGGCCAGCGGAGGCCGGCCTGAAAGCGCTGTGTTCGGAGCTGGGCATCGAGGAGAGAGTCCACTTCGCGGGGCCTCGACTGGATGTGCCCAGCGTCATCCAGTGTGTGGATGTGTTCGTGCTGCCGTCGCTCTACGAAGGATTCGGCATTGCCATCCTCGAGGCGATGGCGGCAGGAAAGCCCGTGGTGGCAACAGCGGTTGGAGGTATTCCGGAATTCGTGGAGTCGGGAAAGTCGGGCTTGCTGGTAGAGCCGGGACATCCTGTCGCGCTGGCTCAAGCAATCAAACGATTCCTCGACCAGCCTGAACTGGCAAACACAATGGCCCGCGCCGGGCAGGAACGAGCGAGAACGCTGTTCTCGATCGAGCGCTCGGTAAGGGAACACGAAGAACTATACGAGCTCTGCCTGGCCGGCTCGTCCCAACGGTGATTTAAAGCGTATGTACTTGTTTCTGCTCACATTGTTTCTCGGCGCGTTGTTTTCGCTTTACGGCGTTCCCATCGCCAGAGCCGCGGCATTGAAATACGGCATCGTCGATTCGCCGGACGGCCGTTTGAAGCATCAGAAAGAGCCCGTGCCCTATTTTGGGGGGCTCGCGATCTATCTGGCGTTTCTCATGAGCCTCGCGTTCACGTTCGAGTTTCGTCAGGACGTGCTCGGCATCGTGTTGGCCGGCACCATCGTCGTCATGCTCGGGCTGATCGACGATTTCGGCGTTCTGACGCCACCGACCAAGTTGGTCGGGCAGCTGCTCGCCGTGTTTGTTTTGATCAAGAGCGGCATCAGGATCGAGATTGCTGCTTGGCCGGATTGGCTCAACGTGGTTCTGACGGTTTTTTGGATGGTGGGGCTGATCAACGCCTTCAATCTGCTCGACATTATGGATGGCTTGTCTGCCGGCATCGGTGCAGTGAGCGCGAGTCTGTTGCTGGCCGTCGCGTGGATGCAGGGTGATCAGACCATCGCTTTTATGCTGGCGGCCCTGATCGGAAGCCTCGTCGGATTTCTGAAGTACAACTGGCAACCGGCCCGGATCTATATGGGCGACACCGGAGCCATGTTCATCGGGCTGATCCTGGGTGCGCTGGCGATGATCGAGAAGTATCCCAGCGACCACGCTTTTTCCCTGTTTACACCAGTGTTCATTCTTGGGATTCCAATCTTCGACACCTTGTTCGTCATGTACATCCGTTACCGGCGCGGTCTCCCGATTTTTTGGGGGAGTCCCGACCACATCGCGATCCGCCTGCGTCATTGGGGCATGACGGTGCCGCAGATCGTGGCGACGAGTTACGCGGCGACGGCCCTGGTAGGCGGCGCCGGCCTGCTCATGCAGGCGGCGACTCAGGAACTGGCGCTGACGGTCTTTCTCGCGACGGTCGTGCTGCTGCTTGCGGCAGGGCTGGTTCTCACGAAGCTCGAGGTGCACAAACCTGAGCCGTCTGTCGTAATCGGGACCGAGGAAAGGACCAAGGCCGCATGATCGTGATCGTGGGCGCCGGCTTGGCCGGTCTCAGTACGGCGTATCATCTAGCAGGGCGTCCCTATCGTCTGTACGAACGGGAGCAAGAAGTCGGCGGTCTCTGCCGCTCGTACAAGAAAGAAGGGTTTACATTCGACTACACCGGGCATCTGTTGCATTTTCGCCAGCCTGACATCAGAGCTCTCGTTGAAACACTTCTGGCCGGTAAGCTGGCGAAACACGCGCGCAAGTCGTACATTTACTCGTACCGCACCTACACCGAGTACCCGTTTCAAGTGAATACACACGGTCTGCCTCCTGAAGTCGTACGGGAATGTCTCATGGGCTTTATCGCGACGCTGACGCAGCCGCCCGCGCAAACGTCATCTAAAGACCGGTCGTTCAAGCAATGGATACTGGAGAACCTCGGCGAAGGGATGGCGAAGCATTTCATGGTACCCTTCAACGAGAAATTGTGGCAGGTCCCGCTGGATGAACTCACTTCTGACTGGGTCTCGTGGTTGGTGCCGAAGCCAGAGTTGAAAGACGTCATCAACGGAGCGCTGGGCATCAAAGACAAGGCGTTCGGTTACAACCCTTCGTTCCTGTATCCGGCATCCGACGGTATCAGGATTCTTCCGGAATCTTTTCTGCCCGGTATCGACTCAATCAAGACCGGAGTCGAACTTGTCGAAATCGACAGCAAGCGTCGGTGCGCCTTCTTTCATGATCGGGTGAGCGGAGCCAAGCGGGCCGAGCATTACGAATCGCTCGTCTCGACGATCCCGATCCCCGAATTGGTCCGCCGGTGTCCGGATTTCCCTGCCCATCTGAAAGAGGCGGCGGAAAAGTTGCGATGGGTTTCTGTGTACAACGTGAATCTAGGTGTGTCGCGCGAACAGGTCAGCGACAAGCACTGGCTTTATTTCCCAGAGCCGGAGTACCCGTTTTATCGCGTGGGCTTTCCGATGAACTTTACCCCCTCGCTCGGGCGTGCCGGGTGCAGTTCGATGTACGTCGAAATGTCCCATCCGCCGGACCAGAGGCACTCCACTGAGGAACTGATCGAACGGTCGCGGAAAGGATTGGAGCAGGCCGATATCCTGCGCTCCGACGACGAATTAGTGGTCGCCGACGTGAAAGATCTCCACTACGCCTATGTCTACTTCGATCGCCATCGGGCACGTGCCGTTCCGGCAATCCTGGCCGAACTTGAGCGCCGCGGAATCCACTCGATCGGCCGCTACGGACGCTGGGAGCATACTTCGATGGAGGATGCGATCGCGCAAGGGAAACAACTGGCGCAGCGGCTGTGTGGGGAGCAGGTCCGTCTGGCGTCCGCGTGAGCGGGGTTGCCTTGGACAAGATATGCCATATCATCACCAAGCTCGAATTGGGCGGGGCACAGAAGATCACGCTTCGGACCGTGGCGCATCTCGACCGGTCGCGATTCTCTCCCGTCCTGATCGTCGGCGGTGAACCGGCGGAGCTCGACGAAGCTGCGGCGAAGCTATCGGGAGTGGAGCTGTATCGTGTGCCGACTCTCGGTCGGGCCATCCGCCCGCTTCGAGACTTCAGGGCTCTTCTGTACATGATTCGGCTGTTGCGGACGATCCGTCCCGCTGTCGTCCATACCCACAGTTCGAAGGCCGGTATAGTCGGCCGCTGGGCGGCGCGGTTCGCCGGGGTTCCCGTCATCATCCACAGCGTGCACGGCTTCGGTTTCACACCGGAACAGCATCCGATTGTGAAACGATGGCTGATCCAATTGGAGCGATGGACATCGTCCGTTACTGACTGGGTGTTCACGGATTCGGAGTCCAACCGGCGGCAGGGAATTGAACTGGAGATCTTCAGGCCAGATCGTTCCGCCATGTTACCTCCCGGAATCGATCTCAGTGCGATCCAAACCGTTCAGGTCGATCGAGAGAAGAAACGACGAAGCCTCGGCTTGGATCCGCAGAAACCGGTCGTCGGAGTGGTGGCACCGTTCAAGCCGCAGAAGGCGCCGTTGGACTTTGTGCGGGTCGCGGCCGCGGTCTCCCGGCTCCGGTCCCAGGTGCAGTTCGTGATGGTCGGAGACGGGGAGTTGCGTGCTGCCGTCGAGAAAGAGATTCGCCGATTCGGGATGAGCGATTCCATCGTCCTTGCGGGCTGGCGGCGGGATGTTCCTGAGGTCATGAAATGTTTGGACGTGTTTCTCTTGACCTCCCGGTGGGAAGGATTGCCGCGAGTCTATCTCGAGGCAGCGTGTTGCGGCGTGCCGATCGTAGGGACCGCTGTGGACGGTGCGGCGGAAGTTGTGGTCGACGGGGTCAACGGATTCCTCCGAGAGCCGGGCGACATCGATGGATTGGCTGAGAAAGTCGTGTGGTTCCTGGATCATCCTAAGGAAGCGGATGCGATGGGTCGAAGCGGCAGGGATCTCTCGAGCCGATTCGATTGTTACGAAGTGGTCCGCCAACAGGAAGATCGGTACGAAGTGTTGCTGTCCGTGTACAAGAGCAAACGAAAGGTCCTGCCGGATCCCTGCTGCAACGGCTCGGAGGGCGAAGCGGCACGGGCAGAGGCGGGCTCCGATTACTGAAAACGACACGAGAGCGTGATGCGACCGGGTCCAGCCCAGCACTACGAACGCCAGGCAAGTGTCTACCATCGGTTTGCCCGTGGAGGGCCTGAGGAGGATTTGGCGAGGACATGGAATGATCAGAGCACGGTCGATGCGTGGCGGCACGCGCGAATGTACGAAACTTTGCGGCCGATCCTAGAGGGCTGGCCGGGGTCTCGCTGGCTGACTGTCGGTGACGGGCGGTATGGGAGCGACGCTGCCTTTCTCGCGGGGCAGGGCATGGAGGCGCTGGCGACGGATGTGGGCGATGCATTGTTGAAGGAGGCCTTGGCTGCTGGACGTATTCCGGCATTCCGAAGGGAAAACGCCGAGTCATTATCCTTTCACGATGAGCAGTTCGATTTCGTCCTCTGCAAAGAGTCCTTGCACCATTGCCCGCGTCCGATGGTGGCCCTGTATGAATTGGTGCGCGTGGCCCGTCTGGCAGTCGTGCTCATCGAGCCGAACGATTCTCTCGTAAACCGCACGTGGGCTGAACGCACAACGGAAACGCTCGTCGCACTGTCCAAGAGATTGCTGGGCAAGAACCCAGCGCCGCCCCTGTTCGAAGAGTCCGGGAACTATATCTACGGTTTGTCGAATCGAGAAGTGGAAAAAGTGTCGCTTGGCTTGGGGTTGAATCACGTTGCGTTTAGGGGGTTCAACGACCAGTACGTTCCTGGAGTAGAGCGTGAGCAGATCGTCGCGAATGGTCCGTTGTTCAGGAGAGTTCGCAGCCGGATCAGGCAGAAGGATTTCTTGTGCCGCCTTCGCCTCCGGCAATACGACCTCTTTACGACGATCATGTTCAAGAGCAGGGTCGATGACGCGACCCGACATCGTTTGATTCGTCGGAATTTCCGGTTGCTCGAATTGCCGAAAAATCCGTTCACCGCGTAGGGCCTGGTTGCAGGTCGGCCTATCAAGCCTCAGCAGCGGGTGAGAAAGCACAACGTCAGCCTACCTCTTCGGTCAACGACTGGCCCTCGTTAGCGTTCCATCGTATAATCACCGGCAGGCAACTCCGAAGTGGCTGGACCAAGGAGGCGCAGATGCGGTATTTGACCTGGGGATTGGTTGCCCTCAGTTTCTGTGCCTGGCCTGAATCGGGCTCCGCAAAAGAGCTCTCCCCGCGCGAGATCTATGAAGCCGCTTCTCCGGCGGTCGTCATGGTCATGGGGCATCCGGAGGGCGGGAAGAAGGGGAGCGGGGGCACTGGGTCCATCATTCGCCCAGACGGGTATGTGCTGACCAACGCCCACGTGGTCGTCGACGAGCAGACGTCGAGGCCGTTTCCCCGTGTGTCGGTGTTCTTGAAGCCTGCCAGGGTCACCGGCGATTCCAGAAGCGATCTCTCCCGACTGGTTCGGGCCAAGGTGGTCGCCTTTTCACAACCGCTGGATCTGGCCCTCTTAAAACTGGACGGCGCCTCGGGAACCCTTCCAATCGTCGCGCTGAGCGGTTCGGACCGTGCGAGAATCGGCGACCGCGTGGTGGCGATCGGTCACCCCGAACAGGGAGGGCTTTGGACGTTGACGACCGGCGTCATCAGCGCCGAGGTCGACAACTTCAACGACGTAAGGGGCAAACACGTGTTTCAAACCGAAACCGGGCTGAACCGTGGAAACTCCGGCGGGCCCCTTTTGGACAACGAGGGGCATATGATTGCCGTCAATACCGCCATCGCTCGTGTCGCGGCGGACGGGCTTCCCATCACCAGCATCAGTTTCTCGCTAAAATCGAACGTCGCTTTGCAGTGGCTGCGGGAACAGGGGATCGCCACTGCAGAGGCCGGCTCGGCTGGAGGAACTGCTCCCGCGCGAATCCCCGCTGCGGCAGAAACACCGGCGACACCTCCGGTACAGTCTGAGGCGAAGGCCGCGCCAGCGCCCCCGCTTCCGAAGGCAGCAACTCCGGCGAAACCGGCGATCCAGCCTGCTCCCGATCTTCCCTCCCGAGCCAGGCCGTACAACCTGGACCAGTTGGTGAACGACCGTGCCAAGGCCGAAGCCGATCTCGAAGGCATGATCACAGAGATGCGTGGTCGGATGAAGGGCCGGTGATCGTGGCCTCCGGCGTTCAGAGGCTATGGTAAGCGGCTGCATGGCTCGCCGATACCAGCTCCTTGCCAGCCTCGTGGCCGTCATCATACTGACGGCTCTCCCTGTCGGCGCGTTGGCCAAGGGTGATCTTGACCGACTCGAACTTGCCGGCTCCGTTCGCACGGTCGTGACCAAGCATCCGCAGCTCAAGACCACCCATCACTTCGACCGGAGCGGTAATTTGACCGAACTCCAATTAAGTCCTTCTGAAGGAACCGGCTCCGCCCGATACCTATATACCTACGGCGCCGACGGCACGTTGGCCGAAGAGCAAACCTATGATGCTGGAGGAGCACTGGTCTACCGAAAGGTCTTCCGCTACGGCACGGATGATCGAGGGCGACGATCGGTCCAGGTCGCGGCGACAGAAAAAGGGATGTTTGCCCATGTGGAGTTCGCGTTCTACGACGCCAAGGGCATGCTGGCCGAGGAAGTCATGATCACCGGCCAGGGCGTCTCCGAGAAAAGCCTCTATGACGTGCGAGGCAATCTCATCTACCATGCCCGCTATTTTCAAGGGCGCTTGGTGGTAGAAGCGACGCATCATCATGGTCCGTTGGGGAGGCTGAAAGAAAGCCGATTTTACGGCCCCGACGGCGATCTCATGCGGGTAGATCGCTACCGGTACGATCAGGCCGGGAATCGACTGGAGCAATCCAGTGAGTTTTTCAAACAGTCGCATCTGCGAAAGTCGGTGATCAGCTACGAGTTCGATCCAGTCGGCAATTGGACGAAAGAAACCATTCAGCGCTGGTCGGACAAGAATGGATCTGTCGCTTTAACCGAATCGTTGGTCAGCCGAGAACGGACGATCACCTATTACTGATCCCTTCGCTCTCCCCATATGGTCTTCCCGCTCGAAATCTTCCAAAACCTCCTCATGGGCGTGCCGCCGATTGCAAAGCTGGCGCAGCGCAGACACTCGACCGGCTTGAACGCCGACCGTGTGAAGGCTCGCCAGGTGTTCGAACTGTACGCCAAATTCCATCCGGTGACCGGAACGGATATCCTCGAGATCGGACCGGGTCAAACCCTCGAAGTGCTGGAGGAGGCTCTCGCTGCGGGAGCCAAGAGCGGTTCAGCCGTCGACGTCATCGCGTATTGTTCCGTTGAGGAGGCGGAGCAGAGGGGGATCTCCTACCGCGTCTATGACGGGAGACGATTGCCCTACGATGCCGGACGATTCGATCTCGTATGGTCCTACACGGCATTCGAGCATCTACGGTATCCGGCTCTTACGGTCGGAGAATGCTTCAGGGTCTTGCGTCCTGGCGGCGTGTTGGTCTCACTCATCGACCTCGGCGACCATTCGATCTACGGAAAGCCAGAAGTGAATCCGGAGCGGTTGTTCGAGTGCCTGCGTTATCCGGAGTGGCTTTGGAAACTGATGAAGTGGAACCGGAGTTCGTATACGAACCGCCTGAGGAAGTCCGAGTGGTTGGCGATGTTCAAAGAAACGGGATTCGTCCTGCGCCGGGAAGAATCGCACGTCAGCGAGGATATCGCGCGGGTCCTGCCCTCTCTGACGTATCTCCACCGGTTCAGCTACGATGACGCGGTGACGAACGTCATCACGGTCTGCCTGGAAAAACCGCCGGCATGAGCGACGGTCAACTCGTCACTGCGCCTTCCGACGCCGACGAGACATGTCTCGCATATTTGGCCATGACGCCGGATGTATAACGAGGGACCGGCTGCTTTACCTTCTTCAATCTCGCCTTGATTTCTTTCGCCGACAGTTCGACGTTCAGCTGCCTCTTGGCGATGTCGAATACGATCGTATCGCCGGTCTTGAGGGCGGCGATCGGCCCCCCCCGGACCGCTTCAGGAGCCACATGGCCTGCCATCAATCCGTGCGTAGCGCCGGAGAACCGTCCGTCGGTCAGCAGCGCAACGGAATCGCCGAGTCCGGCGCCGACGATGGCGGCCGTCACTCCCAGCATTTCCCGCATTCCGGGGCCGCCCGACGGACCTTCGTAGCGGATCACGACGACATCGCCGGCCTTGATCTGTCCGGCTTTCACCGCCACAAACGCGTCTTCTTCCCGGTCATAGACTTTCGCCAGACCGCGGAAATGCATCATGGAATGACCGGCGACCTTCACCACACAGCCATCCGGCGCAAGGTTGCCTTTGAGAATCACCAGTCCGCCGGTTTTCTTGAGCGGATTCGACAGGGGCCGCAACACCTGCTGCCCAGGGGTCTCGGTCGCGCTCTTCGCTTCCTCTCCAATCGTACGGCCCGTCACGGTCGGCTGGTTGCCGTGCAGCAGACCCGCGTCCAGTAAACGCTTCGCCACGAGCGTGGTGCCGCCGGCCGCGTAGAGATCAGCCGCGGCATAGCGTCCACCCGGTTTCAAGTCAGCCAAGAGCGGCACCTTGCGGTTGATCTTGTCGAAATCGTCGATGCTGAGCTTGATGCCCGCCTCACGCGCGATCGCCAGCAAGTGAAGCACGGCATTGGTCGAACCGCCCGTCGTGGCGACGGCCACGATCGCGTTCTCCAGCGACTTGCGCGTGATGATCTGCCGCGGGCGCAGGTCGTTTCTCAGCAGGTCCATGACCATCCTGCCGCACTCGAACGCCACGTCGTCCTTGCGGTTGTCCATGGCGGGCACGCCGTTGCGTCCCATCGGGGAGATTCCAAGAAACTCGAACGCGATGGCCATGGTATTCGCGGTGAATTGGCCGCCGCAGGCGCCGGGGCCGGGGCAGGCGTGGTCCTCGAGATCCTTCAACTCCGCGTTGGTCATCTTGCCTTTGGCATGTTTTCCGACCGCTTCGAAGACGTCTTGAATCGTGACGTCGTGTCCCTGGAACTGTCCCGGCATGATGGACCCGCCGTACAGCATGAGCGAGGGCACGTTCAATCGCGCGAGCGCCATCACGGTGCCGGGAATCGTCTTGTCGCAGCCCGACAGCGCCACGACGCCGTCGAAGAGATGGCCGCGGGCGACGAGCTCGATGGAGTCGGCGATCACCTCCCGGCTGATCAAGGAGGCCTTCATCCCCTCCGTGCCCATCGAAATCCCGTCCGACACGGCGATCGTGTTGTACTCGATCGGGGTGCCGCCAGCCGCTCGGATGCCGGCCTTCACCCGTTCCGACAAGCGGCGCAGATGAAAGTTGCAGGGCATGACTTCGATCCAGGTGTTCGCCACGCCGATGATCGGACGGGACAGATCCTCGTCGGTGAATCCCACCGCCTTCAACATCGCGCGCGCCGGCGCGCGCCCCGGACCGACCAGCAATTCGTGACTCTTCAGACGCAGTTCCTTCGGCATGTCGGATTACTTTCCTTTCTTACCTTCCTTTTTTTTGTCCTTCTCTTTTTCCTTCTCGGCTTTCTTCGCTTCCACGTCGATGACGGCGCCGGTCGCGGCATCGACATGGACCTCCGACGTCTTGCCGTCGGCGCCCACGACTTCCACTTCCCACACCGTCTTGTCGTGCTTTTTCTCGAGTTCGGCTTCAACCGCCGTTCCCGGCGCCTTTTCGAGCGCGGCCTTGATCGCCTGATCGATCGTGACCTTCGCGCCTTTGAGGAGTTCTGCGATGTTGGCGTCTTTGTCGTCGCTCCAAGCGATGCCGGCGCAAAGGCTTGCCGCAATGAACGTGACCGTGATGAGGAGTCGATGTCCGATCATGATACCCTCCTTTGTCCGGCCTTCGTGATGGTGGTCCTCAGTGGATGAAACGAGTCGTTACTTCGCAGGGGCCCCCTCCATCCCCTTGTGGGGATTGCTTCCCGTCGAACCGTGCGGGTTGGCCATGCCGCCATGCGGATTGCCCTGGCCTTTGCCGCCTTCCTTATGTTTCTGCATCATCTTCTCGTGTTCGGCCTTCTCCTTCGCGCGCTGATCCGCAGTCAGCAGCCCGAGTACCTCGCGGCGGGTTTTGATGGACGTCATGCGCAACCCCACCTGCATGTCTTCGCTCTGCTTCAATTTGGCTTCGATCGCACCGAGGTCGGACTTTTCGTCGTCGGTGAGCGCCTTCAACTCGCGCTCCGCGATTTGAATGTCGGCTTCGGCTTTGATCCTGGCCTTGTCGAGACCGAGCTGGATATCCTTCAGTTTGGCGATCTGGTCCGCGGTGAGGCCGATGTCCTTCTCGTGCTTCAGCAGGTGCCGGATCAAGTGTCCGGTGCTGCTGTGCATCATCCCCATGCCGTGGCCGCCCATCGCGCCGTGGCTGCTACCGCCATAGCCGTCCTTGCCGCCTTGGCCGTACCCCGGTTCGTTCGCCCCTGCGCCCGTGGCCGCCAGCGTCAGCGCCAGACCGAACGTGAGCATCGCAAGACTTCCCTTCTTCATGCCGTCCTCCTTCGGGTTGATGAACGCCTGGATTTCTCGGTTACGATGAACCATTATCGCACAAACAAACCGCCTTCGCCTTTCAGTCCGTTGAACAGAAACTGAATGGCCAAGGCGGCGAGGAGCAACCCCATCAATCGGGTGATGATTTTCTCGGCCAGAGGGCTGATCCACCTGGCTCCGGACGCTCCGAGCGCGAGCGTGATGTAGCTTGCCAGACCGACCAGCGCAACGCAAGCCAGCAGCACGCCGCGGAGCAGCCATGAGGACGCTTGTGCTTCCAGGAGGATGACCGTGGAGATGGCCGCAGGTCCTGCCAGCATGGGAACGGCGAGCGGGGTGATGGCGATGTCTTCCTTCGTCGCGCCTTCGGCGGTTTCTGCCGCCGTTTCCTGTACCGGGGAGCGCTGCGCCCGCAACATGTCCAGCGAGACGAGGAGCAGGACGAGGGCGCCGGCCACCTGTACGGCGGGGAGCGTGATGCCGAGGAGCGAGAACAGCCACTGGCCGATCAGGGCGAATCCGGCCAGAATGCCGACGGCCACCAGGCAGGCGACCCGCGCCATGCGGAGCCGTTGGGCCAGCGTGTCCCGGGCGGTCATGGCCAGGAACGCCGGTACAGTGGCGATGGGATCCACGATAACGAAGAGCGAGCTGAAGGCCAATACGGCGTATTCGGTGGAGGTCATGGGGAATCAGCGGAGGCGGGCCTGGTTGAGCAGTTCGGCCCGCGGGTCTTGGTGCTTGAGCCGTCCGAGCCGCTCGAACAGAACCTGTTCTTCGTCCGAGAGGGATACCGGCATGACGATCTGGAGCGTCAGAAAGAGATCCCCATGTCCACCGGTTGCGGAGGGAAGTCCCTTCCCCTTCAATCGCAACTTGCCGTCCGCCTTGCTGCCGGCCGGCACCTTGACCTTGACGGGCTCGCCCAACGTCGGCGCCATGACTTCGGCGCCTAACGCCGCCTCCCACGGATAGACGGGAAGCGTCACGTGAATGTCGCTGCCTTGTCGCCGGAATACCGGGTCTGAAGGAATGACGACGTGCAAATAGAGGTCTCCGCGTTTGCCTCCGTTTCGACCTGGCTGACCCTTCCCGCCGACGCGGACACGCGTGCCGTCCTGCACGCCTGCGGGAATCTTGACCTCGATGGTTTTCGTTTCGAACGTGCTGCCGGTGCCCTGACACGTCGGACAGGGCCGCCCCCGGATTGAGCCGGTGCCTTGGCAGGCAGTGCAGGGAGAGGGCTCGCGGAGGTTCACGCGCTTCGTCACGCCCGTCAACACTTCGCGTAGAGTCAGTTCTGCCTCGGTTTCAAGATCTTCTCCCGGTATGGCAAAGCCGCGATCTCCGCCCGATCGGGATCGCCCCCCAAAGATGTTGTCGAAGATGTCGGAGAACGCTTCACCGCCGAAGCCTCCTCCGGCTCGCTGCCCCCCGAATCCCTGTTGCCCGCCGAAGCCGTGCGCGTGCGCCTGTTGTCGAGCCTTTTCGAAGGCCTCGGCCTGTTCCCAATCCGCGCCGTATTGATCGTATTTCTTGCGCTTGTCCGGATCGGAGAGCACCTCGTGCGCCTCGTTCAGTTCTTTGAATTTTTTCTCCATTTCCGCTTTTTTTGCGCCGCTATGCAGGTCGGGATGGTACTGGCGGGCGAGCCGGCGGAAGGCCTTTTTTATGTCGTCGGCCGAAGCAGCTCGTGACAGCCCAAGCACTTGATAGTAGTCACGTGGAGTGGCAGCCATGGCTATGGAGGTAAGGTGTCAGCCGTCAATCGTCAAGCGGTAAAGATCCGAACCGACTATCTACAGATTCAGTTCTGAGTCCTTCCTTCGACCAGCAGGACCTCTAGCAGAGCCGAGGGAGACAGGACTCAGTACTCGTTGAGCGCAGCTTACGGTGTCGCTCGGGTCATTGCAAGGGAATCGGGGCCTCGCAGTGAGGCATGCCCGCGGTGCGGGCTCGATCAGGCCGCCTTGGCATCGGGCAACAACGCTGCAAGGGCCCGCGCGACGCGCCCATATTCGGCTTCAAAATCCGCGGCGGCGGAAGGGAGATCGTCGCCTTGGGCGGCGGCTCCGATTGTCTCGAGCCTGGTACAGAGTTCGACGAGGCGGGCTGCGCCCAGAAATGCGCTGCTGGATTTCAAGCGGTGCGCCGCTTCGAAGAGTGCGCGATAGTCGAGGCGCCGTGCGGCATTCCCGATGGCCGCGGCGGTGGCCGGCGAGTCATGCATGTAGGCTTCGACGATCTTCGAGAGGACGTCCGGTTGGCCGGGACGTTGAAGTGCGCGGATCTTTTCAAGCGCCTCAGGAAGGATAGGATCACCCGCCGGAGGCGGTGCTGCGCCAACCGGACTCTGGGCTTCCTCGATATGGTTTCCGCTCCGGGACTGGGGCAGCCATCGCGCGAGCATGGAGGCGAGCTGAGCTTCGGAGAAGGGCTTGGTCAGGAAGTCGTCCATGCCGGCGGAAAGACAACGGACCCTGTCAGTCTCCGACGCATGCGCCGTCAGGGCGACAATGGGCACTCGCCGCCGCTGTGCAGTCGCCTCCTCCTTCCGAATCAACCCGGCGGCTTCCAGCCCGTCCATGCCGGGCATCTGCCAATCCATCAGGGTGAGATCATAGACTGTTGACTGTGCAGCCTCGACAGCCCGGAGACCCGACTCCACCATGTCGACCGTGAGTCCAAGACCTTCCAGCATCAACCGCGCCACTTCCTGATTGACCGGATTGTCCTCTGCGAGGAGGACGCGTCCACGGAACTGGAGCAGCACCGCCGAAGAAACGCTTGATTCCTCCTCCGCGACGATGTCATGGCCTGAGCCGGCGAACCTCGCGACGCAACCGGCCAATCGGTCGTAGCGTACTGGCTTCATCAGACTGCCGCTGAGACCGGCTGCGGCGAGCTTGGATGCGTCCCAGTCCTCCGTCACGCCGGTCAAGAGTACGAGGGGGATCGCAGCGTTAGAACGTTGTGCTCTGAACATCTGAGCGAATTCAAACAGGGATCGTTCCCCCCCACGGCTATCGAGGAGAAGAAGGACGGGAGGGGGAGTGAGCGGTCCCTCAGAGTATGCGGCAAGTGCGTCGATTCCTTGCGCCCACGAGGTCGTCGGATATCCGAGTGATTGCAGGTAGGTTCGGAGAATTTCCCGTTCTTCCGGAATGCCTCCGACGACACCGATCGTCTTGTCGGTAAAAACCGGCTGGGTGGGCGGCGACACTGGAGCCGCCTGTGCCGGGGCCAGCGAAACCGTATACCAAAAGGTGCTGCCGACACCCGGCTTGCTCTCGACGCCGATGGACCCGTCCATCATTTCGCAGAGTTGTTTGCTGATGGCTAAGCCGAGTCCGGTTCCGCCGTATTTGCGGGTCGACGACTGGTCCACCTGCGAGAACGACTGGAACAAGCGGCGTTGGCCCTCGGACGAGATGCCGATTCCCGTGTCCGTTACGCTGACGCGAATCGCCATACGCTCAGGTTTCTTGGGAACCGTCTCTGCCGGGATAGCCCGGATCGTGATCGAGCCCGTCTCCGTGAACTTCAAGGCGTTACCGAGCAGATTGATCAGGATCTGACGCAGCCGGCCCGCATCGCCTTGAAACGACGCGGGGAGGTCCGGCGCATAGGAGCAACAGAGGGCCACTCCTTTCCGCTCAGCCCGTTCCGCGGACTGCTCCACCACTTCCTCGATCACCTGCCGGAAGTCGAACGGCTCGGAGACCAGTTCGAGCTTGCCGGCTTCCATTTTTGAGAAATCCAGCAGATCATTGATCAGCGACAGGAGCGATTCTCCGGAATGTTCGATGACGTCCACGTAATGGCGTTGTTGCCGGGATAAAGCGGTCTTCTTGAGAATCCGAGTCATCCCGATGACCCCGTTCATGGGAGTCCGGATTTCATGACTCATGCTGGCGAGAAACAGGCTCTTGGCCGCCGTTGCGGCTTCTGCCGCCGTTTTGGCGTCCACCGCGCTCACCAGCGACAGCTGCGCTTCCATCCGCTCGGCGAGCATGCGAGAGTTGGCCAGGGCCACCGCCACCTGGTCCGCCATTCGTCGAAGGTAGCGTAAGTCCGTGGGGGTCGCGACCGCAGGTCGATGGAACGCCAGCGTGATGAAACCGGACAGCTCGTTCTGGTCAAGGAGTGGCATGACCAGGAACGTCTGCCAGGCGGCAGAATCCCAATCACGCAGGTAGGAAGGAACCGTTCCGTTCCTCTGGAAACAGGCGTCGGAACGATCGCGGAGCGCGGCAAACGCTACACGGTCCTCCGACGTCACTTCCGGCTGGATTGTGCTGGTTGAATCCCCGGTGCGCTTGAACTGTCTGGCGCCGCTCGAATGGGGAGTCGGCAAGAGGGTGACGCTCGTCCCATCGCACGGCATGATTTCTCCGATCCGTCGCAGCACGATGTCGACGACCGAGGACAACTCGACGGCCGAAAGAATCGCCCGATCGATCGCAGCGGCGGTTTCGAGATGGCGAAACTGCCGATCCAATTGATGGGCCATGGCGTTGAACGAGGCCGCGAGCTCCTCGAATTCATCTCCGCTGTGCACGACGACGGGACGGGAAAAATCCTGTGCGCTGAGCCGTTCTGTCCCCTCTTTCAACAGGGCCAGAGGGGTCAAGTTGCGGCGGATCAAATTGAGGCTGAGAAGTGTGATAGCCGCGAGCGAGGCGACCAGCCCGAGCAGGAGCGCCCGGCTGAAGTCATACACAGGTCCCAGGGCAGATCCGGTCTGTTCGGTCAAGACGATCGTCCACGGAGGATTGGAGAAGGAGAACTTGAGGGGAATCGTCCAGCCTGCGATGAGATATGGTTCACCGAGGATCGTGATTTTGGCCGGTTCCAGTCCGGTGAGTGGAAGAGAAGCCGACTGACCGGAGAAGGCGGTGCGCATCTCGGCTGTTGAACAGAAGAGGATGGCATGATCCTGGCGGATCACACAGAGCGCGGTATTCGCCGGGATGTAGGAGGCTTCCCCGGTGCCCCACAAGAAGTCGTCGACGATGTCGGCGATTACGGCATCCGGGGTCTGCCGGCGCGATGGAACAGAGCGGACCATGCTGGCGTGGGTCCGGCCGTCGCGGTCGAGGGTGACCGAGAGCACCGTCTTGCCGGCGGCCAAGTGCGCGCGCTGAGCCGGTGCGAGATCGAAGGCCGCCCGCAGGGGCGGCTTTCCCAGCAGGGACACGATCCTCGAATCATGAGTCAGGAGCGCCAAGTTTCGGAAACGTTTCGTGAAGTCGGATCGGACGAGGGCCTGGAGCGATGCGGCCGGCTCCTCTCCCTGCTGTTCCAGGCGGGAGGCCAGCAGCTTCAAATCCGCCTCCAGAAACAGCAGACGCTCATACAGCGCCATGCCCAACGCCTTCGCGTCGTTCCGCAGCCGGGCGCGGCTTTCGTCGAGGAGATGCTGTGAAACCTGTTGAACCGCGACGATACCGGTCACGCTCAAGGGAACGAGTGCGGCCCAGAAAAACAGGATCACGATGCGGCGAGCGACCGTGCTCCGGAACAGAGATGTCGGTGGTGAAGAAGGCATCGCCGTCAAAAATTGGAAGCCAATCCGATAAAGGCTCCATCGCTGGCCCGGATCACATCATCCCGACTGGCTTTCGCCCCCAAGGGCGCATGGGAATCGCCGTCCTTGCCCATGCTGTACAGGTCATAGTCGGAATTGATCGGAACCAGAAACCGGTCCTTTCTTGCTTGGCCGACCACGTTGCCGCCGCCACTGCTGCCGTCCCCTCCTCCTTGATTGCCGTTCCCTCCGGCGTTTGGCGAGGTCGAGCTTCCACCGCCCTGAGTACTCGAGGAATGTCCCCCTGACCCGCCGCCGGAATTGGCGCTGTTTCCTCCTCCGGCATAGGCGGTTTGCGGAAGCAGCCAGGCCCAGGCAGATACATCTTGATCTTCCCCGTCATTCCGGGCGTGGTTCCCGCCGTTTCCTCCGCCTTTTATATTCCCGGCGATCTTGAGGTACTGATAGGGATTGCCCCAGGGGTCAAGCAGGGTATCCCGTCCGATGGCCGCGAGCGAATCCGGATAGGTGTCATCCGAGGAAAAATAGTAGCCGTCGATCTCTTTCGCGAGGTTGCTGATTTCCGCGATCGCCCGGACGACCCGGACTTTTTCCAGGTAGCCGAGGTAGTTCGGAATTGCGATACCGGCCAATGCACCAGAAATGGTGAGGACCATCATGATCTCCACGAGCGTGAAGCCGGCCTCGCGCATGAGCGAGGGGCGATCCGGCAGGGCGGGGGGCGGTTCGGTTGTTCTGCGCGCGACCGGTTCTATAGATTCCAGCAACGAGATGCTCCCGTGCAGGCGACGAACTCTATCCGCCAAATCCGCATGGGTGGCGGCCATCCGTCTTCTGCTCTGCTCGTCGACCAGGTGCGGCAGGCGCTCGCACGTATCCTGTATTTCCCGCACCTGCGCCTCGAGGTCCCGTGCCTTGGCCTCCAGCGAAGACAACATCTCGTTGAGGACCTCCGCATCCGGTTGCAGATAATCGTGACGCCGCAATCTGGCCCGGATGGTCAGGTGGCCTTGGGTGATGGCCCGGAACAGCATGCGGAACCGGTAGATGGGTCCGGCCACACGATGGACGAAACAGACGGAATGGGCGGCGATGATCAGGAAGGTCACAGCCAGCCATGGCCATAGCTGATTGTGGAGATTGAGGAACTGCTGCGCAATGCGGTCTTTCTCCTGCAGCGACAAGCCCGGGCTGTCGAACTCTACGATCAGCGGCAGGAAAACCACGCATCCCAGGACGAGGGACAGCAGGAGGCCGTATGCGATGTTGGCGGCGAGCAGCCGATATTGAAACGGATGGACGAACACCCGTCGTCGTCCGAAAAACGTCTTCATCCCTTGCTCCGACGCTTCGTCCACTTGAGCGAGGGCTGGTTCTTGAACGTCAGGGTCTTCGTCGGGACGTGGTAGACCAAATGCAATTGATCGCGGGTGCCGTCCGGCTGCCTATAGACGACGGACAAATGGCGCTCTGTTCCCTCAATCGTCGATTGAACCGACTCGACCGGGAAGCCTTGGCTCTCGGCGAAATCGCCGCGCCCCAGCGCCACTGACCGGTCGGCGAAATACAGGTACCGGTCGTCGTACTGTTCCGTTGAGGAACGCCAGTAGCCGATCAGCTCGGTGGGAACAGGGACCTTTGTTTCGTTGACCGCCACGGTCCAGAGTCCATAGGCGCCGGCGGCGAGAAAGAGGGCAAGAACGAACGGAAGCACCTTTGTTTTTTGCAAAGGCGGTTCGATTTTGGTGCATTCCCGCGCGACCGCATCATCGAGGTCGGCGGTGGTTGTAGTTGTAGTTGAATCGGGCATAGCTGTCCCTTAGGACGAATGGCATGAACGGCCTCAATTCCTTGTCGGACGAATCCGTATGTGACTTGAGACCGGGAAGGGCTGTCGAGGCTCTGAAGGCTGGAGAGGGATGGAGTGGACAAGTAAGGAAGTGGGCCACGCTACAAGAGGGGTAGCAGGAATGCCTGTCAGCCTCTATCCGGTTGGCTGGTCAGCGGGCAGGGGCTTTCGCCCTCGCCATCAGCTTGCAGTAGGAACAGGTCTCGGCGGTCGTCGGCTGGCCGCAGGTCCCACAGGGGTGAAGGACGGCTTGATCCCTCTCCGACATGCTGGTTGGTGCAGCGGTTTTCTTCTTCTGTTTTTCGAGGAAGCCCCAATAGAAATATTGCTTGGTGCCGGGCGATTCCGTCTCCAGCCGGTTGAGGACATCCTTATAAAGGAGCGTCCTGGCGCCTTGCGCCATCGGGCATTCATCGACGATATAGTCGAGCTTGTTGAGCACGCAGTAGGCGGCGAGCTCCCGTTCCGTCAGCCGGTAGAGGGGTTTGACTTTCTTGGCGAAGCCTTCGACCGAGGCGGGGAGGGACGGCCCCTGCTTGTCCAGATACTCCTCCTGCCAGTGCAGGACGTTTCCGAGCAGGCGGGCCGCTTCATCGTCGAGATTGTGGCCGGTCGCCATCACGTCGTACTCATGCTCGATCGCCGCGCGGTTGAATTGATACCGTTTGATGGTTCCACATGTGCTGCAGGTCGGCCGATGGACCAGCACCGACAGTTCCTTGATGCCGGCGCCTTCCTCCTGTTCGACCGTATGGGTGTGGAGGGTCGCGCCCAACGGTGCCGCGATCGTCGCGGCGAAGCCGCGCACTTTCTCCTGTGAGCGGTCCGAATAGCCGGCGATTCCCAGGTTGACGTACAGCGCATCAGCCTTGTATCCGAGCTTGAGTAAGATATCCCAGAGCGCCAAGCTGTCTTTGCCGCCTGAGACGGCCACGAGAATCCGATCGTTCTTCGCGAACATCCGTTCCGACTTGATCGCCCGCGTCACCTGGTCCTGGACGAACGTATTGAAGCAGTCCTTGCAGAAGGCCGCATGGTGGCGGGGAATCTTGATCGCGGCTTTGGTCTTACACTTGGTGCAATTCATAATTCGTGAGTGAAATGTTAGGAGTGAGATGTGGAGAACCGCCTGAAATCACCGGCCGGATTTCGATTTGGTCCTTGTCATAGAGCATTTCGTCTTCGGTCACGAGTTCGTCACCGCGAATGACGAGATGCGCTTCGACGACGAGTTGCAGCTCTTTGAGGAGATCCTTGGCCTTCTTTGGGCCTTTGACTTCGATGCTACGAGGTGGATGGCTCAGCTGGACCTGCATGGAGGCATGATAAGCGCCCATGCAGCCTGCGGGCAAGAGAGGATCGGGGCTAGATCGCCGCGTCCCGCAGGAACTTGGCCGATTCTTCCGGCGACACGGGGTTGATATAGAAGCCGGTGCCCCATTCGAAGCCGGCGACCTGCGTCAGCTTGGGAATGATCTCCAGGTGCCAGTGGTAGAAGTCACCGGTCTTCTCATGCAGCGGCGAGCTGTGAAGAATGAAGTTGTAGGCCGGTTTCGACAGGACCTTGTCCATCCGACGTAATGATTCCGAGAGGATCGGCGCCAGGAATTCGAACTGCTGCTTGTGGCTCTCTTCGAAATACCCGGCGTGGCGCTTGGGCAGTATCCACATCTCGAACGGAAAGCGCGGCGCGAAGGGGGTGACGCAGACGAACTCGGGATTCTCCGCCACGACGCGGTCGCCGTCCGAAAGGTCCTGCCGCAGAATGTCGCAGTAGATGCAACGTTCTTTCTGCTGGTAGTGGGCCCGGCAGCCGTCGATCTCCTCGATCACGCTGGTCGGGATGACGGGGAGGGCGATCAGTTGCGAGTGGCTGTGCTCCAGTGTGGCGCCGGCCGCTGCTCCGTGGTTCTTGAAAATGAGAATGTAGCGGAACCGGACGTCCTTCTTCAGATCGATAACCCGGTCGCGATAGGCCCAGAGCACGTCTTCGATCCGCTTCGTCGGCATGTCGCCGAGACTGTCTTTGTGGCCCGGGGTCTCAATGATGACTTCATGCGCGCCGATCCCGTTCATCCGGTCGTAGAGGCCAAGCCCTTCGCGGCCCAACTCGCCTTCGACCTGGAGTGCTGGAAACTTGTTCGGGACCACGCGGACGGTCCAGTTCGGACTGTTGGGATCGGACTGTTGCGGCCGATAGGCCATGATCTCTTTCGGCGTCAGGCGCTCCTGACCGGGACAAAATGGGCAGAGCGACGCGGCCAGCGGTCTGGCCGGCTGCATCTGCGCGAAGTCGTGCGGCCGGCCGTTCCGCTCCGTCGAAATGATGACCCACCGGCCTACAATCGGATCGCGTCGTAAATCAGGCATCGATGCCCCTTAGTTTTGATTGTTCAATTTTTAGTGTCTCAGACGAATCAGAATTTCACAACTCAAAACTCAGCGCTTCACACTCAGCACTCTTCGTCACACGCGCCACATCGTCGATTCGAAATCCGGTCCTGGAACGGTCAAGGTGGCCGGCTGATGATGCGGATAGCGGGCGATCTCGAGCCCCTGCTCGAAGACGACGAGGCTCATAGTCATCGTATGACCGGCCTCGACGCCGATGTCCTTATAGGGCACGCCCAACTCCAGGATGTCGCGCCGGCAGATCAAGCGGGACGTGTTCAGCTCCCGCCACTGCCCATCCGGCGTCCGTTCAGACAATTCATATTGCGTCGCGGCGGAGGCTGTAAAGGGAAACGACAGGCGATAAGAGCGGGTCTGCGTCTGGAGGTACAGCTCGAATCGGAGGCCCTCTTCTCTGGCCGACGACTGTGCGTCCGGGTCGAGCCGAAGGAACAGATGATCGAGGCTCCACGCAAAATAGATGGCAGCAACGAGTCCTTCCGACTTCCACATGGCGCCCAACGGGGGGTGGGGATTGATCGTTCCGGCTCCGCGCCACTCGAAGAAATCTGTGACCACGCCGTCGAGCGACGGCGTCAACAACGACAGGGGCTGCGTAACGAGATCGGCGGCTGCCACGGCGCGGATCTCGCAGATCGCCTCGTTGAGCATGTCGGGGGGCGTTGCGCCTGCAATGGTCCAGACGTTCCGCAGATGAGTCCGAAACAGCCGGTCGAACTCTTCCTTGTACGCGGTGTCGAAATCGTCGCCGTACCACCAGAACCAATCGCTACCTTCCGCGGCGTACAGTTCGTTCCAGGCGGCTGCGGCGCGGTCTGGCGGGAGTGAGGGACTCAATTCAACCAGGTGCGCTCTGGTGTGGTTGACGAGATCCCAGCCGCGATTGTCTTCCCGATGTCCGATCCAGATCTTGAAGTCCTGATTGATCCAGGAGCCGGAGTGGAGGTGAGGGAGAGTTTCAGCGGCCGGCGCGGCCTCCAGGGCTTCCGATACCGTCGCAGTCTCGATGGCCAGCGAGGCCTCGTGGTCCAGCGATCCTTTCGTGAAGGCCTCGTAGAGGTGCGAGAGAAACTGCTCGCCTCCCTCGTGATAATGTTCCCAGGGATTTTCGCCGTCCAGTACGATGGCGATCAGGACGTCCTCCTGGGGTGTATCGTACGCGATCGACCGGATCCGTCTGAGCACGTCCTCCGCAGCAAGGTCGGGTGTCGTCTTGTGGTAGACGAAGCCGAAATTGTCGGAGATCTCGCGATCGCGGAACACGATGGCAACCGATTCGCCGTCTGCGCCGACCCGATAGGGGCGGTACAGATGCGTGTGCCGGTTCCACGGCTGGTGCGACTCGTCGAGTGAGCGGGCAAGGATTCCTTCGTCGGTGGCGAGCCAACGAAGCCCGACTTTCGGGAGCATCGGAATCAGTTCGGGGCACACGGAGCCTTCCGACGGCCACAAACCGGCCGGTCGAGCGCCGAACGTTGCCTGATGGTACTCCACGGCCAGTCGGAGTTGAGCTTCCGCGTCTTCGGGCGCGTGGAATCGGGAGGGGAGGGGAAGGTCCGGTCTCGCCCGACGCGTGTGCTCGGTATCGATCACAAGAGGCAGAATCGGGTGGAAGAACGGCGTCGTGGTCAGTTCGATCTGCCCCCGCTCCATGAGGCGCCGGTACATCGGGATGATGTCCTGCACGACCCGGTGTTGCAGCGCCAGCACTTCCTGCTTGTCATCCTCGGTGAATCCTCTATTCTTGGCCCGAAGGGCGGCCAGGCGCGGATATCGGTGGACGGACCCATAGCCGAACCAGGCGAGGTTGAACCAGACTTGAAGATCCAGAAAATCCTGAGTCGTGAATAGACGGGAGACACGTTGGAGAACGTCTCCCGAGACGTCCATGCCGCGCTTGACCAGCAGTTCGTGATAGCGGGGGTAGGGCCGGACCATCGTGGCCCAGTTGGCCGAAAAGTAATGCTTCACAAGAAAGGCCTTCTCTTCCGGCCGCAGTTCCTCCGCAGGCCGTTGGGCATGGTCCAGGAACAGATCCCGGACAGTCCCCTCTCCGATTTCCTGTAGTTGCAGCAGAAGCGACGGGGTGAAATTGAAGGTGGCTTTGACCCGGGGGAATTGTTCGAGCAAATAGGCCATGTCGAAGTAGGCTTTGGTCGCGTGCAGGCGTACCCATGGCATGCTGGCGGCGGCCGTCACGGGGTCCGTGTAGTACGGCTGGTGCATGTGCCAGAAGAAACAGACGCGGGCGGTTTTCATAGGCGTGCCGTGCCGGGAATTGCGATCCTCGATCGAGTATGTCATAGGGGTAGGACCCTTGCAATGAACGGAGAAAAATGGAGACCGTAAAACAGGCGGAGGCAGGTTCAATCCTCCGCGCACTGTGGTTCTGGGGACCGGTCGTCCTCTATGCCGCCGCGATTTTCCATTTCTCTTCGCTTCCCAACCCGGAGGAGGAGTTGCCGGAGCTGCTCATCAAAGAGGTCAGCGATAAGGTGTTGCATCTCGTGGAATACGGCATCCTGGGCGCGTTGTGCCACCGCGCTTTCCGGTGGGCGGCCGGTCCGGTTGCCGCGAGACAGGCGGTGATGTTGGCGATCTGTATGGCGGCACTCTACGGTCTCTCCGATGAAGTGCACCAATCTTTCGTCCCCTCGCGCGAGGCCAGTTGGCTCGATTGGGCGGCGGATTCCGTCGGTGCCGTCGCGGGTGCGATCGGATGGAGTCGTCTTGCAAAGACGTGACGCAGACAGCGCGCGATAGTTATTCGTGGCGCGCAGCCGTTCATGTATAATGCGCGGCGTATGTCGACGACCAATCCTGCTGCTCCAAAACAACCCCTTGCACCCCCGGATCAGGCCCTTGTCGCTCGGACGGTTCAAAACAAACTTCCGTTCAAGGCGACGCTCGAGAAACTCACACCGCTCGCCGGCGATGCGTCGAATCGACGGTATTTTCGGGTGGAGCTACGGGAGTCCCGTCCACGTTCCCTCATCCTCATGCAACTGGCCGAGCCGGAGGCGTTCAAGCAATCCGAGGAGGCCGTCAGCGGCGCAGGCCATCAGATCGCGGAGCTGCCGTTTCTAAACGTGCGTTCGCACTTGGCCAAGGCCGGCGTCTCCGTGCCGGCGCTCCATTATTACGATCAAACGGCGGGGCTCCTGTATCTAGAAGATTTCGGTGACGTGACACTGTCAGAGGCCTGCCGCGATGCTCCGCCGGACCGATTGGAGCCTCGGTATCGGCAGGCCGTCGAGGTCCTGGTACGGATGCAGGTGCATGCAACGTCGCCGGCCGATCCCGGCTGCGTCGCGTTTCACCGGAGTTTCGACGTGCCGTTATTGATGTGGGAATTCGACCACTTCATCGAGTACGGCATCGAGGCGCGCCATGGAAAACCGATGAAGGACGCCGACCGCGCCTTGGTTCAGAAGGAGTTTCGAAAGATTGCCGAGCTGTTGGCCGCGCAGCCGCAGGTCTTCGTTCATCGCGACTACCATTCGCGCAACCTCATGGTCGACGGCGAGCGGTTGGGGGTCATCGATTTTCAAGATGCGCTGCTGGGCCCAGCCACTTACGATCTGGCCTCGCTGTTGCGGGACGCCTATATCGCGCTCGACGAAAGGCTGATCGACCGGCTGGTGACCTATTTTCTGGACGGACTGCGTGCCAAGGGTCAAGACTGGAAAGACCGCGACGCCTATCGCCGGCTGTTCGACTTCACCAGCATCCAACGCAATCTCAAGGCCGCCGGGCGATTCGTCTACATCGATCGGGTCAAAGGGAACCCCAAGTTTCTCGCCGACATTCCTCGGACCTTGGGTTATGTGAAGCGGAATTTGCAGAAATATCCGGAGTTGTCCGCGTTGCGAGAGGTCATGCGCGCCTATGTGCCGGAGTTGCAGTAGATCGTTGACCGTGAACCGGTAGTCGTTCAATGAGGGAAAAGAATGTGCCGGCATCAACGAGCAACGTGTCACGCATGACGGTTAACGTCCATCCATGAAAGCCATGATCCTCGCAGCGGGATTGGGTACGCGCCTGAGGCCGCTGACGAACACGATTCCCAAGCCGCTTCTGCCGGTCGCCGGCACGCCGCTGATCGTCTGGAACCTCCTGCTGCTCAAGCGCCACGGCATTCACGACGTCATCATCAACCTGCACCATCTCGGGCCGATGATCGAGCAGGCGCTGGGGAACGGGTCGAAGTACGGTATGCGTATCCATTACTCCCCGGAACCGGTCATCCTCGGGACCGGCGGGGGCATCAAGCAGGCAGAGCCGAACTTTTCCGGGCAGCCGGTGTTGATCCTGAACGGCGATACGTTGGTCGAAATCGATCTGGATTCGTTGTGGTCGTTCCATCGATCACGCAACGCGGCTGCCACGTTGGTGCTGCGCGCAGATCCGGACGCCGCGAAGTGGGGGGTCGTTGAAGTCGGTGAAGAGGACCGGATCGTCCGGATCACGGGACGAGGTCTTTCCGATCAGGCGCCGACGCACCCACGCATGTTCGCCGGCATCCACATCCTTCATCCCCGCCTCCTCCGGGAGGTGCCGCGGGGAAAAGAATCCTCCATCATCGACGCCTACGTGGCGGCGATCCAGCGGGGCGATGCCGTGCTGGGCTTCGACCACGATGGCTACTGGTCAGACGTCGGGACCGCCGAGCGCTACGCCCAGGCGGAACACGACGCCACGAACGGGCGCATCCGCCTGGCGGCCCGGATACCTGCGGCCCAGCCTGCGGCCGGCTCCTAGCCCGGACTAACGTTCTCCCTGTTTCATTTTCTGCTGCCTGATGAGGCGCGCGAGGTAGGTGCGTTGGAGTTGTAATCGCTCCGCGGCTTTCGTCTGGTTGCCTTCGGCGAACTTGAGCGCCTGGCCGATGATGTGCCGGCTGTGTTCGTCCATCGATTGATGGTACGGGAGCGAGACGTAAGTCAGTCCGGGCTGTTGAGCCACCGCCGACTGATCGAGCGAGAGCATCTCCGATTCAATCGTATCGGTTTGGCTCAGGATCACGGCGCGCGCGATCACGTTGTCCAGTTCGCGGATATTTCCCGGCCAATGGTAACGGGTCAGCCGGTCGAGAGCGGCTGGGCTGAAGAGCATGCCGTGTCGCTTCGCTTCCTTGGCGTGCCGGTTCAAGAAGAACCGGGCGAGCGTCGGGATATCATCCGGCCGTTCTCGCAGCGGCGGCAGCGTGAGCGTGATGACGTTCAGGCGAAAGAACAGATCTTCGCGGAACGTCCCGGCCTTGACCGCCTGCCGAAGGTCCTTGTTCGTGGCGGCGATGATCCGGATGTTGACCGAGACCAATTTGGTCCCGCCGACCCGATGGAACTCCCGGTCTTGCAGCACGCGCAGCAGCTTGGCCTGCAAGGACAGGGACATGTCGCCGATTTCATCCAGGAAAACGGTCCCGCCGTCGGCCATCTCGAGCTTGCCTTTCTGGAGGCGGTCCGCGCCGGTGAAGGCGCCTCGCTCATGGCCGAAGAGTTCGTTTTCGAGCAACGTTTCAGTCAGCGCCACGCAGTTGATGACCACCAGCGGGCTGGCCTGGCGATGGCTCCATTGATGGATCGATCTGGCGAAGAGTTCCTTGCCGGTTCCGCTTTCTCCCAGCAGGAGCACGCCGACGTCGGACTTTGCCGCCCGCTGCGCGGCTTCCATGACGGTTCGAAAGCCCGGACTGGTGCCGATGATGGCGGCGTACCGGCTGTCCACTTCCGACCGTAAGCAGGCGACCTGGCGTTTCAGAGAATCCCGCTCCAGCGCCTTGCTGATCACCAGAAGCAAGTGGTCCTTGTCCAGGGGCTTGGTGAGGAAATCGTATGCGCCGTCCTTCATCGCCTCGACGGCCGCCTCGATCGAGCCGTGCGCGGTCATGACGATGACGGGAAGATCGTCCGAGGGGCGGACGCCCGGAAGCTTCTTCAGCACTTCCAATCCCGTCATGCGGGGCATATCCAGATCGAGCAAGAGGAGGTTGGGAGCTTCTTTCTCGACGAGCTCCAGCGCTTCAATACCGTCGGCGGCGATGACCGTGCCGTACCCGGTGGCCTGGAGCCGATCCTCCAGCATCATGGCGATGTCGGGGTCGTCATCGACGATAAGGATCTTGGCTTTCATCTTCTGCCTGCTTGCGCAGATGGCGCGGGAAAGACGCTCAGCACTGTGCGCATGTACCGAGCGCAGTGCGCGTTTCTCTTCGCCATCCGTTACGCTTCCATTACGTTGATCACCAATCCGGTCAGCGGCTTGGGATAAAAATACGTCGACTTGTGGGGCATCCGTTCGCCGGCCGTGGCCACGGCCTGTACCTCGCTGACCTTCGTGGCGTTTAACAAGAGCGCGCCCGTGCCCGTGCCGTCCTCGGCCCAGTCGAGCGCTTCGTCATCGTCTTTGGTGTACAGAATCGCTTCCTGCTCCTGTTGGGTCGGGCAGAGTTGGGTCACGACAAGCTGTTGCAAGAGCGAGACGTCGAGCTTGGTCCTCGGGGATGCGCTCGCCGGAGGCCGGTGGGCCGGCTTCAGCGTCAGGGTCGCGTACCGAGCTTCGTCCTTCAGCGCAAGGCCGAAGGTCGGCGCCTGCTGCCCCTTCGTCCGCATCGCGGCGATGAACTGCGCGCGCACGGCGGCTTTCGTGGCCGGAGTGAACGGGAACTCTGCCATGTCGAACTTGTCTCCGAGCAGACTCTTCACCTTGTCGTACGATGGCAGGGCGGTCGTCGTGACGCGATGCGTGGGCAGCACGGTCAGCCCCGGGTCCTCCAGCGGAGCCAGAAGCATCAGCACGGAATCGTAGGGCTGGAGTCCTGCCGATGCCCCCGCCTGTTCGCGGCGCAGCTTCTGGTAGTTCAAGGCGGTCTCGTAGCGGTGGTGTCCGTCCGCAATGAACAGCGGCTTGCTTTGCATCGATTCGACCACCTGTTTCAAGACGGCAGGATCGCTCACAGACCACAGCCGTTGGCGGCAACCGGCATCGTCTTCGAAGTCGATGCGCGGGGCGACGTCCTTGACCGCGCGTTCGATCGCGCCCAGCAGGGCGTTCTGCGGGTCGGAGTACAGGAGCCAGATCGGGCTCAGGTTCGCCTTACAGGCCTGCAAGAGGTTCAGCCGGTCCGTCTTGGCGGCCGATCTGGTGTTCTCGTGCGGATAGATATGACCGGAATCGAGTGATTCCAGTTTGGTCGTGACGAGGAATCCACGCAAAGTCTTTCTCGGCGCGCGCGCATCGGCGCCCGGCGGAACGTATTCGATCGTGTGGTAGTAGATTGCCGGCTGCCCGTCGCGTTTCAACGCGCCCTGCTTGATCCAGTCCCGCAGGCTCGCTGCTGCGCGGCTGTAGCGGTTGTTCGTGGCGGTATCGCCCGGCTGGTCGAGTCCCAGTTCGAGCCGGATGATATTCTGCGGATGGCGGTCGTAGAGCGCTTTCTGGCCGGCGGCGTCGATGATGTCGTACGGCGGAGCGGCGACGTCGCGGACGGATCCGACCGTTGCTGGGTCGTAGAGAGTGCCTCGAAAGGGAATGATGTGCGCCATGCAAATGGTCCTATTCTCCCTGCTGACAGGGTAAAGTGGTCGAAAACGATTATGAGGCTGGACCGTGCATCCTGCGCGTTGCCCTTCTCCATGCGTCGCGCATGGGACCGCGCAAGAGACGGCTACCGGTCGCGGGTCACCATGTAATCGGCAGCCACCGAGAGCGCCCGTCTGGCTGTGCAGTCTTCGAACGTACTCAGATCCCGCTTCGCCGCCGCGACGTATGACTGCGCCCGGTTCATCGCATAGGCGATGGAGCCGTATTCTTCCATCAACCGAATCAACCGGGAGAGGTCCTTCTCTGTGAGCGTGCGGGTCTCCATCCGATCCTTGATCATCTGCCGGTCCTCTTCGGAACAGTGATGCAGCAGATGCAGCAACGGCAGCGTCGCCTTCCCTTGGCGCAGATCCTGTCCGAGCGTCTTGCCCAGCGATTCGCCGTTCGCCGTGTAGTCCAGCGTATCGTCCGCGACTTGGAACGCGATACCGACGTATTGGCCGAAGCGAAAAAGTGCATCCTGCTGCGCCTCGGTCGCGTCGGCCAGGATGGCGCCCATGCGGCAGGCCGCAGCGATCAAGCCGGCGGTCTTGTGTTCAACGATCTTGATGTAATCGATCTCCGGCATGTCGGGATTGCCGTTGTAATAGAGCTGAAGGACCTCACCTTCCGCCATCTTCTTACAGGCATCTGCCAGGACTTCGTTGATTCCCTGGCTGCGGAACTCCACGACCTGGCACATGGCCTTGGAATAGAGGTAGTCGCCGACGAGGATACTGATCTGATTTCCCCAAACTCTTCGGGCAGTTCTGCGGCCCCGGCGAATGTCCGCGTCGTCCACAACATCGTCGTGGAGCAAAGTGGCCGTGTGGATGAATTCCACCAGACTGCCGAGCTGATGATGCTCGTTTCCGGCGTAGCCGGAGAGCCGGGCTGCTAAGAGGAGCAGGAGGGGTCTGATGCGCTTGCCGCCGCTATTCAGGATATGCGCTGCGACGGTATTGACGAGGGTGACGCTGGAATTGAGGTTACGCCGGACTTGGTCTTCGACCCCATCCAACTCATGCCGGTAGGCATCCCAGACATCCGCCATCGTATGTATGGATGAGATCACGGGACCCTGCGGCATAATGCGGCGGATGGTAGGGCAGAGGGGGAAACAAAGTCAAGGGAAACGGCCTCCGGATCGGCTATCCCATCGGCTTGACAGAGGATTCACCCTTCTATTAATGTGAGCCTCGGTTCTCAATACGGATTACGCCTCTAGAGTAACGGGATTCTGCGTTCCTGGTTCCTCTCGGTAGGGCTCCGTCCAGCAGGAAAAGACCTGCCTTTTTCACGAGATAGACTGATGGAACTTCCAGGGCTTCCACCGAAGCAAGGGCTCTACGACCCTCAACACGAGAAAGACTCGTGCGGCATCGGGTTCGTCGCCAGCATCAAAGGCCAAAAATCCCACGACATCGTCCGCAAGGGTCTGCAAGTTCTGGAGAACCTCACCCACCGGGGCGCGCAGGGGTGCGATCCTTGTACCGGCGACGGGGCCGGGATTCTTCTTCAGGTTCCCCATGAGTTCTTGAAGCGCGCCGCCGGCGATTCGGGAGTGACGCTGCCGAACGCCGGCGAGTACGGCATCGGGCAACTATTCCTGCCGCCGAACGCCCAGGCCCGTCAACAATGTGAGAAGCTGATCGCTAAGGTCATCCAGGACGAAGGCCTGCGTCTGCTCGGCTGGCGCGACGTGCCGGTCAAGAGTGACGCGATCGGGGTCCAGGCCAGGAAGACCGAGCCCTTCATGCGGCAGGTCTTCGTCGCGCGCGACGTATTAAATGAGGGGCAGTTCGAACGCAAGCTGTATGTCATCCGCAAATTGGTGGAGAAAGCGGTCAAGGAGTCGGCGATTCAGGGCCGCGACTATTTCTACATATCGAGTCTGTCCGCCAACACGATCGTCTACAAGGGCCTCCTGCTGCCGCATCAGATGGCGGCCTATTATCAGGACCTGACCGATGCCACGATGGTCAGTGCGCTCGCGCTGGTCCATTCACGGTTCAGCACCAACACGTTCCCGACCTGGCCGCTCGCCCATCCCTACCGCTACATCTGCCACAACGGTGAGATCAACACGCTGAAAGGCAACGTCAATTGGATGAAGGCGCGCCAAGGACGGCTCCACTCTGAGCTGTTCGGCCGGGACATGGAGAAGCTCTTCCCGATCGTATCCGAAAACCAGAGCGATTCGGCCTGCCTGGACAATGCGTTGGAGTTCCTACTGCTGGGCGGCCGCTCCTTGCCGCACAGCATGATGATGTTGATTCCGGAGCCGTGGGTGGCGAATCCCCAGATGGATCTCGACCGGCGCGGGTTCTACCAATACCACGCCGCGATGATGGAACCCTGGGACGGCCCGGCGGCCGTCTGCTTCACCGACGGCAAGATGATCGGCGCGACCTTGGACCGGAACGGCCTCCGTCCCTGCCGCTATCAAGTCACGACCGATGGAATGGTCGTACTGGCCTCCGAGGCCGGCGTGTTGCCGGCCGACGCCAAAGACATCCGCCTGAAGGGCCGGTTGATGCCGGGTCGCATGTTCCTGGTGGATACGGTCCAAGGCCGCATCATCGACGACGAAGAGATCAAGGCCGACATCGTCGGCCGCAAGCCCTATCGCAGTTGGGTGACGCAGTACGGCGTCTCGCTCGACGAGCTGCCGGATCCGTTGAACGTGCCGCAGCCGGACCATCCGACGATTCGCCAGCGGCAGCAGGCCTTCGGCTATACGGTCGAAGAGTTGAAGATGGTCATCACGCCGATGATCGTGACCGGCGAAGAAGCGGTCTCGTCGATGGGAACCGATACGCCGCTCGCGGTGTTGTCCGACCGGCCGCAGTTGCTCTTCAAGTATTTCAAGCAGCTCTTCGCGCAGGTGACGAATCCGCCGATCGATCCGATCCGTGAGCAGTTGGTGATGTCGCTCGTCACGAACATCGGGCCGAAGCCCAACTTGATGGAGGAATCGCCGGAGTCCTGCCGCCGCATCAAGGTGCAGCAGCCGATTCTCACCAACGCCGACTTGCAGAAGATCCGCGGGATTTCCGATCCGCACTTCAAGAGCAAGACGTTGAAGATGCTGTTCCGCGTGGCCGAAGGGCCGGACGGGCTCGGCGCCGCGGTGGACGACATGTGCAAACAGGCCTCGCAGGCGATCAAGGAAGGGTACAAGTTCCTGATCCTGAGCGACCGCGGCGTGAACGAAGAGTGGGCGCCGATTCCGAGCCTGCTTGGCATCTCGGCGATCCATCACCACCTCGTGCGCGAGTGCACCAGAACGGAAGTCGGCCTGATCCTCGAAACCGGCGAGCCGCGCGACGTGCATCAGTTCGCCTGCCTCATCGGCTACGGGGCCGGCACCATCAATCCCTATCTGGTGTTCGAGTCACTCGTCGACATGGAGCGGGACAACTATCTGCCGGAGGGCCTCGACGCGCAGACGGCGGAAGGCAAGTTCATCAAGGCGATCAACAAGGGCCTGCTGAAGATCTTCTCGAAGATGGGCATCTCGACCGTGCAGTCCTATTGCGGCGCACAGATTTTCGAGGCGATCGGGATGAACCACGAGCTCATCGACCGCTACTTCACCGGCACACCCTCGCGCGTCGAAGGCGTCGGCATCCGCGAGATCGGCGAAGAGACGCTGCGACGCCATAGGGTGGCCTACGAGCCAGCGGCGGTCCGTCAACTCGACTTCGGCGGGGAAATCCACTACCGCATCCAGGGCGAGCACCATAACTGGAATCCGGACACGATCTACAAGCTCCAGCATGCCAGCCGCGCGAACGATCCGAAGACCTACGCGGAGTTCGCCCAGTTGGTGAACGATGAAAGCAAGCGCCGGTCGAATCTGCGCGGCCTGCTCGATTTCAAGTTCGAGCCCAAGCCGATTCCGATCGAGGAGGTCGAGCCGGCCAAAGAGATCGTCAAGCGCTTCAACACCGGCGCGATGTCGTTCGGCTCGATCAGCAAGGAAGCGCACGAAACACTGGCGATCGCGATGAACCGACTGGGCGGCAAGAGCAATACCGGCGAAGGCGGGGAAGATCCGGAGCGGTTCATCCCATTGCCGAACGGCGACTCCAAGAACAGCTATATCAAGCAGGTGGCGTCGGCGCGGTTCGGCGTGACGGCCCACTATCTGGTGAACGCGCGCGAGTTGCAGATCAAGATGGCGCAGGGCGCAAAGCCGGGCGAAGGCGGGCAGTTGCCGGGCCACAAGGTCGACGAAAACATCGCGAAGTTCCGCTACGCGACGCCGGGCGTGCAATTGATTTCTCCGCCGCCGCATCATGACATCTATTCGATCGAAGACCTGGCCCAGCTGATCTTCGATTTGAAGAATTCCAATCCGGACGCCGGCGTGTCGGTGAAGCTGGTGGCGGAAGTCGGCGTCGGCACCGTCGCGGCCGGCGTGGCCAAGGCCCATGCGGACAAGGTGCTCATCAGCGGCGATTCGGGCGGCACCGGCGCCTCGCCGCTGTCGTCGATCAAGTACGCCGGCATCCCCTGGGAACTCGGGTTGGCCGAGACGCATCAGACGCTGGTCTTGAACGATTTGCGCGGCCGCATTCGCATCGAAACGGACGGACAGATGAAGACCGGCCGCGATGTCGTCATCGCCACGCTGCTCGGCGCGGAGGAATACGGCTTCGCGACGGCGCCGCTGATCGTCGAAGGCTGCATCATGATGCGCAAGTGCCACCTGAACACCTGCCCGGTCGGGATCGCGACGCAGGACCCTGAGCTGCGCAAGAAGTTCAACGGGAAGCCGGAACACATCGTCAACTATCTGTTCTTCGTCGCAGAAGAAGCGCGGCAGCTCATGGCCAAGCTCGGCTTCCGGACGATCAACGAGATGGTCGGGCGGGTCGACAAGCTCAAGATTACGAAAGCGGTCGATCACTGGAAGGCGAAGGGCTTGGACCTCAAGCCGTTGCTCACGGCGCCGGACGTTCCGGCGGACGTGCCCCGCTACTGCGTCCAGAAACAGGACCATGGGCTAGCCGACATTCTCGACAACAAGCTGATCGAGCTCTGCAAGCCGGCGATCGAGAAAGCCGAAAAGGTGACGCTCGACCTGCCGATCAAGAACGTGAACCGGACGACTGGCACGGTGCTGTCGAGCAAGATCGCAAAGAAATACGGACCGGACGGATTGCCGGAGGACACGATCTCGATCAAGTTCACCGGGTCGGCCGGACAATCGTTCGGCGCGTTCCTCGCGAAGGGCATCACGCTGACGCTGGAAGGGGAGTCGAACGATTACATCGGCAAAGGGCTGTCCGGCGGCAAGATCATCGTCTTTCCCCCGAAGGGCGTTCTCTTCAATCCGGAAGAGACGATCCTCATCGGCAACACGTCGCTGTACGGCGCCACACAGGGCGAAGCCTACTTCTACGGTATGGCCGGCGAGCGGTTTGCGGTGCGCAACAGCGGCGCCCATGCGGTCGTCGAAGGCACGGGCGATCACGGCTGCGAATATATGACGGGCGGCGTGGTGGTGGTGCTCGGGCGCACGGGACGCAACTTCGCAGCCGGCATGTCGGGCGGTGTGGCCTTCGTGCTGGACGATATCGGCAGGTTCCAGCCCCGCTGCAACACCGGCATGGTCGAATTGGAAGCGGTGACGACGAAGGAAGACAAGCAACTCTTGCATGGCTTGATCACGAAGCACTTCATGTACACGGGCAGCCGCAAGGCCAAGCAGGTGCTCGATACGTTCGATGCGACCTTGCCGAAGTTCGTAAAGGTCATGCCGGTCGACTATAAGCGGGTTCTCGAAGAACGGAAACGTAAAGCGAGCGCGGTGCATTGATGGGGGACCCCAAAGGCTTCATGAAGTATGCCCGTGAGGGCCCGAAGAGAAAGCCGGTCGAGCTCCGTGTGCTCGATTGGAAGGAGATGTATGAACCCATCTCCGAGGACAAGCTGAAGGTCCAAGGCGCCCGCTGCATGGACTGCGGCGTGCCCTTCTGCCAGGGCAATACCGGCTGTCCGGTCGTGAACTTGATTCCCGAATGGAACGATCTCGTCTATCGCGGCCGCTGGAAGGACGCGCTGAAGGCGCTGCACACCACGAATAATTTTCCCGAGTTCACCGGCCGCCTCTGTCCGGCGCCATGCGAAGGGGCCTGCGTGCTCGGCATCAATGAAGATCCGGTCTCGATCCGCATCATCGAGTGGAACATCATCGACCGCGGGTTCAACGAGGGACTCGTGACGCCGATCCTGCCGGTGGTAAAAACCGGCAAGACCGTCGCCATTGTCGGTTCCGGTCCGGCTGGTCTGGCTGCGGCGCAGCAGTTGGCGCGCGCCGGCCACAGCGTGACGGTGTTCGAGAAGGCCGAGCGGATCGGCGGGTTGCTCCGCTTCGGGATTCCCGACTTCAAAATGGAAAAGTCGGTTATTGCCCGCCGTCTCGAGCAGATGAAAGCTGAAGGGGTGGAGTTCAAGACGGGCGTGACGGTCGGCAAGGACATTACCGGAGAACAACTCCGCAAGCAGTTCGATGCGGTGGGTCTGGCGATGGGTGCCGAGCAGGCCCGCGAACTTCCCGTTCCGGGCCGCGAGCTGAAAGGCGTTCATCTGGCGATGGAATATCTGGTGCAACAGAACAAACGAACGGCCGGCATTCCGATCGCTGAAGAGCCGATTGTCGCCAAGGGCAAGCGCGTCGTCATCATCGGCGGCGGCGACACCGGTTCAGATTGTTTGGGGACGGCGCATCGTCAGGGCTGCCTCGAAGCCCATCAGTTCGAACTGTTGCCGGAACCGCCGCCCTCGCGCGCGAGTTCGACGCCATGGCCGCTCTGGCCGATGCAGTTGCGCACGTCGCATGCACACGAAGAAGGCTGCGACCGGCAGTGGAGCGTATCGACCACGAAATTCACCGGCCACGACGGTCATGTCACGAAGCTGCATGCGCATCGCGTCAAGTTCGAGAACGGCAAGTTCACGCCGATACCGGGCACCGAGTTCGAAATGGACGTGGACTTGGTCCTGCTCGCGATGGGATTTACCGGCCCGGTGAAGAACGGGCTGCTCGACAGCCTGGGCGTGACCTACGACGCCCGCGGCGCGGTCCAAGTGGACGAGAACTTCATGACCAACCTCGACGGCGTCTTTGCCGGCGGCGACACCAAGCGCGGCGCTTCCCTGATCGTCTGGGCGATTGCCGAAGGGCGCAAGATGGCGGCGGGCATCGACCGGTTCCTCCAAGCCGGAAAATCCGCTAAACAATCAGTGAAGTAGAGCCGCGGGTCCTGTCACGGCTAACAGCCCCGCCGTGCTCACTCCACCCATCCCCCAGCGGGTCCCTTACGTTGCGCGCGGCGTGGCGCCCGTTCGCCGCGCCACCCGCTGATTCGGCTTCCCCGAATCCAAATGCCTCAAGCGGGCCCCACTTCTTTCAGCCATAATCAGTTGAATTATTAGGGGCTGCTAGCTGGTGCTCTTATATCCATCCTGCTCGCCGAGGAAAATCGAGAATCTAAAGAAATACAGGTATTTTCTCAGAGGCTATCCCATGCCACCAACGGGGGATTGCTTCGGCTGGTGAATCGGCGTAAAAGCCAAGCCGCTAGAGTGAAAGAAGCCCGTTCCCCTTGGCCCCTGCGAAAGTACGCGCCTGGTGCACGGCAGGCGGGAGTCAAACGGGCGAGTGCTTGTGCCCCGCGGCTTGCCGCGGGGCCTTTTTCTTTCGTATGACGTTCCAGGAGTGGTTCACCAGCATCCGCCTCGGTCTTGATTTCGGACTGAAGGGTGTGGGTGTAGCCATTGTGCGTGGATCGAAGGTTCTTTACGCACAAAGCCTCCTCAACCTGGGCTTGGTGGATATCGCAAACCGACGTGGCCATCGCAGAAGCCGTCGAACACATCGAATGCGCCAGCGACGGCTTCGCCGCTTCCGGAAATATTGCCTCCGCAACGGCCTACCCGACCCCGTTCCTCTCTCTCATACTAGCACGGCGCCTCACTCGGATTTGAAAGAGCCCCACGCACCAGACTCTCGCTGGCAAGACCTATTGGAGATCAGAAGTTCACTTCTGGACGGCAAAGCTACTGCGGAGGAGTTTGTCCGTTTTTCCTACGACTTGGTACGACGACGAGGATATACCTATGATTCCCTTGAAGAAACCGTACGCCGAGCGTTACGTCCCAAGCGTGGAAAGCCCCCGAGCCCTGCCGACGTTCAAAAGAATCTGCTGGAGGAGTTCCGTACGACCCAGATGCCTGCATCGGCCCGCGAGCGGATCGAACAAATTCTGCGTGATGGGGGGTGTGGCAAGCTGTTGGAGCCCGGAACGGACCTCAAACGTACGCTTGAGGAGGCCGTAGCCCGCCCATCCGACGCAAGGCAACCGGATGTTAAAAGGCCACGGGAAGCCGTTCGAAAGGAACTGGAACAGGTTTGTCGTGCCAACCCACATTTTGCTGCACACGAAGCTGCAATCTGGGAGATTATCAATTGGCAGCCAAGACCACTTCGTATAGATAACCGGGCCTCGACGATGCGGAAGTGCTCATGGTGCGGAAAGAATTGGAGACCGCGACTCCTCAATGTCGCTCAAGATAAGGACTCCTCGGTCCGCGAAGGCCTTTTGCTCGAAGCCATCCACAACCTTCGACACAAAGCTTCAAAAGAGCAAGCTGCCAATATCCGTCCTTGGTGGCACGCAGCCCGCGCCAAAGACATCAAGAAGAAAGGCGTGTCACCGTCGGACGAAACTCTTCAGCATGTTTTGGCTGATTTGAAAGAGATCTCTCGCACCGCCGACCGTCCCGAAGTTCTCAAAACGTTGGGGCAAATCTTCAAGAAGTATCAGCTGGCCGACATAGAAAAAGAAAAATTTGCGGACTTGCTTCGTCCACGAGAGAAGGAGGAGGGGCGCTCACAACGATGCCGTGAATGCATAAAGCTCGGTGCCAGTGCAACATCACCTGAGGATTATCGGAACATTCGGGCGATGGTACAGGCGAACCGCCAAGAAGCTGTAAGTGTAGGGCGCTTGGAGCAATGGCTGGATCAATGCGTGAAGGCAATTCGCAGAACCTTGTTCTATACGGATCCGAAAGGCAAAACGCGATCGAGGTATGGCTCGCTCTCGATGATCTCCCTCGAAGTCCCGAGGTATGATCCTGATGAGGGCAAATCCGCAAAGCAACGTCTGGAATCGAACCAGTTAAGGCGTGCGTGGCCTTTCCTTCGTCAGCGATGGCATGAACAGAAAGGCGTCTGTATCTATTGCGGGCAGAGAGCACTCACACTCGTTGAAGAAACTCGAGCCGATGGTAGCATCCGCTATCGGCTTCCTGCCGGATTTGAGGAAGAGCACATCTTTCCGCGCAACGATCAATTTCAAGGGGACGACAGACAAAACAACAAGGTTATTGCTTGTGACATCTGCAATCGAAGTCTCAAAGAGCGTCTGACACCGTGGCATTGGTTGAAGAAACAGCCCGAACATTGGCATGAATTTGAACAGCGGGTAAGAAAAAGCCTTCTTCCCAGGTCCACACAGGAGTTATTATTGAGCCAAGAAGATCGGTACCCCGATCCCGTCGCACTGTTAACCCGATCCGGCCAGATACGAAAGCTCCTTCCAATTAAACTACAGCAGCTCTTTCGTGAAGTTGGGCAAGAACTACCCGACCAAGCCATCTCGTTTGTCGATGGAGCAACCACGCAGTTAGCGCGTCGCGAGTGGCGGACTGCCCGAGACAGTGACGGCAACTTGGTCGCCAATTTTGAGCCGAAAGATCGTGACAACCCTACTCATCACGCACAAGATGCAGCCCTCTCGGCTGGAATTCCGCCGCACTATCTCAGACAGGTTGGCGCGTGGCTGTTGCCAGACAGAGGTGTGCCGAAACCAACTTTCGCCCCCGACTGGGCTTCATACGAAACTATGAAAAAACGCAAGCCTCTCAGCATTGATCTGACAAGACGGCGATACGACTGGCATGCCCAGCAGTGGGACGACACCATCTACGGTCGTGATCCGATAGGTCGTTTTTTTGTGCGCAAGGTGATCTCCAAAGCTGATCCTAATCTACTCCCCGAAGGGAGCGATTGGGCGAGAGAAGCTCTCGCTTCAGGTGCATCGGAACTGACGGCTCCTGGTGGCGATAAGAAAGTCAGGGCCCTTAGGGTCTACCCGACCGATGTGGGCCCAACGAGCATGCAAGAAGAGCTGCCTGGATCAGGCCGCTGGAGAAAAACGCTACTTGCGAGAGCATGGGTTGCGCTGCGACAAATCAATGGACAAGTGGAATTGCGTTTGCCTGACGCTAGAGAAGCACGAAATAAGCCAAGTAAGGCGGAAGGATGGTGGACTCTAGAACGGGGGAACATAGTTTGGCTAAAGAAGGCCGAAGAACGCACAGTGGGTGGCATCCCTCACATTTGGCCTCAAGGATGGTATCGATTAACAAAAATTGCTGGAAAGGGAGATAGCTTAACATTTGCGCCGTGCGATCAGGCACTTCCGTACAGTGTGAGCAAGAAAGATGGCAAAGAGAAGAAAGAATATGGGGATCTCACTCTCAAAACAAATGACTTAAGAAAGCTTCGATGGCCCAGCATAAAATAGAATTGCAATTGGTCTCTTATTGTATCAGCGGGGGGAAACATTATGACCCCGGAACCGAGCCTTGGTGCTCAAACTCCAACTGAATCGTCTGCCGCGGTTGTCTCGGCCCTAGAACTACTTCCGCCTGTCCCTCGACAGATCAATCTCTACACCGGCGAAGAAGAATTGCCCAGCTTCATGCTCGATTTCTTTCCGGCCGGTGTTCAAGAGCGTGTGCTCGAAGAGGGCCTCACAGTTGTTCAGAGTCCCGAAGGGCTGACGGTCAGTCTGTCCGGTTTCGGTGGCTATGTAGGGAAGAAGAGCGAACGGCTGGTACTGAAGAAGAAGGACGGCAAAGTCGTCTGGCAGATTCCGTTCGACCATCTCCACGAACTGCAATTGGCCTCTTCTGGACTTTCCATTTCCGTCGATGCGGTCGCGGCGCTGGCAGATCGCGGCGTTCGTGTCTCGATCGTCGGATATGACGGCCGGCCCATCGCACAGATGGCCTCGCCGATGTTGACGGCAAGTGTGCAGATTCGACGGGCCCAGCTCGGCGCGCTGGAAAATGGGAAAGGGCTACTGCTGGCCCGTGCGATCGCATCCGGCAAGTTGCTCAATCAGGCACGGCTCCTCAAGTATTGCGTGAAGAATGTTCGACAGACGCAGCCAGAGGTGTATTCGGCCATTCGGGACAAGGTTTCGTCCATCCTTCGCGCCCGCCGCGATATTCTGCGTGGGCCGTGGTTGGATCTGGACAAAGCGCGCGCCATGATCATGGGCCTGGAGGGTCAAGCGGCGAAGGTGTATTGGGCCGGCATCTCGCAGCTCATCGAGAAGCAAGCGGAGTTTACTCATCGGGCCCATCGCGGCGCGGGTGATTTTGTCAACTCGCTGCTCAACTACGGCTACGGCGTGCTCTACAGTCAGGTGTGGGGCGCGATTCAAAATGCGGGACTCGAACCGTTTGCAGGATATCTGCATACAGACCGTCCTGGAAAGCCAAGTCTGGTGCTCGACCTGACCGAAGAGTTTCGTGCACCTGTGGTAGACAGGACGGTTATTGCGGCGTTACGTCTGGGACAACTGAAGCCGCCGGAAGGGGGATCGAGCAAGGGGCTTGATGCTGATACTCGCTCTGTCTTAGTTGATCGCTTGCTTCGCCGCTTGGAAAGTCGCGAGCCGTGGAAGGGGGCCGAGTATCAGGTACGCTCCATCATTCAAATGCAGGCGCGGCAAGTGGCATCTTTTCTTACGGGTCGTGCTGAGCGGTACGCTCCGTTCCGATTTAAGTGGTAGGAATATGAGCAGTGATTTCGCCACATTGTGCCTTGTGGTGTATGACATTGTGAACGATCGCGTCCGTACCCGTATCAGCGATGCTTGTTTAGATTTCGGCTTGGAGCGGTTTCAGTTCAGCGCCTTTTCAGGGTATCTGGATGCGACGAAGAGACGGGAACTCTTCTTGAGGCTGAAAGAATTGCTCGGTCAGTCGTCAGGGCGAATCTTGATTCAACCGATCAGCAACGACGATCTCGACAAGCGACTGACGTTTCAACAGGAGACTGATGACGAGTCATCAGAGAGAGCCACTCATGCTTGGCCGGAACCAGGAGTAGAAAAGTCGACCATTCAGAGGTTCTAAGCGATGCAGGATTCGGACTCTTCGGGACAACCGACCACACAGACTGGCGTTCCAGTATTGAGCGTCAATGATCTCAAACAGTTCCACTATTGCCCGCGCATCGTCTATTACCACTGGGTCATGCCGGTGCGTCCACCTGCTACGTTTCTGATGCAGCGCGGGCACAATCAAGAAGAAAGGTTCGAGCGACTCGAGCCACGGCGAGTTCTCAATCGCTATGGATTCGATGAAGCGGCCAGGCATTTCGGCCTGGAGATCACAGCCGAGTCGTTAGGGTTGATCGGCAAAGTAGATTTAATTCTCGAAGGGCCCGACCGCGTTGCCGTCGTGGAGTTTAAGGCAACCGCTAGTAGATTGGCTGAGAACTGGGAACTCCAACTCTGTGCCTATGGCCTCTTGTCCGAGGAGCATTTTCAAAGGCCATGTCCAATAGGGTTTATGATCCTCAACGACCGTGAGGAATGTGTCGAAGTGGAGCTGAACGACGCACTCAGAGAGCAGACTCTTTCTGTGTTGAAACAGGCGCGCGTACTTGTTATGAGGCAGGAGTTCCCCGATCCGACGTCGGTCCGAGCGAGATGTGTTCAATGCGAGTACCGAAACTTCTGCGGGGATGTGTTCTGAGAGGAGTCAATTATAAAAGGCGTTCCAAGTCGGCACCAACATTGAAGAAATGCCGATTCATCGCGTACGACACCTGAAAAATTTCTCAAACCTGACAGGATTCTGTGCAGACCACCAGGATGCGAAGATCACATCTTTCCCACTGATATTGTCTGGTGGATTCTCGTGGGGTTATGGGCGGGATTGTAGGTCCCGCCCATCAGAAAGGCTAGAGTGAAAGGACTTTTCCGACGAACGTCTCCGGCGTCGCCCATGCATTGTAGGTCCCGCCCATCA
>FKKE01000341.1_pt1 | contig 77303 bp, 76 predicted proteins | sample 1106331 | NCBI WGS metagenome assembly FKKE01 (sample SAMEA3931202, study PRJEB13176) | freshwater metagenome | biome: Drinking water system; feature: drinking water; material: freshwater | place: China | collected 2013-02-06 | reverse complement strand
AATCTTCCGGGGGGGGGGGCAGCGGAACCGACGGGGCGGTGGGGGCCGGGGTCTTGCGCTGCTGCATCTGAGCGGGAACGCGGGGAAGCACCACTGGCGGCAGGGGACGGGGGCCGGCGTCCGTGGCGGCCAATGATGATTCCGGCCTTGACGAATCGGATGAGGTTGCCGCCGACTTCGGGCTGGGGCGGGCATCAGCAACGGAGTCTCCGGCACGGTCCGGTTTTGCCGCGTCGCGCGCTGTGTCGGAGGCGCCCGTGGTCCCCGCCGCCGTGCCAGGCCGTCTGGTCGATGGAGCGGTTGGACGCGGGGTTCCGTCACGCTCGTCATGTCGAATGGCTGGGCCGGCGCCAGGTGGAGCCGGCTCTTGTTCTTTGCCTGGTGGTTTCGTGCCGAGTTTGGCGCGGACGGTCGGTTCTTTCAGGACTTCCGAGAGACCGGGCTTGGCGTGGTCCTCCTGGAGCAGGCGCTGGCTTTCTTCATAGAGTTGGACCCCGAAGAAGGTGGCCAAGGCAACCACGGCCACGCTGCCGACCACGGCGAGGGTATCCCAGCGAGTGATCCATGCGATCGTGCGTTCGTACCAGTCCGGCCGCGTCTGGCCCTGTGTCTGCTTGAGTTGTTGCACCAGTCGACGGCGTACCGCCGGGTCGTCGAGCAGTTCCTTCAGGGCCTGCTCGTCGGCCAGCAAATCAAACAACCGCTGATTCACCATCGCGGCGCGGAATAGGGCCTGGTGTTCCGCCTCCGTCAGCGTGTTGGTCGCGAAGCCTCCGAGCAGGTATTCCAAGTCCACTTCAGACACGGTCGTGCCTCGTCCATTGCCCGCCCATCACCTCGAGCAGTTCTTTTCGGCAGCGGTGATCCCATGTGTAGATGGTATTGATGGATTCCTGCCGCATCAAGATCTGGATCTGGGGAAAAGACTTGCCTTCCAATTTCAATCGAAAGAGTTCCCGGCACCGTGGCCCCAGCGTGAGTAGGGCCGCGGCCAATTGCGCCTCCATCTGCTTGCGGCTGACGGAACTGTACGGATCGTCGCGCGGATCGGTGAGCGCCACGTCCTCGAGCGGAACATGCTGATCTTCGCCGCGCCGCTTGATCTTGCGTTGTGCGTCGACCATTTTGAACCGGAGAATCTGAAACGCTAGGGGTACCAGATCCGTCAGTGTGCCGACCTCCGGGTACTTTTCATGCAGCAGGAGCAGCACGTCCTGCACGAGATCCTGTGCCTGGTCTCTTCCGATACGGGATGTCGCGAAGGCCAAAATCCGTTCGCGCAGAGCCGCTAGTATCATGTCGCGTGTCATGGGAGTCGCGGAGCGCGGTGATTCATTGTACTGAAGGCTTAGGCCTGGAGGCCAGTCGTCGGGGGCGTCGGACGGTGCAGGAGGCTTTCAATGGAGCGAAAGGCCACGCCGAGGGCACGACAGACGAGGTATTGCCGGTCGAATCGATTCCGGGTGCCCACAATGTCACGCAAGGCTCCGAATCCGACTCGTCCCCAGGTCGCGACGTGCATCACTGAGAGCGGATAATCGGTTCCGAACAGCAGCCGGTCGTGGAGTTCGGGGTGCCGGCGTAGGTGGAGCAGCATACGCATGCGATTGAGCAGGGTCAGCGCCGAGATATCGGCGTAAAAGTTGGGGTAGCGGCGTGCCAGGTCCTGAAACGTCGGGAGAAAGCGTTCGTACACCATCAGGCCATAGCTGCAGGCATGGGCGGCCACGACCGTGACCCCTTCGTCGAGGGCGCGCACCAGCCGGTCCGGATTGCCGACCGATTGATCTTTGCCGATCAGGCTGAATTCGTATCCGACGTGGCTGAGCAGGGGCAGGCGTCGTTCCGCCAGGGTGCGATAAAAGGGGACGTAGGCCTTGTTGGCCGGGTCGAAGTGTTGCGCGTTGGGGAGGACCTTCACGAGGGCCGCTCCGGCGTCGGCGCAGCGATGCACCTCGTCGACGGCATCCGCCCGCTGCGGATTGATCGACACGCCGGCGAGGAAGGCGTCGGGGTGTCGCCGGGTCACGTCCAAGACGTACTGATTGCTGACGAGAAACTCGGTCGCCGATTGATCCATCTGTCCGTGTGCGCCGTAGACCCCGTCCATTGCAAGCAGGATGGCCTGCTTCACGCGGCGGGACGCCCGCAATTCGACCAGCAGATCGGCGAGGTACTGTTCGTTGGCGTGGCGGGGGTTGTTCGGCGACAAGCCATGTTTCCAGAGCAAGAAGCGAAACAGGGGACTGTTGAGCATCTTGGCGGAAATGTAACAGCCGTTGTGGCCTTCGGGGAGCGCGGCCAGGTGGACGTGGCAGTCGATCAGGGTCCGCCCGGGGGGCGGGTCGGCAGGCAGGGAACTGGAGGTGGCGGTCTGGGCCGTCATGGTCGGCGAAGGAACGGACCTAGCCGTTCTCCCGTTTTCGTTGAAGTCCTTCGGTCGCGGCGCGCTTCAATTCCCGAAGATCGAGCTTGCCCGTTCCGAGCACGGGCAATTTGTCCACCTTGATCCACGCGTCCTTGCGGGGTAGAAACAGGTTGGAGAGTCCGGCGGCGGCCGCTTTCTCAAGGATGTCGGGAATCCGCGCCTCCTCGAGGATATGCAAGACGGCCAGCTGCTCGCCCTTCTTTTCGTCCGGGACGCCGGTGACGGCCAGCACCATCGTGTCCGAGCCCGCGGCGTCCTGCAGCGCCTCCTCCACGCGTCCATGGGGGACCATTTCTCCGCCGATCTTCGAGAAGCGCGATAGGCGGTCCGTGATGAACAAGAAGCCGTCCTCGTCGAGGTAGGCGATGTCGCCGGTGATATACCAGCCGTCCCGAATGGCGTTGGCCGTCAGGTCCGGTTTTCCTAGGTAGCCGTTCATCACGTTGGCTCCCTTGACCAAGAGCATGCCGGGGGTGCCGGTCGGCACGGAGGCGAAGGTGTCAGGGTCCACGATACGCAGGGACACACCGGGTAACGCCTGGCCCACACTGCCACGGCGCGAGGCGGGTTGGAAAAAGCCCGCCGCGCGAAAGTCCGGACAGTTGACGGAAACGACCGGCGCGCATTCCGTCGTCCCATATCCTTCCAGTGGCCGGATGCCGAAGCGATCCTGAAAGGCTTGCGCGAGTCGTTCGTGAAGCTTTTCCGCGCCGGTCAAGACCACGCGGAGCGAGCCGAATTGTTCAGGCGTGCAGCGGCGCAGATAGAGCTGGAGAAACGTCGGGGTGGCGATACAGACCGTCAGGCGGTAGCGGTGCGTCATCTCGCCAACGGCGGCCACATCCAGCGGCGAGGCGAGATACACCACCGCGGTGCCATGGATCAGGGCCAGCCAGAAGGGCAGCATATAGCCGAAGGAATGAAAGAAGGGGAGAATTCCCAGGAGGCGATCCTCCGCTTCCACATGGAAAATCTGAATCGCGCCTTCGATATTCGAGTCGATGCTGAAGTGCGAGAGCATCACGCCTTTGGGCTCGCCGGTACTGCCGCTGCTGAAAATGATCGTCACGATGTCGTCCATGGTCGGCGGGCGCACCGCGCCACAGACTCGTTCCAGCCAGGAGAGGGGAGCGAACAGCCCCAGGAGGAGCGCGAGCGCCCGCTGGGGCGCGGTGATGCGCTCCCTGACGTCTTCGAGCCAAATGGGGGTGACGGTGGCCGGCAAGTCGAGCTTGGCCTTCTCCACAAACTGGCGGCTGGTGACGACGGTCTTCAGCGAGGCTTGGGCGATGGCGATCTCCAAGCCGGCGCGTCCGACCGTGTAGTTCAGGTTGACGGTGGTGTGGCCGGCTAGGGTGCTGGCGAGGTTGGTGAGCGCTCCGCCGACGCTCGGGGGCAGCAGGATGCCGATGTTCGCCTGTCCGTGCCAGTGGGGGCGCAGATGGCGCGCCAACGCGACCGTTCCGGCCAGGACTTGCCAACTGGAGAGGCGCGGCCGAGTCATATCGGCCATGGCAAAGCGAAAGGGATGCCGGCGCAGGGAACGGATGGCGGCCCGATGCAGCGGGTGCCGGTCGGCCTTGCGCAGGCGCCAGGCGGTCTCGCTGAGTTCCTGAATCGCGGTTCGGACCTGTCCGACCGGGCTATCGGCCGGTAAGGGAGCTCCGAACGAGATCGTCACGGGATAGGGAATCCGCTCCGGCCATTTCGCCAGAAACCGTCCTCCGACAAAGCTGAAGACGCTGCCCCAAATGCGGTCGATGTGAATCGGGATGATGGGGGTGGTCCGCCCCTTGACGATCCGTTCGAATCCGCGCCGAAAGGGGAGGAGCCCGCCGGTTCTGGTGATCTGTCCCTCGGGGAAAATGCAGACCAGTTCGCCCCGATCCAGCGCCTGCCCGGCCTCGCGGAGCGCGCGCAGAATCACCCGCGGACCGCCGGTCGAGGCGATGGGAATGGCGTTCGCCAGGCGCATCAAAGGGCGCAGCAGCGCCGCGTTGAAGTACTGGGCGTCGACGACGAACCGGATCGGGCGATCGACACAGGTAATCAGCAGCACCGCGTCCAGGAAGGAGACATGGTTGGGGACGAGCAGCGCGCCGCCTTCGCGGGGGACTACCTCGGGATTCAGGACCCGGACGCGGTACAGGGTATGACTCACCACGAGCAGGAGAGCGCGAAGAAACGACTCGGGCAGCAGCCAGAGGGCACACCCGGCCCCCAGGAGGGCCCCCGCGCCGGCGACCAGAAAAATGGCGGAGGCCGGCAGGCCGAGTTGTCCCAAGGCGCCGGCTCCCAACGAGCCCAGCAGGACGCCCGTAAAGACGGCGGTATTTTGCAGGGCAATCACGGCGCCGCAGCGGTCCTTGGGCGCGCGCCACTGCACCAGTGAGTTGACGGGCACGACGAACAGGCCGCTGGATAGGCCCAGGAGCCCGAGCATCGCCAACGTGCCGGCAAGGCCCGGCGAGAGGAATCCGATCGCCAGCAGCGTGACGGCCATTCCGATGACGCCAAGAGGAATGAGGCCGAGTTCGATCTTGGAGGCGGAGAAGCCTCCGGCCAGGAAGGCCCCCAGGCCGATCCCTCCGGCCAGGAGGGTCATGGGAATGCCGGCGAGGGCGTCGGAGAGGCCGAGCGCGCTCTTGGCATAGATCAGGATGTCTTGTCCCACCAGGCTAGCCAGCGTCCAAAAGAAGATGTTCCCGGCGATCGCCAGCCGCAACACACGGTCGTCCGAGAGCGCGGACCATGCTCCACGGAGCGTGGCGGAGAGCCCGCCCGATTGTCTCGCCGGCGGGACGGCAGGCACGCTCCACGAGGCCACGCAGCCAATGCCCGACATCCCCAACAGCACGGCTCCGGCGATCCACGGGTGGGGATCGGCCGCATCCAGGAGGAATCCCGAGGCCGCCGTGCCACTGATGATAGCCATGAACGTCCAGAGTTCCAGGAGCCCGTTCCCCGCGGACAATCGCTCATGCGGCAAGATCTCCGGCAGGATCCCGTACTTCGCCGGGCTGAAAAACGCGCTGTGGACACCCATCAGCCCCAGCACGATGAGCGGGAAGAACTGGGCTCCGGGGTCGATCAAGAGGGCCAGCGTGCCGGCGGCCATGAGCAGGACTTCCAGCAGCTTCATGCCAACGATGACGGTGCGCTTGCTTACCCGGTCCGCCAACACACCGGCCAGGATCGAGCACAGCATCAGCGGGAGCGTGAACACCACGAACGCCTTGGTCGTCTGCGCCTGGGAGGCGATCTCGAAGGACGGATCGTGGCGGTCGAATTGCCTGGTGACCTGCCGAATGGCCAGCAGTGCGACGATCAGTTTCCAGGCATTGTCATTGAAGGCTCCGCAAAACTGGGCGACCAGGAGGCCGCGTAGCGGATGCCGCGCGGGCGGAGGGGCGGGTGTCGGCGCGTCGCTCATGGAGTGGAGGCTAGGGCGCTACTTTTTCGTGAGAATCAGGATCGGCAACCAGATCGGTGCCGTGGCCAGTCCGACGATCAGGACACCCAGCGTCGGGTACGCCACGATCGCGGCTGGGACTTCCCACAGTCGATGGGCGCAGGACCGGCGTTTCTCGGCAGCCCAGGCATCGGACAAGGACGCGAAAATCGGTGAGCAGGTGCCGGATTCGGGCTCGATGTCATAACCGCTGAGGTCCCAGTCCGAACCCGGTATGCCCGTGCGCTTGGCCTTGCCAAGGACCGAGACTTTGCCGGTGGAGCAGGGGAGTCGCAGCAGGTCTTCCCTGGAAAGGCCCCTCGCCAGGTCCGGATCCGTGCATCCGATATCGAGAATGGTTCCGTCCGGTTCGACCCGCAGGACGTGTCCGCTCGTGGTTTCATAATACCGGCCCTGCGCATCTTCCGCAAAATAGGGACGGGGCGCGGGCGTAGAGGCGCACCCCTGCATCAGCACACTAAGGGCGAGTACGGCAGGGAGCCATGAGTTCATGTGCAGTCTCCGCGTGGAACGGGTCGGCTGGCGGCTAGAGCGCATCTTGACCGAGGACGGCGCAAAGATCAAACGGAAGTGCGGTTCCCGGCGGGCCTGGGCGCTACCGCCGTTGTATCGGGCGTAGGATTGCGGAAGCAGGCCTCTGCGGGCCCTACCTATGGGGAACTGGTTAGCAATAACTCCGCGGATGTTTCGAAGCCGGCTTGCCGGCGGCGGGCACAATACGGCTATTTCAAAGGCCGCGCGGACCTGGTAAGGAACGTGCGGCGCGGTGTGCTGCCACTTGATGGATTGTCGGCATCCGAAGGGCCTTCCCGAGCACCGGTCCGATGTGCGGTGCGTCCCCTACATCCAAAAGGATGGGTTTCTTCATCCGGGTGATCATGCTACCGTACCGCAGCTCGAATAGGCAGTCGCCGTTTCCTTCGGTGTCTGTGCAGTCCCGCAAACGAAACACACAAGAGGCTGAGCTTATGAGAACGAGCCGATGCCATCCAATACGTGCGTTGCTGGTTCTGGGAGCGTTGAGTGGAGGTCTCGCCGCATGCAGTGGCGGAGGTGATTCGGCGGCACCCACGCAGGGCGTGGTGCCCCCGCCGGGGGGGGGCCCGCCTCCTCCCGGCGTGGCCAATGTCGTGTTTGCCAGGAACGTGGCCACGAGTCCTCCGCCCAATCTCGATCTCTTCTTGGTCAAGGAGGATGGGACGGGAATGGTTCCTCTTGCATCAGCGGCTCCGCAAGTCGAGGTCTATGTCGGGGCTACGGGATCCAAAGTCATCTATCTGGCGTGTAACCCCTTCAATTCCCGATGTGATCTGCAGAGCGTCAATCAGGACGGGAGTGGGGTCCTCCCTTTGGCAATGGACATTCGGCCTGCTCCCATACTCGTCGTCGGAGGGCGCATCGTCTATGGGAAAAGCGTCGGAGGGCCATCCGGCCAGAACGACATTTATAGTGTCGCCCCTACCGGAGGAAGCCCGGTGGAGTTGGCGGTGACCACCGACAACGAAAATTTGATTGCCGGCGCAGTGGTTGGCACCCGTGTAGTGTATGTGCGCCGGACGAACGGGCAAAACGACCTCTATAGTGTGGATGTGAGCGGGGGTGGGGGGAGTGCGCCATTGGGCATCTCCGCAGCGGATGAGACGTTTCGCGGCCTACTGAGCAACCGGGTGCTCTTCGAGCGGACGGTCGCAGGGCAAGGGGATGTATTCTCCGTGACGGCGGATGGTGGCGATTTGAGGAACGTCGCGACGACGCCGGACGATGAAACCATCGTCGGGCAGGCGGGCGACCGACTCGTCTATGCAAGGCGGGTGAGCGGGCAGGATGATCTGTGGAGCGTCAATGCCGACGGTGCGTCCCCTCTGCCGCTGACGACCGCACCCGAGGACGAGTCCTTCGAGGGGGCTTCCTCCTCGCTTGTGTTCTACAAGCGCACGGTCAACGGTCAAGGGGATCTCTACAGTGTGCCTGTCTTGGGTGGTGCCGTATCGACGCTTGCTGTAACGCTGAACGATGAAGACTTCCAAGGGATCGTCAATAACCGGGTCATTTATTCGGTTCGGATGAGCGTCGACAATAACGATCTCCGAGCGGTGGATTTGACCGGCGGCAATGACACCGGTCTGGCGGTGACGGCGGACAATGAGGTGTATGCCGGGGGAATTGGTAATCGAGTCGTATTCGTTCAATGTGGTCCCCTTTGCGATGTCATGACGGTCGGGACGGATGGATCAGGGAAGATTGCGGTTGCAAACAGCGCCAACCAGGAATCGGTGCGCGCACTGACCAGTTCACGAATTCTGTACGTGGAGGAAATAGCAGGACAGAAGGATCTGTTTGCGATCAGTCCGGATGGAACGGGTCGTATTCCCCTCGCGAGTACGACCCTTGACGAGGACTTCGCCGGTCTGTTTTAGGCTCCCGTCAATCGCTGAGCAAGGAGGAGTCCTACAGGGCTCCTCCCGCCTTGTCTCACCAGCATATCGCTCATCTGAGGCCGGGGATGGTTTCGCGTTGTGCGATTACTGTTTTCCGGTCGGCAGGCCTTCCATCGCCATAATGCGCAGCGCGTTGGTTGTCGGACAGGGCCCCGTCCGTAGCCGGTAGTCAAAGCGCAGCCGCCCGTTTTCCACTGTTTCCTGGAAATGCATGTTGCTCAGGCGAGGAATCTGGCCCTCCAGGTCGGCTAGTTCCAGGTCGTGAGTGGTGACGAGCCCCAGGCCTCGGCTAGCGGCAAGCGCGGTGATATAGGCTCGGCTGCCGATGAGCCGCTCCCGGTTGTTGGTGCCGCGGAAAATTTCATCGATCAGGAAGAGCGTCGGGGCTGCATCGGTGCGCTGTGTGGTCTCCAGCAGCGCCTTGAGGCGTTTGACCTCTGCATAAAAGTGAGACAGCCCCGTCTCGATGGAATCCGAAACCCGGATGCAGCATTCGACGCGGAACCACGACCAGATGAAGCGGTCGGCACAGACCGGCGCGCCGGCTTGCGCCAGGCAGACGTTGATCCCGATGGTCCGCAGCAGGGTGCTCTTCCCCGACATGTTGGAGCCCGTGAGCAGCACGATTCGTCCGGCGCCCGCCAGCGTGAGATCGTTGCCGATGCGTTCCGTCGCGGGGAGCAGCGGGTGGGCCAGGTGATGGGCGGTCAGCGAGCCGCCGGCCTCCGGCGGGGGCGCGGTGCTGTGCGCGTCGGACAGCGTCGGCCAAACATAAGAGGGATGCCTCCAGGCAAATGCCGCGAGGGCGCCGGCGGCTTCCACCTCGGCCAGGACATCGAGCCACATCGGTACTTGTGTGCGGATCCGAGATTGGAGGTGTGTGAGCCGCCATGTGAAGTAGAGATCCCAGGGCCCGGGGACATTCATGAGGACATGGGCCAAGGGATTGGCCCTCACACTGAGGCCGGCCACGACGCGGGCCGCCTGGCGCAGGGCATCCGAAGGGGCCGACGCGCCTTTCACCAACGGGCGGCACAGGGCCCCGAGGGCATCGGATCGGTGGGCGGCATGGCGTTCCAGGACCTTGAGCACGGCGCCGAGTTTCTGCAGTCCGTCTTGAAGGGAGAGGGCGTGCTCGAAGCTGTGCTCGCTTCGATCCATGAAAAGAAACAAGAAGGCATAGAGGCCGAAGGACAAGAGCCAGTAGTCGCCGATCATTTCAACCAGGCGCGCGGCGAGCAGGAGGGGCGTGGCCAATGCCAGGACGCTTTCCGTGAGGAGCAAGGGCACGAGACTGGGCCAGCCGGCCGGCGTGAGAAGGACCGCGCGCAGGCGAGTGCCGTTGATTTCATCTTCGCCGACCCGCAACCCTTCCAAGACGAGCCGATCTCGGAGCCGGGTCAGCGGGACCAAGGTGTGCACGAGCTGTTGCCGCTCCTGCCAGCCGCCCGGGTGGGGCGGTTGCGTCAACAGCCACTCCGTCAGCCGCTCCCGTCCGTTCGAGGAAACCGTGGTGTCGAGCAGGTGGAGCAGGGAATGGGGGCCTACCAGATCCAGGTCGGTCGCGTAGGGATGGCCGTGTGGCGCCGCATGGGGATATTCTGGAAGGGCCGCCCAGTCGAGCTGAAGACGCGCGAGATGGCGGCGCTTGATGTCGCGCCACAGCCGCCAGCGATGCATCCGCTGCTCCAGCCTGTTATGATACCCGGCCACGATGAGGAAGCTGGCGAGGCTGAGGACGACGAGCAGGTTCCCGAGCGTGTAGGCGCCTGTCTTGAAGCAGGCGATGATGATGGTCGCACTGCCAAGGAACAGGGCGAGGCGTCCCACCGAGAACGAGCGACTCACACGGGTTCCCGCCTCGATCCGATGGTCGGCGAAGGCGAGCATTCGCGTCAGGCGGTGTGCGCGATCGCGAGAGCTGGCCGGTCGTGGGGACATGCGGTCCCGTGACATTACTGGTTCGTCAACAGGGCGTCAATGGGGTGAGCAGTGACACCAATCGGGAAAGAATCAGGCGAGCGGTCCTGTGCTGCTGAGTGGGTGGAGGTGCGGATTCCCACGCTGTTTGACGCGGGAGAACTGCTGGGGATGTTGGACGCGCCGGCAACGGCCGGGACCTGGGAGGAGGGGGGCACCGTCCACCTCTACTGGCCGGCGGATTCGTGGGGCGAAGCGGCCGCGGCCCGTGTGGTCCGTGCGCTTTCGGCGGTGGGTGAGGCGGAGGCCGCAGCAAAGATGGTCGTCGAGACGATCCCCAATCAGGATTGGAACGTCGAATGGGCGAAGACCGTGAAGCCGATTCGGATCGGGTCCCGCGTCGTGGTACGCCCACCCTGGGAGTCCATTGCGGTCACTCCTGAAACCATCGAGTTGGTCATCGAACCCAAGCTGGCGTTTGGGACCGGACACCACGCCACGACACAACTGTTGGTAGAATGGCTCGAACAGACGGTTCGGGGCGGTGAACGGGTGCTGGATGTGGGAACAGGAACCGGGATCTTGGCGATGGTCGCCCTTCGACTGGGCGCGCTCGAAGCCTGTGGAGTGGATACCGACGCACAAGCGGTGAGTCACGCGCAGGAGTACGCGCGAGACAACCGGTTTGGGGACGAACTGCGTCTGTGGGCCGGCCCGTTGTCCCCCGGCCATGCCGAGTTGGTTCATCCCTGGGATCTGGTGCTGGCGAATCTCGATCGCCGGTCGTTGACGGAGATGGCGTCCGTGCTGGGAGCCTTGGGGCGCCGCGGGGCCGTGGTGTTGGTGTCCGGGTTGTTGCCGGATCAAGCGGAGGAGATGCGCGAAGTGTTTGCGGGGGTCGGCCTGTACGTCGCTGAGCGGCGGGATCGGGATGGATGGATCGCGGTGCGGCTGCTGGCGGGTGAGTCGTGTGAAGGGGCGGCCGGGGGCGAGGCGTCGTGAGATTACAGGACGACGCGAGGCTGGCGCAGATCAGCGTGTCGGACGGCGGCGTGCCGAAGCGAGCGGTGCCTGAAGCTCGCATTGCCGTCACAGGGGTGGAGGGCGATCGGCAACGGAACCGATCCGTGCATGGCGGACCGGATCGTGCGGTCTGCCTCTATTCGTTGGAGCGAGTGCGCGCCTTGCGCGCCGAGGGGCATTCGATCGAGCCTGGGGCTTCCGGAGAGAATCTCACCCTGGCCGGCGTGGACTGGTCGACGGTCGGCCCCGGCGATCGCTTCAGGATCGGCGAGCAGGTGGAGTTGGAAGTCATGAGTTACACGACGCCGTGCAAGTTCAACGCGCAGTGGTTCTCGGACGGGGGTTTCAATCGCATCTCGCACAAGCGGCATCCGGGATGGAGCCGTGTGTATGCCAAGGTGCTTCGCGAAGGACTGGTGCGGAAAGGGGACGCCGTGCACCATCTCAAGGCGGCGTCTGTCTCGCGGGAGCGACCCGCATGATGCCTCGCGTCTTGGAGCCAGAAGCGATGGATGATCCGGCGCAGGCGGCCGCCTACGCGCAGGCTGATTTTTCCAATGAGAATCAGGGGTTCGTCGACCGTTTCGCGGAGTACTTCCCCGATTGGAGCGCGGGACATGTGGTGGACCTGGGGTGCGGGCCGGGGGACATTCCGATTCGCTTCGCGCGGGCGTTTCCTTCGGCTTGGGTCACGGCCGTGGACCTCAGTCAGCCGATGATCGATCTGGCGGCCAAGGCGGTGGCGGCCGCAGTCATGGACGGCCGCGTGACCCTTCGCTGCGAGTCCATCCAAGCGGTGACGTTACCCGAACCGGCTGAGGCTGTGATCTCGAATAGTCTGGTGCACCACGTCCCCAACCCGCTGCAGTTTTGGTTTCATCTCAAGCGGCTGGCCGGGCCCGGCGCGAAGGTTCTGGTGATGGATCTCCTCAGGCCGGACACGCCGGAGGAGGCGCGGGCCATCGTCGAACGGTATGCGGCTCAGGCCGATCCGATTCTCAAGCGCGATTTCTACCAGTCGCTCTTGGCGGCGTTCACGGAGGATGAAATCGCCGCCCAACTGGCCCACATGAATCTCTCACGTTTGATGATCGATGTCATCGACGATCGGCATTGGGTGGTCGGCGGGCATGTCCTGTAGATGGGGCGTGAAACGTCTGGGCGCGGTTGCCTGCGGGCTGGTCGTGTCATCCCTGCTGTTGTGTCCAAATGGTTCCCTGGCACAACTCGACCAATTGCGAAAAGCGAAGCCCACCTCCCCGCCGTCAGCCCTGCCCGCCGCCCCCATGGTGCCGGTGCCGGCCGGGGCCTTCCGAATGGGCATCGACGGTCTGGAGGGATTGGAGGACGAGCGGCCGGCCCATGACGTCTGGCTGGAGGGGTACACGATCGATCAGTTCGAGGTGACCACGATGCGGTACGCCACGTTCCTCACGGCGACCGGGGCCGCTCCGCCGGATGGCTGGGACACGGTGGTCCTGAGCCGCCATGGAGACAAGCCTGTAGTGGGAGTCTCGTGGGAAGAGGCCCGCCAATTCTGCGAATGGGAGGGGAAGCGACTCCCGACGGAGGCCGAGTGGGAGAAGGCGGCGCGTGGCACCGACGGGCGACGGTATCCGTGGGGGGCGGCGGTGCCGACCGAGGGACGCGCGAACTTCGGCATCGGCGCCCGGTTTTCCTATGACCAGGTGTTGTTTCCCGTCGGTGGGTTTCCAAGCGGCGCCAGCCCCTACGGTGCGCAGGATATGGCCGGAAACGTCGCCGAATGGACGCACGATTGGTATGGGACGTCTTACTACGAAATGAGTCCCCCTCGTACGCCGTTGGGACCGGGCGAGGGGCAATTCAAAGTGGTGCGCGGCGGGTCCTGGTCTGATCTGCCGAAGTACTTATTGACCTACGGGCGATTCAAGTTGCCGCCGGAGACGCGGAACAGTTTCACCGGCTTCCGCTGCGCCAAGTGAGAGAATCGGCTTGGGCCTTTCCCCGCCTGTGATGGAGTCCGCTCCGCGTTCAGTACAGGCTTTTGCTGACTTCTGAGGAAGGCGAGCTCTCGTTGCCCTGGTGGTCGTAGGCCGAGGCGGCGAAGAAGTACGTCTGCCCCCGTGGGAGGTTGGAAATGGTCGTAGCGGTCGTGGCGCCGACGTTAAATGGAGAGCCAGGGTAATCGTAGATGCCGGAGTGTGTCCCGACGTGAATTTTATAGCCGGCCAGGTCTGGTTCGCTGTTGGCATTCCATCGGAGCGCAATGGCCCCGAGGGTCGTCCCAGAAGGGGGTGGGGTCGACGGGGGCGGCGCTGTTACGAGGGGAACCGGAGGTGGTGTCGACGACGATCCGGGCTGTGACGAAGGGGCGGGGCTGCTTCCGATCGGGGCTGCGGCGGGTGGTGCCGGCGCCACCTGGAGCGTTGGACCGAGGGTGGGGAAGTTGTTCAGCAAATTGGTGAATCCTCGGCCGGCGGGGGCGAAGGTCAGCGGCGCGTTGCCCGCAATGGCGGCGGTGGACGGAGCGGCGACCACCGACTTGGATGGGCCGGTGCTCGCCGAGGACGGCAGCGCGGTCGGGGCAGTCACAGCCGCAGCCGCGGTACTACGCAGAAGGGATGGAGCCGTCGGTTGAGGTGGCACGGTCACGCCCAGGTCCGCCGTAGTCGCGGCGCCGCCGGTTTGTGGAGGCGCGGGGGAGCCTGCAGCCGGACGTGTGGATGCGGGGGTGCTTGGCCCTGTGGTCCTCGCGGCCGGACGAGGCACCGCTGCAGCCGACTTGGTGGTCTTGGCTGCCCGGGAAGCATCGGGAATGGACGTGGCGGTGGTTCCCTCGGGTGGCCGAATGAGTCGATGGCGCCCCGTCTGATCGTCAGCCCCGCGTGAGGCGCCTTCTATGCCGGCTCCCGCGGCGAACAGGGGTAGCGACAGGTGACAGAGAATCCAGGTGGTGCAAGCCAGTGATGAGAGCGTGTGTATACGGTGTCTGAACGACATGTGGGTGATCCTCAAAGGACGAGACGGTCGTGGTGGTGCATGGGCTGCTCCCCAGTGTAGTCGATACCCTCATGAGGGCCAAACCAAAGTGCGTTTTCTGCGAGGGCAAGACGTGCGGCAGGCATTGGCGCGATCAGCGCGGAGAACCGGCTGGTCCCACGAGATGCCGAGTCAGCCACTCGGTGATGAGCTCGGTCATGCGATGGAAATGCTCCCCTTTCGTAAAGCCGTGGTCGGCGCCCGCCACGATCTCCACTCGGGATGGCCCGGCCAGTGCCTGCTGGAGCTGGCGGCTTTGGTGGAGCGGAACTAGTTCGTCTCGATCACCCTGGACGATCAGCGTGGGGCAGGCCACGGAGGCGGCGGCCACGTACCCCTGGTGGCGGAGGCAGTCTTCATAAAAGGCGAAGCGGAGTGGGAGGCGCCCCGGTTTGCCGGTTACGTCCGGAATCGTGTGGGTCCGTTGCCACTCCGCCATCCCCTCCGGTCCGAACTCGAGGCGAAGCAATTCGGGAAAATCCGGGACCGGGCATTTCAGGGCCAGGCAGCAGAGTCTCGGATGCCGCGCAGCGGTCAGCAGCGCGATCAGTCCGCCGAAGCTCGACCCGACCAAGCCGATCTCGGTGAAGCCCCGTGAACCTGCCTCGGTGACGACGGCCTCCGTCTGCGTGATTGCGGTGGTGACGGTAATGGCTTCGAAGGGACCGTCGCTGTCCCCTTGTCCGAAAAAATCGAACCGCAGCGTGGCGATGCCGTGTTCGAGCAAGAGGCGGGTCAGCGCCTTGTTCGTCGTGCTGTTCTTGTTTGAGAGAAAGCCGTGGCAGAGTATCGCCAGGGCGGTGGTCGGGGCGGAGGGCGTACTCAGGATGGCGGCGGTGCGGACGCCCTGGGCATCGCGAATGCTGAGGGTTTCCTCCATGCGGGTGGTCCTGCTCGTGTGTCCGTCCGGTCAGGGACGGGGGGAGGTTGGTGGCAGGGCTGCCGCGGATTCGGGATCCTGAGTCGGAAGCCCCCAGGTCATGGCGAGTTGGGCCGCGAAGAGGGCCAGACTGGCCAGCAGGAAGGCAAGACTGACCCACATCATGGACTGGACCGGTGCTGAACTCATCGGGTGTTGCCACGTCAGGGCTGCGACGGCCGACAATCCCATGGTCCCGAGCGCCAGCGTCCCCATTTGCGCCAGGGTCCATCGGGTCATCGCGGCACGAAGCTTTTCGAGGTAGGGGCCACGTTTCTTGTGGCTGGAGACGCGCGCCTCCGCCACGAGAATCGGGAACCACGCTGAGAGCCCCCCGAACACGGTCGCCAGGATGAAGCCGACAAAGATCAAGTGGGTATAGGCGACCAAATGGAGCGTTCCGAAGGGCATCGGGCGAGGATCAGAAAGGGCATTCAAGGAGACCAGCAAGCCGAGGCCGGTGCCGAGGGTCAGAAACAGGAACCCCAGCAGCAGATAGTCGGCCGCAGCCGAACGGGTGGGCGCGGCGCTCCAGGTTCGAAGCAGGCTGAATCCCATCAGCAGCAGGGAGAGCAGCAGGAGACCGCCGGCTCCCAACTGGAGCGGCACCTGGGCGGTGAAGAATCCGGCCAAGAGTATCGCGATGCCGAGGAGCACACCGGCTGAGGCGAGCGTGGCGAGCCGAGGGGCGACGAGTTCCCGTTGCAGGGCGGCGGTGAGCAGCGGTTGCGCGAGGCCGATGCCGATGGCCACCAGGAAGCCTTGGACGAGCACATGCACATGTGCCAGGCGGGCGTGGATGATCCATTCGGACGGGATTAGGCCGAGGCTGTACCCCGCCCCCAAGCCACAGCCGACGACCAAGGCCGTCACGACAAAGAGGCTGAACCAGGGAGCCCAGGTTGGGCCGAGCGAGCCCTGTTTGGCCCACGCCACCACGTCGCCGCAGAGCGGGAGGAGCGGGGCGATGGCCAGGAGGCCGGCCAAGCCGACCAGGACGTACTGGTGCAGTCCAAACCCGATCGACATGAGCAACGTGCCGAGGTTCAACGCCGCGTATCGTGCCCATTGCCCGCCGGTCTTGTTGGGGTGGAGGACACGGCGGTGGGCCAACCAGGCGCCGACCAGCAGTTGCAGGACCCCGCCGATCAACGCGCCATGCACGTGGAGGACCCGCAGTGTGGCCGGGAGCGGCGTGCTGCGGATCGTGCCCACATACAGCGCCATCCCTCCCAGTGCCATGATCAGGAGCCACGCGATTCCCGTCAGCAGAAACGTCAGCGGACTGCACCGCATCGCCATGGTTACCTCTCCTGAGGCAGAAAGTAGAAATGGTTCGTTGGGCCGTGACCATGGCCGATGGCCAGGCTATGCCGAATCGCTTCCGTCACGTAGGTTTTGGCCGCTTGCACCGCGTCGGGCATCGACTTGCCTCGGGCGAGCTGCGCGGCGATGGCCGAGGCGTAGGTGCACCCGGTTCCGTGCGTGTGGGGTGTGTCGATGAACTCCCCTTTGTAGACGTTGAAAAAGCGTCCGTCGTATAGCAGGTCCGTCCCGCGTTCCGCGATCAGGTGCCCGCCCTTGATCAGGACGTAGCGACAACCGAGTTGCGCCAGGATCTTGGCGGCCTGACGGGCGTCCGCGAGGGTCTTGATCTCGACGCCCGAGAGTTCCTGTGCTTCGTGGGTGTTGGGGGTGATGACTTCCGCGAGCGGCAGCAGCTCCTTCACCAGGGTGTCTTTCGCCTCCGGGGCCAGGAGGCGGTGGCCGCTTTTCGACACCATGACCGGATCGACCACCAGGTGGGCGAGGTGTTGGGCCTTCAGCCGCCTGGCCACCGTGGTGATGAGGTCGCGAGACGGCAACATGCCGGTCTTGACGGCCGACACGTCGAAGTCGTCGAACACCGCGTCCAGTTGGGCCGCGACCGAGGCAATCGGCACCTCGTGGATGTGCGTCACTTCTTCCGTATTTTGCGCGGTCACGGCGGTGATGACGGACATGGCGAACACGCCGTTGGCCGACATGGCTTTGAGGTCGGCTTGGATCCCCGCCCCCCCGCCCGAATCCGATCCGGCAATAGTCAACACTTGCTTCAAGATGGCCATGACGATTCCCTCACGACTCCTTTCGCGGCATCTGTCGAGGCTCTATACGTATACGAACCGGTGGGCGCTGTCCAGTCTCGGTGGGGGAACGGCGGTTGAGGTGGCTACCGCGCGCAGGACGCCAGCTCCCAGTCGCGGAGAATCCCCTCGGGATCGAAACCCAGGCGGTATTCCCGGCAGACGTGGGGGCGGCCCGAGCCGGCATACCCGCTCGTGCCGCTGCCGCGATCGAAGTAGGTCCACACTTCTCGGTCGGGGCTCGGGTGCGCGGTGTGGTGGGGAGGGCCGTACCGCCTGTTCACCTGCGTTTGGGTGACTTGGTTGACCTTGCCCTGAAAATAGCCGGTCTCAAAGGTCTCGCAGCCGGCGAGCGCGGCCAACAACGCCAAGGCGGTTCGGGGCAAGAGGCGCTCGACAGTCATGGGGCGTCGGCCGCCTCCAATTTGGCAATCGTGTTGCCCCGGTGGGCGATCCGGACGCGGAGTCCCGGGCGAATGACGCCGCCCTGGCTTGCGGGGCGATTGTATGCGCCGGTCGCCAGAAAGTCGGAATAGTGAAACGGCACACCCTCCACCGTGAACGATTCGAACCCGTGGCCGTCATGCATGAAAAATGAGTAGTTGTCCACGAAGCCTTCCGTGACGGTGATCTGGTTCGAGGTCAAGGCCTGCAGAGTCGTGTAATGGTCGGCGAGGGTCCAGAGCAGCCACCCCGTCCACGCCAACGAGCCCGCCGTGGCGATTCGGCCGAGCCATGTCCACGTCATCGACCGCTGGGATTCTCGCGTCAGGAGCAGCGTGAGCCCCACGATCAATCCGGCACTGCTCAAGACCAGCAGCGGCCACGGATAGGCGCCCCAAGTCATCTCAAAGACCGTCCGGTAGGGCATAGCAGGATCGGTGTGCGAGGGCTCCAGAACCGTCCAGGGCCACTCTAGCAGAAAACCGGTCGCCGCGGCACGGATCCCTGTGATAGGAAGGACCCATGCTCGCCCCCAAGCCCATTCCCCCCCGCACCCTGGATTCTCTGCTGCCGCCGAATCTCGACTATGCCTACTTCGCAGGCGCCCAGACCTGGCCCTTTCGCCAGGACGCCGCACGGTTCGATCTCCTCAATGCCTCCTGGCTGGCGGACGCGGCGCTGCTGGCCTATGCCGACGAGCCGTTCGCCCGTGCACAATGGGAGCGGGCCGGCGCCACGGCCCTGCGCGCCTTTCGGGGAACCAGTACGCTCGCCTATGTCGCCAGTGGCGATCGGTGGGTCATCGTGTCGTTTCGCGGGACGCAAGTCGTGAAGCGGTTGCTGAATGGTCGGGGAAGCGCGACGTGGGCCGATGTGGTGCGGGACTGGAAAACCGATGCCGACATCCGTCTGGAACGCTGGCCGCGGGGCGGCAAAGTCCATCGAGGGTTCAAGGAAGCGTTCGAACAAGTCTGGGATAGCCGTGGCGAAGTCCCCGGGCTGAGCTCCTATCTGGACGAGGTGGGGAGGGCGACGTCGCGTCGGGTCTGGTTCACGGGGCATAGCCTGGGTGCTGCCTTGGCGATCCTTGCCGCCCAAACCTATGGATCAGCCGCGGGCGTCTACACCTTCGGTTCGCCGCGCGTCGGCACCCGGGCCTTTGTCGAGGCCTATCCGGTACCGGTCTACCGCGTCGTCAATGCCACCGATGCCGTAACGACGGTGCCTCCGGCACCCTACGAGCCCGTGGGGGCGTTGCACTATATCGCCTCGAACGGCCAGGTGGACGGCGCCCCAACCGTCCTGGTCCGGGCCACCGACTGGCTCCGGGGAACGCTACGAGGCATCGTTCCTGGCTTTTCCGCCTTTGCCGACCATGCGCCCCTGTTTTATGCGACCCATACCTGGAACGCCTGCGTCGAGGCGCAAGCCACCCAGCCGTTCGCAAGATGAGCGTCGCTCGGCGAGCATCTCGGCCATTCCGAGGAGCGGGCGCGCTGTCATTCCCTTGCTGTTGTACTACACCGGCCAGGTTTCTTCCGTCCAGGCCATTTCCCAGAACATCCACTCGTACCGGGAGCTGATCACAAAGGCTTCTTCCATTCTCGCGCGCTCCGCTCGCCCGGCGGACTTGGCCCAACGATCCACTTTCTGGCGCATCCATTCTTGCACGGCCGCAAATTCCGGCGAGGCATAGAGCATGAGCCAATCCCGGTAGGGATGCCCAGCCTTCGGCGGTCCGGCTTTGAGGAGATGCTGGCCTACCACGCAATAGATCCAGGCGCAGGGGAGGGCGACGACGGCGATCTCGCAGGCTGACCCAGCCGCGGCCACGGCCAACATGTGCCGGGTGTAGGCGAAGGTGGTCGGGGCCATCGGCACGGCTGTCATCTCGGCGGCCGTGAGCTTCCACTGCGTTCCGTAACTTTCGTGCAGGCTCCGTTCGACGACGAGGGTTTCCTCCGCCAGCTTGTTCAAGCGCAAGGCCGAGTCGGCGTCCGGAGCGCGCAGGGCGCCCGCGGAAAAGACGCGAGCCAACTCGCCGAGAAATCGCGCGTCTTGCAGGATGTAATACTTGAACTTGCGGGCCGGCAACGTCCCCTTGCCCAGCGCGACGACGAAGGGATGGGTCAGTTGGGCGGTCCAGATCGGTTCGGCGAGTCGGCGTAACTGTTCGGAAAACGACATGCATGCCCTCCGGGAATGATGAAACGGACGCGTCGGGCCGGCCAGGGCCTCGTGTTAGCGTTCGCGCCTGACATCGAGCGGCTGCTTCGTCCAGGGACGGGGCAGCCGATTGAGCCCGTCCAACGCGGCGACCCGATAACATTCGGCCAGCGTCGGATAGTTGAACACCGTGTCTACGAAATAGTCCAGGGTGCCCTGAAACGCCATGACAGCTTGCCCGATATGGATGAGTTCCGTGGCACCGTCGCCGATCGCATGGACGCCCAGCAACTCGCGGGTCTTGGGATGAAACAGCAGCTTGAGCATGCCGGTGTCGTCGCCGATCAACTGGCCACGGGCGATTTCCCGGTACCGCGCCACTCCCACGGCATAGGGCACTCCCGCCTGTGTCAGGTCGTCTTCGTTGCGGCCGACCATGGAAATTTCGGGGATGGAATAGATGCCGTAAGGAAGCAGGCGGGTTTCGCGATGTGCCGGGATGCCGAACGCGTGGCAAGCGGCGAGGCGCCCTTGCTGCATGGAGGTGGAGGCGAGCGCGGGAAAGCCGATCACGTCGCCGGCCGCATAAATATGGGACACGGCTGTCTGAAAATGCTCGTTGACCGTGATGCGGCCTCGGTCGTCCGCCTGCAGGCCGACGGCCTCGAGGCAAAGGCTCCGTGTAGCGCCCACGCGCCCGATCGCGTAGAGCACGGTCGTCGCGGGAATCTCTTTGCCGCTCTTGAGGCGGACGACCAAATCGTCGTCGGAGAGTCGGTCGATGGCAGTGACCTCTTCATGCAGCCGGAGCGTCACCCCGTGGCTGCGCATGTGATATTGCAGGGCCTCGATGATTTCCGGGTCTACAAAGTCCAACAGGCGAGGACGCCGCTCGATGAGCGTGACCTGGATGCCGAGGGCCCCGAGGATCGACGCGTATTCGCTGCCGATGACGCCGCCGCCGATGATCGTGATGGATTTGGGGAGTTCGGTCAGGGTAAGGAGCCCATCCGTGTCGACGACGCGGCGATCGTCGAACGGAATGTGCGCCGGTCTGGCCGGAACCGTGCCCACGGCCAGGAGGATGACGTCGGCCGTATGTTCGAGGTGCTCCCCCTCCTGCACAATCCGCACCCGGTGGGCGTCCACGAAGCTGGCCTCACCGACAAACAGGGCCACGTGGTTGCGGGCTATTTGGCTGCGAATCACCTCGATTTCCTTGAGGATCACGTGGTTGGTGCGTTGCGCCAGATCCTGGACGGTAATATCCTGTTTGACCCGGTAGCTCTGGCCGTAGAGCCCGCGCTGATAGAAGCCCGACAAGTAGAGCACGGCCTCGCGGAGCGATTTGCTGGGAATGGTGCCGGTGTTCAAGCACACGCCGCCGAGCACGTCGCGCCGTTCGACAAGGGCCACCCGCTGGCCCAGCTTGGCGGCCTGCACCGCGGCCTTTTGCCCGGCGGGACCGCTTCCGATGACGAGGAAATCGAAATGAGCCATGCTGATCTAGTTTGCCCGATGCATACAGGCCCTTGCCGCCGTGGTGAAGGCATGGCCGATCCCCGTAGGCGCCCGGTCGGCCCTCGGATCAGTTGGCCGTGATGAGTTTTTTGGCGGCCCGAAACGCGTCATCCATGTCCGGCAACTGTGCCAACTCCGGCGTGACTTGCAGGTGCCGAATGACGTTGTCCTGGTCGATGACCAGGACCGCCCGTGCCAGGAAATGCGGACCCTTGAGGAACAGCCCGTGCGCTTTTCCGAATTCTGCGCCCCGATAGTCGGAGAGAAAGGTGACGTTGGCGATCTTCGCCTCTTCCGCGAACCGCTTCTGGGCAAAGGGGGTATCGATACTGACAGTGATCAGCTCGATCATTCGATCCAGGCCGTTGTTCCGCTCACTCAAGTAGTGCGTCTGCTGCTCGCAGACTTTGGTGTCGAGCGAGGGCACGACGCTGACGATCCGGACTCGGCCCTTGCCGGTGGTGCCGGTTATGGGCACCAGGCTGAGATCGGTCTTGGTCAGGTTCACCGGGCGCAGCTTGGCGCCGAGCGCAATGCCCGGACCGGTCAGCTCTATCGGAGATCCCTTCAGGGTCACCGTATGGCCGTCTCCGGCTGTGGCGGAACTCTGGGCGATGGGAAGATCTCTATAGAGAAAGCCGGAGTCTGCCGACTTCCCCATACCGGCACAGCCGCTGATGGCGAGCAGCAGCGCGGCGATACCGAGCATGTGCAGGTAATGACACGGAAACGGACGATCGACCATGGGCGCTCCTCCTCTTACCGGGAGACTGTACCATGATCGGCGGTGGGCGGACGAGTCAGGAACTCGAGGATGGCCCGGTTGACCTCCTCTGGGCGCTCCCACTGGGGGATATGGCCTGCCTGCGGAACGGCGGTGAACTCGGCGTGGGGGAGCAGCGCCGCCAAGTCACGGCCGACAGCCGGAGGGAAGACCTTGTCCTCCTCGCCCCACAGGACCAAGGTCGGGGTGTGGATGGTACTCAGACGAGGTGCAAAGTCGGATTCCCAGATCGGCACGGTGCGGCTCATGGCCAGGACCGGGCCGAGAACATTCGACGATCGCCGGTTGCGGTTGGATCGATGGAGGACGGCAGGGGTCAGCAAGCGATGATCGTGGACGATTTCCTTGAGCACCCGATCTGTGACCGACGATCCTGCCAGCCAACTGGCGGCGCGGGCGAGCCAGGTAGGCGCTGAGGACTCCAGGGCTTGGCGGATGATCGGGCTGGCCAGGTTCTCCTTGATGTGGGGAGGCAGGCCGCCGATCAGGATGAGACGGTCCACCCGCTCCGGATGCGTCAGGGCCATGCCGAGTGCCACGCCGGCCCCCATGGAGTTCCCCACCAGTGTGGCGCGGTCGACCCCTACGGCCTCCATGAAGCCGTGGACGTAGTGCAACACTTGCTCGGGGCGGTAGGCGATGTCGGGTTTGTCGGACAACCCGGATCCCAACAGGTCGAGGGTCAGAACGCGAAACGGTCCGGCGAGCGCCGAGGCCTGGTATTCCCACTGCCACATCGAGCCGCCAAAGCCGTGCAGCAGGATCACCGGCGGTCCCTGGCCTTCGTCCAGATAGGCCAGGCGTTGCCCGTCGACCAGCACCGAGCGCAAGGGCATGCGCTGGAATCGGTCGAACCAGCGCGGGAAGTCCGGGTGGCTGCAGCCTGTGAGCACGGAGAGCGCGCCCAGCAGCGCGAGCGCGGCTGAGACGGTCAACGAGAAGGAGGGGTGAGTCGGCATGACGGCGGCTCGACCAGAACCGTGACTGACGGCGTTGAGGAGAGGCCGCTATTCCAGCTGGATCAGCGTCTCGTCGGTTTTGACGTTGTCGCCTTCGACGACGTAGATGGTGGTCACCTTGCCGTCGACGGGAGCCGGGACCCGGCTCTCCATTTTCATGGCTTCGATGATCAGCAACGGATCGCCCGTCTTCACGGTATCGCCGACAGCCACCAAGACTTTGACCACGCGGCCGGGCATCGGCGGGGCGACGTCGCCAGGCTTCAGGGGGCGAGGCCGTCCGGTCTTCTTGGCGCCTTCCCCTTCGGTGGCATCGGGGACGCCGGTCAGCACTTCCTGGATGGGCTCCAATGTGACTTCTTCCAGCTTGTCGTTCACCCGGATATAGTACGGGCGTTTGCCGTCGACCTTGCGGCCGGACCCCGACACGTGGATGTGATAGGTCTCCCCGTGGACGCTGACGAAAAACTCCGCGGGCGCCAGATGGAGGTCGGCTCCAGCCGCCGCCGGCCCCTTTTCCTCGCGCGGGCGCAATTCCTCGGGCTTGAGTTGTCCGGTTGCGCGCTCCTCAAAAAAGTCGCGTGCAATGGCCGGAAACAGTACGAAGGAGAGTTGATCCTCCAAGGTCGCGGCCGTTTCGGGGAACGAGTCGGCGAGTTTCTCAAACTCCGGCTCGAGGCGGTCGGCCGGGCGGCCTCGGATGGGCTCTTCGTCGCCGATGGCCTTGGCCTGCACTTCCCGATCGACCGGCCCGGGTGCCTTCCCATAGAGGCCCAGAAAGTAGTTCTTCGTTTCGTTCGTGATGACCTGGTACCGTTCGCCCGTGAGGACGTTCAGCGTTGCCTGGGTTCCCACGATCTGACTGGTCGGCGTGACCAGCGGCGGATAGCCCATTTCCTTCCGGACGCGCGGCACTTCCTCGAGCACTTCCTTCATCCGATCGAGCGCGTTCTGCTCCGTGAGCTGGGCGGCCAGGTTCGACAACATGCCGCCGGGAATCTGCGAGGTCAGGATTTCCGCGTCCACGCCGGTGAAGTCGCTTTCAAACTGCGAGTACTTGCGTCGGACGGTGCGGAAATGGTCCGCGATCGGCTCCAAGCGGCGCAGGTCGAGGCCGGTGTCGTACGGAGTCCCGCGCAGGGCCGCCACCAGCGTTTCCGTGGGCGGATGCGAGGTCCCGCCGGAGAGCGGGGAGATGGCCGTATCCAGCATGTCCAATCCCGCCATGATGGCCATCAGCGACGCCATTGAGGCCATGCCGGAGGTGTAATGCGTATGGAGGTGGATCGGCACCTTGACGGCGGTCTTGAGCCGCCGGATCAGTTTGTAGGCGTCGAGGGGAGCCAACAGACCGGCCATGTCTTTGATGCACAGCGTATCGGTGCCTAGATCCTCCATCCGCTTCGCCAGCTCGACGAAACGGTCGAGGCTATGGACGGGGCTGACGGTATACGAAATGGCGGCCTCGGCGTGTTTACCGTTCGCCTTCACTTCCTGAATCGCGCGATCGATATTGCGGACGTCGTTCAGGGCGTCGAAGATCCGGAAGACATCGATCCCGTTGGCCGCGGAGCGCTCGATGAATTTTTCGAGCACGTCGTCCGCATAGTGGCGATACCCGACGATGTTTTGGCCGCGCAGCAGCATCTGCAGGCGGGTATTCGGCATGGCCTCGCGCAAGGCGCGCAGGCGTTCCCACGGGTCTTCTTTCAAGAAGCGCAAGCAGGTGTCGTAGGTGGCGCCGCCCCACACTTCGAGCGACCAGTAGCCGACGGCATCGAGCTTCTGCGCGATCGGCAGCATGTCTTCCGTACGCATGCGCGTGGCCAGGAGGGATTGATGGCCGTCGCGCAGGGCCACGTCGGTCAGCTGCAGCGTCCTGCCCGGAGCGGCCTGGACCTGAATGCCGGGGCGGTCGTCAGCCGGACGTGCCGACTTGGCCGAGCGAGCGGAGCGCGCTGGCTTCGATCCGCGGGCGGGGGTCTTTTTCTGAGCTCGTGCCATGGGTTCCTGAATCCTTCGTGCCTGAAATTAGAGCCCCTCGTAGGCGGCGATGGCGGCCGAAATGGCCAGCGCCAAGTCCTCGGGCTGGTCGGTTTCCTCGTAATTCAACAGTTCGGGGTGCGCGTCGATATACGTCGTGTCGAATCGGCCGGCCCGGAAATCCGCGTCCTGCATGATGGCCTGCATGTAAGGAATGGTCGTTTTTACCCCGCGTAGGACATATTCTTCCAGCGAGCGATGCATGCGGCTGACGGTTTCTTCCCAGGTGCGGCCGCGCACCGTGAGTTTGGCCAGGAGGGCGTCGTAGTAGGGGGAAATCGTATAGTCCTTGTACACGGCGCCGTCGATGCGTACTCCAATCCCGCCGGGCGACAGATAGGCCGAGACGGTGCCGGTGCAGGGGCGGAACTGATTCTTGGGATCCTCCGCGTTGATCCGGCACTGGATGGCGTGCCCCAGAAAGCGTACGTCTTCCTGCGAGATGTCCAGCGGCTGCCCCGCGGCGATGGAAATTTGGTTGCGCACGATGTCGATCGCCGTGATCTGCTCGGTGACGGTATGCTCCACCTGAATGCGCGGATTCATTTCGATGAAATAGTACCGCCCGTCCTCCGCCAGCAGAAACTCCACGGTGCCCGCGTTGTCGTACTGGACTGCTTCGGCGATTTTGATGGCGGCTTGGCCCATTTCGGTCCGCTGGGCCGGCGTCAGCACGAGCGACGGCGCAATCTCAATCAGTTTCTGATGCCGCCGCTGGATCGAGCAGTCGCGTTCCCCCAGGTGGATCGTTCGGCCGTGTTTGTCCGCGAGAATCTGGAACTCGATGTGGTGCGGACGCTCGATGTATTTTTCGATGAAGACGCTCCCGTCTCCGAAGGACGCCAAGGCCTCCCGTGAGCACGTGTCCATCTGCTCGCACAATTCGTCGTCGGACCGGACCACCCGCAGCCCGCGGCCGCCGCCCCCGGCGCTGGCCTTGATGATGACGGGGTAGCCCGCCTTCTTGGCGAACGCGAGTCCCTCCTCCGGGCGCGTGACGCCTCCCTCCGTGCCTGGGACCACGGGGACCCCGGCGGAAATCGCCAACTCACGGGCCTTGACCTTGTTGCCCATGAGGTTGATGGCGTGTGGGGAGGGGCCGATGAAGGTAATGCCCGAAGCTCGGCACAGGTCGGCAAATTCGGCGTTTTCTGACAGAAATCCGTAGCCCGGGTGGATCGCGTCGACCCCGACGCGTTTGGCGATCGAGACGATTTGCGGCCCGTCAAGGAAGCCTTTGACCGGGCCCGGACCCACCAAATAAGCTTCGTCCGCTTTCTTAACGTAGATCCCGCTGGAATCCGCTTCCGAATAGATCGCTACCGTACGGATGTTCAATTCGCGGCAGGCGCGAATGATCCGCATGGCGATTTCGCCTCGATTGGCAACTAGGATCTTCTTGAACATAAAACAGACCTATCCCTCAGGCCGCGCGAAGGCCTGCCGCGGCCTGACCGGGAAAAAAGTGCGGGTAAGGTAGCACACAGACCTTGGGGAAGTCGAGAATTGGGAAGGGGATCGGGAGCGGAAGGCCGAAGGAATCACGGCGGCCCGGGGAGCCTGTTCCGGCTCGCCGGACCGCGTGTTGAAACAGCCTAGTGTGGCAGGACCAACACGCCCTTGGACTGCGCGCTGCCGCCGCCGGCGACGACCACCACGAAGGTCATGCCGTTCTTGACCTCGGGCACCGTCGCCTCGATCGTCGTTTCGTTCACGAGGGTGTAGGTTACCGGGCTCTTCGAGGCGGCGCTGAACGACACGCCATGGAAACATTCTTTCGTGCCGAAATTCTCGCCTTTGATCGTGATCTTGTCGCCGGGTTTGACCTCGTCCGGCTCGACCGCCAGGACCTTCGGACGCTTGCTGCGATCGCAGACGGGGTCGCGCTGGATCTTTTCTTCGTCCGAGCCCTTGATCGACTCGGTGCCCCACATCGTGAAGCCGGCGCCTTCGTTCATTTGCCCGTCCTGCGCGCGCAGGGCCGGGGAGAAGGCCAGGGTGGTCAGGACAAATCCGATGAGCATGAGCCTGGAATGAGTGCGTGACATGCGGGTCCCTCCTTCTGGCATCGGTTATGGAGCCAACGGGGTATAAAAATCATCGATGATCTTCTGCCCGGCCGGGGATGCACAGAATGCCTCGAAGGCCGCGACGACCGGTGAGGGGTCCGTTTTCGAGACTAGGAGCACAGGGCGGCGGAGTTTGTACCGCCCATCCTTGACCGTGGGCTCCTCGGGTTCGACCTTGTCGACAGTCAGCAGCCGGATGGCGACGCCGGAGTGCACGGCGGACAGCGCGTGCTCCAGGGAGAGAAAGGCGACGGCCGATTTCGGCGGCAGGGTGCCCACGACGGCCTTGATGACCTTTTCGTCCTTGGCAATGACCTGGGCCTTTGACGTCATCTTGTCCGCGATGTTCAACTGTGTTTCGAACGCGTGACGGACGTTTTCCTGAGGGGGGCGATCGATCACATGGATCGTGGTGTCGGGCCCGCCCACTTCGGACCAGACGGCGTACTTGCCCGCGAAAATCTCGCCGATCTGCTGCGCGGTCAAATCCTTGGCGTTGTTGGAGAGGTGCACGACCACGCCGATGCCGTCCCAGGCGATTTGAGTGGCGCGCAGGTCGGCTTCGGGGGCACCGGTGACGGCGATCTGGGCCTCGCCGCTCCGCACCTGTTTGGTGGGCTTGGCGGCGGTATCCCAGAGGACGTCGACGAAGATCCCCGACTGGCTTTTTTCGAACTGGTGCACCAGCGCTTCAACCATCGGTAGTTCCGGGCCATTGCCTGCGATCACCAGCGCTCCACGGGCCTCGGCGTGAGCGGGGGTCGGTCGGGCAGCGTGAAGCGCCAGGCCAGCCAGGACGGCGGCCAGGGCGACGGTAGCGACCAGGCGCATCCGGATGATCGTGCGCAGGTCGATTCCCCTGCGGGCGGATTGGAAGGAGCGGAGAGGCTGAGGTAACAGGGAGCCGGCCGACATCACGCGTATCGCTAGGCTCCACTGGATCCGTCGGACGCGCCGCCGTCCTGGCCGGAAAAGGTCATATTCGGAGCGGGTGTCGCCCGTTGACCGGTCAGTGGCGGGAGTTTCGCGAACTTGTCTTTCCGTTCGTTGAGCATGTCGTAGGCTTTCATCTCCGCGAACCCGGGTTTATGGGTTCCCTTGATCGTGGAGGCAAACATGGACATCAGCCGGGTAGCCCGTTTGGCGTGGCACTTGGGGCAGGCGGTGTCTTCGGCGCGAGCATAGGTCGGCTGAATGACCTCGAACTGCTCCTGACAGTTCTCACAGCGGTATTCATAATTAGGCATGACGTGGTACCTCGTGCCGGTCGCTCTTCCTGGGCGGGACTCTTCCCTGCGACCGGAAAGTAGGCCCGACCTTGACCGTCTCGTGAAAATTGCTTTATTGTAGCACCTTTGCGGTTTGAGAGACCAGCCCGTATTATTCAGAAGGGTTGATCGGCCGTCGCGTTGTGCGGCGATGGTCAGCGGCCGTTTCGAGAACGGAGCCCGGTGCCGGAAGACCGCGCTCATCGTGTGTGTTCGCCAAGAAGGAGGAAAAGGGGCTATGGCGCTACTGATTCGTCGGTACAAGACGGCCGGAGGGATGATGCAAGAGGAGCGAATCGATGACGATGATCGGATCGAGCGCTACATGCGGCTGTTTGAAAAGGACGATCTCAAGAAACTGGAAACGGGAGTCAAGGTCGTGATCGAAAAGGATGAATGGCAGCTGTTCCCCTGACGGGGGGTTGGCTGCTGGAATCGAGCCACGATGATTTATTGGATTCACATCGCACGTTCGATTGACCGCACGACGCTTCATCGGGAGCGGTGTTCCGAGGTGCCCTCCGTGCCGACCAAGTCTGATTTTTGGGAGGGCGGGTGGTTCGACTATCCAGACAAAGAGCGAGCGCTGGTGGCCATGGAACAAGCTGGAACATCGGATGCTCGCCGTTGCGCGCTGTGTAAGCCCTGACCGGCTCCGCCGTCATGCGGAGTGGTGGGGCCACCGCTTGTGATTCCCCGACTCGCACTGCTTGCGACGACGCTGATTTGGGGCGCGACCTTTCCGGCCACAAAGGCCGTGTTGGCGCAACTTCCTCCACTCACGTTTCTCTTCCTTCGATTTGTGCTCGGCGCCGTGGGTGCCCTGGCGGTATCCACGGCCGCCGGCTATCGGCTCGACTGGTCCCGGTCCACGTTGCGCATGAGTCTGATCGCGACGGGCTGGCTGTGCTTGGGCTATCTGTTTCAGACCGTCGGCCTGCGCTATACCACCGCATCACATTCCGCGTTCATCACGGTGTTGTACGTCGTGTTCGTGCCCGTGTTCCTGTGGCGATTCGGGACGGCCACGTGGGGAGCCATCGGGTTGGCGCTCGTGGGGCTCTGGCTGCTCGTGAAACCTTCCGGCGACATGAATGTCGGCGACCTGTTGAATCTGGCCTGCGCGGCGGCTTTTGCGGCCCATATCGTTTGCTTGGAGCGGTTCACCAGGGCCGGGCCGCCGGGCTCGCTGTTCGTGTGGCAATTGGGGCTCACGGCGGCCGTCATGGGAGCGGCGGCGCTTATAGAGGGGCCGCCTGCGGAAGCCTTGCGGCCCAGCACGGTGCTGCTCGTGGGATTGTTGGTCACCGGTGTTCTCGCGACGGGGGCCTTTGCGGTACAGATGTGGGCGCAGCGCATCGTTCCGGCGCAGCAGGTTGCATTGATTTTCGCCCTGGAGCCGGCGTGTGCGGCATGGTTGGCGTGGTTGTTTCTCGGGGAACGTCTGGATGCGCAGGGATGGCTGGGGAGTGGGTGCATTTTGGCGGCGACGCTCATGGGCACGTTCGGGGGGGCGGTGCCGGTGTCGGCCTCGGAGACGCGCGCGCAGGAACGATAGAGGAGACCACACAATGGCGCAAAAATTCGGAAACGGTCGCTGGGTGCGGGAAGGGTTTCTGGACAATCGAACCCCGGGGGTTGTGACGGGCCGGATGCATCTGGCGGGGGTCGGACCGGTGGATGTTTGCCTCCGCGGGGACTTCAAGGCCGACCTTGCCGGCCAGATGATCTGCCTGCGCAATCCCCGGTTCGAAGAGGACGAACTGGCCGGGCATGTGTTGGGGGATTTCGAGAGTCCGCAACTTGGGGCGGTCAGCCTGATTTCGTTCGATCCGCATCCGCTCCTGGCCCCCCATCCCTATATCGAATGGTTCTCGGAGCGGAACAACCACTATCGCATTGAATTGCAGGCGGGGGATGCCTGGGTGGCGACGACGGACGAGGCCAAGGCCTTTGACGGGGAGAGCGCCCGCATTCGATCGGAGTGGGCGAACCGGGTGACGCAGCCACCCCGAGCCCGAGGTGAATCGGACTCGGAGTGGGTTTAGCGCGAATAGGAAATTAGACGGCGACGGCTTCTTGCTGTGGGCGGGAGTCCCGCACGTGGGACGGCACCGGACGCAGATCCCAAATCAATCCGGCCCACGACATGACTTTCAACACATAGAAGGAGATGTCGATCTCCCACCAGTAGAAGCCCTGCCGTGCGGAGGCGGGATAGAAATGGTGGTTGTTGTGCCACCCTTCGCCGAAAGTGATCAGGGCCAACACGAAGTTGTTGCGGCTGAAATCGCCGGTCTCGTAGCGGCGTCCCCCCCACCGGTGAGCCAGTGAGTTGATGGTGTAGGTGCAATGGCTCACCAAGACCGTGGAGAGAAAGAACCCCACGATCAGCATCTGCATGGCGGACGTGCCCAATTCAGGCCAGAGGGCATTGAGTCCCGCGCCGAAGAAGAAGGTCAGCGTTCCCAGCGCAATCGGGATGACCAGGTCAAACCGGTCAAGCCAGCAGAGCTCCGGAAACTTGGCCAGATCGTTTACGGCCTTCAGGTCCGTCGGGGCGTTCACCGGCGCCAAGAACCATCCCATATGACTCCACAGGAAACTGTTCGTGATCGGGGAGTGCACATCGGCCTTCTGGTCGGACACCCGGTGGTGCTTGCGATGGTGCGCCGCCCACCAGAGGGGGCCGCGCTGCACCGCGGCGGCGCCGGCCAGCCCGAACAGGAACTGGCAAACGCGCGATGTCTTGAATGTCCGGTGGGAAAAGTAGCGATGGTAGAACCCGGTGATCGCGAACATGCGCAGGGCGTAGAGTAAGGCACAGACGGCCACGGCGGGCCAGCTGAACCCGACCCAAAACACGCCCACGCACATGAGGTGCATGGCAATGAAGGGCACGCCTTGGATCCAATCGACCTTGTTGGGATCCTGATGAGGATTGGGCTTCTTCGGCTGCCAGGAGTCGAACCAGTAGACCGGAATCATCAAAAGCTCGCGGAGGCGGTTACTGCTGGATGTCGTCATGCATCATCTCCCTTTCACCGGCCGCTGAGCACACACGGACATTGGTTCACGTTCGCTAGGGGACCTGCGGACGTGGAGGAAATAGTTATCTTGTCATTATCTACTATTAGGAGGGTCTTGTCACGCGCAGAGTCCCCATAAGGGGGTCGGCGAGCGGCAGACGCACTCATGGGCTTGTATACGGGTCGGCCCCCTGAAGTCAATCCCCGCACCTCACAATTTCGAGTGAGTCTGAGGCGGATGAGGTCGGGGATGGCGGACCAACGCCCCTGCCCTCATCAGGATTCAGCGTAGAATACGGACGCGGCTTGCGCGAGCGGAAACGTAATTGGTGACGGCGTGTGGGCGTCGTGCAGCCGGAATCACCGTGGCTGAGGCGGAGGGGCCCGTGCGGTGAGCAGTCGGCGTTTGCCGCGCCGCGCGCATTCTCGGTTTGACTCCCGCGCCGCCCACTCACTACAATGCGCGACCGTCCGATGAACGATCGATTTCTGAAAGCGTGCCGGCGTGAGCCGGTCGACTGTACGCCGGTGTGGTTCATGCGCCAAGCCGGGCGGTACATGCCGGAGTATCAGCAGCTCCGCGCGAAACACTCCATTCTCGATATCTGCAAAACCCCCGACCTGGCGGCTGAAGTTACGTTGCAGCCGATCAACCGGTTCGACCTCGATGCCGCCATCATTTTCGCGGACATCCTGCTTCCGCTGGAGGCGATGGGCCTCCGGTTGGAATTTGCCGAGGGCGAAGGGCCTGTCATCCATAACCCGGTGCGCGATCGCGCGGCGGTGGACCGGTTGGTATCGACCGGAGGCGAGGCGCTGTCCTACGTGGCGGACGCGGTGCGGGTCGCGCGCCGGGAACTCAAGGACCGTGTGCCGTTGATCGGATTTGCAGGGGCGCCCTTTACTCTGGCCAGCTATGCGATCGAGGGCGGCGGGTCCCGGAACTACATTCTGACCAAGCAATTCATGTATCGGGAGCCGGAGGCCTGGCACCGGCTGATGGATAAGCTGTCGCGCGAGGTCTGCGGCTATTTGCGCGCGCAGGTTCGCGCCGGGGCGCAGGCGTTGCAGCTCTTCGACAGCTGGGTCGGCTGCCTCTCTCCGAACGACTATGTCGAGTACGTGCAACCCCACGTGCGCACCATTTTCGAGGGGCTGTCGCGGGAGAACGTCCCCCTGATCCATTTCGGCACCGGGACGACGACGCTGCTGAAGCACATGCGGGATGCCGGGGGCACGGTGATCGGTTTGGATTGGCGCATTCACTTGGACGAGGGCTGGGCCCTGGTGGGCCACGATGTGGCGGTGCAGGGGAACCTCGATCCGGTCGCGCTGTTTGCGCCATTGGCTGAGCTGGAACGGCGAATCGAGGACGTGTTGCGCCGCGCGGCCAATCGGTCGGGGCACATCTTCAACCTCGGTCACGGGATCCTCCCGAATACCCCGATGGACCAAGTCGCCGCCGCGATCGATCTGATTCACAAGCTGTCCGCGCGATAACCTCGAACGGTGCCGGCAGGCCAGCCGCCGGCCGGCCGTTCATGATCGACTCTGGGCGATTCACGGAGACGCTATGCCGGGACCACAACGACCGACCGCCGTGCTCCTGATGGCCATGGGCGGGCCGGACACATTGGAGAATGTCGAACCCTACCTCAAAGAAGTGCGGGGAGGGCGCCCGACGTCGCCCGAACTCGTGCATGAAATTCGGGAGCGCTATCGGTTGACCGGCGGGAAGTCCCCGGTGTTGGAGATCACGCGCGAGGTGGCCCGCAAGCTGGAGCAGTTGCTGAACGGGCCGGGCGGGGAACGGTACCGGGTCTTCGTCGGGCTGCGGCATTGGCATCCGTTCATTCGGGAAACCTTTGCCGAGTTGATGGATGATTTGCCCGAACAGGTGATCGGCATCTGCATGGCGCCGCAGTATTCCAGCATGAGCATCGGCGCCTACATTCAAAAAGTGGAAGAGGCCAAAGCGTCCGTTCCGGACAGCGCCCCCGTCAGCTACGTGAAGAGCTGGCATCGCCACCCGAAACTCATTGCGGCCATCGCTGAAAACGTGCAACGCGGATTGGATCGGTTTCCCGCCGATCGCCGTGCCGCGGTCCCGGTGGTGTTCACGGCCCACAGCCTGCCCGAGCGGATTCTGGAAATGAAGGACCCCTATCCGGACGAAGTGCGCGGCACCATGGAGGCGGTGTGCGCGATCGTGCGACCGGCCGTCACGCGCCTGGCGTTCCAGAGCCAGGGCCGCACGAACGAGAAGTGGCTGGGACCGTCGATCGAATCCGTCCTCGACGAGCTGGCGGCGGCCGGGCACCGCGACGTGCTGGTAGCCCCGGTGGGGTTCTTGTGCGACCACGTCGAAGTGTCGTACGACATCGATATCGAGCTCAAGGATCGAGCGAAGGCGGCCGGTGTGCATCTGGAGCGGATCCCGATGCTCAATGCGTCGCCGGCGCTCGTCGAGACCCTGGCCGACGTCGTGCGCGAGCATGAGTCGGTTCCGGCGGCCTAATCCCCGGTTGTGACACCCCGACCACAGACAGTCGCCGTCATCGGCGGAGGCATTGCCGGCTTGGCCGCGGCCTTGGAAGTGGCCGAACGCAGCCAACGCGAATCCCGTTCGGTCACGTGCCGCCTGTTTGAGGCCGGACCGGCCTTCGGCGGCAAAATCGTCACGCATCGGGTGCAGGGCTGTGTCATCGAGGCGGGCCCTGATTCCTTCATTTCCCAAAAGCCTGCGGCGCTCGACCTCTGCCGCCGTCTGGGGCTGGGCGATCAACTCATCAACACCAATCAGGAGCACCGCAAGGCCTTCGTGTATTCGCGGGGCGCGCTGCGGGAGTTGCCTGAAGGAATGGTCGTCATCACGCCGGGCAACATCGGCCCCTTCTTGAAGAGCGGGCTGCTCTCGTGGACGGGATTGGCCCGGATGGGACTTGAATATATCCTGCCGCCGCGGAGGTCCTCGGCGGACGAGTCCTTGGCCGGCTTTTTTCGCCGTCGATTCGGTGCGGAGGCGACCGCGCGATTCATCGAGCCGTTGATGGCCGGCATCCATGCCGGTGACGCCGAACAGATGAGCGTGGCTGCCACCTTCCCGCGATTCCGTGAATTGGAGCAGGCGCAGGGCAGCGTAATACGCGGCCTGGTCGCGGCCGGCAAAAAGGCGGCGGCCCGCCAATCGTCCGGTCCTCGGCCCTCGCTCTTCGTGACGTTGAAGAACGGTCTGGCCGATCTGGTAGACGCGGTGGTCACGAAGCTGGGCGCGGCCGGCGTGGAGCTGCGGGCCGGGTGCGGCGTGGACAGTGTACGGGTGCGTTCGAAGGAAGTCGGGCGGTGGGTGTACGATCTGCACCTGTCGGACGGCACCGTGTGCACGGCCGATGCGGTGGTGATTGCCACGCCGGCCTTTGCCGCCGCCGAATTGATCCGGCCGTTGAGTCCGTCCGCGGCGGGAATTCTTGACCACATTCCCTATGCGTCGACCGCCACCATTTCGATGCTGTACCCGGCCGCGCAGGTCCGGGCGCAGATCGAGGGGTTCGGCTTCGTGGTGCCGCGCATCGAACAGCGATCCCTGCTGGCGGCCACCTGGACCTCGCTCAAGTGGAGCCATCGGGCGCCGGAGGACAAGGTTCTGGTGCGGTGCTATGTCGGTGGGATCGGCCGTGAGGCCATGCTGGCGCAGCCGGACCAGGCGCTTGTGGCCCAGTCCCAAGAGGAGCTGGCCCAGTTAGCGGGGGTGCGGGGGGCGCCCGAGTATGTGGAAGTCAACCGGTGGGAGCGGGCGATGCCGCAGTATCTGGTGGGGCACCTGGATCGGGTTGCCGCCGTGGACACGGCCCTGAGCCGCTTTCCCGGCGTGCTCCTCACCGGCGCGGCCTATCGCGGCGTCGGCATCCCGGATTGCATCCGGGACGGACAAGAGGCCGCGGCACGGGCATTTGACGTGCTGTCGTGTCCCAACGCGTCCCCCCATGCCTGACAGCCGGCGGTCGACTGCCCCCCTTGTGCTCGGCGCGAGCGCCTGTTTATAACTGCCTTCCGGGACCGGCTCCCCTCTGGGCGCGAGCGGGGGGCCGAAGACACGAGGAACCACGATGGCGGAACCGTTTACGATCTTGAATACCAGCGGCCCCTTTCGAGAGCCGCGGGAATTGGTGTTTTCCTACGACTATTCGTTCCAGCGGCCCACCTGGCCCATGCCGCAAGCCGTGCGGGTGAAGATTTCCATCCCGGACGAACTCGAGACCGTGAAGGCCAAGCTCCTCGGGGCGGCGCAGGGGACCCCCGGCCAGCAACTGGTCGTGGCCAATCTGCTGTCACGGCGGATCGCGGACCAGAAACTCGCCGTCGCCAACGAAGCGGGCATGATGGCGGAACGCCAGAACGTGATGATCCCACCGTTTACCGAATCCTACAGCCACCTCGCCGAGAAGATGGACGACTGGTTTGCATCCGCCCAGGGCCAACTCCGCGAAGAAATCCGGCAACGCGCGAAACTCTGACCGCGTGCCGTTGGCCGGAGCAAGGGGTCTGTTCTAGAAAATCTTGCGGTAGTGTTCCGAGTGGACACCGGACGGGTCGTTGAGCCCCAGGGAGCCGAAGTCGGGATGCGCCTCGTTGGCGAGGTCGATGCGGTAGTGCCCCCGCACCTGCTCCATGGCCACCTCGAACGGTACGGCCGCCCCGAGCATCGTGGTGGGCGCTTTGGCGCCTCGGGCCAACCGCGCGATGGTGTCGGCGCCGGCATATTGCGGATCGCTGAAAATGTAAATGTCCGCGTAGGCGAGCGGACCCAGCTTATGCCCTTGGGTGGTGGGGGGGAGCAGGGTCTCCAGTTCCAGTTCGAGCCGTTTGGCCTTGAGGGACTTGAGCAAGCCCACCACTTGGCTGTGCGTGGCTCCCGAGGGGACCACTAGGCTGATCGCCTTGTACTCGGGCGCGGTGGCGTGCACTTTGAATATGACCGGCGCGGCGTCCTTATCCTCGTGACGCTCGGCCAAGTCGGGCCGGCTCAAGGTCGCATCGGGCCGGTCTTTTTTGTTGGCCGGCGCGAAGACGAAGAAAATGACGATCCACAGGCCGAAGATGATGCTGAACACCACGACCAGCGGGTGCGCGCCCGCGCGTTTGCCCTCTTCGTATTGTTGCGGCGCGATCGGCGCCGGCAGGTCCTCCGCCGCAGGGCGCGCTGGGTCCTGCGTGGTGGGGTCGGTGCTCATGCGGAGGGGGTGCTCCGTTCGGCCGCCAGGTGTGCCTTGGCTTCTGCCCAGAGGCCGTCCATTTCGGCCAGAGTCAGCTGATCGAGCGAACGTCCCTGCCGTTGGGCTGCGGCTTCAATGTAGTGAAAGCGATCCGCAAACCGGTTGGCGGCCATGCGGAGACTGTCTTCAGGGTTGGTCTTGAGTTTGCGCGCCAGGTTCACGACGGAAAACAGAATGTCGCCCAACTCGGCCGTCTGCTCGGCGGAGGGGGCCTCGCCGTCCACGGCACGTCGCAACTCGCGGCACTCTTCTTCGATTTTCGACAAGACCTGCTCCATGCCTTCGCGCGAGTCGGGCCAGTCGAAGCCGACGCGGGCCGCGCGGGCCTGCAACTGGTAGGCGCGCAGGAGGGCCGGCAGCGTGGCGGGGACACCGTCCAACACCGAGGCCGGGGCGCCGGCCGCTTCGCGTTCCCGCTTCTTGATCTGTTCCCAATTGCCATAGACTTGGTCGGGCGTCAGCTCGGTTTGGCCGCCTGGGCTCTCGGTGAACACGTGCGGATGGCGGCGGACCAACTTGTCGGACAGCGTCGTGACAACGTCCTCGATCGTGAAGGTGCCGGCTTCCGAGGCGATCTGCGCGTGAAACAAGACCTGCAGCAGCACGTCGCCCAGCTCCTCGCGCAACTTCGCCCGGTCCTCTTTGTCGATGGTATCGAGGACTTCGTAGGCTTCCTCCAGGAGGTAGGGCTTCAGCGACGCGTGCGTTTGCTTGCGGTCCCAGGGACAGCCGTCCGGCGCGCGCAGCTTCGCCATGATGGCGACGAGGCGGGGGAACGACGATGACGAGGAGCTGTCGGGGTCAGGCACCATGGCGCAATGGGCGGAGCTTACCGCGACAACCGGGGCGGCTGCAATGTCCGTGTCTTGAACGGCCTCACCCTGTGTGCTACCGTATTTCCTCGTGCGTGTGGCGCCGAACGGCGGGGAGTGGTGGCTATGAGTGGCGAGGCGGACAGCGGGTTCGTGGTTCGAGATCGACGGGGACGTCCGGCTGAGTCGGAGGGCGGGCCTCCGCCGTCGGCGGCGCCATCGGCTGCGGCTCCCGCCGCGCCGGTTGCCGGCACGGGGTCGGCCGAATCCCCCCAGCACCTGGCCTCGGTGCCGCTCAGCTTTTCGTCCTTCGTGTTTTCCATGGGTACCTCCGCCCTGATGCTGATGGGGGAGCAGCTGGACCCGCGCCAGGCCTCCGTGCCGGTGAATCTGGAGCAGGCCAAAGAAATCATCGACATTCTGTCCATCCTGGAAACCAAGACCAAGGGCAATTTGACGCAGGAGGAGCAGTCGATCTTGACGGACATGCTCTACGCCTTGCGCATGAAGTTCGTGGACCTCTCGTCCGGGAAACCAGCGACCGCCGCACGGTAGTCCCGCCCTGCAGGCGGAGAGAGGGAGGCCGATCCGTTGGCCGCCGCCGTGCCGAGACAAGCCCCAGGTCCGCCACAAATCGTTTGCGTCATCGCCTGCCACCGGGTACTGTGGAGAGAGGCGCAGGCCGAGGCCCGCGTGTCCGTGGGCCGGAGGCCCCGCTTGCGCCGCCGTCGCGACGTCCATGCCTGATCCCATTGCGCCTCGCCATCCGCTTGCCGCCGCTGCCGCTTCGGCGTCAGGCCAGCCGGATTCGCCCGAACCACGCCCGCGCCATTTGCGCCCGGTCTGGATCGTCCTCCTGTTCCTCATTCCCTGTCTGGCGCTGACGGGATACTACTATCTCTACGGGGTGTCCAACGAGACGATCGACGGGTCGTTCGTGCCCAGCACGAGCTATGCCTTCGTGCTGTTGCTGCTGAATCTCGACCTGATCGGGCTCGTCGTCCTAACCCTGCTGCTCTCCCGGAACCTCATCAAAGCCTACTTCGAGCGCCGGCATCGGCTGGCCGGATCCGGGTTCCGCACCAAGCTGGTGGCCGCCTTCATGGGGTTTTCATTGATCCCCACCTTGTTGCTGGCGTTCGTGGCCAGCCGCGTGGTGGACAAGGCGGTGGACGTGTGGTTCAGCGATCAAATCGACCGCGTGATGAAGGACTCGTTCGAAGTCGCCAAGATGCATCACGCGGGGCACATGACGCTGGCGACCAACAGCGCCCGGGCGGTCAGCCAGGAGATCTATCGCGAGGACCTCATGGCGCCGGCGCAGCGGGATCTCCTGATTGCCGCGATGGCGCGCGAGCGGGCCGACCACAACGTGGCGGGCGTCGAAGTCTATTCCTCCAAGATGGAAATGCTGACCAAGGCGCTGGCGCGGGATGTGCCGTCGCAAGTGCTGGACCTCCCCATCGGGCAATTGGTGCTGCAGGTCATCACGACGAAGCAGGAGTTGACCTCGGTGCAGGAGGCGGAAAAGGGCCGCTTGCTTCGCGCCGGGGTGCCGATCATGTCCACCGTGCGGCAGGGCGAGGTCGAGGGGGTGGTGGTGGTCGACGCCTATGTGCCGGAATCCCTGCTGGCCAAGATGGAGGGGATCGGCCAGCGCTACGCCGAATATAAGCAGATCAAGGCGATGAAGAATCCGATCAAAGCCGGCGCCTACCTCTTCGTGGCGACGGTGACGGTCATGATCCTGTTCGGCGCCACCTGGTTCGGGTTTTATGTGGCGCGCAGCATCACCGTGCCGATCCAGCGGTTGGCCGAGGCCACGGAGGCCATTGCCCAAGGCGATCTCACCGTGCACATTCAGGCGAAGGCGACGGATGAAATCGGGACGTTGGTGGAATCATTCAACCGCATGACCGCGGACTTGCGCACGAGCAAAGCCGAGATCGAATCGGTGAACGCTTCGCTCCGGCAATCCAACGTGGAATTGGAGCGTCGGCGGGCCTATACGCAAACGGTGGTCGATACGATCGCCGCCGGGTTGTTGTCGATCGACCGGCAGGGGGTCATCACGACCTTCAATCCCTCGGCCGAGCGGATGTTGGGCATTTGGGCCGACCGGATTCACGGACGGGCGGCCAACGAGGCCTTCAAGGATTTCAAGCTGGATTTGTTCCAGACGGTCTACGATCGCATGTTGGCCGATCAGCGCGATACGCTGTCGCTCGAGGGGCAGATCGAGGCGCAGGGGCGGTTGCTGACCATCGGTGTGAGCTGTTCCCGCATGAAGGAGGAGGGCGGCCGGGACTTGGGCTACGTGCTGATCTTCGAGGACCTCACGGAACTCATCAAGGCGCAGAAGGCCTCGGCCTGGCAGGAAGTGGCGCAACGGGTGGCGCACGAGATCAAGAACCCGCTTACCCCCATTCAGCTGTCCGCCCAGCGGTTGCGCAAGAAGTATTTCGAAAAGGCGTCGGACTTCGACAAGATTTTCGACGAGGCCACGCAGACCATCGTCAACGAGGTCGGCAGTCTCAAACACATGGTCGACGAGTTTTCCAAGTTCGCGCGGCTGCCCACCCCGCAGCTCACGCAGGGCTCGCTGAACGACGTGTTGCGCGAGGTCGTGACGCTTTATCAGAATGCGCATCGGGACGTGGAGCTGATCGTCGAGCTCGACGATCAGCTGCCCAACCTGAGGTTCGATCGTGAACAAATCAAGCGCGTCTTGGTCAATTTGTGCGATAACGGTATTCAGGCGATGAACCAGAAGGGCCGCCTGTGGGTCACGAGCAAGTACGACGGCAAGCGCCGTCGGGCGGTCGTGACGGTGGCGGATGAAGGCTCCGGCATCTCCGCGGAGGACCAGGAGAAGCTGTTCGTGCCGTATTTTTCGCGCAAGCGGACGGGGACGGGGTTGGGCCTGGCGATCAGCCGGCGCATCATCACTGACCACGAAGGGCAGATTTCGGCGGCGAACAACCATCCGAAGGGGGCGGTGTTTACCTTCGAATTGCCGGTGTGAGGCCCGACACGAGAGGCGACGGCGCCGGGCGCGGGAGGAGGGCGAGAGGGCGGCATGGCGGAAGTGATTCTCATCGTCGATGATGAAGTGGCAATTCTGAACTCCCTCGGCCAGATCCTGGAGGACGAGGGGTACCAGGTGCAGACGGCCAAGAGCGGGGCCGAGGCCCTCAAACTGGCCACGTCCGACCCCCCCGACCTGATGATCCTGGATATCTGGATGCCGGAAATGGATGGGCTCGAGACGCTGAAGCGGGTGCGGGAGCTCGCTCCGCACATTCAGGTCATGATGATGTCCGGGCACGGCTCCATCGAAACGGCTGTCCGGGCGATCAAGCTAGGCGCCTACGACTACATCGAAAAGCCGCTGTCGCTGGAGAACGTGACGCTGCGGGTGCGTCACGCGCTCGATCAGCACCGGTTGGAGCGCGAGAACCTCACCCTCCGGACCAAGGTCGAGCGGAAGTTCGAACTGGTGGGCAAGTCCGTCGCCATGTTGCGATTGCGCGAACTGATCGCCACCGCCGGGCCGACCAACAGTCGCATCCTGATCGGCGGCGAGAACGGCACGGGGAAGGAGTTGGTCGCGCGGGCCATCCACCAGCACAGCCCGCGTGCGGGCAAACCGTTCATCGCGGTCAACTGCGCGGCGATCCCGGAGACCTTGATCGAGAGCGAATTGTTCGGCCATGAGAAAGGCGCCTTCAGCGGCGCCATGACGCAGAAACGCGGGCAGTTCGAACAAGCCGACGGCGGGACCCTGTTCCTGGACGAGATCGGCGACATGAGTCTGGCGACCCAGGCGAAGGTGTTGCGGGCGTTGCAGGAGCAGCAGTTCAACCGCGTCGGCGGGACCAAGACCATCAAGGTGGACGTGCGTGTGCTGGCCGCCTCGAACAAGGATCTACAAAAGGAAATCGAGGCGGGGCACTTCCGCGAAGACTTGTATTACCGCCTGAACGTGCTGCCGGTGATCGTGCCGCCGCTGCGCGCGCGCCGGGACGACATTCCCTTGCTCGTCGATCATTTCATGCAGATCCATGTGGCCGAACAAGGTCTGAAGCCCAAGCAGGTGACCCAGGCGGCCATGGAGCAGCTCCAGCAATACGACTGGCCCGGCAACATCCGCGAACTCCGGAACCTGATCGAGCGCCTCATGATCATGGTCGCCGGTCCCACGATCGACGAGAGCCACGTGGGTCTGGCGCTCCAGGCCCGGGCGGCCGCGCCCCCGGCTGCGGCGGCCGTGGCGCAACCGGCGTTGGTCTTGAAGGACTTCGACTCCCTTCGCGACGCGCGCAACGCGTTTGAAAAGGACTACATTACGCGCAAGCTGAAGGAGAACCGCTGGAACGTGTCGCGCACGGCGGACGATCTCAAGATCGAACGCAGCCACTTGCACCGGAAGATCAAGCTGCTCAGCATCGATCTCCGCCCGGAAAGCTGAGGCCCCGCGCTGCGGACCTCGGTCCCGCCTCTGGGCGACGCGAGCCCCTCCGGAACGGGTCTCGAACGCGTGGTCCTTCGTTGGCCTGAGCGGGCCGGTCATGCGGACTCAACGGGTGATGAGTGCGATGTCTCAGGAAGGAGTCCCGTGTCTCAACTGATCGTGACAATCGAAAAACTCGTGCAGGGGGGCTATGGCCTGGCTCGGCAGGAGGGGCGGACCATCTTCGTGCGGGGGAGTATCCCGGGGGAGACGGTGGAAATCGTTCCCGGCCAGGCGCACAAGCAGTACCAGGAGGCCACGGTCGGGCGGGTCGTGGCTCCGTCGCCCGATCGTGTGGCGCCGGCGTGTGCGGTGTATGGCCGGTGCGGCGGCTGCCAGTTGCAGCACGTGCGGTATGACGCCCAGGTGGCCCTCAAGCGCGAGGCTTTTCTGGAAACCCTGACGCGGGTGGGGAAGCTCGAACTGCCGGAGATGCCGCCGGTGATACCCTCGCCGACGGCCTACGGGAGTCGGTCGGTGGTGCGATTCGGGGTTGTGCGGCAAAGCGAGGGGTTGGCCCTGGGCTTTCATGCCGAAGGCAGCGCCAAGCTGGTGCCGGTGACCGACTGCCCTGTCCTGCCGGATTCGCTCCGGAGGGTCGTGACCGCATTGTCCGAACGGCTGGCCACGCTGACCAAGCCACCCTGCCGCCTGACTGCGATCGAGCTGCGGGGCTCGACCGCGACCGGCGAGGGGTTGCTGATTCTGCAGACCGACGCCCGCGCCAAACGGCAGGCGGAGGCCCTGTTCTCGTGGGGGCGCGACCTCCCCGGGGTGGTCGGGTCTGTCGTGTATGGGGCGGCAGAGGTACGCGGGTCGCGCTGGGCCCAGGGGCAAGAATGGATCGCCGAGCGGCTGGACGACATGCTGATTCGCATCAGCGACCGGTCGTTTCTGCAGTCGAACTGGGCGGTGAACAAGCGCTTGTCGGAGACGGTCACCGAATGGGCGGCGCCGGCGCCGGGTCTGCGCGTGCTCGAATTGTATGCCGGGATCGGAACGCTAGGACTGCCCCTCGCCAAACGCGGGGCGCTCGTCACCTTGGTGGAAGGCAATTCGACGGCCCTGGCGGATGCGCGGCGGACGGCCAACGGCAACCATATCGGTCGTTGCCGGTTCCGGCCTGAGCCGGCCGAAGGGTTCCTCCTCAAGGCCACCCCCGGTGACTATGACCTGGTCGTGCTCGATCCGCCGCGGACCGGCCTGAGCCGCGAGGCGCTCGACGGCCTGAAGACCCTGGCCGCGCCCCGCGTGCTCTATGTCTCGTGCGACCCGGCCACGTTGGCCCGCGATGTGGCCCGGATGGCGGCGGGTGGGTATGCGCTCTCCCGGCTCCAGGCGTTCGACATGTTTCCGCAGACCGCCCACCTGGAGGCCCTGGTCGAACTCCGGCATTCCCCGCGTTGACCTCTGCCCCGCTCCTGGTTACACTGCGCCTCCCATGACTACCTATCGCCAGGCCGGGGTCGACATCGAAGCCGGCAATGAGTTCGTTCGTCGCATTACGCCGCTGGTCCGGGGGACCTTCCGGCCGGAAGTGCTCACGGATCTGGGCGGGTTCGGGGGACTGTTCCGATTCGATCCGAGCCGCTACGCCGACCCGGTCTTGGTTTCCGGGACGGACGGCGTCGGGACGAAGCTGAAGATCGCCTTTCTAATGGATAAGCACGATACCGTCGGCATCGACTTAGTCGCCATGTCGGTGAACGATATTGCGGTCAGTGGCGCGGAGCCATTGTTTTTCTTGGACTATTTCGCCACGGGCCGCCTCTCCATCGGCACGGCGGAAGCTGTCGTGCGCGGGATCGCCGATGGCTGCCGGCAAGCCGGCTGCGCCTTGATCGGCGGGGAAACAGCGGAGATGCCGTCGTTTTACCCGGAGGGCGAGTACGATCTGGCGGGATTTGCCGTGGGGGTGGTCGATCGCCCCAAGGTCATCGATGGGCGGACCATCGCGCCGGGCGATGTCGTGATCGGGGTGGCGTCCACCGGACTGCACAGCAATGGGTTTTCGTTGGCCCGCAAGGCCTTGTTGGAGCAGGGGGGGCTGACCGTGGGCACGCACCAGGATGATCTGGGGCAAACGGTCGGGGCGGCGCTGCTCACGCCGACCCGCATCTATGTGAAGCAATTGTTGGGGTTGGCGGCGCAGTTCCCGATCAAGGGCATTGCGCACATCACCGGCGGGGGGATCACCGAAAACCTGCCGCGCGTGTTTCCCAAGGGCTGTGTGGCCAAGATCCGGCGCGGCAGTTGGACGGTGCCGCCCCTGTTTACGCTCATTCAGCGGTTGGGTCAGGTGGATGACGAGGAGATGTATCGGGTGTTCAATATGGGCATTGGGCTGATCCTGGTGGTGCCGGCGGACGTCGGCGCGCGGATCATCCCGGCGTTGGCGGCCTATGGCGATCAGGCCTGGGAGATCGGGGTGATCGTCGCTGGAGGGCCGGAAGAGCGGAGCGTGAGGTATGTCGGTTAACGGGAAAGGCCGCCGGGTGCGGATCGGCGTGTTGGCCTCGGGTCGCGGGTCCAACTTGCAGGCGATCATCGACGCGATCGAAGCGGGGAGCCTGCACGCGCAACTCGTCGTGGTCATCAGCAACAAGCGGGACGCGCAGGCGTTGGAGCGGGCGCGGCGCCACCGCCTTCTCGACGTGTGGGTGGATCCCAAGCCATTTGCCGGGCAGGCGGATGCGCGGGAGGCCTACGACCGGGCGTTGCTCGCCGAGCTGCACAAGCACGAGGTCGAATTGGTGCTGCTCGCCGGGTACATGAAGATCGTCACGCCCGTGCTGATCGGCGCCTACGAGCACCGCATCATGAACATCCATCCGTCCCTGTTGCCGTCGTTCCCCGGACTCGACGTGCAGAAGAAGGCCCTGGAGCACGGTGTGAAATTGGCCGGCTGCACCGTGCATTTCGTGACGCCGGGCGTGGACGAAGGGCCAATCATCATCCAGGCCGCGGTCCCGGTGCTGGAAGACGACACGCCCGAGACGCTGGCGGCGCGCATTCTGGTCGAGGAACATCGCATTTACCCCCGCGCCGTGCAGCTCTATGCCGAAGGCCGGTTGCACGTGGAAGGGCGGCGGGTGGTGGTGGAGGGGGCGGCAGCGGGTGCGGCGGCTCTGCATTACCCATGACGGACGACCGCGCGACCTTCCGGTACGACGTGCTCGATGAGCAGGTCCGGATGACCTGCGTGCGGCTGCAGGTTGAGCGCGCCTCCGTGCGCCTGCAAACCATGGCCATGTGCCGGGCCGACGCCGAGGCGTTGATCCGGCAGACGAAGCAGCACGTGACGGCCTTCTTCCCCGAAAAGGACGACGTCTTCGAATTGGTGCTCCGGCCACGGTTCGAGCGCCTGTTTCAGGAGCGCGTCTGGGCGGAGTGAGGAATTGCGGACGCGGTGAATTAAGCAGGAGTGGAGTCTGGCCCCGCGGTTGTGTATAATCAGGCCGGTTGAGCGAGCGTCGGATTTCCTCCCCGTCTCCTCCGCAGCATTCCAACCCTGGGCGATGGTGCTCAGGTCTCCTGCGGTTCACATAGACCGGCGCTCGCCTTGGATCTTCGGTAGGTTGGGGGGCTAGCTCAGTTGGGAGAGCACTACGTTCGCAACGTAGGGGTCGGGGGTTCGACTCCCCTGCCCTCCACCATACCAAGCTTCACGTGATCCGCGCGCGCTGCTGGGCGTGAGCGTTACTGTCGCGCCCCGAAACACACCGCATCCGACCTGTTCGAGATTTCTCACTTCGTGCGGGCCACCGGCTAGTCGATCGCGTAGCGCCTCCGCATTGAGGCCGGCGGAGGACTCCCCGAGCTTGCCCGGCTGTGGAGTTGAACGGCGGGCTCTTCCCCCGCGCCGCTTTTCTTCATGGCCGCCCGCTGGTACCGCCCCAACTGTGATTCGCGTCTATCCCTTGGCGTGAGGCCAATGGCGGGGCCACGTGTCCCGTTCCTCTTCTGAGCTCTGCCCCTGAATCGCTGTAAGTCCTTCGCCTGTTTCCGCACCCATCCTCATGTGGAGGCGGGCGTGTCTCATCCTCATCCTGCTTGGCGGTTGTCAGAGCCTCGGCTCGTCCGACCGTCGGGTGCCTGATCCCCCGGACGTGATCCTTCCTCTGTGGACGGCCTACCAGCAGTGCCTCCGCGCGAGCGATGCGGCGGTGTTGCACGCGCTGATCAATCAGCTCGAACAGGGGGAGGCGGTATCGGTCGATCCACCGGAATGGACGCGGGGATGGGGGCCTGTCCTCCGTCCGAACCCGGTACGGACTTCCGTCGACCCACGGGAGCTCGGTGTGGCGTGTACCCTGCGTGCGGCGGCGGTGCTCGCCGCGCAGGGTCGGCGTGACAAGGCGGAGGCGCTCTATCGGCAGGTGCTCCGGCGATATCCCGATCCGATGTGGCGGTTTTATGTCGATCATGTGACACCTCCGACGCCCGTGCTTGCTGCTGCCCCGCCCCCCGTGCCCCACGTCGTGCGTTCGCGCTGAGCGGCCGCCGTATGTGCCGGCCGTCTTGTCGGCGTGCCCTGTAAGGGCGCAGCTGCTGGCCGGACCCATCCTCATCAGTGGGGATGGGAAGCCGGTCTCGTTCCGGGAGATTGCGCGGGGAGAGTCGGTGCCTGGCTGATGTCCCCAAGATCCGCCGAGGGCGGGCCGTCAATGAAAGGAGCATCCATGGCCTGTGTGCGTTGCGAGGGAGCCCTGAGGCAATGGCGGGTGGGCGACGCCTCCGGTGAGGCGACGGGGCCTGATCGTGCCGGCACCTGTCCGGTGTTTCAATGTGTGGTGTGTGGCTACGCCTATGCCGTGGGCGAAGCCGAGCGGCGGGACCGTACGGGGGAACGCCGCGGGGCAGTGCCGTTGTTCCAGATGTTCTAGCGCGCGCCGTGGGGCGCAGAAGGAGGAGTCCATGCGGTGTCCTTGCTGCCAGGATGTCATGATGACCACCAGCAGTCAGAGTTTCGAGGATGACCACGGCGCCCTGACGATTACCCGGTGGCGCTGCCGGCCCTGTCATGAAACGGTGGAAGAAATCGCCGTGGGGGCCGGTGCGTCGGGGACGGCGGTCAAGCGGATTCGGTACGCGGTGGCGCCGCAACCCCTGCGACAGATCCCCGGTCGCATCCGGACCGGCGCGGTGAGGACCGTCCGTGTCGCGGCACCCTGCGTGTGAATCCCTGCGAGCCCATTGGCCGGAGTACCTCATGGAGGCGGCCGGCCTGGGGCTGTTCATGGTGTCGGCGGCGGTGGTGACCACGCTGCTGGAGTATCCCGCCTCTCCCGTGCATGTGTGGGTGCCCGATCCCCTCTGTCGACGGATGCTCATCGGCCTGGCGATGGGCCTCACCGCCATCACCCTGATCTACTCTCCGTGGGGGCAACGGTCCGGAGCGCACTTGAATCCGGCCGTCACGCTGACCTTCTATCGATTGGGGAAGGTGCGCGGTGCCGACGCCGTCGGCTATATCGTCGCGCAGTGTGGCGGCGGAGCCATTGGCTTGGCGGCGGCGGCGTGGGCGCTCGGGAATCCGCTGGCCGATCCGCCGGTCAATTTCGTCGTGACGGTGCCGGGCACCGAAGGGACGGCGGTGGCGTTCTTGGCTGAAGCGGCCATGTCCTGCGGAATGATGAGCCTGGTGCTGGTCGTCTCGAACCAGGGGAGCCTCCGGCGCTGGACGGGTGTCTGTGCCGGCGTGCTCGTGGCCTGGTTCATCGCCGTCGAGGCGCCGCTGTCCGGCATGAGCATGAACCCCGCGCGGTCGTTGGCCTCCGCGTTGCCGGCCCATCTGTGGACGTCCTTCTGGATCTATCTCGCCGCGCCCCCGCTGGGCATGTTGCTGGCGGCCGAATGGTATGTGCGGCGTGTCGGTCTGCATCGCGTGCTGTGCGCGAAGCTCCACCATCCGCACGATCAGCCGTGCCTGTTTCGCTGTGGGGATGGGGCCGGGCAGGCCGCGCCATCACAGCGTGAGGCGTAAGACGTGTGTAAGGAGTGGCGCACACGTGGGACGGACGTGCAGAAGCGGGCGCGAGACGCGAGCGCGGACGCGCCGTGATCGGCACACACACCACAAGGAGGGCGTTATGGGCGCGAAGCAGATCATCAAGATGGGCGTGTTGTCCGTGGTTGCGGCCACGGGGTTGTTCGTGGGCTCGCAGGCGTTGGCCGCGGACGGCCACCATACGGCGAAGTTCGAGGGGGTTAAGGCCAACAGCGGCACCGCGTTGCACGGCCGCTCAGGAAATCAGGACACGCTGACCTGGTCGGACGATTTCAAGATTCCGGACACGCCGGCGCCCCATTGGCAGGTGGTGGACACCAAGGGCAACGTGTTTCTGCTGAATCGTTTGACGATCAAGGGTGACAAGCAGAACCGGACGATTACGCTGCCGTCGTATGTCCACGACGTTGCCAAGGTGCAAATCTGGTGCGCCTTCGCGGAAGTGCTTCTGGGTGAAGCGCCGTTTGCCAAGCCGATCGTGACGGCGTCGGGCGAGGCCATGGCAAACGGTCTGCACGCGGGCGGCGGCATGAAGCCCGACAGCATGAAGCATGACAGCATGGCGATGGGCCGCTAGGGGAGCGGGTTGTCGAGCTGGAGCCGGCGCCTGCCCTCGCGGCGGGGGCCGGCCTGACGGCCGACGGCGCTCGGGCCGTAGCGAAGGGAGCAATGGCATGCGCGCGATGGTACTGGCGGCCACCTTGATGGCCGGATTGTGGGATCAAGCCGGTGCGCAAGTGGTCGAAAAGACGGCGCTGACCTTGGAGGGCGCCAGGCAAATCGCAGCGGCGGCCGAGCAAAGAGCCAGGGCCGACGGCGCGCGTGTTGTGATTGCGGTGGTGGATGAGGGGGGAAGCCTGCTGTATCTGGCGCGGCTCGATGAGACTCAAGTGGCGAGCGTGAATGTGGGTATCGACAAGGCCCGTACCGCGGCCATCTACCGGCGGCCCAGCCGCGTATTCGAAGAGCAAGTCAGAAGCGGACGCATCTCGGCATTGGCGCTGCACGGGGCGGTGGCCCTGCAAGGTGGGGTGCCGATCGTGGTCGGGGGGAAGGTCATCGGGGCGATCGGGGTGAGCGGGGAGACGCCCCAGCAGGACGAAGAGATTGCGATGGTCGGCGCCGCGGTCGCGGCCTCGTTTACCTCCCGTTGATTGTCCAGGGAGACGAGTCCTCACAACAGGGCGCTGATTCAGATCTCGCTCGGTGCGCCCCTTGTCGGGCGCGTCCGACCAAGGAAGGAGTCGACGATGCAACGAGGGACGACGGGGTGCTTGGCGGCCGCGCTATTTCTGTGGGCTGCACACACTCAGGCGGGGTCTGTGTCTGATCGGCAGGGTCTGACTCTGGAGGGGGCGAAGCAGGTCATTGCCGCCGCGGTGGCAGAGGCTGCGCGGAAGCAGGCACCGGGAGGCGCGATCGCCGTCGTTGATGAGGGCGGCAATCTGCTGGCACTCGAGCGGTTGGACCATACGTTCGCCGCCAGCGCCTCCGTTGCCATGGGCAAGGCGCGGACGGCCGCGCTGTTTCGCAAGCCCACTCGACTGTTCGAGGAGGCGATCGCCGGAGGCCGCACCGCCATGGTGGCAGTGGGCGGGGACGTCGCCAACTTTACCCCGCTGCAGGGTGGGGTTCCGCTGGAGTGGGAGGGGAAGGTGGTCGGCGCGATCGGGGTCAGCGGTGCCGCCAGCGCGCAACAAGATGAGGAGTTGGCGGTGGCTGGGGCACGAGCGCTTGGCGCCATGGAGCGTGCCGGCGCCGATCTCGGCCGTGCGCCTCTGCCGGTGACGTTTCTCGACAGCCAGGCCGTGGCATCCGCCTTTGCCAAGGGCGCAGTCTTGGTGGGCAACGATGAGTCGATGATGCATGCCGCCCGCAACTACATGGTGCACGCGAGTCACCGCGAGCAGGCGGGCATGGTCGAAGTGCATGAGCTCGACACGGATATCCTCTACGTCCTGAAGGGACGGGCGACCTTGGTGACGGGCGGGACGCCTGTCGGCGCCCAGACCGTTGGGCCGCATGAAGTCCGGGCTCCGACGGTGAAGGGGGGGGACCGTCGTCCGCTCGCCCCCGGCGACGTCGTGATCATCCCGAACGGGGTGCCGCATTGGTTTTCAGACGTGTCGGCGCCCTTCGACTATTACGTGGTCAAGGTACGGTGACGGTCATGCTGCGTGCGATCCTCCCACTGCTCATCGGGGTCGGCTGTGGTCTGCTTGCGGGGCCGAGTCAGGCCCAGGTGACGGACGACGCGCCGAGGCGACGGCCCGCGGCCCTCATCGACTTGAAGACGGAGGAGGGAATGGCGCTGGTCGGGGGGCAGTGGCGCTACCACGATGTCAAAGTCGTGGAGGTTGAGCATCGCAGTCCCGGCACCGACTTGGGGCCGTCCGGGCCGCCGATTCGGACGCAGGATATCGACCTCCATGCGGGGGCGGCTGAGTTCGACGACTCCGGGTGGGAGCGTCTGAGACCCGCCCAGTTGGAGGAACGGCGGTCGACCGGCCGGCTCTGTTTCAATTGGTATCGGACGCGGGTGACGATTCCTGAGCGGATCGGGGGCTTCGATCCCACGGGATCCACGGTCGTCTTCGAAATTGCCGTCGACGACTACGCCGAAGTGTGGGTCGACGGGCACTTGCCGCTCGTTCTCGGGCAGACCGGCGGACCGGCGATCAAAGGCTTCAATGCGCCCAATCGCGTCGTGCTCACGACGCAGGCGCACCCGGGCCAGACGTTTCAATTGGCGGTTTTCGGCATCAACGGGCCGCTATCGAATCCGCCGGGCAATTTTATCTGGGTTCGTTCGGCGACCCTGGAATGGTACGCGCCCGACCGTGTGGGCGCCGGCGAGCCCGTCCCGACCAAGATTGTACGGATCGATCCAGCCCTCGATGACATCGTGACACCAGGGACCAGGTGGGAAAAATTGGCAGGCGGATTCCTTTTCACGGAGGGGCCGGTCTGGGTGCCGGCTATCGCTACGACGCCGGGCCATCTCCTTTTCAGCGACCCCAACCAGAATACGATCTATCGCTGGTCGACGGATGGGCAGGTGTCGGTGTTTCGCACCAAGAGTGGGTACAACGGTGCGGACATCGGCCGCTACCCTCAGCCGGGGTCCAATGGATTGACGCTTGATCCGCACCAGCGGTTGACGATCACTCAACATGGGAATCGTCGTGTCGTGCGTGTGGAGCCGCGCGGCAACCTCACGGTGCTGGCGGAGCGGTATGAAGGCAAGCGCCTGAACAGCCCGAACGATCTGGTCTATCGATCCGATGGGGCGCTGTTTTTCACCGATCCGCCCTTCGGGCTCCCGCAGGTCTTCGACGATCCGGAGAAGGAATTGCCGTTCAGCGGGATCTATTGTGTGAAGGACGGGACGGTGACGCTCGTCAGCGCCGACCTCGACGCGCCCAACGGCATCGCCCTGTCACCCGACGAACGGACACTCTACGTGAACAACTGGAACGACCGGCACAAGGTCATCCTTCGTTACGACGTTCGGCCGGATTGCACGCTTGCGAACGGCCGCCTGTTCGCCGATCTGACGAAAGCCCCTGGCAGGGACGCGCTGGACGGTCTCAAAGTCGACCAGCGTGGGCATGTGTACTCCACCGGGCCTGGGGGGCTGTGGGTGTTCGATCCGAACGGGAAGCCGTTGGGCCTGATTGCGGGGCCGGAGGATCCGCACAACATGGCGTGGGGGGATGAGGACGGGAAGACGTTGTACGTGACGGCCCTGACGGGGTTGTATCGGATGCGGCTGACTGTCGCGGGAGTACGGCCATGACCGGCGGCGGATGGATGCGCTTTGCTCGTCGCGCCGGCGTCAGCCTGCTCGCCTGGGTGGCCGTTCACGTGGCCGCGGCCTCGGCCGAGATGATTCCTGTGGTCGTCACCAGTCTCGATCCACGTTTCGACCATCTGGTGCCGAAGGATGTGCAGGTCGAGCGGATCGCCGAGGGATTTTCGTGGGTCGAGGGGCCGGTCTGGCACAAGGAGGAACGGGCGCTGCTGTTCTCCGATATTCCGGCCAATGCAGTGTATCGGTGGACCGCGCGTGACGGGGTCAGCCTGTTTCTGGCCCGAAGCGGCTATCGCGGGGCGGAGCCGTTTCCAGGGAAGGAGCCCGGCTCCAACGGTCTCGCGTTCGATCAGGCCGGGCGGCTTGTCCTGTGCCGGCATGGAGATCGGGAGGTCGGCCGACTGGAGCCGGATGGTCGTCTGGCGACGGTGGCCGCCCGCTACGAGGGGCACCGATTAAACAGCCCCAACGATCTGGTTTTCGACTCCAACGGCAATCTGTTTTTCACCGACCCGCCGTTCGGTCTGCCGGGTGTTTTTCAGGACCCGGGAAAGGCCCCGGTACAAGGCGTCTTTCGGCTGACGCCGGACGGCCGATTGTCGCGGCTGGTCTCCGATCTCGTCGCGCCCAATGGGCTGGCCCTCTCGCCGGACGAGAAGACGTTGTATGTGTCCGATGTCGATCCGCGTCGCGCGGCCTGGTGGGCGTACGACGTGCAGCCGGATGGAAGCGTGGCCAATGGGCGGGTACTGTTCGACGCCGCACGGTGGCGCCGGGATCCCTTCTTCGGGCCGGACGGGTTCAAGGTGGACCGGGAGGGCCATATTTTTGGAGCTCGACCCGGCGGTGTGAGCGTCATCGCTCCGGATGGGATTCTGCTGGGAACGATCGAGACCGGACGGCCGACCTCCAATGTCGCGTGGGGCGAAGACGGGCGGACGCTCTTTCTCACCAGCGGGGATGCGGTGTATCGAATGCGGCTAACGACGGCGGGGGCCGGCTACTGACGCCCACCGTCGCTAGTCGGCCGGCGAGGAGGTCTGCGTTCGGGCATGAGAGGCGCGGGCGGCGCGCAAGGGTTGGTCGACCCGTCGCGCGGTTCCGCCTCGGCGACGCCGCGCCGGCTGTCCAGCTGAATGACGCAGCAGTCCTGCAACATGACCTTCAACTGGGCGCGGCCTCGTTGCACGCGCGACTTCATCCCCGAGAGCGACAGACCCAGCTTGGTGGCGGCGGCCTGCTGCGTCAGCCCCTCCAGTTCCACGAGCGTGATGGCCTCCCGATACTCCGGCGCCAGGCGCTCCACCATCGGCCGCAAGCAGCCCACCAGTTGACGGGGGGGCTCGTTTTCCTGCTCGGGCGGCGCCGCATCCGCCAGGTATTCCTCGACATCGGTCGCGAGGCCGATGGGGAACTCCCGGTTGCGGTGCGGCGTACGGTAGTAGTCGATGATCGCGTGGCGCGTCACGGTGAAAAGCCAGGAGGCCAACCGACGGGCGTCCTGCACCTGGTCGATCTTCTCGTGCATCGTGAGAAAGACGTCCTGGAGCAGGTCGTCCACGGTCGCGTCGTTCGCCACCCGGGCGGCGATGAAGGCGCGCAGCCGGCCGCGCACCTCCATCCAGACATCTGAGAGCGGTTCGGTCATGGTTGTGGCTCCCTGCCGGAGTGCTCGACGGTGTCGCCCTTCATGACGCTGCGCACGTGGCCGCGCGCTCGGCTCCCGCCTGGGCCGGGACGCAGCAGCCTGTTTGGCTCAGCGGGCCCTCGACCGGCAATGGCTCGTGCACGGTGAACACTTCCCAGGCATTGCCGTCGGGATCGCTGACCCACAGCTTGTCCTGCCGGGCAAAGCAACAGGCGGTATCGGCTTCTACGTGCTGCAGCACGCCGGCGGCTTCCAGCCGGGCCTTCCACTGCGCGATGGCCTCCCGTGACGTCACTTCGATACCAAGATGGTTGACGGTGCTGATGCGTCCGGTGGACGACACCAGGGACAGGTTCAGCGCGGGAGCGCCGAGGTCGAATTTCGCGTAGTCCTCCGTCTGCTTTTGCGGGGCCACGCCGAACAGCGCCTGGTAAAAAGCGACGGACGCGGGCACGTGGCGAACATCGAGGGAAATGTGCGGTCTCATGGGAGCCTCCTTGGTATCCGGCAGGGGGTGAATGTCCTGCCTATCCCTAGAGACGGAGCATCGGGAAAAAGGATGCACCACCGGGGGAACAACGGGTCTCAACGCCTGGGACGTGGAACCGGCACACGGCCAGGTGGACGTTGGTTACGACCGTGTGGCGCGGATGAGGTTGCCCACGGGAAAGCCCAAGGCTTTGGCGCGTTCGACCAACCGGGCATACGAGGCCTGGTCGAGCTGCGGGGTGCGGGCGAGGATCCAGAGGGATCGGCGATTCGGAGTGCCCACCAGCACCGTGCGGTAGTCGGGGTCAAGATCGAGAATCCAATAGTTCCCGTCCCGCGAGACGCTGAAGAGCCGCGCAAAGAAGTTGTCGAACACGACGTTCAGCCGGGCGTTCGTTCCAGGGTCGACGACGGTCGCGATTCCATCGATCTGGTCGAGTCCGCCGCGGTCGGTGACACATTCGTTGTGCACGCCGACGGTGCCGTCCGGGCGCGCCGTATAGATGGCCTTGGAATCGACGCAATGGCGTTGAAACCACATCGGGAGCCGGGCGATCTCGTACCAGGTCCCGGCATAGCGGGCGAGGTCGACGGCGGTGATCGTGGGCAGCGGCGCGCGTGTGTCCACTCCCGCGCAGGCGGAAAGGAGCAGGGCGAGGATCGGCAGGAGGGATGCCCTTCCGGCTGCGAGGGCGATGTCGCGAGTCCGCATCGCCATAGGCTACAGGAGGGGGGAGGCGCAGTGCAATCAGTCGAGACACCCGGCGTGAGACGGCTGCGTTCGCGCGCTGCCGGACGGCCTGGTGCCTTGTGCGGTCGGGTGGCGTTGGACCGGAACTGAAGCGGGGATGGTTGGGGGGGCGGAGCCGTTCGCCGCTGCCGTGGGTGTAAGACGTGCCGGGGTCCCTCGACTCTCCCCTATGGCGAATCAGTACGGTTGCATCATCATCGGCACCGGACCCGGCGGCGGGACCCTCGCCTATAAACTCGCGCCATCCGGGAAGAAGATCCTCCTGTTGGAGCGCGGCGGCTACCTCCCTCGCGAAAAAGAGAACTGGAGCGCGGCGTCCGTCTTCCTCGAGCACCGTTACAAGGCCAAGGAAACCTGGCAGGACAGAGACGGGCATCCCTTCCACCCCGGTATCCATTACTACGTCGGCGGCAATTCCAAGCTGTATGGCGCGGCCCTGCTTCGCATGCGTGCCGAGGATTTCGGGGCGCTCAAACATGCCGGTGGCATCTCGCCGGAATGGCCGATTCGGTACGAGGATCTGGAGCCGTACTATACCGAGGCCGAGTATCTCTACCATGTGCACGGCAATCGCGGCGAGGACCCGACAGAACCGAGGGCCGGCGCGCCCTACCGCTATCCGGCCCTTGCGCATGAACCCCGTATTCAGCAACTCCACGATGACTGGCGGCGGTGCGGGTACCATCCGTTCCACCTGCCCGTGGGGGTCATGCGGAACGAGGCGCAGCCGGAACGGAGCCCCTGCATCCGCTGTAACACCTGCGATGGCTATCCCTGCCTGCTGAACGCCAAGGCCGATGCGCACGTCGTGTGCGTCGATCCGGCCTTGCGCCATCCGAACGTCACGCTGCTCACCCATGCGCGGGTCACTCGGCTCGAAACCAGTGCGTCCGGCCGGGACGTGACGCGTGTGGTGGTGGAGCGAGGCGGGCAGCAGGAGGTCTATACGGCCGATATCGTGGTGGTCTCCTGCGGCGCGATCAATTCCGCGGCGCTCTTGCTCAGGTCGGCAAACGACCGGCATCCCAATGGCCTCGCCAATTCCTCCGATTGTGTCGGCCGCTATTATATGTGCCATAACAACTCGGCGCTGCTGGCCGTCTCCAAGACCCCGAATCCCACCGTGTTCCAGAAGACGATCGGGCTGAACGATTTCTATTTGGCCTCTCGCGCCTGGGACTATCCGATGGGCCATCTCTCGATGATCGGGAAGTCGGACAAGGAGACCTTGCGGGCCGGCGCGCCGGCATTCGCGCCGGGCTTTGCGCTCGACCACCTGGCGAAACATTCGTTGGACTTCTGGTTGACGTCGGAGGACCTTCCCGATCCGAACAACCGGGTGCGTGTCGGCAAGGACGGTGGCATCACCCTGGCCTATGCCGAGAACAATCTGGAAGCACACCGGCGCTTGGCCGCCACGCTCAAGCAAATGCTGGCGCGGCTGGGTTGCGAAGCGCAGCTGCTGCCGACCCACCTCTACCTGGGGAAGAAGATCCCCATTGCGGGGACGGCCCATCAATGCGGCACGCTCCGGTTTGGGCACGATCCCGGCACCTCGGTGTTGGACGTGCAGTGCAAGGCGCACGATGTGGACAATCTGTACGTCGTCGATGCAAGTTGCTTCGTGTCCAGCTCGGCGGTGAACCCGTCGCTGACCATTATTGCCAACGCGCTTCGGGTGGGCGATCATCTGCTGGACCGGCTTGGGGCAGGGAGGCGAGCGACCTCGCGCGGGGCGGTGAGTGAATCCCGGCGTCAGGAGTGAGGCGATGAAACGAACCTTCCTGTGGACCACTGCCCTCTTCAGCCTGGTTCTTCTTGCTTCGTCCCCTTCACCACCTACGGCGCGAGCGGGGCCGCGCACGCTGGTGCAGTCCGTCGCCTCGGTCGGCTTCACCGTGTCCGACATGGACCGCTCCCTCGGGTTTTACCGTGATGTGCTGACTTTCACGCCCGTGAGCGATGTCGAAGTCGACGGAGCCGAGTACGATCGGCTGTACGGAATCCTGGGAGTGCGAGCACGAATCGTGCGGATGCGCCTGGGGGAGCAACAACTGGAATTGACTCAGTTCTTGGCGCCGCCCGATGCGCGGCCCATTCCTGTGCCCTCTCACAGCAACGACTTGTGGTTTCAACACATGGCGATCGTGGTGCGGGACATGGACGAGGCCTGGTCGCGCCTGCGCGCGCGCGGTGTCCGCTCGATGTCACCACGTCCGCAGACCATTCCTTCTTCCAATCCTGTGGCCGGAGGGATTCGGGCGCTAAAATTTCGCGATCCCGACGGCCACAACCTGGAACTGCTCTGGTTCCCGGAAGGGAAGGACCGTGCGGGTTGGAATGACCGGCGGGAGGGGCTCTTTCTCGGCATCGATCATACGGCGTTGACGGTGGGGAACACGGACGGCAGTCTGAGGTTTTATCGCGATCTGCTGGGGTTGTCGGTGGCCGGAGGGTCGCTCAATCGGGGCGTGGAGCAGGAATGGTTGGATCATATCCCGGGAGCCCAAGTTCGTGTGACCGGGCTGGTGCCGAGAGGGGGGCCTCCGGGCGTGGAGTGTTTGGAATACGAGCGGCCGGGTGCAGGGCGCAGCTATCCGGCGGACTCGCTCCCGACCGATCTCTGGCATTGGCAGACGACTCTCGTCGTGGCAGACGTCGAGGCGGCAGCGGTGGCGCTCCGTCCCTTCGTCCCGTTCATCTCGGCGGGTGTCGCTGTGTTGGACGACCGACCGGGCGAGTGGCCGAAGCGTCTCTTGATTCGCGATCCGGATGGCCATGCCCTGCAGCTGGTCTCTCCCTGACCATGGTGCCCTCGCCCGAGCCCTGTCCGTCGACGACGTCCTCCAGGGAGAGGCGGCAGCGACACTCGTCGTGCTGCCGCCTCCCGGTGGTTACGGCACGACGAATTCGAGAGTCATGCCGTTCCGATAGTGCATCGCCCCGGTCCCGTGATCCGGGAAAAAGCACATCACTCCGTACCTCCCGGGCTCGAAGTCTGCGGTGAAATAGGCCTCCGCGCCCGGTTCGATCCCGACGACCCCTCCGTGCAGCGTACCGGGGAGAGGCCCCGGTGAGCCCGAGATGATCGCGTCGGCCAGGTCGCGCGCGCTTCCGCCTGGAGCCAGCTTCACCAGCACGACCTCATGGGGCTGTGCGCCACGGTTGAGGACGCGAATCGTCCTGGTGCCCGGCGTGATCGCCCCGGATAGACCAAACGCAAAGTCCTCCTGCGTCAGCGTGGCCTCGGCCCGAGGGCCGGAGACGGCGCGTGACCGCGGCCGCACCACTGTGAGCGCCTTCTGCATGCCGAGGGCCACGTGCGGGAGCCCCTGTTGGTTGGGGATGAGGCAGATCAGGACGTAGTGCCCTTCCGGGAGCCACATGCTCGCGGGTGCCTGCGCCCCCGGCAGCGCCGCATTCGAGCCGCCGACAAAGGTCACCCAGCTAGGGAACGTGTGGGGCGAAGCGGCCAATGCCAGGCGAACATCCTCCGCCGTCTTCCCGTGCCATAGTCGCAGGAGCTGGATGTGATGCGCGTCTTGCCCTTCGTTGACGATCTGCATGGTTGTCATGCCGCCGTGGATGCGGTCGGGCCCGCTGAATCCGTAATTGTGAGCGCGGAACACCACCGGCGTGTCGGCCCAGGCTAGGGTTGAGGTGAGTATCACCGCCGCCATTCCCATCAGCATTGTCTGCCATGTCTGTCGCATCGGACCCTCCGTGCTTGTTCTGGCGGGAGCCCCGTCTCCCGCCTACCCAGGAGACGAGGCAGCTCGGAAAAGGATGCAAGGCGGGGCGGGGGAACGGCGGCCTGTTCGTCGGTCGACGGGCAGGACTTGCACCAAACAGGACGGCCGGGGAGCCGCGAGGTCACCGCTCCCCGGCCCATCACGATGAGATCGGCTATTCCTCGATGCTCACGATCGGGCAGTTCACCACCACGCCGATCGGCCCCCAGGGTTTGCCGTCCGGACCGGAGATGTGCCCGGCGTAGGCTTTCTTCTCGACTTCGTTGAAGTCCTTCAGCGTCATGGTGCTCGATGCTGGCATGGCGACCTGCGCCCACACCGTGGCATGGACGTCCCACATCGGGCTGTAGGCGAGTGCACGAGCCCCGGCCGGAATCTCCTGCACGATGTTCAGCGGATCGCCCTCGCCCAGCAGGGCGGAGCTGAGGCCCTGGCGGTGGGGATTCATTTTGCCGGTTGGTCCATTCACGACAGGAGCCAGGCCGGTTAGGGCGGAACTCGGTTCATTGGAGCCCTTGTTCGGCAGGGCCTTCAGATTGGGCGTGTAGTTCGCGGCCTCGATCGCGGCCACCGCCGGGTCGGACGCATTGAAGGAGGTATAGTGGACGCGCCGTCCCTCGAAGAAGCCATCGGTCATCTTGAACGTCGCCGTCTTCTTGTTGAGATCGATACGAATCAGGCGATCGTGCGTGCCGCTGTTGTTCTTGATCTGCGGCGCGTTCAACACCACACCGTTCGGCAGTTGGATGAGGGGGGAATACAACGCTTCGCCGATGGCGCCGGGCTTGGCTTCTTTGGGTGGAAAGCCCGTCTCGCTCGGCACCACGACCCGCTCGGGCGCAAAGTCCACACTGCCCAGGAATTGCACCTTGCCGTTCGCCATGCCGACTTGTTGCACCGCGAGCATGCCCTTGGCGTTCGCCATCTTCGGGCTATAGTGCACGCCGCGGGCTTCGGCGTCGGCTTTGTCCGACGATTCGGTGACCACGAACCAGACCGACTCGCCGTCGCGCTGCCCCTCGAAGATCGGGAGCGTCACTTCCGTGTAGTCGGCGTTTTCCACCGCGCTCTTCAGCAAGAGCCGGTGCCCGGACTTCTTCATGCCCATACTCTCCGCGTTGGCCGCCGCGCAGCCGATCGACAGGGCCGCCACACCCACGGTGGCCATCACACCCAACGTCGCCGCCTGTCTCATCTGTTTCGTCATGACGCCCTCCTACGATGATGAAGTGGACCATTCCACTTTCTGGGAAGGAGTCGGAACGGCAGCGTGAATCTTACAGTCAGGTCGGCGATCCGATACGCCCAGGGAGGTATTGCCCTGGAGGGATGATCAGGCGCGACTTCTCGCCCCTTCGTTGCAGCCCTGTCCTGCCGGTGCTAGACTTCGCCCCGATTTTTCCACCATGGCCCATCGGCAGGTGCGCGCGATGTCGTCCCCCGATCTGGAAGAAGCGCTGCGGCGCAGCGAGGAATTCGCGGCGCGGCTCATCGCCAGCAGCCGCGACTGCATCAAGTTGCTCGATCTCGATGGCCGTCTCATATCGATGAACGCGCATGGCATGACCGCGCTGGAGATCTGCGACTTCGGCCCGCTGGTCGGCACGCCCTGGGTGGGATTCTGGAGTGGTGCCGACAAGCGGAACGCGCAGGCCGCCATCGATGACGCCCGTCAGGGGCAGGTCGGCCACTTCACCGGTTTTTTTGCGACCACCCAAACCAAGATCCCCAAATGGTGGGACGTCTCCGTCAGCCCAATTCTTGGCAAAGACGGACGGACGGAACAGTTGCTGGCGGTCTCGCGGGATGTCACGGACCTCAAGCAGGCTGAGCAGCGGTTGCGGGACGCGCAGGCTTCCCTGGAACGGCAGGTGGTGGAGCGGACCGATGATCTCGCCAAGACCAGTGTGGCGCTCCGGCAGATTGTCGAAGGCGTCGAGGCAAAGGTCGGCGAGCAGTTCTTTCCCGCGCTCGTTCAGCAACTGGCGCAGGTCCTGAACGTGCGCTATGCCTTCGTATCCGAGTTTTGCGCCGACCGCACGAAAGTACGCACCCTTGCGTTCTGGGGTGGGGACCGCTTTGAACAGAATTTTGAGTATGCCATCGCGCACACGCCGTGCGAGGCCGTATTGGCGGGGGAGCTGTTTCACTGTGCGGAACGGGTGGCGGACCGGTTTCCGATCCACCGGCAGGAACTGGAAGCCATCCACGTCGAGAGTTATTTGGCGATTCCGGTGACGACCGTCGGCGGACGGATTCTGGGGCATCTGGCGGCGATGGATACGGAGCGGATGGAACTGGCCCAACTCGATCTCTCCATCTTCAAAGTCTTCGGTGCCAGGGCCGGCGCGGAACTGGAACGGTTGCAGATGGAGCGGCAGTTGAAAGAGAGCGAAGCCCGCCTGCACGATCTTTTCGAGGAGGCGCCGATTGCCTACGTCAACGAAGGGTTGGATTCCAAATTCATCCGCGCCAACAAGACGGCCCTCCAGACGTTGGGTATTAGGGCGGATCAGGTCGCGGGGACGTACGGCAAGTCGTTCATCCCCGACACGCCGGAGGCGCAACGGCGGCTGAACGACGCGTTCGAGTCGATCGGCAAGGGCATCGACACCAGCGGGGTCATCCTCGAACTGCGCCGAAAGGACAACGGGAAGCCGCTCTGGATCAAATGGTGGTCGCGGCCGGACCCCAGTGGGACGTATACGCGTACCATGTTCGTCGATATTACCGAGCAAGTGCTGATGGAGCGGGAAAAGGCGCGGCTGGAGGCGCAGAACATCTACCTGCAGGAGGAGATCAAGACCGAACACAATTTCGAAGAGATTATCGGCACGTCGCCGGCCATCAAGAAGGTCCTGCAGGCCATCGAGAAGGTCGCAGGGACGGATGCCACGGTCCTGGTGACGGGAGAAACGGGAACGGGGAAGGAGCTGATCGCTCGGGCGCTGCATCACCTCAGTCAGCGGAAGGAGGGGATGTTGGTGAAGGTGAATTGTGCGGCGATTCCCGCAGGTCTCATCGAAAGCGAATTGTTCGGTCATGAAAAAGGCGCCTTTACCGGGGCGTTGGCCCGCAAGATCGGGCGGTTCGAGCTGGCGGACAAAGCCACCCTCTTTCTCGACGAGGTGGGAGAAATTCCGCTGGAGCTGCAGACGAAACTGTTGCGCGTGCTGCAGGAAGGCGAATTCGAACGGCTGGGGAGCACGAAGACCGTCAAGGTCAACGTGCGGGTGGTGGCGGCGACCAATCGAGATTTGGAGAAGGAAGTGCGGGATGGGCGGTTTCGATCGGATCTGTTCTATCGCCTGAAGGTGTTTCCGATCCACTTGCCGGCCTTGCGCGACCGCATTCAGGATGTTCCCATGCTGGTCTCCTATTTCGTTCGCAAATACTCAACCGCGATGGGCAAGAAGGTCGACACCGTATCGGCGGCCTCCATGGCGGCGCTGAAACGGTATGCCTGGCCAGGCAACATTCGCGAATTGGAGCATGTCGTTGAGCGGGCCGTCATTCTGAGTCAGGGCGCCACGCTCGAACTGGGTGACTGGCTGCCCAAGGGAAGCAATGGGGCCGACTCCGATGCCGGTACGCTCGCCACCCTTGAAGAAATGGAGCGCGCGCATATCCTCTCCGTGCTCACCCACACGAATTGGCGCGTCAGCGGCGATCGCGGCGCAGCCAGAATCCTCGGGCTCAATCCCACCACCCTCGAAGCCCGCATGAAAAAGCTCGGCATCACCAGACCTGTCTAGAGTCTGACCAATCCATACGCGGGTCTCTCGTTCCTTGTACCTGCCAGGTGCGTCCTGTGTGTGCCCCCGTCTCTGCTGCGGACCGCCGCGCATTCCGGAGCCGACATTCCCAACCTATTGTGACCGTCCCAATATATTGGGACGCGTGCGTCGGCCCCCTGTCCGTCTTCCTGCCGCATCGTTCGCGCGTGTTGTTGCGAATCTTCCGCGAAGTCAAACACTTGTTTGTCCGGTGCCTGTGTCCGCTCGTCGTGGCATCGGGGTTGCTGAAGGGAGAGGCATCACGCGGAGGCTGAAGGAGTTCGAACGATCATGTTGAAGATCACGAGGGTCAACGAAACGGTGGCCACGGCGGTGCTCAAGTTGGAGGGAAAGGTGATGGCGCAATGGGCGGTCCTGTTGGAGGAGGAATGCCAGTCCCTCCTCCGGCAAGGCAAGACGCTGGTGTTGGATTGTGTGGGGGTGAATTTCCTCGATGACCGGGGGGCTGAGATCTTACGCCGGCTCCCCATGAACGACGTCACGCTTATCGGCGCTCCCGGGTTTGTCACGGAGCTGCTGCAGATAGGAGGTCGGCCATGACGATGGGAGGGACAACGGTGATCAGGCAGGGCGAGCAGGCGAGGGGCAGCAGACTCGGGTCCGCGCCGGCCGCGCCATCGGTCGGAGGCGGGACGGCCGAGGCGGCGTTGGTGGTGAGGCTTCGTGCCGGGGAGGAGCGTGCGTTCGAGGAAGTGGTGACGCGCCACCATGGCGCGCTCGTACGCCTGGCCATGGGGTATGTGGCGGATCGTGAGGCGGCCGAGGAGGTCGTGCAGGACAGCTGGATGGCGGTCATCGAAGGCCTGGAGCGGTTCGAAGGCCGCTCGTCGCTCCGCACGTGGATGTTCGGCATCGTCATCCACAAAGCGAAAACCCGTGGCGTGCGGGAGCGGCGGTACGCCAGCTTCTCCTCCTTTGAGGCGAACCAGGACGACCATGAAGAAGCCGTGGATCCGTCGCGGTTTCACGAGTCCGGGGAATGGGCCGGCCACTGGGCGTTCCCCCCGCATCCGTGGGATGAACGGACCCCGGAGACGCTGCTCGCATCCCAGCAGGCCGTCGACGCCATGAATCGAGCGATCGACGGGTTGCCCCGCACCCTGAAAGAGGTCTTGGTGCTGCGCGATGTGGAGGGCGTCCCGTCCGGCGAGGTGTGCGCCTTGCTCTGTATCACCGAAACCAATCTCTATGTGCGCCTGCATCGGGCTCGGGAGCGGGTGCGCCGGGCCATTGATGCCGCCCTAGGGGAGCGCTGATCCCGGCTGCGCCGGTTCGCGGCGGTGGGGGGATGTAAGAGCGGCGGGCGAGGCGCGACTCACGGGTAGCCACCATCTTGGGAGACTGCCCTATGACACATGAGTTGACGTTGCGGTCCGTCCCGGAGATCACCTGCCGGGAGGTTGCCGAGTGGACATCGGCTTACTTGGAGGCGCATCTGAACGAGCCTGATCAGGTCCGCATGGCTGTGCACCTGGCGTCCTGCGCCGGTTGCGGGGCCTATGTGGCCCAGATCGAGACGGTGCGCCGGGTTCTGCGCCGGCTCCCAGGGGCGCAGCCAGAGCCCGGAGGGCTGGATCGCCTGTCCCGCGCGTTTGCCGCGCGCCGTCGTGGGTCCACACAGGAGTGACAGGAGGGGTATCGATGAGAGCTGTCGCGGTTGTGCCGGGGCGACCCGGGTCCGTTCATGTGGCTGATCTCCCGAAGCCGTCCGTCGCGGACGTGCCGCATGGCCGTGGTGTCCTGGTTCAAGTGTTACGGGTGGGGGTGGACGGCACCGACAAAGAAATCACTGCGGCTGAATATGGGCAAGCGCCGCCGGGGTATGACTTTCTCGTCATCGGGCACGAATGCGTGGGCCGGGTACTGGAAACCGGACCGAGTGTGGCAGGCTTGGTTCCCGGAGACTACGTCGTGCCGACCGTCCGGCGGCCGGGCGGGAGCTTTTACGATGCCATCGGTCAGTACGATATGACGTTAGACGACACCTATTTTGAGAGGGGTATCAACCTCCTTCACGGGTATTTAACGGAGTTGTTCGTGGACGACCCCGAATACCTGGTCAGAGTCCCGCGGGGGATGAAGGACGTGGCGGTACTGCTCGAGCCGATGTCCATTGTGGAGAAGGGCATCCTGCAGGCCTATGAGGCGCAGCGGCGGTTCAAGATCTGGCGGCCCAGGAAGGCGGCGGTACTGGGTGCGGGAACGGTGGGGTTGCTTGCGGCATTATCGCTGAAAATGCGGGGGCTCGAAGTCACCAGTCTCGGCCGGCAGCGAGGGCCATCGACGAATCTAGCGCTTCTGGATCAACTCGGCGTACGGTATGTTTCCACTCAGGATTGTGGCATCCGGGAGGCGGCGAGCCGGTATGGGCCGTTCGATCTCCTGTTCGAGGCGACCGGTTCCTCGGCGGTGGCCTTCGAGGCGATGGAGAGCGTCGGGAAGAACGGGGTGTTGGTCTTGGCGAGCGTCACGGGCGGGACCGGACACCAGACGATTCCCGCCGACAAGATCAATCTGGATTTCGTCCTTGGCAACAAGTTGGTGGTCGGCACGGTGAATGCCAATCGCGAGTATTTCGAGGCCGGCGTCTACGACTTTGCTCGTGCCGAGTTGGAGTATCCCGGCTGGCTGTCGCGGATGTTGACCCATCCGGTGGACGGTCTGGGCCGCTATGAGGACATGATGCGCATGCTGACGACGGAGAAACAGGCCATCAAGGTCTACATGCGCGTGGCCTACGACTGACGGATGCTCCCGCAGTTCCCACGTATCGCGCATTGGCGCGGGCGGACGCTTTTCGACTCTCCCGCCGTTCGTCCCCCAATCGCTTGTGCTCTTCGGCCTGCGCCCGACTGACCCTGCGTGATGCCTGCCACCGGCGCGTCGCCCCTCCCGGCGAGGCTGACGTAAGAAACTGCCCTGTCACCAGACAGATCGGCAACCGGTTCGACTCACACCGCGATCGTCGCCGTGTGCCAGAAGGGAGCGGGGTATGCCAAGCGCCAGTTCATCATCGGTCACGACGCCACGCGAGCCATCCACGGATCTGCCGAATCTCATTGCCGCCGGGCGTGACGAGCGGTTGCGTCCTGTGGGCGCGGCCGGGGAACGGGTTTACCGCCATCGATGGCCGGTACGGTTGGCGCACTGGTTCAACGTGCCGATTCTCCTCATTCTCATCATGAGCGGGCTGCAGATCTTCAATGCCCATCCGGCGCTGTATTGGGGCGACCGGTCCGACCGGGACCATCCGCTGGTGGCGATTCGGCCGGCACGGGCCGAGGACGGGGAGCTGCGGGGAGTGACGACCATTGTGGGGCACCGGTTTGATACCACCGGTGTGCTCGGTTATTCGGATGGCCGTATCCGGGCATTTCCTGCCTGGGCGACTATTCCAAACGCCACATGGCTGGCGATGGGACGGCAATGGCATCTGTTTTTCGCGTGGCTCTTTGTCCTCAACGGGGTGGGCTTCGCCCTCTACGCATACGGGAGCCGGCATTTGAGCCGAGACTTGGTGCCGACGACGGCCGACCTGCGGGCGCTGCCGCAATCCCTGAAGGACCATGTGCTCCTGCGTCATCCGACCGGGGAGGCCTCCCGGCGCTACAACGTCCTGCAGAAGCTCGCCTACCTCGGGGTGCTCTTCGGGCTGGCTCCGCTCATCGTCCTGACGGGGTTGACGATGTCGCCGACGCTCGATACGGCCTTTCCGTGGCTGCTGCCGCTCTTCGGGGGGCGCCAATCTGCGCGAACGATTCACTTCATGGCCTGCTTCGCGTTCGTGGGCTTTCTGGTGATCCATCTCTCGCAAGTCATGCTCACGGGGGTCCTCAACAATATCCGGTCGATGATCACCGGGTGGTACGTCGTTCATCATGAAACGGGAGGGACGGGCCATGACGCATGACCGATCAGTTAACCGGCGGCGGTTCCTGAAGGGGACCGTTGGCGCTGCCGCGATTGCGACGCTTGGGGGGTGCGACAGTCTGACGAAGAGCTCGTGGTGGACCCACCTGCTGAACCACGCCCAAACGGTCACGGAAACGGTTCAGCGCGCCATGACGCCGGCCGGGGCTCTCGCCAAGGAATACACGGAGGCGGATCTTTCTGCCGTCTTTCCCGCCAACGGCACTACCGATCCTGGGACCGCGGAGTACGCGGTTCAGGCTCAGAACGAATTCGCCGACTGGACGGTGACCGTCGACGGATTGGTGGCGGCGCCGACCACCTGGTCCTTGGCCGCGCTCCGGGAACTGCCGGCACGGACGCAGATAACCCGGCACGATTGTGTGGAAGGATGGAGCGCCATCGGGCAATGGACCGGCGTGCCGCTCGGGGAGTTGCTGCGTCAGGCGCAGCCGCTACCGAACGCGAGATACCTGATCCTGCATTGTGCGGACGTGGACGATCACGGGATTGCCTACTATGAAAGCATGGCGCTTGCGGACGGCTACCATCCCCAGACGATTCTGGCCTATGCGCTGAACGGACGGCCACTGGACATTCCCCATGGCGCTCCGCTCCGTCTCCGATTCGAACGGCAACTAGGATACAAGCACGCGAAATACGTGCGGCGCATTCAGGTCGCGGACTCGCTCGCGGGGGTCGGAGGAGGGAGGGGGGGTATTGGGAAGATCAGGGCTATGAATGGTACGCGGGTATCTGACCATGGAAGGAGACCTGTGCCCCGTGACCCGCCGGATGGTGCTTCGATTGAGCTTCAGTCTGCTGATCGGCATCGGTGTCGCCGGCTGCGTGTCTCCGGTGGCGATGCATCGCGCGGTGATCGAATACGATCGCACCGTCAGCTACGTGGAGGCCGACTTGCTCCTGCTGAATATCGCGCGGGCTCGGTACCACCGGCCGGTCCACTTCACGGCGGTGTCCAGTGTCGCGGCGACGTTCGACTTCCGTACCAGCGCGGGCATTCGCGGGGGCTTCGGGCCGGTCGCGGAAGCGGCCGACCGGCCGCTGACGCTCGAATACAGCGCCAGCGTGGCGGAGAATCCGACGATCACGATCGTTCCCATCACCGGCGAGGAATTCACGAAACGGGTCTTGCGTCCGTTAGAGGAGGACAAGCTCGAGTTCCTCGTCCGGCAAGGCTACGATATCAATATGGTCTTGCGTCTGATGGCCCGAGGAATGAGCGTGCAGACACCCGATGGACCGGCCGTGCTCTTCAACGCGCCGTCCCAGGGCGAGGGGTACCGGGAGTTCCGCCGCCGGCTGCTGCACTTGGCGGGGCTCGATGCGCAGCGTCGGCTGTTCGTCGGGCCGATTGTATTCGACGAGCGCCAGACAGTGCGAACCAATCGGCCGCCCAATCCCGACGAGGTGGTGGCAGCGCTCGATAAAGGCTTGCGGTGGGAGAGCGACGAGCGTGGCGATGGTCGGATCCACACCGTGCGGCGCACGGTGGTCGGACGGCTGCTGGTCGCCAACTATGACCCCAATCGCCTCTCGAACGACGAGCGGAAGGCGTTACATGAGGAGGCCCAGCGGATGCCGGCCGATGCCGTACTCGTCGATCTCCGAGCTGGTGACCCGGGTGGCGAGTACCCTCTGCATGGTTCGATTCTGTTGCGCAGCCTGAACGCCATCATCGGGTTTATCGCCCGTGGGATCGAGGAGGAGCCGGAGTTTCCGGTGGCTCCAGACGTGCGTACGACCACGGTCGTCCGGAATCCGGCGGTGACCTTGGAGATTGCCGAGACCACGGCCAAGCCTGATGAATATGAGTTCTCCGTTCCGTTCGACGGCCGGCACTATTCCATCCGCAAGTATCCTGTCAGCCACGGCATGGTGCCGAGTTGGAACCAGGAGGCCTTTGCCGTGCTCTCGAATCTCTTTCAGATGACTGTGACGGATTTGACGCGCTATCCCACGCCCTCGATTGCGATTGCGAAGTAGGGGGGGCGGCTAGGCGAGGGGATCCGCCCGCTGGGCCCGTGCGCGCTACGGGAGCGACGCGAGGGTGTGGTCTAGTCCATGAAGACGATATCGATGTGGTCGAGATAGTGGCGAAACTTGGCGATCTGCCGTGAGATGCACTCCCCATCCTTGCGGCTGGCGGCCTGTTCGATGGTCGCGCCGACGTCGGTGATGTCTTGGAAGCCGTACCCGCCCCCGTCCCCTTTCAGACGGTGCCCGAGGGCGCCGATCGTGCGGAAGTCACCGGTATCGAGGGCTTGGGTGAGCGTCTCGACGTCACGCCGGCGATTGGCCAGGAAGGTTGGAATGAGGTCCTTTAACGCGGAGTCGATCTGAACCGTGATACGCGCGGAATGGGACGAGGTGTCCGGGTTCATACATGTCCTGTTCGATACTGATCCAAGGCCGCGAGCAGGGTGGCTTTGCGGACCGGTTTCGAGAGCTGGGCCGTACACCCGGCTTCGGTGATCTTGGCCATTTCCTCCTTCAGCACCAGGGCGGTCAACGCAAGGATCGGCGTGGCGGGGCGTTGGTGCTGCGCCTCCCATTCCCGGATGGCGCGGGTGGCGGTGTAGCCATCCATCACGGGCATTTGCATGTCCATGAGCACCAGGTCGAAGGTGTGTTGTTGGAAGAGCTCGACAGCCGCGGCTCCATGTTCAGCTGTGGTAATGAGGTCCTGGGTCTGTTTCAGGTAGCTTTGCACCAGCAGCTGGTTGTCCGGCGAATCGTCGACAAGCAGAATACGCAACGGTTTGGCTGGGGGTGTCGGGGCCTGGGCCTCGGCCGGCGGCGTGGCAGGTTGGGCGGCGAGTTTGGTCCGCCCCAGCGCGATACTCAAGGTCTTGTGCAGTTCTGAGCGCCGGACCGGTTTGACGATATAGCCACCCAGCTTGAGCTCGTAAATCTTGCCGATGTCATCGGCCCAATTCTTGGACACCAGCATCACGACCGTCGGTTTTCCGAAGGCAACGTTGCGCGTGAAGCGTTCCGCGATGGCAAAGCCGGACGATTCCGATAAGTGTGAGTCAATCAGTGCCAAGTCGAACGGTGTGCCCTGCCGTGCCGCCTGTTCGGCGTTCGACAGGGCTGCTTCGGCACTGTCACAGGTGACGGGCGTCACCCCCCAACCTGTCAGGATTTCCTGGAGAATATCCCGGTTGATCGCAAAGTCGTCCACGATCAGAGCGCGAAGCCCGCGGAATTCGTCGAGTGGCCCAGGGTCGGTCGTTCCGGGCGTGGGATGGGGAACCAGTGGAATAGTACAGAAGAAGGTACTGCCCACACCCAATTGACTCTGGACCCACACCCTGCCACCCATCAACTCCACCAGACGGCGGCAAATCGACAGGCCCAGCCCCGTGCCGCCATACCGTCGGGTGATGGAACTGTTGGCTTGCGTGAAGTTCTGGAAGACGGTGGCGATCTTGTCGGCCGCGATGCCGATGCCCGTATCTTCGACCGAACAACGCAAGGTGCCCGGCCTGGCATCGGTGAGGTCCCGCTCGATCCGCAGCATCACGTGGCCCTGCTCGGTGAACTTGATCGCGTTGCTGACCAAGTTCGTAAGGATCTGTTGCAGCCGCGTCGGGTCGCCGATGAGGGTCCGCGGCACGTCCGGCGCGATGCGGTAGGCGAGTTCCACGCCTTTTTCGTTGGCGCGTAGTCCCATCATCTCCACGAGTTTTTCGGCCAGTTCGAACAGGTCGAACTCCACGGCTTCCAGTTCCACATGGCCGGCCTCGATCTTGGACAAGTCCAGGATGTCGTTGAGGAGTGTGAGCAGTGTATTGCCAGCGCGACGGAAAATGCGGACGTACTTGCGCTGTTCTTGGGAGAGATCGGTTTCCCACAAGAGATCGGCCATCCCGATGATCGCGTTCATCGGGGTGCGAATTTCGTGGCTCATGGTCGCCAGGAAATCGCTCTTCGCGGAGTTGGCGACTTCGGCGGCGTCCTTCGCCTCGCGCAAGGCTTGTTCGGTTTGACGGCGCTGATGTTCTTGCATCACGACGGTGGCGACGGTTGCGAGCGAACTGGCGAAGGAGACCTCCTCCGGTGTCCACACCCGTGTGCCGCCGACGTGTTCGTGGGAGAGTACGCCGATGACTCGTCCGTTGACGCGGATCGGTGCGGCCAGGACGGCGCCGATGCCGGACGGAATCAGATAGGTAGCGAGGAGTTCCGCGGTGCGTGGGTCCCGCTGGGCGTCGGTGGCGTCGATGGCCAACTGCTCCCGGTCCAGCGCCTGGACATAAGCTGGATAGTGGGAGGTTTGCAAGGTGTGGTCCACCCAGTGCGTGCTCCGGCTGCGGTCGTAGAGGTCTTGGAGGTGGAGCGTGGCGCGTCCTTCGTCATAGAGCCAGACCCCGACCCGGCGCACACGCATGAACCACCCAGCGGTCTCCGTGATCGCCTGGAAGGCTTCCTGCACCTGGCCTTGATAGATGGCGGGTGTCCCCATCAAGCGGATCAGGGCTTCCTGCTGCGCCTCGAGGGTTTCGCGCCGGAGCAGCTCCCGCACTTCGGCCTGTTTGCGTTCGGTGACATTGCGACCAGTGGCGAGGTGCCAGGCCTTCTGGCCATGGGCCACAAAGCAGGTGGATACTTCGACCGGAAAGAGACCGCCGTCCTTTCGGCGGTAGGACGATTCGAGCGTGGTCCGCGGTCGAGAGGGAGTGGCCCAGTCCTTGGGCCAGGGATTGATAGAGAAGTGCGGATCGATATCTCCCATCCCCAGGCCCAGCAGTTCACTGTGGGTATAGCCCAGCGTATGGCAGGCCGCGTCGTTGGCCGCCACGATCTGTCCCTGCTCGTCCAGCCACAACACCATGTCGTGCACATGCTGGAGGGACAGGGTCGCGAGATGCTCGGGTGACGGCATCCCAGAGGGATCCGTCTCGCCCACCGGCGCCAGTGGGGGCAGGGGCGTTGGGGAATCGGCTTTCGGCTCGCGGGCTGGGAACTGGGGGAGCGGAGCGTGGCTCACAATGCGTACGTCCTTGCTGGGATGATTCGCGGCAATGAATGACGAGGGGCGTCGGTCGTGCGCCTTCTGTGGGTGGTATTCCCTGCACGCATACAGGATGCCGTCGGTCTATCGGCCGCGGACGACGTTGCGGCCTTCTTCTTTGGCCTGGTAGAGGGCTTGGTCGGCCGCGCGGATGAGGTCGGTGTGTTGCTTCTCGCGTGTCGGGACCATGCACGCGAGGCCGAGACTGATCGTGATCCGATGGCCGTGCCCATGAGTGATATCGAGTGCCTCGACCCGTCGGCGCAAGACCTCGGCCACTTGGGCCGCGCCTTCGGCCGGGGTGCCCGGCAGGACGATTGCGAATTCGTCGCCGCCATAGCGGGCGACCATGTCGCCCGGGCGGTTGACGGCGCCGGTCAGGGCCGCGGCCACCTGCTTGAGACATTCGTCGCCAGCCTGGTGCCCGTAGGAATCGTTGTATTCCTTGAACTTGTCGATATCGAGCATGATCAGGGACAGCGGGGTCGCTTCGCGCGTGCCGCGCCGCCACTCTTGGTCGAGGAATTCGTCGAACTGCCGGCGATTGGTGATGCCCGTCAGGCCGTCCAGGCTGGAGAGCCGCAGGAGCATTTGATTGGCCTCCTGCAGTTGGCGCATCACCTCCAGCAGCTCTTGTTCCCGGGAGCGCCGACGTTCGATCTCATGAATCAGTCGCAATACCGAACGGACGCGGGTGAGCAGTTCCATCTTGTTGATGGGTTTGCCGACGTAGTCCATCGCGCCCGCCGCAAAGGCCAGCTGCAGGTCGACCGGGTCGGTTTTGACCGTCACCATGATGATCGGAATGTCGCGCAAGCCCTCGACGGCCTTGAGTTGCCGACAGGCCTCGATCCCGTTCATCTCGGGCATGAAGATGTCCATCAGAATAAGATCGACGTGGGGAGAGGGCGGAGGATGCCCGTCGAGGCCGAGGTGGTGAAACGCTGCGGTGGCCGAATCGGCCAAGATCAGATCGGTGTATCCCGCCGAGGTGAGAATGGACTTCACCAGGAGGCGGTCGTCGGGCGAATCGTCAACGATGAGAATAGCCATAGGTCTGTTCGGACGCAGCGCGTCCATTCCAAACAGCCTAGCAACTACTCGGGGTAAAGGCCAGGATAAAGCCGTTTGGCGCAGGGGAGGCAGAGACCGTGGCTGAAGGCAGCCTCGGAATGTTCTTGGACGTATTCTTCGATTTGCTGCCAGTACCCGTGGTCGTTCCGGATCTTCTTGCATCCGGCGCAAATGGGAATCAGGCCGCGCAGGACTTTGACCTCGCTGAGCGCCCGGTGCAGTTCCTCATTGCGCTCTTGGAGTTCCCGCTCCCGAGCCTTGCGGCGGTCCATCTCACGCTTGAGGGCCAAGGCGGACGCCACGCGGGCGGTCAGCTCGACGGTATTGACCGGTTTGGTGATGAAGTCCATCGCGCCGGCGGCAAAGGCCTCCTGCAAGGAGGTCGATTCGGTCTTGGCCGTTACCATGATGACCGGGACGTCGCTGAGCGGCAGCGCGCTCTTGATCGCCCGACAGGTCTCCACTCCGTCCATTTCCGGCATCATGATGTCCAGCATGATGAGGTCGGGCGCGATGGGCTTGATCGGGCTCTCTTCGAGGCCGAGAAACTGGAAGGCTTCGGTCGCGGACCCGGCCATGACCAGCTGGTCGTATCCCGCCTTCTTGAGGACGGTGGCCAAGAGCGCGCGTTGATCAGGCGAGTCGTCGACGATCAGAATGCTCACGCGGGTATCCTTTCGCGCTTCGGGAGGCAAAGCGTGTGAGCCTAGTCTAATCTTCTACGGAGATTTCGCCAAGGATTACCCGTTTTTGGGAGCGGCGCTCAGCTTGGCCCGCACCAGATCGCTCACGATCTTGCCGTCCACCGGGGCGCCGCCCAACTGGGCCATGGTGGTTTTCATGATCGTCCCCATGTCCTTGATGGTCGGGGACCCGGCCTGTTGGATGACGCGATCGACCACCGCCGAGAGTTCGCCCGGGGGAAGCGCCTTGGGTAGATACGTTTCGATAATGGCGATTTCCTGGCGCTCCTTGCCCGCGAGATCGGTGCGGTGCGCCTTGTCGAACAGGTCGATGGATTCGCGGCGTTGCTTGATGAGCGTGGTCATGATCCGGCTCATCTCGGCGTCGTCGAGGTCCTTCTTGAGCTCGATTTCTCGTTTTTGAAATGCGGCTTTGATCATGCGAATGACATCCATCCGCAGTTGGTCTCGGGACTTCATGGCTTGTTGAAGATCGTGCGTGAGCCGTTCGGGCAGCGACATGAGCATTCCTCCCAAGGGGCAAAGTCCCCTGGGGGCACCTTAGCCAATCGGGCGGGCGCCGTCAATCAAGCCAGTCAGGAGGTGTGGCCCATCGAGTTGTGTCCCCTGCCTTCTCGTGGCGTTCCGCGTGGGCCCTGCGGTATGATGCTGGGCGGGGCGGGCTGTCAACGATCTGCAAGGAGGCGGACTCTATGCGTAGGTTCACCCATACGAGGCAATGGATCACCCCGATGCTGTTCGTGGCAAGCATGAGTCTCGCCGGGCTCGGGTGTTCCTCTTCGGACCCCAAGCCGATGGCGCAGCCCTCGGTCCAGGATGTGCGGGGCAATGCCGATCGTGCGTTTGAGAAACTCAAGCAGGAAGAGCAGCAGCGGGAGCAACGCCCCGCTCCAACCGGGTACTAGGCCTCGCTAGGGCTGTTGGGGGGCGGCAATTTGCTCCGCCATCGCCAGAGAGCCCGCCGTAACGTGCGGAAGACCGGTAGCTCCCCAATAAAGTTGTCGAGGGACGTGGGCTCGACGGGCCGTGACTCTCGCAGAAGTGGAAGGAGGCTCCATCCGACCAGGAAGCGGCCGCATCCGGAGAGTACAAATAGGAGCGGGAGATTGGAGATGAGCGCCATCTCGCCCCCGAGGAAGGGGACGCTATCCGGCAGCACGCCCACCAGCCAGCCACCTACCATTGCTCCACTGAACCAGCCGAGCGCGTTGACCACGCTGGTAATGGCCACGGCCGATGCTTTTTCCTCCGGCGCCACCGTGTCGAACAGATAGTTGCCCATAGCCAGCGACAGGCCCGACCACACGACGCCGGCCAGCAAGTTGACGCCCACCACGAACAGCCAGTGTGAGCCGAAAACATAGAGGATGGGTAGGACCGGAACAAGGTAGCCGGTGACCCGCATGACACGCAAATGGCCGTAGCGGTCCCCCAATCGTCCCCAGGCCTTCAGCGAAAGGAATTGTCCCACGACCTGGGCGGCCATCCACGCGCCGTATTCCATATAGGAGAAGTGGAGGTGATTGAGGAGGTACACGACGAAATAGGGCCCCGCCATCAACGTGGTGGCATGGATGAGCGCCGAATACAGCACGAACCGGCGGAAACGAGGTGAGCCGCCCTTTCGGAGAAAGGCCCCCAAGGGTGTCAGGGGGCGCGAGAGCTCCGCGGCCGGTGCCTCATGCAGTGCCCCTAACGCGTGTGCGGACCCACTCCGAGCTAGGGCGGCGAGCACGAAGAGGGTGACAAACCCGAGACCGCTCAGGGACCAACTCCTGGCGGTTTGCAGGATCACACTTCCCAATCCCAACGCCGCGAAGCTTGTAAGTGCCATGAGACGTGCCCGTTCGCCGAAATACTGTCCGCGGAGGTGCGGCCCCACGGCGTCCGTGATGAGGCTATTCCATGCGGGCACTGTCAGGTGGCCGAGCGTCGCATGCACCACGACAAGAAGGAGGAAGGCCATTGCCGCACCGTCAGTCGGCAGGGCGAGCGGAAGCAGTCCGAGGGGAAGCCACCAACAGGCTTGTGCCCACGTTCCAAACAGGATGAGTGCTCGTTTGGAGTAGGAGGCGCTGAGTCGACTGGTGGAGGCGACTTGGGCCCAGGTCCCGACGACCTGGGGAAGAGCGGACAGGAGACCGAGTTGAATCGGTGAGGCCTGGAGCCACAGGGCAAAGGCCGAAAAATATTGTTCCCCAACCCCCTGGGACGCCGCCAAGCAGATGCCGTCGCGAATGCCGGCGGTCCGGCTCCGTTGGTGGGCGCGCTTGGTTTGTCGGTGTTCCTGTCGCGGACTGTCTGGGTGTGCAGTCGGGGCAGGCCGAATGGGCGGCAAGACGGCCCTGTTGGTTGGCTTTCCCTGTGTCATGGCGTGGGACATGGTCGAGACCATCGGCGTGGACGGCAGCCGGCAATGCTGCTGGGAGCACCCACGCGTGCTGGTTGCTTAGAGTATATCAAGGGGCCGGTGCCGATGGAGAGCGTGGCACCGGAAGCGGCAGTTCCTGGTTGCAACGGATCTAGGGCTTCGGTACGCTTGAATCGTCGCCAAGAGAGGGCGCGGCCAGGAGACTGGCGCGAGGGCGGGAGATGCGGTCCACAGTCTGGGTGCTCCAACGAGTGGTGCTGGTCGGGGTATTCGGTCTGACGGTGCCGTGCGGGGCCGTGGACCTGATGGCCCCGAAGGAACAGCAACAGACTGAAATCGACACGACCACGCTACCGGAATTCGACCGGCAGCAACGCGGTGTCCCGCAGTCACTCTTTACGTGGATTCGAATGGCCAGGGGCTATGAAATCGAATGGGACTCCTTCGGCCGACATGGGTGGTATACCCAGGACCCTCGATTTAAACCGGTGGAGCCGACGTCGGAGTTTCCTCCCACCAGTGACCCCATCTACATTGTCTTCGAGTCTGCTCCGGTCGAGGACCCCATTCAATTCAGCGCGCAGTGGTATGCGGTATCCGCAGATGGCACGCTCGGAGTTGAGTCCGTCGGGCGTGATGTGTTGGAGCAGCCGGGACATTCCCGGTATGGGTTTCTGGAATTGAAACCGCAGGGGAGTATGTGGAGCCCGGGTCGGTATCTCGTCAAAATCTATATTACCCCGATCGGGCAGCAACCCTTTCATGCTGGGAACCAGGTCGGGACGATGAATTTTCAGGTGCGCGAGCCCGCCGTGCGGCTGCCGTCTCCCCCCCCCGCGCCTTGACCGTCGCGTGCATTGAGCCCAGACCCATGATCGTGGAGTCGTCCCATGCCGCTTTATGAATATCAGGCACGTGAATGCCTGCGCCAGCCGCCCTGTCCTGGACGGAAGGAGTATCTGCAGTCGATCAAAGAGGCGCCGGTCACGGCCTGTCGCGAGTGCGGGGCGGCTGTGGAGCGGATCTTCTCCGCTTTTGCTGCCCGCTCCGGGTCGGTGGGGGTGTCCGCGCCAGACCCGACGCCGTTGAACCTATCCGGCATCCCCGCGCCCACCGCCCTGCCCATGGGAGAAGGTGGTACGTGCGGCGGAGACCATGATCACAGCCACGACTAGGAGGGGAGCCTGAGTGATGGCCGAACGAGTGAGAGAGACGGACCCGGAAAAGCTGGCGCTGCTCTATGAGCGGTTTCGGGACGTGTGCCTGGTGGAAAAGGAAGTGTGGCTGGAACTCTACATGCCACGCGAGGTGAAGCAAGGGGCGTTGGTATTGACCAACGTGCAGCAGCGCTATGAGGTCGTGATCGACGATCCTGCGGTGGAGGCGGTGCTGGATGCGAACATCCCGATGGGGAAGGCCGCCCTAGGGGCGGCCATCCAGCAATATCGGGACCATTTCTCGTTTTATCGGCAAGGATAGCCCGGGGGACGAGGTCGCCGTGGCTTAGTGGGCCAGTGCCTTTTCGAGATCCTGCACGACTTGATCGGACAATGGTTTCGTCCGGTGGTGATACTTGGCGATAACCGTGCCGGACCGGTCGATCAGGTACTTTTGAAAGTTCCATTCCACCTCGCCGGGAAACGGGCTCCGTTCGGTCAGGTACTGATAAAGCGGATGTTTATCCGGGCCCTTGACGCTGATCTTGCTGAAGAGCG
>FKKE01003953.1_pt1 | contig 77811 bp, 86 predicted proteins | sample 1106331 | NCBI WGS metagenome assembly FKKE01 (sample SAMEA3931202, study PRJEB13176) | freshwater metagenome | biome: Drinking water system; feature: drinking water; material: freshwater | place: China | collected 2013-02-06 | reverse complement strand
TGAAATCGTAAATTGTCCGTTCTGTAATATTCTCAAAAATAAAGAGCGGGAGATTCTTGATTCTCGTGCACATACATTTGTCATTTTAAGTAATCCGCGGCTTATGCCCGGGCATCTTCTTATAATCCCGAAGCGCCATGTAGAAAAGCCGTCCGAACTGACTACAGAAGAGCGCTTTGAACTTTTTGATACGCTTATCAAGTATCAAGAGAAAATTCTCAAAAATGTTTCTTCCGGCTGCGATATCAGTCAGCATTGCCGGCCATTTCTCCCGCAAAGTCGCCTCAAAGTCGATCATGTTCATTTTCATCTCCGCCCGCGGGAGTTCGAAGACGAGTTGTATGTGAAAAGCCATATCCATGATAAGGAAATTTTCAAAGATCTTTCTGAAGAAGAGGCAGAAAAATTTAAGCAGATTTATAAAATGTAATATGGAACCGTTTTCCGAACAGGCAAAGAGTTTGAAAATAGGCGAGTACGAGCACTACAAAGGGAAGCGCTATCGCGTACTCGCAATCGCGCGGCACAGCGAAACGCTGGAAGAATTAGTCGTGTATCAGGCGCAATACGGCGAAAAGGATGTGTGGGTGCGCCCGATCGCAATGTTTTTCGAAAGCGTCGAAATAAACGGCGTTACAATCCCTCGGTTTAAATATATCGGAGTTTAGGTTATCGTGCTGTGGATTCCAATTTTTTCGCAGCGGGTATATACTGAGAAGACATTTACATAACCATATGCACGGAAAAAAATCGTATACGTCTTTTCTCGCATTTCTCGGTATCGTTCTCGTGTTCGGAGTTCTTATTTTCCAGAATCAGAAGGAGCAGGAAGATCCGGTACCGTCGCTTTCCGATGTCTTAAAGACGGCCGAAAGCGAAGCAAATCCCCCCGTCGTTCAGAGCAAGGTTTCGGTTCCTCCGAAACCAGTTCCGCAGGAGCCGTTGGAGCCGCAATATGCTGCTGATGGAAGTCCGATCGTTTTTTTCACAAGCAATGGGTTTTCTCCGGCGATCGTGAAAGTGAAGGCTGGAAAAAGCGTCCACTTTATAAACAAGTCAACGCAAGGAATGTGGGTTGCGTCAAACAATCATCCTATCCACGATATCTATTCGGGATTTGATCAGGGGCGGACGGTTGGTAATGGGGAATCGTTCGAGTTCATCTTCTTGAATGTCGGAACGTGGGGGTATCACAATCATGTCGCGCCTGCCTATAAAGGAATCGTGATCGTTGAAGAGTAATTTTTGCAGTATCATCGCATCATTCATCGTTATCGCGGTTCCGCCAAACGGAACCGCGATTTGAATCTATGGCACGTCCAATCATTGAGGTAAAAAATCTGGTAAAAAAATTCGACGGCGTTACGGCCGTCGATGATATTTCGTTTTCCGTGGAGGAAGGCACGATCACGGGACTTTTGGGTCCCAACGGGGCGGGGAAGACCACGACTATCCAGATGCTTCTCGATCTCATCACGCCAACGAGCGGAGAGATAAAGATTTTCGGAAAAGATGTCGCTAAAAACCGGGAGGAGGTCTTGAGTAAGGTCAATTTCTCATCCCCATACGTGTCGCTCCCGAATAATCTCAAAGTGTGGGAAAATCTTACCGTTTTCGCCGGCCTTTACGGAGTAAAGGATATACCGGGGAAAATCTCCGAACTTACCAACTTTTTCGGCATTCAGGATTTTTTGCAAAAAATGACGCTCCAACTCTCTACCGGGCAGCTTACGCGCATGAATCTTACGAAATCATTGCTGAATGATCCGAAACTTCTTTTGCTCGATGAGCCGACCGCATCGCTTGATCCGGATATCGCGGATCGTACCCGCAAGCTCTTGAAAAAAATCCAGAAGGAACGCGGCGTCACGATTCTCTACACGTCGCATAACATGAATGAGATCGAAGAGATCTGCGATCGCATTATTTTTATCAATAAAGGAAAGGTTACTGATGACGGTACACCCCAGGAGCTTATACAAAAATATGGGCACAAAGATTTGAATGAGGTTTTTCTCACCATCGCCCGCGCGAAGGAAAATGAAGAGGCCGAGGAGTTTAATAAGATCCTGCAACCATGACATGGCACCGTATTAGGGCTCTCATGATGAGGCATCTCTATCTCTATAAGCGGAGCGCGGCGCGGCTCATGGATATTTTCTATTGGCCGGTATTGGAACTCCTGCTCTGGGGATTTGTGAGCGTGTATCTCGACAAGCTTAATCTAAGTGGCGTTAATATCTTCACCGTTATACTTGGCGCGCTTTTTCTCTGGGACATATTCGGCCAGTCTCAGCGCGCAGTCGCGTTCGCATTTATGGAAGAATTGTGGGAGAAAAATCTTCTCAACCTGTTTGTCACTCCTCTGAAGGAATCCGAATTTTTAGCTTCTACGGCAATTCTGGGTATCGTGCGGATCGTAATGGTTGGCTCTGTACTCGCGATCCTTTCTTTTCTTTTCTATAAATTCAATATATTTACTCTTGGTTTTTCTCTTATCCCGTTTTTCATCAACCTTCTTATATTCGGATGGACGCTCGGCATTTTTGCGATGGCAGCAATACTCCGGTTCGGGTCGGCGGCGCAAGTGTTTTCATTCGGAGTGACATTCCTGATCCAGCCATTTTCGGCAGTTTTTTATCCAGTTACGGCACTACCGGAAAGTATTCGATGGATTTCATATCTTATTCCATCAACATACGTCTTTGAGGGTATGCGGGCAGTTATTTCTACAGGATCGCTTCCTTCAAATATGCTTGTTGGCGCAATCGCTTCTAATGTCGTTTATTTTGTCTTGGTCGTATGGCTTTTCTATGCCATGCTGGCACGGGTCAAGCGAAAAGGGCTCTTGATGAAGCTGGATTATTAATAGTATAGTGGGGGCATGGAAATACTCTTTCTTGTCGGGCGCGTTTTTTATGGCGGATACTTTGTGTATTCTGGCATTAATCACTTTCGCTTTCGGAAGATGATGGTCCCGTATATACAATCCAAGAACGTACCGATGGCCGAATTCCTCAATGCCGTGGCCGGTCTACTGATCTTGCTTGGGGGAGCGGGAATTCTTTTGGGCGTCTATATCGAATGGTCTGTTTTGGCTATTGCGTTATTTTTGATCCCCGTTACGGTTGTTATGCATGATTTCTGGAACGCGCAGGATCCGACCGCGCGGATGTCGCTGCATCAGCATTTTTTGAAAAATATGGTCATGCTCGGCGCTGCACTCATGCTTCTTGCGATTCCAGCGCCATGGCCGTTCGCGCTTGTGCAATTAATTTAAATTATATAAACAATGTTCAATCTTTTGGGAAAGGTTGCGCTTGTGACGGGAGGGAAGCAGGGTATGGGGAGAACGCATGCTCTGGCGCTCGCCGGGCAGGGCGCGACGGTTATCGTTACTGATATCAGCGGCGAGGCATGCGAGCCGGTGGTTGCCGAGATCGCAGGGAAAGGCGGCAAGGCAGCGTGCTTTAAAATGGACGTCTCGAATGCCGCAGAGGTTGATAGCGTCATGTCTGCAGTCGTCGGGCAGTTCGGACGTCTCGATATTCTCATAAACAATGCGGGTATCTACGCGCCGAAGCCGTTTTTCGATATGACGGAGGCGGATTGGGACCGCACGATCAATATCAATCTCAAAGGGCAGTTTCTCTGCGCGCAGCGCGCCGCCAAAGAAATGGCGAAGAATAAATGGGGGAGGATTATTAATATCGCCTCGATCGCATCAGGGCAAGTGGGTGTCGGTATTGCCGGAGGCGCGCATTATACGGCGTCCAAAGGCGGGATTTTGGGCATGACGGAGACGCTGGCAGTTGAGTTAGCGCCGCTCGGAATAACGGTAAATGCGATCGGTCCGGGAGCGATCGATACACCGATGGCGCACCAGGCAGAAATCCCCAAAGAAGCCATGGCCGCCTTTATGGCGGGGATCCCGCTGCACAGAATGGGCAAGCCGGAGGAGGTGTCGGCCGGCGTCGTGTTTTTGGCGTCAGAGGAAGCAAGCTATGTTACGGGTGCCACGCTTTTCATTGATGGCGGCTGGCTCGCGGCATAATTTTCTCTCGTATATAAAACAATTCCCCGGTGCGCGCAATGCGCGCACCGGGGTTTTCTTTCAGGAGCGGCGGATCCTGTAATTAACTCCTTCTCGTTCCTCCTTGGTGAGGCCGAGCTCATCATAGCTGAAGTGCCACCAGCTGACGGCATCGGCGGCGATGTCATAGATAAACGGAGGGCCGTCGGATTTGCTGGCCCGTCCCTCTTTGATGTCGCTGCGGAAGCGGACAATGGACGATCTCACGTCCCGAAGAAGCATCGCCCGGAGCTCTTTCTCGGAGGTTTTCAAGTCTTCGGGCTTGATGCGTGCTGCGGACATGATGATCCGAAGCTCTTTCATTACATGATTCCCATCGCTGGGGTTCCAGAATCCCTGACTCAAAGGCTTGGAACAGTACGAGCGCACCTGCCGCGATTCCCACGGCATTTCGTATAGTGCGATCAGATGATGCGCTGTCTTCTCGCCGGTTTCCCTAAAGAGGCGCTTGGCGGCTTTCTTGGTCTGGACGTCAAAGTTGGCCTTCTCCCAGACGATGAGTCCGTCATCGTTCCGGATCGCATCCATCGCGAACTGCATCTCCTCGAACCACTGCACTTGCGCGCAGATGGAGTCGGGGAATTCGATGGGGATTTTGCGTGCCGCGAATGCGGCACGCACCCGTTTCATGTCCTCACTCATCGTCTGGCTCTCGGCGGCTTCAATGGCCGGGACCATACTTCCCTTGGACGGGGGATCGATGGTGCGGGTCTTCGAATTCAGCAGGCCCGCACAAAGGGCAAACACCAGAACCAGAATCACGCGCTGGGGCGTGATGGCGGCATCTTTCTTCATGAAACCCTCCTCTCTGAATTTGATTGTTCTATTTTTATGGTACAATAATTACATTTATATTATATAATATTTGAATAAATTGTCAATATGTGTATGACGAGCTCTTGAGTATTTATGGAAGTTATGGTACTTTCGTTTGAACGTCGCCTTGTAGCGACATAGCAGTTCATTCACTCACAAGGGAGGTGCCTATGGGTGGGATCAGAGCATCCACCACATTGGCAATCGTCGGCGTTCTCGCGCTGGCGGGATTCCTGGCCATTTCGACGGCCGGGCAGGGCTCGAATCCGGAAGGCGAAATCACGGTGATGGGGCTCAATTACGACGGAGCGATGAAGGTCATCGCGACCGACCACATGCCGGGACCGGCGCCCGCGGCGTTCGGCGGCGGCATGGGATCAAGGGTGATCGGACAAGACGGCCGATGCGACAAGCAACTCGCTCGGTTCGGTGGATCGGAGATCCCGATGCCGGCCAATCGCGAATTCGACGACTATGTGACGAACGCGAGCCTGGCTACCGGCGACTACGACGTCATGGCCGCCGGCCTCTACTTCGAGCCCCGGATGTGGCAGGCGATCTGGGCCGAATCGGCCCCCCGCGCGCCCGCGCTTCAGCAGGCGAACCTCAATTTGAAAGCCGATACCGCCGGCACCGTGGCCAGGGAAAATAGGGAAGACCTGGACGTCATCCATCCCAACCGGCCCGTCATGCGGGCCTGACTGGAAGGAGGTGCGCAAGCACCACATCAGCAGCAAAAAGCTGTGACGTACCACACAGCGAAGGGGCATCCTACGGGGTGCCCCTTTTTCTTTTCATATGCAGAAAGGATTTTGGAAGACAATCAAAAAGCCGGTTTATGTATTGGCGCCCATGGCGAATGTCACGGACGCCGCTTTCAGGCGCGTGATTGCCAAATACGGGAAGCCCGACGTGATGTGGACAGAATTCGTCTCCTGCGACGGCCTCTGCTCTGAGGGACGCGAGCGGCTGTTGCCTGATCTTGCGTTTACCGATTCCGAGCGGCCGATCGTGGCGCAGTTTTTCGGGGCAAAGCCGGAGACATTCTATCAATGCGCTCAGCTTGCACAGGAGCTCAAATTCGACGGCATCGACATCAATATGGGATGTCCTGATCGCAACGTAGAAAAACAGGGTGCCGGAGCGGCTCTCATTAAGACTCCGGAACTTGCACAGGAGATCATCCGTGAGACGATGCGCGGGGCGGGGGATCTACCGGTCTCCGTAAAGACGCGTATTGGCTACAACTCGATCGCGCTTTCGGAATGGATGAAGTATCTGTTGGATACCGGCCTCTCCGCCATTACGATCCATGCGCGTACGAGGAAAGAGATGTCCGACGTGCCGGCCCGCTGGGATACCGTAAAGCAGGCGGCTGAAATCGCGCATGCGTTCGATGCATCGCCGGATCGCACGCTCATTTTCGGGAATGGCGATGTGACCAGTATCGAAGAGGCGGGAGAGAGGGTGCGCGAGACGGGAGCCGACGGCGTCATGATCGGCCGCGGCATTTTCGGGAATCCGTGGCTCTTTGATCGAACGCGGACACTCGCCGACATTCCGCTTGAGGAGCGGCTATCAGTGATGCTCGAGCATACATTTCTCTTCGAGCAGCTGTTCAGAGGAACGAAGAGCTTTGATGTCATGAAGAAGCACTACAAGGCCTATATTCAGGGTTTTGACGGCGCCAAGGAATTCCGTGCCGAGCTGATGACCCTCAAAGACGCCGCTTCGGTCGCAAAAGCGGTGAAGGCCCGCTATCCGGGCGTTACGCTGCCAGGGGAGAAGGATTGACAATTTTCCTTCTTCATAGTACAAATAGGATATAGAAAGTATCTCTGTACGGATTGTCGGGAGCGTGTCCGTAAATCTTTGTTCGTCACGAACGCGTCATATGCCTCGTCGAGCCTAGGCACGACGACGAAGGTGTATCCACTGTGATACGCTGAGGAGGAGTAACGAAGGCAGAGATGGGCAGATGATGCGTGCAGTAGAACAGGAGATTTTCGGCCACGCTCTGTACGGGCGATCCGATTTTTTGTGAGACACTTACAACACATGGAACGATTCGCAGAACTTCCAATTCATCCTCAGCTCAAGGAAAATCTGGCTCACGCCAAGTTTGTTAACCCTACGCCGATTCAGGCAAAAGCCATCCCGCCGGCGCTTGCCGGCAATGACGTGCTCGGCACCGCCCAGACGGGAACTGGCAAGACGCTTGCCTTCATGATCCCGATTATCGAAAAAATCATGCATTCGGGCGGAAAGGGAATCGAGGCGTTGGTAATCTTGCCCACGCGCGAGCTTGCCATGCAGGTGGAGGATACCTGCCGCCGCATCGGACGCGGTTCGCGCATCAATTCGGCGCTCGTGGTCGGCGGCCTTTCGGAAGGACGCCAGATCGACGCGATCCGCCGGGGCGCGCAAATTGTCATCGCCACACCCGGACGCCTGGACGACTTCATCAAGCGGCGCATGATCGACCTCCATACCGTGAAAATCCTCGTCTTGGACGAGGCGGACCGCATGGTGGATATGGGCTTTCTTCCGCAGATGAAGAGCATTATGGCCGCACTTCCTTCGGAAAAGCAGACGCTTTGTTTTTCGGCGACCCTGGAGAAGTCGGTCGCGCATCTCGTACACCAGTACCTGAAGAATCCGGTGCGCGTGGAGGTCGGCTCGACGCAGAAGCCGGCCGAAAACGTGGCGCTCTATGTGTATGAAGTTTCGCGCGAGCAGAAGCTCGGCCTGTTAACGCATCTTTTGAATCACAACCCGGGAACGTTTCTTATCTTTACCCGCACCAAGCACGGGGCGGATCGCCTGGCGCGCAAGCTCTCGAAGGCGGGTATTCACGCAGGCGTCATTCACGGCGACCGTTCGCAGTCGCAGCGCTCGGCAGCGCTCCACGGCTTCAAGCAGGGACGTCCGCGCATTCTGGTCGCAACCGACGTGGCGGCGCGCGGCATCCATGTGCACGGCATTTCCCATGTCGTGAACTTCGATCTCCCGCAGGTGCCGGAGGATTTCATCCATCGCGTGGGCCGCACCGGCCGCGCGGAGCACACGGGCGTGGCATCCACGTTTGTCACGCGCGACGATGTGTATGACATGTATGAGATCGAGCATCTCCTTGGAAAGCCCATCGACCGCATGCCGATTCCAGAGGGGATCCCGCTGGAAACGTTTACGCCGCGCGATACGCGCGCCGAGAACGCAGGCAGAGGATTTAAGCGCGGAACGCTCAGCAAGGGCGTCCGGGTGACCGGTTTTCGCCCGCGCAGCAGGGGACGCGGCCGTTTCAGTAATTTCCGCACCCGCTAACAAGGCGTTGACAGCTCCCCATTCTTATAGTTAATTGACAGTGCCATCCGATGAGATGGCACTGTTCTTTTAGTAGTATTAATAAGTAACTTTCTCACCTTTAACTATGGGAGGCTTTTGATGAAATGCAGACGCTGCAAATCAATCATTGTAAGTCCTTCCGAGCATCTTTCCACGGACTGCGCAAGGAGCATTCTTATGCAGCTCAAGCCCATTCTGGAAGGGGTGCGATCGGGACTCGTTCATATATCGGCAAATCCGCCAGCATGGGCGCCAGCCATGGCGCTCAAAGAACTTCCTCGGGGGTCTGAAGAGCTTTCAGCGAGATCACGGCTCTTAATACGAGCAGTGTTCGTTGCGCCAGGAGAGTTCGTTTTTGAGTGCTGCGATAGGGATATGGAAAGGATTATCCCAAAGAAGCTCAAACCATTGTTCGTTTTCACTTCAGCTTCTGATCAGATGTCAGTCGCGCGATAGCGAATATAAAACGCTCCGGAAACATCAAGGAGGTTTTCATTATGGCATTTGAAGAGGTGCGATTTGCCCGTTCACTCAGGTGTCCGGTATGCGCGGTAATGGTCGGTTTTCACAATTACGCGCTCTGTGCGGGGAATATCTTTGGCCAGGTAATTCAAGAAGTGCAGCCTTACTTCGAAGGGTTTCTCGCATATAGCGTGTTCAACTCATCTGGCGGAAAGTTTCAGCGCCTTGCAGTCTTATACGAAACTCCTATGGCAAAGAAAGCGGCGAAGGGGCGGAAATCTGACGACGAATATCGTACCTCAAGCCTCCGCATTGCCGGCTCTTGCAAGGTTCCACTCGAGGAACGGGAGCTGATTAGGGCTGTTGCGCTTTCGCCGAAACCGAATGATGGTCGCTATAGTAATCATCCTGGGGTTGATTATCTCTATGCCGATGAAAGTTTGCGAGATGTTGTTTACAAGATTCTGATTCGCAACCAGCACAGGGAGGGAGAAAAGGGAGTAGCATGAAGTATCGGAGCGGCCTGCCTGCGGGGCCGCTCTTTTTTTAAAATACTTGCAATTTTTAAGCAAAAGGTTTATAATAACTCTAGTGTAAGTTTTCTCAGAAGTCAGTCGATATGCGGCTTTTAGCCATCATAAACGGGACATACGAGAGGTCGGCTTACATAACGAACTATTTAATCGTTTATCATGGCAAAAAAGCTTTACGTAGGAGGACTCTCTTACAACACGACCCAGGACGGGCTTCGTGACGCTTTTTCACAGGCCGGAGCGGTTGAGTCGGCAATGGTCATCATGGATAAGATGACCGGTCGCTCACGCGGTTTCGGTTTCGTGGAAATGGCTTCCGATGAGGATGCTCAGAAGGCCATCGAGATGTACAACGGCAAGGAACTTGACGGCCGTACACTCGTTGTCAACGAGGCACGCCCCATGGAAGAGCGAGCCCCTCGCCGTTCATTCGGCGGAGGCGGACGCGGCGGATTCGGCGGAGGCCGGGATTCGTACAACGGCTAACTCATCAAAAGCTGCCCTTCGGGGCAGCTTTTGTTTTTGGGAAAACCCCGCTAGAATACGAACGTTATGAAACCGATTCAGATCACGCATACCGAATGGAACTTCAAGCCGCTTTTCGACGGCGATAACGATCCGCGCTTTGAAGCCGGGCAGAAGGAGGTCTGGGAAAAGAATGAGGCTTTCGCCAAGAAATGGATGGATCGGGACGATTACCTGAAAGACCCGGCTTCTCTTGCGGAAGCGATGGACGAATACGAGGCGCTGCAGCGGACCGCGGGAGCGGAATGGGACGGCATGTTCTATATCACGCTTCGCGCCGAGCAGGATCAGAACGATCCGAGCGTGAAAGCGAAATACAATAAGCTGCAGGATTTCGCCAACAAAATCGTCAATGAGACGCAGTTTTTCAATCTGCGTGTCCAGAAGATCGATCCTGCGCTCCAGAAAGATTTTCTCGAGTATCCGGGGCTCCAGAAATACCGGCATGTTCTGGAAATGATGTTTGCCGAGGCGAAATATTCTCTTTCGGAGCCTGAAGAGAAGATTCTGAATCTGAAGGGAGCGCCCGCGCACAGCAACTGGGTAAAGATGACCTCCGGATTTCTCGCAAAAGAGGAGCGCGAAGTACTAGAAGAGGGGGGATCGAAGGCAAAAAAATCGTTCGCTGAGATCTTGGGTCTCCTGGAGCATCTTCAGAAACCGGTGCGCGATTCGGCTGCCGCCGCTTTCAACGACATCCTGGCCCGTCATGCTGACGTTGCGGAAGCCGAGATCAATTCAATTCTTGCCGACAAAAAAACCGATGACGAGCTTCGGGGCGCTTCGCGGCCCGATCTCATGCGACACATCTCGGACGATATCGAAAGCGAAGTCGTGGATGCGATGCTTGAAGCGGTGCAGAAGGGGAATGGTATTGCCCAGCGGTACTATGCCTTGAAAGCGAAACTCTTCGGCGTTCCGGCACTCGAGTACCATGAGCGCAACGTACCGTACGGGAAAACGGACAAGGAATACGCGTTCGAGGAGGCGGTTTCGCTGGCGCATAACGTATTTACGGATCTCGATCAGGATTTCGCGGATATCCTGAAATCGTTTCTCGACAACGGGCAGATCGACGTATATCCGCGGAAGGGAAAAGATACCGGCGCATTCTGCGCGCACGGGCTTTTGAAGCATCCGATTTTTGTTTTACTGAATCATACCGGCCGCCTGCGCGACGTGCAGACCCTAGCGCATGAGATGGGCCATGCCATCAACGACGTCTATATGCAGCGGGCGCAGAACGAACTTACGTACGGCACGTCGCTTGCGATAGCGGAGGTATCCAGCACGTTCATGGAAGATTTTATCGTCGATGAGATTATGAAGAGCGCTGATGATGAGCTTCGCCTGTCGCTCATGATGTCGCGCATCGGGAACGACGTTTCCACCATTTTCCGCCAAGTCGCGTGCTACCGGTTCGAGCAGGAATTGCATGAGACGTTCCGCGAAAAGGGATACCTCTCAAAGGAGGATATCGGCGCGATTTTCCAAAAGCATATGAAGTCCTATATGGGAGACGCGGTCATCCAATCGCCGGGATCGCAGAACTGGTGGGTATACTGGGGCCATATCCGCAACTTTTTCTACGTCTATTCCTACGCCAGCGGCCTTTTGATCTCCAAAGCCATGCAGGCAAGCGTAAAGAAAGATAAGTCATTCATCGGCAAGGTGAAGGAATTTTTGTCGGCCGGACGTTCGGATTCGCCGAAGAATATCTTCAAAAAAATGGGCATTGATATCACGCGGCCGGAATTCTGGCAGGAGGGCCTTGCTGAGATCGAGAAAAATCTTGCGGAGACAGAGGCGCTTGCGAAGAAATTGGGGAAACTATCGCATCCATAGGCGCAACGGTCTTTCTTCAGAAGCGTCATGAAGCATCATACGGATCTTTAACATTGGAGGGTGCTGTGGAAAATGAAGTCGGAATATCGGAGAAGCCGGGAAAAACAGCGCTAGAAAAACTTGAAAATGAATTCAAGACAAAAGGAACCGACAGCACTTTCAAAAAGTTTGTTGATGAATTGGGGTACTCTCCGGAAGATGCGAGAGATATTATTAATGCATGGAGGAAGCGGCATTTCAATCTGCCGGAAATGCATTGGCCGCGCGTAAAGGATGAGGATGAGGTTTTGCGCGAGGTGCATAGCCGATACTTGCATAAGGAGATACCGCTGGAATGGGCTATCGCCGAGCTTGCGAGACGGACGCGGATATCGGATAAGCAGGCGACGCATGATTTTCAAAATTTTGTTGCCAAATATCGGCAATCCAGGGCGGGATGATCTGGTGTCGAGGCCGCGTGGCATGGTGCGCGCGGCCTTTTAATTTTGCATCATTTCGCGCTATGATAATCCCGATATTGTACAATCTATAATCTATGGAAAATCAATCATTGAGTGCCAAAGAGGCATACGAGCAGAAGCGAGAGGAGAAGTTTAAAGAACGCGGAGATGTCGATGGCGGTTCTTCGTGGAAGCGCCGGGCGCTGTGGATTATCGTCGCTATCGCAGTAATTGCCGGCATAGGGTGGTGGATCATAGGGCTTTCCCCCAAAGGGTCAGACTACAGCGTATCCTTTGCCGATCTCGGCAGGGAACATATCCCGACCGATTCGCCGCGTCCCGCGTATAACTCCAACCCGCCGACTTCAGGGCCGCATTTTGCGGAGTGGGCGTATGAGATGTTTTATGACAAGGAAATTCCCGATGGGCATCTCGTGCATAATCTCGAGCACGGGGATATCTGGATCTCGTTTAAGCCGACAGTCCCGGTTGAAGTGAAGAAAGCTCTCGAGTCGTATGCGGGAGGCAAGGTCGTGGTGACCATGCGTTCGCAGAACGATACCGACATCGCACTCGCGGCTTGGACCCGGCTTGATGCGTTCAATCTTGAAAACGGCACTCTAAATGAGGAACGGATCGAAGACTTCATCAAACGGTACCAGAATCGCGGGCCCGAGAAGATGATGGGCGTGAGCGTGGATGGAAAAAAATTCTAACTATGAACGATTCCCCTCTTCCCGAACAGCTCGCATTTGATCCCGTCATTGAGAATGGCGAAGGATTCTCTGCGCCGCGCCAGGCGATTCTTGCGGGCATGGGAGGGTCGCATCTTGCGGGCGATCTGCTGAAGTCCTGGGATCCGTCGATGCCGCTTGAGATCTGGAGCGACTACGGACTTCCGGAGGAGATGATGCATGAAGTTCTTGTTATTGCGTGTTCGTATTCGGGGAATACGGAAGAGGTATTGGATGCATATGCGACCGCCAAAGGAAGGGAATTGAAAGTCCTTGCGATTTCCACCGGCGGAAAGCTTCTGGAGCATGCGAAACAGGACGGAATTCCGTTTATTCAGATTCCAGACATCGGCATTCAGCCCCGGGCGGCCTTGGGCTTTATGGCAAAAGCGATTCTGAAGGCCTTGGGTAATGATCGGGGACTCTCGGAGATTACGGGATGTGCTATCGCCGCGGATAACGGTATGGAAGAAAAAATAACGGAGCATTTGCGGGGCGCTATCCCGGTCATATATTCGTCGCGGAGGAATTCAGCGCTTGCGCAGATCTGGAAGATCAAGTTCAATGAAGGATCGAAAATTCCCGCGTTCTGGAACGTATTTCCCGAACTCAATCACAACGAGATGCAAGGGCTCGATTCAAACGGCATTGCGCAGGCAAAAGACATACTACGGTTCGTGTTTCTTACCGACGCGGATGACGGAGAGCGGATCGCCAAGCGGATGGCCGCAACGCGGAAAATTCTCGAGGATAAAGGATGTCGCGTCATTGAAGCGCCACTTGCCGGCAGCGGCAGATTCGGGCGGCTGTTCGGCTCGTTGGGATTGGCCGACGGAGTGGCGGCGCGCCTCGCGGGAAAGTATGGCGTCGATCCTGAAAATACGGTACTGATAGAGGAATTCAAAAAGACGATCGCCTCATAACAATGGCAAAAATCAAGCGGAGAATCGGCGGACACGTCTCGGTCGCGGGAGGGCTCAAAAACGGCATCGCGAATGCGGTGCGCATCGGGGCCAATACCATCCAGATATTCGGCTCATCCCCGCGGTCCTGGAGCGTCCCCGGGCACAGTAAAAAGGATATCGAAGAGTTCCAGAAAGCGTCCAAGGAGCATGATGTGACTCCGATTTTTTTGCACGGCAACTACCTGGTGAATCTGGCGAGTCCCGATCCGGTCGCGCGGGCAAAGTCGGAGGCGTCATTGAAAGCACAGTTCCAGCTTACGAACGATATCGGCGCGCACGGGCTTATTTTCCATATCGGAAGCGGCAAAGAGATGCCGAAAGACGAGGCTTTGACGATCGTAGTGAAGGCCATAGAGCGCATCATGAAGTCGGTCAAAGGTTCGGCGGATCTTGTGATTGAGAACACCGCGGGGGGCGGGCAGAAGATCGGCTCCACCATCGCCGAGATCGGCGAGATTATCAAGCGCGTGGGGCATCCGCAGCTTAAAACCTGTTTCGATACCGCGCACGCGTTTGAAGCAGGCGTCATCGAAGAATACACGCCGCAGAACATCAAAACGCTTCTCAAGGAGATCGAAAAGCATATCGGCTTTTCGCGCTTCGTTGCCATGCATATCAACGACTCGAAAAGCCCGTTTAATTCGCACTACGACCGGCATGAGAATATCGGAGAAGGGTATATCGGCAAAAAGGCGTTCGGGCATCTCATCAATACTCCGGAACTGGCCCGCGCCGCGTGGCTTCTCGAAGTCCCGGGTTTTGACGATATGGGGCCGGACAAGAAAAATATCGACATTCTGCATTCGCTGATCAAATGAAACCTGCCGATGCGCTGACGGAAACACCCGAAGAACGGAAGAAACGGGCTAAGAGGATCCTGGGTACTTTGAAGCGCCTCTATCCGCGCGCGGGCATGATGCTCCGGTATTCGAACAACTGGGAACTTCTCGTGGCGGTCATTCTTTCCGCGCAGTGCACCGACAAGAAGGTAAACGAGGTGACGGCGACGTTGTTTAAGAAGTACCGCGCGCTGAACGATTACGTGAATGCAAATCCCCGCGAGTTCGAGAAGGATATCTACCAGACAGGATTTTTCCGCTCAAAGACCAAAAGCATTCTGGGAGCCGCGCGGCTGATCAAACGAAAGTATAAGGGGAAGATCCCGAAAACGATGAACGAGATGCTCGAGATACCCGGCGTTGCGCGGAAGACGGCAAATATCGTTTTAGGGAATGCCTACAAAATCGTAGAAGGAATTGCCGTAGATACGCATGTCCGCCGGCTCTCAACACTTCTCGGGTTTACGAAGGAGACGAATACGGATAAAATAGAGCGTGACCTGATGGAGCTTCTGCCGCAGAGCGAGTGGTTCAAGTGGACCTACCGCATCATCGAGCACGGGCGGGCAATCTGTATTGCGAACCGCCCCAAATGCGACAAGTGTCCATTAAATAGATTATGTCCGTCAGCGTTTAATTTTCCCCAGTTCAAAAATATTAAATCGTAATCCATGAAGCCATTTGGAATCATCGTCGGCGCGGTCGTGGTAATCCTCGTAGGATTTTATTTCCTCGGGCCATCGGCCGGTCAGAATACGAATACTAATCAATCAACGCAAACATCCATGGAAGCAAAAGCCGTCATCATGAAGACATCGAAAGGGGATATCGAGTTGGAGCTCTATCCGAAGGCCGCGCCGAAGACCGTCGAAAATTTTACGAAGCTCGCCTCGGAAGGATTCTATAACGGCACCAAGTTCCATCGCGTCATTGCCGAGTTCATGATCCAAGGAGGTGATCCGCTGTCTAAGACCGACAGTCCGCTTGCTGGCACCGGCGGCCCCGGGTATAAGTTCGCGGACGAGATTAATCCTCGTTCCCTGGGCGTTCCAGAAAATGTCATCAAAAGTTACGAGGCGCAGGGGTATGTCTATGACTATTCGCTGACTTCGCTTCCGGTCGATGTCGGCTCGATCGCGATGGCCAATGCCGGTCCGAATACGAACGGCAGCCAGTTCTTCATCGTGACCTACCAGGCGCAGCCGCATCTCTATGGCAAGCACACGGTCTTTGGCAAAGTGACGAAAGGCATGGATATCGTGCGGGCCATCCGGCAGGGTGATGTGGTCCAGAATATCGAAGTGAAGAAGTGAAACAAACCCCGCCTGCCTGCCGGCAGGCAGGCGAAAGCGGGGTTGACTTTTACAAGGCTTCCAGGTACATTAAGAGCATCGAAAAAAAGCCCGCCAAGGGCTTTTAAAAAAGCAAAAAATTATACCGTGATTCAGAAAATCGTCGATTTCATAAAGGATACGCGCGCCGAAATGAGCAAGGTCGTCTGGCCGACCCGCGAAACCATGCTGCGCGATACCGTGTTGGTAATTATCGTAAGCCTCGGGTTGGCATTCTTTTTGGGCTTTCTCGACACCCTTTTCCAGTATCTCCTTAAGTTCGTCATTTAAACCCCATGCCAAAGCAATCAGGTGAATTCGGGCGGAACTGGTACGCGATCCACACCTACGCGGGCTACGAAGACGCCGTCTCGCGCAACTTGAAGCAGCGCATCGAATCCCTCGGAATGGAAGACAAGATTTTCTCCGTCCTTGTTCCGGTTGAGAAGAAGATCCGGATCAAGAACGGCAAACGCCGCGTGATCGAGGAGAAGATCTATCCCGGGTATGTGCTGGTGGAAATGATCGTGACGGATGATTCGTGGTACGTCGTGCGCAACACGCCGCGCGTGACCGGATTCGTCGGCTCGGGAACCACGCCGACCGCCATTTCTCCGGAAGAGATCGAGATGCTCGAAAAGCGCATGGGTATCGAGGAACCGAAGTTCAAGATCGATGTCCAGAAGGGCGACGTGATCAAGATCACCGACGGGCCGTTCAAGGATTTCGACGGAAAGGTTTCGGAGATCGACGAGGAGCGCGGCAAGATCAAGGTCCTGGTCAATATGTTCGGCCGCGATACGCCGGTTGAGCTCGATTCATTGCAGATCCGTAAAGTATAGAATTTTATCTGAAGCGCTATAGCGCTAAAGCTATAAAATCTATACCCCGCCCTCTATGCTTATGGAAGCAAGAAATCAGTCTTCAATGGGCTTAGAGGGCGGGGTGCTCATAATTGTAGTTGCGTGCTTCTCGCAGCTTCAAGAATGGGCTCAACGCATGCAATTAACGCACGCAAACAATTATGGCAAAGCCTATCAAAACAATATTAAAGCTTCAGCTTCCGGCGGGAGCCGCGACCGCAGCGCCTCCAGTCGGAACCGCGCTCGGACCCCATGGCATCAACATCGGGGAATTCGTCTCGAAGTTCAATGAACAGACGAAGCCGCAGCACGGCAGCATCATTCCCGCGGAAATCACGATTTACGAGGACCGCACCTTCACCTTCAAACTGAAGACTCCGCCGGCGTCGGACATGCTCCGCAAGGCCGCGAAGGTCGAGAAGGGTTCGGGAGCGCCGAACAAGAACAAGGTAGGGAAGGTATCGAAGGCTGATCTCCGGAAGATCGCGGAAACGAAGATGGTGGATTTGAACGCCAACGACGTGGAAGCCGCTGAAAAGATCATCGCAGGAACCGCCCGCTCAATGGGCATTGATATCGAAAAGTAACTCAAAGAAACAAGCCCCATGCGGGGCTTGTTTTCGTTGTGGGAGCATGATACGAATGTGTTAGTTTTAGAATGCTAGAACCTTGCCAATACAGAAATTGAACTCAACTAATAAACCGAACCGGAGGAGGATACGATGAGATTGCCAGTTCATAACAACGGCGTGAATGACGCGCCTCACCTTGGGTATTTAAAGAAAATCATCACGGATTATGGAGAGCTTGCGACTGTTGTGCGAGCCCGCCGTACCCTTGATGAAACCATCGTCTTCACGATGGGTTCGTGGGACATGCTTCATGTGGGGCATGTGCGATACCTGACCCGGGCGGCCGGTCGCGGCGATGTGCTGGTGGTGGGCGTTGATAGCGACAAGGCCATTAAGATCTACAAGGGTCCCGATCGTCCGATTATCGAGGAGGCGAAGCGGATCGAGATGGTTTCGTTCCTCGCGTGCGTCGATTACGTGACGCCCATTCTCGACATCGATCTTGATTCAACCGAAACCGCACCGGGCAAATTCGAATACAATTGGAACCCCACGCGACTTCTTCGCGCGCTTCAGCCGGATTTCTTTGTTGCGGTCGAAGGAAGTTATCCCGACGAGCAAATCAAAGCGCTGCAGAAATGGTGCGGCGAGGTCGTAGTGCTGCCTCGACAGGCAAGCGACATCTCTACGACCGAAATCCTGCAAAAGCTGGGGCATGAGGGTGGAGGTATAAAATGACGGTATCGTCGATCATGGTATGCGATGTGCCGGTGCTTCACCGAGGGTACGTCAATCTGTTCGAAAGGTATCAAAAGGATGCTTGTGCGCTCTATCTTCTGGGGGAAAAAATGCGGGCGGAAGGGACATTCTACCATGAGGAGATCCGTGCCCTTCCGCCTGTGACCATGAAGACGTGCATCGAGTCTCTGCAGATCTTCGACTCGGTAGAAATCCTCGATGCGGAGCCGCCGGGATGGTTGCAAGAATTTCGCATCATCACGACGAGCGACGCGCTTTCCCAGCGGATCGTGGAGAAGTATTTTCCGAAGAGCGATGTTGTGAAGGATACGGCATTTCTGCGCTGGGATGAAAAAAACGTCGCGGCGCAGCGGGATCTCCGGTATGCTCATATTTCATGTGAAAAGGGCGACCGCGAGATGATTGTTATGGCGAAAGGAGTCGCGCAGGAAAGCTCCGACTATTGGCGCCATATCGGCGGAGTTGCTGTTCTTCCGGGCGGGAAAATCATCGGGACTGGCTTTAATTGTCATGTTCCGAGCGAACACCTGCCCTATGTGTTTGGCGATCCGCGCGATCATATCAAGGCGGGCGTCAATCCCGAAATTGCCACCGTCCTGCATGCCGAGCAGTGGATCATTACCCAAGCTGCTCGGCAGGTTCTGGGAGGAGCAAGTCTCTACCTCACGATGTTTCCGTGCGCCATGTGCGCAAAAGAGGTGGCATATTCAGGCATTAAGCGTCTCTACTTCGAGACAGGGCACGTGAATCTCAACGGCGAAGATGTGCTCCGTTCTCAAGGGGTCGAGATCGTTCAGGTTTTGCCCCATGAAGTTGGCGATGTTATGATCGGGAGATGACTGAAAAGAGAAAGCGGATCATCGACCCGCGTTATGCCAAGTCAGAAGAGTATAGCCAGGTTTTGAGGGATATTGTAAAGGACGGAAAGTGTCCGTTCTGCTTCGAGAATTTCGCGGAATTTTCGCGTTCGAAGCATACCCCTATGAAGGAGACGGCCGGTTGGTATCTCGTGAGAAACAGCTGGCCGTATCCTAATACCGAGCATCATCTTCTGATCATCCCGAAACGTCATTGCGAAGAACTGTCAGACCTTACATCTTCGGATATGGTTCAAATCCTTGAACTTGCCGAATATGCCCGCAACTACTTTTCCATCAAGGGCGGTGCGATGACAGTCCGTTTTGGGGACTCACTTTACACGGGCGCTACAGTTGTTCATCTCCACTTTCATCTGATTGTTCCGGAGATCGACGGTGAGGCTGGGAAAGCTAAAACCGTGCAGTTTCCCATTGGATGAAATGAAAATACCCCGGACGCTCTCTGTAGAGCGTCCGGGGCTTCTTATTTCCTGATTTTGTCCAAGACGACGACCGTAAACGGGTATTGGTTCCTTTCGTCTCGTGGGTGTTTCTCCTGTCGGATTTCCCTCCATTGCTCCATAGGCAGGATGGGAAAGACCGTATCTCCCTGAATCTTAGCGTGTACGAAGGTGATATACGCCCGATCGGCGACGTCCATCGCTTCACGATAAATCTCCGCCCCTCCCGTGATGAAGATCTCTTCTCCGCCGGGCAGATTTCCGGCGATGTCGAGCGCTTCCTTCAGGGAATGGGTTACCGTGACCTGGGGATGGTCGATCCGGTACTCATTCTGCCGCGTGATGACGATGTGATGCCGGTCGCGCAGAATGCCGGGCAGAGATTCCAAAGTCTTTCTGCCCATGATCATTGGATGCCCCATGGTCGTTTGCTTGAAGTGCTTGAAGTCATCAGACAGTTTCCACGGGATTTTCCCGGCATTTCCGATGACTCCGTTTTCTGCAATGGCTGCAATAATCGAGATCAACTGCCACCTCCTTCTTCAGATTGCGACATCGGCCGGGATTTTCGGGTCATGGACATAGTTCTCGAGCTTGAAGTGCTCCCACCGAAAGTCGTCGATTTCCTTGACGCTTGGGTCAAGCGTGACACGCGGCAGAGGCTTGGGAGTTCGTGTCAGTTGAAGCTTGACCTGCTCGAAGTGATTTTTGTAGATATGCACATCCGAGAGGAAGTGAACGAACTTTCCTGGCTTGAGTCCCGTGACCTGCGCCAGCATCATGACCAGAAGCCCATAGCACGCGATGTTGTAAGGGACGCCCAAAAATGTGTCGGCGCTTCGCTGCGTCATGGTCATGTTGAGTACTCCGTCGATCACGACGATATGAAAATCGCCATGGCACGGAGCTACGTACACCTTTTTCACATCTTTGGGATTCCATGCGATAACCTTGTGCCGTCGGCCCTCGGGATTTTCCCTAAGGCCTTTAACAATCTCCGCAATTTGGTCGAAGTCACCGTCATATCTTCGCCATTGGTACCCGTACATTGGGCCGAGTTCTCCGACCGGGAGATTCATTTGCTTGCAGATTTCCGGCGTGACCCATTCGTCCCAGATCGTAACCCCATTTTCCTTGAGATATTTCACGTCGGTGTCACCGCGCAAATACCAGAGAAGCTCAATGACGGCGCTTTTGAAAGACATCTTCTTGGTCGTAATCAGTGGGAACCCGTCATTCAAGTCGAATTCCATCATATGCCCACAGATTGCAATATTCCCAACACCCTGTACGTCGCTTCTCGGCTTCCCTTCTTTTTGGATGCGCCGCAACAGATCCAAATACTGCTGCATTGTCTTCCTCCTTTCATTTAGAAAAGTTTTTATTATTCCCAAATCAAGGTCCAAGTGCTTGATTCGTACCATCAATTTTTACCTTCGTCAATAATTAGTAGTCCTGATTTCAAGGGTTTAAATGCTTTTTCGAGGCGGAAAACTGTGCTAAGGTAGGAGCTACTATGGCTACGGAATACGAGGCGATTATCGGCATCGAAGTGCATGCCGAACTGAATACGAAAACCAAGATGTTCTGCGGATGCAAGAACGATCCGGACGAGCGGCATCCGAACGTGAACGTCTGTCCGATCTGCATGGGGCATCCCGGGACGCTTCCCGTCATCAACCGCGAGGCGGTCAAGAAAATCGTGACCATCGGCCTTGCCACGCACGGGGAGATCTCCAATTTCGCGCAGTTTGACCGCAAACAGTATTTCTATCCCGATCTTCCGAAGGGGTACCAGATCTCGCAGTACAAGCACCCGATCGTACAAGGGGGCCATCTTGAGATTCCCGGCATGGAACGGACGGTTCGCCTCACGCGCATCCATCTCGAAGAGGATGCGGGGCGCCTGGCGCATGCGAATGGCGATTCGCTCGTCGATTACAACCGCGCGGGGGTTCCGCTGATGGAACTGGTGACCGAGCCTGACGTGCGCAGCGCCGAGGAGGCGAAGCGCTTTGCCGAGGAGCTGCGGCTTTTGCTGCAATATACCGGCGTCTCGAACGCGGACATGGAGAAGGGGGAGATGCGTATCGAGGCAAACGTGAGCCTGCATAAGCCGAACGAACCGTATGGCACGAAAGTCGAGGTGAAAAACATCAACTCATTCAAAGCCGTGCAGAAGGCCGTCGAGTTCGAGATCGACCGGCAGGCAAAGCTCCTCGACAAAGGCGAGAAGATCGTGCAGGAGACACGCGGATGGGATGATGAAAAAGAGATCACGGTTTCTCAGCGGATCAAGGAGGAGGCGAATGATTACCGCTATTTCCCGGAGCCCGATCTGCCGCCCTTGAAGCTCGAATATGAGTTTATTCAGGAGGCGATGGGATCGGTACCCGAGCTTCCGGCCGCAAAGCGAGAGCGCTTTGCTCGCGAGTTTTCCCTTCCGCCCAAAACGACAGAGCTTTTCGTCTCGGACCGCGCGCTTGCGGGATTTTTCGAGCAGTCGGTTTCGGAGCTTATGGAATGGTCGGAAAAGAATACCTGTTCGGCGGAGGATTGCGCGAAAGGCATCACGCTGCTGGCAAATTATCTGACGTCTGATTTGATGAGATTTTTGAATGAATCGGGAACAAGCATCCGGGATACGCGCATCACGCCGGAAAATTTTGCCGAGCTCATAGCGCTTCTTCTCCAGAAAAAAATCACCTCGCCGGCCGCAAAGCAGGTCCTGGAAGAGATGTTCCGCGAGGGCGGCGATCCGTCTTCGATCGTTCAGGAGAAAAATCTGGGAATCTCGACGGATGAGGGGGAGATCGGCGCGGTGGCGGACAAGGTTATCGCCGCTTCGGAAAAGGCGGTAGGGGATTATCGGAACGGAAAGCAGGAAGCGCTTCAGTACCTCATCGGGCAGGCCATGCGCGAGCTCCGCGGCCGGGCAAGCCCGGATACCCTCCGAGACATGTTCCAGAAAAAACTCTCGTAAGACATGGCATCAGACAAAATATTGATTCTCTTTGGAGTTATCGCGGCCTACTTTTCGTACCCGCTTCTTTTCTTCATTTTCCTTCTTGGTTTCATCGTTCCGATATTTCCGGAAGAACTGGTGCTGCTTGCTTCGGGTTTTCTTTCGTATCTCGGCTTTGCGAACGTCTGGATAGTCATGCCCGTGGCGCTTGGGGGCATCGTACTTGCCGATACGATCGGCTATTCGATCGGGCGATGGAAGGGAAAGGATGCGTTGATGGCGATGGCGCATCGGTTCCGCATGCTCCACAAGATGCTCGTGAAGGGGGAGAAGATATTCAATCGCTACGACGATCATGCTGTTATTTTCGGGCGTTTCGTGGCGGGCGCGCGCTTTGCGGTTCCGATCCTCGCGGGGGCGTTCGGCATGTCCTGGAAGAGATTTCTCCGCTATGATACGATGGGCGCTGCGATATGGGTTCTGCTCACGGTCGGCATCGGGTATGCTGCAGGATACACACTTGATGTCTCGATTCTCTCGAATGGAAAATGGATCGGCGTAGGTATCCTGTTTATTATTGCGGGCGTCTATGGCGCGTATAAGATGTTTTGGAAACGAGTGGTGAAGTAGTTGTTAGTAGAAGGGCAGCAGACTTGCCTGCCGGTAGGTAGGGCTGCTGCCATACAAAAGAATATGCATGCGAAGCATGCGGGATTAGTATAATGGCAGTACGTGACCTTCCCAAGGTCGAGGCACGGGTCCGATTCCCGTATCCCGCTCCAAATCAAAAACTCCCTTGTTGGGGAGTTTTTGATTTTGGTTATTTTACCGATTCGAGTACATGCTTCATCTCTTCCTTGAATTCCTTGACGGTCTGCTCAAGCATCGCGTCGTAGTCGGGGATATTGGCTCGAAGGAATGCGGTGACTTTTTCCGGATCGCCGCTTCCCTGGAGCGCATCAAATTCCTTTACCTTCTCGTCGGAAAGTTTTTCGAGAATCTGAACAGTCATGCGCTTCAAAAGCGCTTCGGTCATCTGCGCCAGAAGCTCGCCTTGCTTATCTTCCGGAAGATCCTGAAGTCCCAATTCCTGAATGATGTTCAATTGCATAATTGTAGTTTATCGCATTAATTATTTTGACGAAAGGAGTGCTTTGCGGGTTGCTTCGATAGTCTTCTCAATTGTAGCGGGGGATGGAGATCCGGTTCCGTTAAACTTTTCGTAAAGCGCATTTCTATAGACCGACATGAACCTATCTATATACGCCGCATCCTTCTGAATGATTTTCTCCGTAAGCTGCGCAAGGAAATTGTGTCGCGAACCCGGATTCCACTCGGCAATACCGAGATCCTTCATGGGGCTTGCAAGTCCTTTAAGCTGCTCATTTGAAATCTTAGCGAGCGTTTCAGCGTTCAATTCGGAGACAACTTTTTCCGGCAGGCCGATCATTATAGAGATTTGCTTGGGGACTGAGGCGTCAGCTGGGATTTCTATAGCCGCCTTTGCTGCTTGCTGGGCCGCTTCGCCGGTCGTTCTCAAATTTTCTTCCAGTAATTCAAATCCTAGTTGCGGGTTGTTAACGATTTTTGCAAGTCCTTGGTCAGCAAGGCGCGGATCGTTCATGATCTTTACGAGATCCTCATTTACCAAATGAGTCATATCTTCGACGTAGCCGGGATTTTTCCTGATCATATCAATGACGTCATGAGGATCATAACCACGCTTTACATAGTGCGAAACGATCTTATCAAGCATTGATTCTTCGACGTAGCCAAGTTTCTTTACAGCGTCTCCCAAAAGCGGGGAATCGACGCGATGTCCGACTCCTGCGGTTCCGTCGATGATGTCTTTGATTTTCGGCATATTAAGAGTAAGGACTTCATCCAAACTCATCTTCAAGATGGTTTCATTCGGAACCTTGGCCTTTTGAAGCAGATCAAGGTGTCTGCCGATCAGCGCCATGCGCTCATCGATGTTTTGAAGCGATTCGGTATATGCCGCCTCTTGAAGATAGGCGTCAATCCGTTCCTGACTGACCAAACCAGTCGCTTTCAATTTCCCGGTCGTTTCCAAGAGGTGATCAACATTTATCTTGTGGAGCGTCCGAAGATCGGCATCCGCGATAGTCTCTATGGTTTTCTCGGAAAATCCGGCAGATTTGAGGATCTCGGCATTGACGCCAAGCACTGAACGGGATTCTACAATTTCGATATCAATCGGACCCAGTGACTCATAGGAGCCGTCCTTTACGAACCCCTCAATCTTGTCATTGAAGCGGTCGACGACGCGCGGGTCGTATTCGTACCGCTCAAGCTCGCTTCGCACTGCGTCAGTTGCGGCATCGCGCGCTTCACTAGATTCAAAGTGAACTCCGCCCTCAGGTTCGATTTCGGATTGTGGAATAACTTCTTCTGGGAGGATGTGGGTATTATCGGCTATCTCGGCTGGGGCAACGTCTGCCGTTCCCTTTAGGATTTTATCAACTAATTCTGAGGTTATGCGCGTACCAGGATGCTGTAATGTCCATTCGCGGATTGTAGTGTTGTTGTGCAGAATATTTTGAAGCTGCTCGGGGGTAAGCTTGAGGCCTTTCTGTACGGTCTCAGCAAGAAATGCGCTATCGCTGAATATTTTCGAAAAGTCGACCTTCTGTCCGGCCTTGAGCGTGTCGATATCGTCAAATCCGAATTGATGCGGGTTTGCGGCGATACGATCCTTGATAGCATCAACTAAATGAGTCTTGCGTGCAGGGTCAAAATCCTTGCTCATATGCAGGTCAATCTGCCGTTCGACCATCTTCCAGAGCGAGTCTCCGGGTTTTGCGGTCTCAATGTAGTTTTGCGGGATGATTGTTTCTGCCGCCCCGCCTACTCGGAGAGATTCACGTACTCTCTCTGGCGCAATGCCTTTGGATAGGTGGTTGATGGTGCTATTGGGGACTGCCGTTCCGAACCCGAGCCAGTTCTTCCAGCTTGTCTTGGCGACTTCCATGAAATCGGCATTCCAAAGTTCCTTGAGTGCCATGGCGGTGGCCCCACTCCCCACAAGCGTTCCCATCGTGCCGGCCATCACATATCGGCGAATTTTTTCACTTCGCTTCCGCTCCGCAAGCTCGAGGAGTTTCGCATTGAGATCGCTATTGTTTAATGTTTCCTTGAGTGCTTCGAATTTTTTAAATACTTCCGTTTCGGCAGCACGTTCTTGTGATGCCTTGATCATCGATTCGGTTCCGAGTGTGGTTGATAGCCCTCCAAGGAATCTGCTAATGCCGTATCCTGTACTTACTGTTCCTGCCAGTATAGTTCCCACCAGGCCGACTCCGCCGAATGCGCCCGCGACGATACCGCCGGTCATGAGCGCAGCCGAGATTCCTATTTTTGTCTTGAATGGGAGCGTTCGATACCAATTACCAAATGTAGCCAGCTTATTCAGTCCCTCGCGGAAGTGGAGGGGATTAGCGCGATTCTCGACGCGGTACTGCGTTTTTGTATCGTAGAGCGCGATCGCCTCACCAAGTACGGTTTCCTTCAGAAGCTCCGAAGAATTTACGCCGTTTGCCTTAAGCGCTTCGCGATATGTATTGACGGCATTAATATAGAGATCATTTGGGACATTCTTATCTCCGGATTCAACGAGAATTTTCGCGTAGGACTTGCGCATGGCGACAAGATTGTCCTTCGCGCTTGCAACGGCTTGTGTGCGTTCTGCAGTTTCAGCTTCCTGCTGAACTGCTGATTTTTGCGTGACGGGAGTTTCTGAGAGATCTTTACCTGCTTGGGTTGTCGCTTCATGCGCTTGCTGGGCGCGTTCCGCTTCTTCAGCTGCTTTCTTTTCGTTCTCCCTCCCCTTTAATATCTCTTGATTAATGACGCCGAGCATGTCATCTGCGGTTTCTGTGGCTTTCTTCTTTCTTCGATAGTCGGCAAATTCTTTATAAATTTTGTCGGCTGCTTCTTGTTGTATGCCAAGATTTTCCCAAAGATAACGCACGAAACCATTCTTTCGATGTAACGCTTCGTCGTACCGCTGTTTTTCGTATTCGGAGATAAGCTTCTCAGCTGATCCTAATTTTTCAAGTTTCTTTGTTTTTTCTTCAAATTCAGAAACAATTGCGTCATCATCAGGATCCGTCATTGAAAAAATTTTTCCTGCGTCCGGACGCTTGCTAATTAAGTTGATTGCGAATCGAATATCTTCGGTATTTATTTTAGATTCTTCTTGTTTAGCCGCTTTGGGAGCTGCGGTTTTTGAAGAAGCCGGTTGTCCCGCACGGCGAGCCGCATCGGCGTCTTTTTCCAACCTAGCCCTTCTGTTTGCCTCATGATTTTCAATGTCGTCTTCGGTGATTTTCACTATTGACGCGGGCGTTGCCGGAGCTCCTTCCATATTCATCACCCATGTTCCGTCGCTTTGTCTGGTGAATTCTCCAACTGGCTTCCCTTGGCTACGAAGGGCCTGGTTGATTACCGAAAGATGGAGTTGTATTTTTTCATCCGTATCTACTCCACGGAAGTCGCGCGGGTTAAAGACAACGGGAGCATTTTCTTTGTAATACTTGTTGAAAACATGCTCACGGGCTTTTCCTTGCATAACTGAAAACTTCGGGTTGGAAGGAGCGTATCCTTTTTCTTTAAGGAGTCTGAGTTCGTTTTCAGCATCAATTTGTTCCCGCGTTTTTTCGGGTGATTGAGGCGTTGCTTCTGCGCGCGGTTTCTCGGCAGTCGGAGTTTCCTGAGGTGGTTGGGAGATTTGTTCGTTTGCCATGAATTGTTTCTTTAGTGGAGAAAAATATTCTCGGATGATTGAATTTGCTAACCACTCTTCTGTCTTATGAATTACTGCTCGTTGCTTTGCTCTGGATTGTATATTTTCCTCGCTTTCTCTGTCAGGAAGGGGAGAGGATTCCTCGAGAGGGGGCAGTTGCTCGGAATCGGAACTTATCGATTTGGATGGCGGCACGTCCCGCATGATCCCTTCTTTCCCGATGAAGTCGCGAATCGTGGATTTTACGCCAGAGTTCTCGGTATTACCCAATGTCGAGCTTCCGCCGGCGATAGGAGGAAGGGATTCCGCTTTGCTTCGCAGAAGCTCCTCTCTTTTGCGCGCGAGATCTTCAAGGGTTTTTTGCCTGAGTGCGAATCCTTCTGCCATATCGGTATGAGAATATATAATGTTCTAATTATACAATAAATATTAAAAAAGTCAAATGTCGAACACGCAGGAAAAAGCCTTCAGAAGGCCTCGTTTCTTAGGTTTTTATGCGAGAGAGCTGATTTCAGTTTATTACAATCGACACGCACTGTCTATCAAAAGTATCCCCATTTCTACCTCTTTTAGTTTTCTGATACAGTAAACAGATTATGATTCGCAAATCCGTCATTGTTGGGGTCCTTTTTCTCCTCCTGGGCGCAGGGGTTCTCTTTGACTATTTCCGTATGCCGAGCGTGGCGATGCTCGTGCAGAATGATGATGCCGCTAGACCGCGTGAAAAGACCGCTGAGGAGCGCGTAGCGGAGGCAAAGCAGCGATCCGAGAACCGCAAAGGCGTCTATATGACCTATGATGTGGCCGCGGACCGCGGAGCGGCGGCGAATCGCCTTCGGAATAATATCCTGAAACTCATGGATGAGACGGAAATCAATGCTGTCGTGATCGATGTGAAGGAGACGAAAGGAACGATGATCTCGGAGAATCTCCGTGAAACCGTGAAGGCGGTCCATGAGAAAAACGGCTGGGCGATTGCCCGCATGGCCATGATGCGCGATGGTTCGCAGGTTAAAACGCATCCTGAATATTACATCCGCCGGGGTGACGGATCATTCTGGCGCGACAATCAGGGCAATGCGTGGATGGATGCGGCGAGCCGTGATGTTTGGGCGTACCAGGCAGGGGAGGCGAAAAAGGCAATTGATCTTGGTTTTGACGAAATTCAGTTCGACTACGTGCGTTTTCCCTCAGACGGGAATATGAAAGATATCAAGTATCCCGTGCATGACGTGAAAAAGCCGAAGTATGAGGCGATCCGTGATTTTTTGGCGTATATGAAAAAGGAGCTGAAATCCTATAAGCCGGAAATTATCCTTTCAGCGGATTTATTCGGATACGTTGCGGTCATGACCGAGGACCTGAGTATTGGCCAGCGGCTTGTCGATATGCAGGATTCCATCGAGTATATTTCGCTCATGGTGTATCCATCCCATTACTATTCGGGCTTTTATGTACCTGCCGATAAGGAACGCAATCTTCCCGCCGTGAATATTCCATATCGTGGCGCTGCCGCGCAGGTTGCCTCAAGCCAGCCGTATCCCATTATCTACCGATCCATGCTTATCGCGGGGGATATTATGACTGAGAGGATTATTGCGACTACCACCATTGATGGCGTAGCAACTACGACGGTTACAATAAAAAAGCCGTATGCCAAAATGCGGCCGTGGCTCCAGGATTTCGATCTCGGAGTTGATAAAAGCAGGGGAATCTATTATGATGCCGCGAAAGTGCGCGCCCAAATTCAGGCGGCGGAAGATGCCGGAACATCCGGCTGGCTCCTCTGGAGTCCGACGAATGTTTACACCATTGAGGCGCTAAAAAAGAAGACGCAGTAGTAATATAACGCCACCTTAGCCCTGCCTGCCGGCAGGCAGGTCAGCTGGGTGTGAAGTATTGCTTCACGCGGGTGCTGCGAGGGCAAAGCTCTGGGAGAGCTTTGCCGGGAAATTTAGAAAGCTTTAGCTTTCGTTAAGAATTTCCCCGTGCCGCGCCGTCGAAAGCGCGGCGGTGCACAGCGAGGACGGAGCGCTGCACCCCGGAATGACCGCAGAGCGGCAACAATAAAATATCCCGAGCCACCTTAGCTCAGCTGGTAGAGCAATGCTTTCGTAAAGCAGAGGTCCCCGGTTCAAATCCGGGAGGTGGCTCGGGGTATTTTATTTTGCCTAGCGAGAAGTACAGGGGAGCTTGCTCGCATAGTATTCGAGCGACGGCAAAACAAAGGCTTGGCCTTTATTTTGGCAATGCTTTCCCCGCCGTGGCGGGGTAAACTCCAGGCAGACCCGCCTACCGCAGGTAGGGGTCCCCGGTTCAAACCTGCCTGCCGGCAGGCAGGTCCGGGAGGTGGCTCACTGTATATAAAATGAAAACGACCCCGAGTCGTCGCGTCTCGGGGTCGGTGTTTTTTTGCGTCCTGTTCAATGTGGACAGGGACCGGTCTTCACGGAGAGGACATTCTCGATCGCCTTCAAAAAGGGCCCAAAGTCCATGAGGGGTTTTGCAAAAACCGCGTCGGCGCCTTCCCGAAGGGCCCGCGCCGTCAGGTGGTTACCGGGATTTGCCGGTTCGACCTCTCCGGAGAAGAGGATGAATGCAACATGGGCAAGCTGCTTGCGCCCATGCATTCTTCGGAGAAGGTCGATCCCATCAAGCGGGCTTCCGTTAAAGGTGTGATCCGAGATTACCAGATCGAACTTTCGCGGCGAAGCCTCGGCATCCGCCAGTTTCTGCAGGGCCTCGGTTGGTGATGCGGCCTGTTCGATCTCGTATCCATTATTTCGGGATAGATAGATGGCGAGCATCTTCCTTACATCTTCGCTGTCGTCGGCGATTAGAATCCTCTTTTTAGTCTCCATGAGACACCTCCTCGTTTGAAAGGATTGTGGAAAAGATCGTGATCTACATATCAGTTCAAGATCCAATAAATTATACAGAAATTTACAGAAAAGTCAAGTTATACTGCTCAGAAACACAAGAAATTCCTTTCAATTTATGGAAGAAAATGGTAGAGTAAAAAAATGGATGATTTAAAGGCTTCCCTCGAGGAATTGGAGATCCAGGTCCGCCGCGTTGCGGGCCGACTTTGACCTGCTTGCCTTGAAAGAAGAGGTCGTGCGCCTCGAGCGCGACATGGAACAGCCGGATTTCTGGCGGGACCAGAACCGTGCCCGTGCGATTTCGCAGAAAGCCGCCGATCTCAAGAAAGAAATCGCCGCGGTGGAGAATTTCGTGCGCGAAGTCGGGTCATTGAGGGAGCTTGTACAGCTCGGCGGAGGGGACGCATCCATGCAGCAAGATATCGCGAAGCGGGCCAACGAGCTTGAGCGCGAATTCCGCCAGTTCGAACTTTCCAAACTGTTCACGGGACCGTATGATGGAGGGAATGCCGTCATGTATATCTACGCAGGCGCCGGCGGAAAGGATTCCGAAGATTGGGTGGCGATCCTGCGGCGCATGTATGAGCGTTTTGCCGAACGAAAAGGATGGACCGTCGAGACGCTCCACGAGAACTGGGGCGAGGAGAAGGGTCCTGGCGGGCAGGGGCTGAAAAACGTTACGCTCGCGATAAAAGGCAAAAATTTCCCGTACGGGTTCCTCAAAAAAGAGACCGGAGTGCATCGCCTGGTGCGCATGTCCCCGTTTTCCGCAAAGAATCTGCGGCACACCTCATTTGCCATGGTTGAGGTGATGCCGGAATTCGTCGCTCCGGACGAGATCGAGATAAAGCCCGAGGAGGTAACCGTGGACTTTTTCCGTTCATCGGGGCCTGGCGGGCAGAATGTGAACAAGCGGGAGACCGCGGTGCGCGTTATGCATGTGCCGACCGGCATCCAGGTCGCGGTGCAGGCAGAGCGCACGCAGGAACGCAATCGAGAAACAGCCATGAATCTTCTTCGGGCGCGCCTCTATCAGAAGAAACTAGGGGAGCAGCAGAAGGAGATGCAGACGGTTCGGGGCGAAACGGTCTCGGCCGAATGGGGGCATCAGATACGATCATACGTCTTTCATCCTTATCAGCTGGTGAAAGACCACCGCACGGACGTTGAGACATCGAATGTCGATGAAGTGCTGGATGGGGGGATTGAACGGTTCATCGAAGCGGAAATTATCAAATCGTAACCGGATATTGGCGAATGATTTTTTTTGATAACGTATCGAAAGTCTACGGCGAGGGCGCGGTGGCATTAAACAATGTTACCTTGAAAATCCAGCCGGAGGAGTTCGTGTGTCTCGTGGGGCAATCGGGGGCGGGAAAGTCTACGCTTTTGAAGCTCCTTCTTGCCGAAGAGAGGCCGACCGAAGGTCAGGTATTTTTCGATGACATTCCGGTTTCAGCGCCGAACAACGGCGATCTGCTTCATATCCGCCGCCGTATCGGAGCCGTATTCCAGGATTTCAAGCTCCTGCAGGGAAAGACCGCCTTTGAGAACGTCGCATTCGTGATGGAGGCATGCGGCAAGTCAGACGACGACATCCATACCGATGTGCCGCAGGTACTGGATCTGGTGGGGCTCGGAGAAAAGATGCATCGGTTTTCGCGCGAGCTTTCCGGAGGGGAAAAGCAGCGTGTTGCGATCGCACGCGCGCTGGTGAACCGTCCCGATCTGATCGTTGCCGACGAGCCGACGGGGAATCTTGATCCGATCAACGGACGCGAGATCATCTCGCTGCTTGAAAAGATCAACGAGCTCGGAACGACTGTCGTGCTTGCAACTCACAACAAGGAAATTGTCGACTCCCTGGGCATGCGGGTAGTGACGATGGATAAAGGCGAAATTATCCGTGACGAGGCAAAAGGAAAATATACCCTATAATACTATGGTGAAACAAATCGACTTCAGACGAGTATGGAAAGCCGGGCTTCTGTCGTTCCAGCGTAACACCTGGCTTTCGACCGCATCCACGCTCATGATGACCGTGGTCTTGATGATGGTCGGAGGGCTTATCGTGCTCCAGGTTCTTGCGAATACCGTACTCTCCAGCTTTTCCGATAAGATCGATGTGAGCGTCTATATGAAAGCCGACGCACCGGAGTCGCAGATTCTTAAAGCGCGCGAGGAGATTCGGAAGCTTCCGGAAGTGAAAGATGTCGTATACGTCTCGCAGGAAGACGCGCTTGCGCGTTTCAAAGAGCTTCATCGCGGAGATGCGCTGATCTTGAATTCGCTCGATGAACTTGACCGCAATCCTCTTCAGGCGAGTTTGAATATCAAAGCCAAGGAGCCGGGCGAGTTTGAGAAAATCGCTGAGTACCTGAAAAGCCAGAATTTCCCGTTTGTCGATAAGATAAACTTTTTCGAGAACCAGGTCTTGATCGAGCGGCTTGCTGCCGTTACGTTCACGATCCGCTCGGGCGGGCTTGCGGCAGCTATTGTTTTTGCGGCTGTTGCTATGATCGTCGCCTTCAATACGATCCGCATTGCCATTTATTCGAATCGCGAAGAGATCCAGATTATGAAACTCGTGGGAGCGTCGGACTGGTATATCCGAGGCCCATTCATTGTGGAAGGGATCATCCAGGGGACGCTTGCTTCGCTTATCTCGCTTGTGATTCTCTTTCCAGCCGCCTGGGTTGCGAGCCCGAAGCTTATGACACTTATTCCGGGGTTCGATCTCTTTCAGTATCTTAAAGACAACGTTCTCATGTTGTTTCTTGCCCTGCTTGCGGTCGGAGTCGGGCTTGGAGTGGCATCAAGCATGATTGCCATTCGCCGCTATCTTAAGGAAGTCTGATTTTTATGACCGAACATTTTATCTGTACAGGGGGGTGCAATGGAGTCTCAGAAAAGCCGGGAACCTGCCAGGATCCGAATTGTCCGAAACACGGCCAGGCGCTTCAGTACTGCGACTGCGGAAAGCCCGAGCATGACGTGCGCCGGAATCAGGACGAGGAGCGTCCTGATGACAAGAAAAAGGAAGGCGAGATGTAACAGCGTCGCCCCGCATCTGCGGGGCGATTTTGCGTATGAGAATCCAAAAATATCTTTCAGAACAAAAAATCTGTTCACGGCGCGAGGCCGAAGCGCTCATGAAAACCGGGCTCGTGTCATGCAATGGGGAGATTGTGCGCGATCTGGGGCGGCAGATTGATCCCGAAAAAGACGTTATCAAGATTCTTCCGGCTGCAAAAACCGCTATTGCTCGCAAGATGACGGTCGCGATCTATAAGCCGCGGCAGATCGCGTGTTCGAAAGTGCGGGGGGAGGGGAAGACCGTTTTTGATCTTCTTCCGCAGTTTAAAAATCTCAATGTCGTAGGAAGGCTTGATAAGGAAAGCGAAGGACTGCTGCTGCTCTCAAACGACGGGTCCGTAACGGCCGCGGTGACGGGCGAGAAGCACGAAACGGAAAAAGAGTACGTTGTAACCGTGCAGGAAACGGTAGCCGAACGGCATTTACAGAAGATGCGGAACGGCATGGTTCTGGAGGACGGCCCCACGCTCCCGGCAAAGGCCAAGGCGCGCGGGCCGCATGAGTTCTCGATCACGCTTCTGGAAGGACGAAATCACCAGATCCGCAGGATGGCCAATGCTTTGCGGCTTACCGTTATGCGGCTGAAGCGTATTCGCGTAGGGAGGATAAGCCTTGGGGATATGAAGCCTGGGGATTTTCGTATGCTTTCTCAAGAAGAGATCAGTGCACTTAAAAGGGGAGGCGGAAGATAATTCTGTCAGAAAATGGCAATCATATCGTCATCGTGTGATATAGTGGAAATATTGATTCCTTAATTCTCATACCAACTATGAATACCGACAGACGCGCAACCATAATCATTATCGCAATCGTAGTGATCGTCGCTTTGGGCGTCGCATATTTTGCCTACCGAAGTCCGGAAGAGGCGCCGCTTCCACTGGATACGTCGGGAGGGAAAGTCTCCGCGCCTACAGTGATCGGCACTTCATCTCCGACGAGCTCGGCGGGGGATACCGGCGCAAATACAAGCACGGAGGGTTCTGTCCAGGCCCCATCAGTAAAAGAATTTACGGTGACAGGGCAGAATTTCTCATTCTCGCCTGCGTCCATGACGGTGAAGAAGGGGGATACGGTGAAAATCACGTTCAAGAACTCGGGCGGCATGCATGACTGGAAGATCGATGAGTTTAGCGCGGGAACTAAAGTCCTGCAGGTAGGGCAACAGGAAACTATTCAATTTGTTGCCGATAAGGCCGGCACCTTCGAATACTACTGCTCGGTCGGTCAGCATCGTGCCATGGGTATGAAGGGAAGTCTGATCGTGCAATAAAACAAAATTTAAAATCCCGTCCTGAGTTTATCGAAGGGCGGGTTTTAATTACGTCAAGCGGCGGTGGAACAAAGTGCTTGATATCTTTTTATTGCGTATGGCGTACCACGATCATTGCGGTTTTTCCCGAAGGGAGAGGCTCGTGATCGCCGGTCAGATAATCCTGGAGCGCTGCTTGGAGGTCCATTTCTTTGTAGCGGAATTTTTCTCCGAATCGGGTGCCAGGGTCATTGGTGATGAATTCGCGCGTTGCCGGATCGTATCCCTGCACAAGAATCATATGATCCCGCGGTCCCGGAGGCGTATAGTAGGGATTTGGGAGAAATTGTCCGTTTACAGGAACAATGACTATGTACCCGTTCGTCAGTTCCTTTCGTATGTCATTAATGGAAATACCGTGGCGCACCTCGATATTGTCATACTTAAAATACCCACGAATAATGCGTTCTGCCGTATCTTCCGCTGACGTTTCTTTGAATTCGCCATACGTGGCAAGTTCATAGTCGGATATTGCAATAATCTCCCGCTCGGCTTCCGCAGCTGTTAGCGGGCGTCTCTCTGCCCAGCGCACCGCCATAAGGGCAGATGTCTCCTCACAGCCGTCTTCCTGGCGAAGGTCTGCCCAGTTCCCGAAAGGAGCCTGAGATGAAAATGGTGCGCCGAGAAGAATGAGATTGGAAGCTGCTGGCTCCGTATGCGGGGAGATGGGGGTAATTGGAGTTGCCGAGGGAATTTCTGCTTTAGGTACCGAAGCAGTTCTCGGCATAACCGGCTTAGGGAGTGCGTACGCGGAGGCTCGTTCGCGGGAAACTGATGTCGTCTGCATCAGGAGAAAGGAATACGAAATCACAAAAAGAGACCCGGCGAAGATAAGAAGCCATTGCCAAAACGGGCGTGCTTCGCGCACGCGGCCAATTCCGTCAAATCCCGCATATACCGCTGCGGTAAGAAGCGCTCCCTGCGCAAGCCAGCGGGTCAGTGTCGAAAAGATTTCAAATTCAATGCCCATATCTCTCTGATGACGAACGTATCTTAGGGGATATTTCGCGTGCGTACGGCGAGCATGGCTGCGATCAAAAATAGGAATACGGAAAACGACATGAGGGGGAACGTAATGTATCCCCACTCGAAAATAAGCCGTTGGGCGCATGAAACCGTTCCGGAAGCCGGACAGGGGAGCGATCCCGCGCCGCCCATCTGGAGAATATGGTGGTATAAGGCAATCGCGCCTCCGATTGCAGACAGAGCGAGGCTATATGCTACGATCGCACGGTCTTTCATGCGAATCGCGAGGGCCAGCATAATGATCTGCGGGTACAGGAATACCCGCTGCAGCCAGCAGAGGCTGCAGGGAAGCATTCCGACGACTTCCGAATAATAGAGGGAAAGCGCCGAAGCGAACAAAGAAAGCGCCAGGGAAATCCACAATCCCCAGTAACCGATGAATTCGACGATAGTGCGAGCTACGGTGACTGAATGGCGGAATACGATCGACAAGGCCAGAATTGCCGCGCTAACTTGCAGAAAAAGCGCGCCGAGCCCGAGAAGGTAATTTAATTGCTCAACGAAAGGTGTCATTGCTGGGTGAGCGTGCAGCCGGTTTTTGCAGCGAGAGTTTCAAGCGGAACCTCTCCGACTTCGCGGGTGCCATCTTTAAATTCCCATGTCGGATAATTTGTTATCTGCTTGTCGATGCAGGATTGAAGCTGGTCCTGCGCATCGGGAGTCGAGCATTCGACGTACGGCAGGCGCTGGGCGGAATTGCCGAACATTTTTTTCTGCGCCTGGCAGTGCGGGCACCAGAATGCGCCGTAAAAGACCGCGCCTCGATCCGCAAGGCAGGCTGCGAATCCGTCGAGCATTCCCGGGCGGGTGTCGCGGTATGCGACATATCCGAGGCCTCCTCCAATAACAAGAATGAGGACTGCGATAATAACGTTGGAGGTTTTCATTGCGCTATATAATTAACGTGGAGTTTCCAATATATCATGCGCTCTCGTATGGGTCGAGCATCATGATGGCGATGTGTCCGTGAACCGGAACGTTTGGATGATCGCTTCCGCTTCCTCGTAGTAGAGATCCAATTCCGCATCGGTGAGCCCCCGTGTCATCGAACCGTCGCGGTATGTCGATCCGGCTTTAACCTGCTCAATCGCGATGCACGCGCCGTTTCGTACGGTTCGCCAACTAACGCCCTGTACGTACTGCATCATAGCCGCATTACCGAACTCGAATCTTTTAAATAGTGTCCCATTCAGGATCTCATCCGTAATTTTCTGCTCGGTATATCCCGGATCTGGTTTGAGGCATTCTTCTACATCTTTCATGTCGTTGCTTACGCCTATTCTCACTTCCGTTATGAAGTAGAGTGGATAGAACTTCCGCTGTTCTGCTGACACTCCCTGATCAATACGGAGAATGGGAAATGCAATAATGGGTCTGCCTCTGCTCTCAGCTGAAGCCTCGGCGCGCCATGCGCCGGAAAGGGGGTAAAATGGGGCGAATGAGGTTTCGGGAGTGATGCTTGATGGATACCGGATCTCGAAGCGGTATTCGTCATTTCGATACGTTGCAAGCGCGGTCAATCCGGAAAAATCACCGAAGCGGAAACCCTCCGTCTGAAACTGACTTTTGAACGGAGAGAAGGGAACGAAAAAGCCGACCATCAACAGAATGATCGCGACAATACTGACAAGGAAAATAGTCTTCAGATCCCTCAGCGTTATAGGACGCTCGGAAGAATTATTTTCCTTCTTTTCTTCGTTTTCCTGAGTCGTCGGTTCCATGGCGCAATATGAATAAAAATGGACATATGGAACCGCGGGGCGGATGCATCGTGCATCCGCCCCGGATATTCGATATGTCAGCATATGACATTCCGTTATTTAACCGGATTTTCTCCTTGAATGATGCGGATCAGGAACATAATGATCGCGGCTACCAGTAGGATGTGTACGAACCATCCGATGGTATAAACCCCGATTACTCCCAGAAACCACAATATAAGAAGTATGGCTGCGATAAGTGTAAGCATATTCATAAAATTATTATGCCGATATTTTAGCGGAGGAGCCGCCTCAGGAGCGGCTTTTTCTCCCCCGCGTTCGGCGAGTTCTACGCCGCGGAACCTTTCCTCCGGATCGCCGTGCCTGCGAAAGCCCGATGGCAATTGCCTGTTTGCGATTTTTGACCCGTTTTCCGCTCCTTCCTAATTTGAGCGCTCCTCGCTTCATCTCCCGCATCGCTTTTCGCACTTTTCTCTGCGCGGTTCTCCCGTATCGTGCCATAGTGTTCTATTACGAAAATTAATCGGAGAATATAATGTATCGACCTATGATTGACGACGTTGCACGGCGGAAAATATGACACGCGCCTTTTAAAACAAAATCCCGCCCTCATACGAGGGCGGGATTCGACATCTTTTAACTTTGAACTACTCACTCGTAGTTGTGCGTTTCTACGTTTGATTACAACTCTGTCAGACGATAATCGTCGAACAACATATCCATGTAATCGGTGCGGATACCCGCGTGTCCCGAACCATGGATGGCTTTGAGCCCGCCGAGCCCGTCACGGTCGATGGTCTCCAGGAGAAGTTGCCACGTTCCGGTATCGCTCGTGTCCATGTAGAGCGAAATCTTGACGCTGCCGTCAGGAAGATCGCGGGTTACGCTTTTGAGGCGCATCCAGCGGTTTTCCGGAATGAGGTTGGGGTTTCTATACTTGTTGTAGGCGGAATCCGCTTTGAACGCGGTTCCGGATGCAAGCGTATAGTACGTGCCCCCGACTTTTTTCTTGATGACCGATTTGCCGTCCATGCGTATGCCCGCATAGTAGAGGTTCTGCCCGTTCTGGTAGCGGCTCATGAGGAGAACTCCGCTGTAGCCGTCGCGGTTGGGCGTATCGGTCATGTTGAGTTTGTTGATGTTGAACCGGACTTCCGCTTCAACATTCGTCCACGAACTCTTGGTGACAAGCCTGAACAGGTTCTGAGGATAGAATCCGTTTCCCGTATCTACCGCCGATGAGGCGTTGTAGAGGATTCTCCAGCGATCTGTCGAGGAAAGCGCGCCCTGAATGGTCTGTCCGATGCCTCCTTTCAAGATAAGGCGGCCTCCGGAATTGAGCCAAAAGTAGGGGCTGCTGCTTTCCGACATTGATCCTGTTTCATGAAGCGTCCCGTCAACCGCGAAGCGGTAGTGGAGGGGAGAGGCTTGCGTGGCTATCGGTGCGGTTGCCCGTCTGGGCAGGGCCGCCTGTCCGATTGATTGCACTGTTTCTGCTGCGATTGCAATGTGCGGAGATATGGACTGTGACAAGGCTGAGGTAGAATTGTCTGCCGTACTCATCCGTTCGGTGGGTGGGGTTAGGACTCCAAAGCTAGCTGCAATAACGATAGAAACGACTATGAATGAATAGAAGATGTAACTTCCATTCTTACGCACGAAGTCATTTAACGCTTCATATGAGAGTGAGTCAAAAGAATTTTCTTGAGCCAGCGGTACTGCCCCATAGATATTAAAATTCGGCAAGGGAAGGACACTTGTAGTCCTCATCATGACTCGTCTTTTTCACCCTCTTGCGTAATCGGAGTTACTGTGAGCGAATAAATTTTAAGCGAGCTTTTTATGACAGCGTCCCATGTCTTAAATCCGATACCGCCGCGGTCCAGGGATGGGTCCAAGAAGCTCGAGGATACGATTACCTTGCCGTCGATAAGGCAAGAAAGGGTGCGGCCGGTTACCCGTGCTTCTATTACGGCCCGCTGCGGGACGCCCAATTCAGGGCTTCTGATGCCGCGCAGCACGTTTTTCTGGCCATCAAGGATTTGCTCGACGTGCGCGAATCCGTTGCCGAAGTTGCATGCCACATTGTTCCGGTCGTCCTTAAAGCGGGTCCAGACATAAACTCCTCTATTATTAGTCTCGATTTCCGCGCGTACCGAGTAATCCCGCCATGTCTGACTTCCGTCAAGAATGACTGCCGCTCCGGATGCTTCAGTCGCGGGAATGAGCTCCAATGCGCCGTCGGCGATTGCCTGATTCCACCCCTCTACCCAGCCGTCGCTATTAGTGAGGGATGCTTCATACGGAAGATCCTTCGCGCGTCCGCGCTCAAGCAGCTGGAGGAGTTCTATGCCGGTTATCTGCGGATTGACGTTGATTCGGCGTACAAGATGCCACGGGATATCGGCATGTTCCTGCACTACTTGCGTGAAGCGATAGGGAGAGGCCTCCTGGAAAAAAATCATATCGTAGATCGAGCCGGCCTCTTGGAGAACAGCTTTCGTATAGATGTCATTATGAAGGTGCTGCCCGAAATCTCCGAAGGGGAGCGCGAAATCCGGGATCGGTTTTTTGAGATACGAAGAGAGGGATTCCTGGGATTTGGCCAAATCAGCTCTGATGCGGCTCTGGTATGCCTCAAAACTTTCTTCCGATCCAGTCTCGGGATCGATAGCTAGTGTCGTATAGAATGGGCTTTGCCCGCCGCCTCTATTCGGTATCATTCCGTGGCCTTCAAATCCGTGCGAGCCGGTGTCCCAGCGTCCGTTCTCTTCGATCATAGCCAGCTCGTTGCGGGTAAGGTAGTAGTTGTTTTCTTCCGAAAGCGCGAATTTGGCGATTTGGAACATGACGGCGCGCATGCCGAGCGTGGCGAATATCGGATCCGATTCGTAGTAACTGTCTTTGCGGCCGTCATCGAATGTGATCATGACGGCTTTCGGCGGGAGTTCTTTTTGGCCCTTGAGGAATTGGCGGAGGTCATCGAGCGAAATAGTTTCATATCCTGCAGCTTTTAAAGCGAACATGTGCTCGCGGAAGCGCTCCCTTGAAATATTCGTAAGCGTGCCGTCCCATTCGGGCAGAATGCCGTGGTAGAGGAGAATTGGCACCGACTGCGCGGGGCCATTCCCTTCGCGTGTGACGCTCGCGGCCGCCTCCTGGAAATTTCCGCGGCTCATGTTCCAGCGGATGAAAACTTCGGCTATTTTTGCCTTTGAAAAAATAGAGCGGACTCCCAACTCTGATTTATTCTGAATGATGCGTATTCCGGCGACCATGCCGATGATCAATGAAACGGTAAGAAGCGTGTACGCGAACTTAATGAACCGCAGGTCGGCTGCGGTCCGATCTCCGAATTTTCGAGGTGGATTTTTCTTCATCGTGTGCTCCATTTTCGATTTTGTATTCCTGCTAATGCAAAAAATAGCAAAAACGAGAGGATAAGCATGTTGATAGCCGCCCAGATCAGAAGGTAGGGCCAGTATCTGTTATTGCGGGAGACGATGCGGTAAAACACCGTGATGATCGATGCGACGAGCAGCACGCCGATTAGGTAATATGCGACAGCGCTTGTGCCCATGACGATCGGCGTGTAGATGAATGCGCGCGTTGCCATAAAAGGCGTCATGAGTGTGACGAACATGAGCGGGAAGAAGTATGTGAATGCTACGAACGGATCTTTCTTGATGACAAACTTCGATGCGAAGATTGAGTTTACAAACCAACCCTTTTTCCAGCGCAGCTGCTGCTTGATGAAGATATTGAGGTTTTCTGGAACGATCGTGTATGCCTGCGTCTGGTCGGTGTAGATAGTCTGGTATCCCTGGCGCAGGACCCAGTTGGTGATGCCGCGATCATCCCCCCATGTTACCGGCAGTCCGAGAAACTGCTCGTTTAGCCATTTGTCCAGAATCGGCATGACGGCCGAGCGGCGGTAGGCCGAGGAGCATCCGCTGCAGCAGAATACCATTCCATAAGCGGATTCCGCCGCCTTTAATATGCGGAATGACATGAAATAGTATGCCGCTTGCATACGGGTGAGCCAGTTTTTGTCAGCATTCTGCGGATCGGCATGGGCACAGACACCTCCGATTTTAGGGTTTGCGAAAGGGATGATGATATTGCGGAATGTCTGCGGGTCGATGTAGCTGTCGCTATCTAGCTGAACGACGATTTCGCCAGCCGCGCGCTTGAAGCCCTCCGCCATGCCGTGGCGCTTACCGCGATTCTTGGCCCAGTGCACCACGATGAGGCGCGGATATTCCTGTTTCAGTTCATCGAGTATTTCTCCGGTCCGATCGGTCGATCCGTCGTTGATGACAATGACTTCGAGCTTTTCCTTCGGATAATTGGCGGCGAAGCATTGCTCGACCGTGTTGCGGATTGCTCCTTCCTCATTCTTGCATGGGACGACAAAGCTCACCGTCGGCTCGTAATTCGCGATGACCGACGGCGGAATTGAGGAAGTAACTGCCTTTGAGAAGGTCGGATAAAATAGGGCGCTGATGAGGCGCGAGAGCTGGAATGTAGTTACGAAAATACTGTATGCGACCGTAATCGGGTCGGTGAGGAATTCCGCCGTTGTGCGGGATTTAACCCACACTATTAAGAGGAGGATGATGCCTGCTACCAGGAGAAGAGTCGTATTGAAGCTCGCATCGTCCGACTGACGAACCGCGGCGTAGCTTTTGGATAATGTCGTTGGATTGGCGGATGCCATAGTTATGAGTCCATGTAAAGGCTCGGCGGGCAAAACGGGTATGCGAAAATTCCATCGGTAGCGAAGGAATAATGAGGGAGCGTCTTGTATGATTGATTACCTCATCGCATGATGGGGCCATCGAGGTCGGATGGGCACGCATTGGTTTGCGCTTAGAGCTTTTAGTGTGTGGACGTGAATGTTATGTATATATTGTCTACGACGCGGCGTGATTTTTTTTCTTACACCACGCACATTGACATTGGAGTGCTCCGGCGATACCGTAAGTCCAGCAATAATTTCACTAGCTCTTCACATTTTGCATACAGCAAACGAAAGGAGGGTCTATGAAAATCACGACTTTCCCTGGTATATGGGCTGTTGTTCTCGTATCGGCTACCGTGTCGGTCGGATGCGCCAACAAAGGCAATATCCGGTCCTGCGACCAAATCGACTTGAACAACGAGGAGGTGCTCATCAACAACGTCTCTGCCGGCAAATGGGGCATTTCGAGTCAATGGGTCAAGCAGGAGATATTCGACAACCTCAGGCGGCACGGAGCCATTATCAAGGCTCCTTCCGGTGGCCCGACGCCCGCGACGGTCTCGAACGATGCGAGTAAGAAGGGTCCCTATCGCATTGATCTCACGATCCAGAAGGCTAGTGATGGCCAATATCTTGCTGCCGCCGATGTCGTGAATCTAAAAAGCGGCAACTTGGCCGGCGTTGGCACCGGCGGCGAGAATGAGGATATCAAAGAGGCAAAAGAGCGGGCGCGAGTCGCCCTGCAAAGCATCATGGCCGGCACCTGCCAGCATGACGTGAGTCATTAGCTGTTCTCCGTCCGGGAGAAACATCATCCCGGACGGAGTTTTTATTTTGCCGAGCGAGGAGCGAAGTACGAGTTTACTGGCACTTCGTCCGAGCGACGGCGAAACAAAGGGTTAATGTCCCGCAGCTCCGCTGCGGTACTGGATTCAAGAGCTCTGCTTTGGAATCCAGTACCCTTTATTTTCGAACTTTGGTACAATGAATGTATATGATGGGATATTATGGAAGCGGCTGGGGCATGATGGGCGGGGCGGGCCTTATCGGCGGGATCACGTGGCTCGTGGTTCTCGTTGACCTCGTTCTCGTCGGCATCTGGCTCTGGCAGCAGATCACGAAAAAATAAGCAGTTTAAGTATTTCATCGAATACGATGCGAAAGATGGTTTTGATTTGCCCAAAAGCCCCTCAGGGCTTTTTCTATTGACCAATCAGAAATATTCTGACATCATACGAGACGAAATTTTCACTTCAAACATCCAAGGGGAGGAGGCGATCATGCGACTCGAGTCCCTTAATAACGAAGTGCTTGGCTGCTTGAACGGCAGCTGGAAGACGGCAGAGGATCTGCAGAGGGAGCTTGGCTTCAAATGGGTCAGGAACGGAAAGCGAAGCATTCGCTCATGGGCTCTTTGCCCGTTTGCGCCTGGCTTGGCTGATCGGTTCCGTGCGCCGAGCCTACTCGCGCTCAATGTCAGTCTGTCTCAATTGCACGAAGATAAGTGCGTGGAACGTTCTGAACGGCAGAGCGGAAAAGCCTGGCAGACGGTGTGGCGGCGTACGCGCCATGGAAAGCAGGCCCGCACCGATTTTCTGGTCGCGAAATCCAAGCGGCAGTGCCTGGAGCCGCAGCCGGCATAAGCGGCAAAAAAAACGAACGGCCGGAGCTTCGAGCTCCGGCCGATTTTTATTAAAAAGTCACTTCCAGTAAATCGTATTGTATTCTTTCAATATCATCCGCCTTTCTTTTGAAGAATATTCATAGACGGTGATTCCGCAATTCTTCGGCGTCTCGCCCGGAGGCCATTTAAGCGCCTGGTCGAAAGTCCACCGCTCCAGAAGAAAGCGTACGGCACGCATAGTGCCGCCATGGAGGGCGATCCATACTTTCTTTTCTGCGCGATCGCGGAACAGCATATTGAGGAACGAATAAACCCGCTGCGATACATCCGACAAGCTTTCTCCGCCAGGCGGTCGTGCAAAGAATCCTCCGAATGTTTTCCAATGTTCTCGCAGCCAGGGAAATGCTGTTTCGGCCTCGTGTTCCGTCATGTCATACGTATATCCGGAATCTCGTTCTCGGATGAATTGATTCATGCGGACATTAATCTTTTTACGCTCTTTAAGAGGAAAGGCTTTGAGAATCTCTTCCGTGGTTTGGATCGTTCTCAGGTATCCGGAATGATAGAAATAATCCGGCGCACCGAAACATTTGCGAAGATGTTTCCCGGTTTCTCGCGCTTGCCTGACACCCTCTTCAGTAAGAGGGATTTTATAATCCGGAATTCCCCTGACCGTCTTTCTCGCTTCCTCATCGGCAAAATACGTGGTTCCTTTCTTCGCCTTATTGCGGGCGGATTCCGCATGACGGATAAAGATAAGCTGTGTCGGGCGATTAATGGAGGCCATTGAATTCTGATTTTATATCTTGATGCACTGATACTAGTGCAAACTTCATTGCTAGGCAATAAGTTTTAAAAAATCGAGGAAGTCATTTCTCCTCGATCTTTTTTATTTTTTGCTTAAGTATCCGAAAGAAGCTCGGGGTGAAGGGAAGGCGCTTGTGGTATCGGATCCAGACGTAACCGATGATGCTGACGATCAATGCTCCCACGCTGTCGGCTATCAAATCCCACATGGTGTCATCGAGACTTGCCTGCCAATTGCCGTTGAAAATCGAATCGCCGATGAATTCGCCGATCTCCCAGAAGACGCCGATGGTGATCGAGAATGCGATGGCGAAAATAGCCACGAATCCTGGAGAGAGGTCGAGTTTTACGCGCTCGTTTTCATTCAATATATAGACCAGCACGAATCCGGCGACCGCGAAAAGGATACCCGATTGAAAGTGCAGAAATTTATCCCAATTAGGAACGGCATTATAGAAATCCCGGATATGTCCAAGAAAGAGCGTTAAAAAAGTAAAGGTGACGATGCCGAAGTCGAGCGCGAACGGGAAGTAAAACCGGTAACGCATATGAAGCAGGGAGGGGATCATCATCATGATACCGATGAGAATGGTTGGGATCGCCAGCGTCCAATTCCGCTCATAAACTGAAAACGCCGCGGCGATAAAAACCAAAAGACGCATTCCATAGTATACGGAAAGCGTCCACGAGTTTCGGTAGGAATTTGAAATATATTTCTCGTCCATATCCGATTCAGAATTTACAATTTTTTATTTGCTGCCGGGCCTGGATCCCTTTCGCTTTAGACGGCGAAAGCCGGGCTCCGGATGCGCCGGGACGGCGCATAGGCCTCCGCCTTTCGAATCAGGACGGAAGCAAAGCAGTTTGCTTCCTCCCCGTCATCAAACTCACCAGGTTCGTTAGCTGCCGGGCCTGGATTCGAACCAAGATAACAAGATTCAGAGTCTTGTGTCCTACCATTAGACGACCCGGCAAAATACATTTCATTCGCCGAGGCAGGCCCGGCAAAATGCTCCATAATTATACATATTTCGGTAATTTTTTCCAGATCGGAAGTTGTGCATAGGTAAGAATTGCGTTTTATGTTAGCGGGAGTATACTCTCGATTATATTTAGCTCTTTTTATTATCCACATTCAGTCAGTGAGGTGGCCATGAGACGAGCGGAGAAAAGGGAGCCCTTCCGGCCGATTTTTTTCTCGACTGAATCAGAAGATTCGTCCGAGGTGGCGCGGCTTCTTATGCGGCATCGGATTCAATATGATCAGGTTTCGGTCGAAGGCGATGGATCACCTTCGCTTATAATAGGAGCAAGAACATTTCGGGGCATCACTTCAATCAAGGTTTTTCTCTCTTCGATCTGAGATTGCACTCGGCTCATTCACTCCGGCCAAGGAGGTGTCGCATGTCCTCACGTCAAGAGCGAAAAAGCGATTCCAAACGGGATCAGCGTCCCGTCGAAGAGGCGAGACCGAATCCTAAGGTTACGGAGGCCGGCAAGAAGCTGAAGGAGGATGCGGACAAGTTGATCGATGAGATCGATGACGTTCTTGAGGAAAATGCCGAGGAGTTCGTCAAGAACTACGTCCAGAAGGGCGGGGAGTAGCAGATGTGCGGGGCCGCGATCACACGATCGCCGCCCCGCTTTATTTTTGATATACTCAGGCGATGGATACGCTCGCTCATGGTCTCTATGGAGGCGCGGCATTCGCGAAAAAATCAAAGCGATCATTTTGGCTCGCCTTCTTTTTCGGAGTCTTTCCCGATCTCGCCGCGTTCGGACTGCATTTTCCGGTTGTTTTCTACAACCGATTTATTTTGAACGATCCTGCATATGTTCGTATCGAGCCGCCGGCCGCGCACATGATTCCGGATTATGTGTACGGTATCTATAACTTCTCGCACAGTTTAGTTATTTTCGTTCTGGTATTCGCAATAGTATGGTATATCCGCAAGCGGCCGATGTATGAGCTTTCTGCATGGGGCCTTCATATCCTCATGGACATTCCGAGCCATACGCACGCATTTTTCCCGACGCCGTTTTTGTATCCTTTGTCGGCATTTTCAGTAAACGGCATCTCGTGGGGGACGCCCTGGTTTTTTTACTCATATTGGGGAATTCTTATCGGCATCTACGGATACGTCTTTTTATCCCGCAGACGCAAAAACCAGGACCTTTAACAAAAGGGGTAGTATGCCCGAGCGGGCACTGACTGCACGGCAGCGCATTAAGAATATCGAGAACGCCAAGGAGATTCTCAATAATCTATGCGTGCAGATGACGAAGCTCGAGGACGAATTCTTTGAGGAGCCGAATCCGGCTAGGTTCAGGGAATTTCTCGAGAAACTGGAGAGTGCGCGGAAAAGCATCATGCAATACGTCGCCTTATCAAAAACAACGCAAAAAACCGAGAAATGAGGCGGCATCCGAAAGGGTGCCGACATTTTTTATTAGCCCCGCAACTACTGGGGTTGACTTTCCATACTCGCCGCGTATACTGGCTTAATCGGACTAAAATAGTCCATTTATGAGATTCAATAAAAAGACCGATTACGCGATCATCCTGGTGGACGCCCTGAAGCTTACCCATTTTTCGGGGCAGTTTCTCGGCATCGCGGAGATCGCCAAAAAGCACCGCCTCCCGAAGATATTCCTCGAAAAACTGGCGATGACCCTGCGCGAGCATGGCATTGTCGAATCGAAGAAGGGAAAAGCGGGAGGATATCGACTCAAGAAAAACCCCGCCGCTTTAACACTTCTCGATGTCATTCGGATATTTGAGGAGACGAAGATCATGAAGCCGATGCGAAAGCCTGCGCCGGATAAGAATTGCCCCGTGGCAAAATTCGCTCCTGCTGAAAAACGATGGGCCGAGATCGATCAGAAGATCAAGGACATATTCAAACAAACCACATTTGCCTAATGATGAAGAAAGAAGTGTATCTCGATTACGCGGCGACGACGCCGACTGACCCCCGAGTGGTTGCGGAAATGCAGCCGTATTTTGGCGAGGGCTTTGGTAACCCCTCCTCGCTCTACGCGCTCGGCCGCAAGGCAAAGGACGCGGTGGATGATGCCCGCGCGCGCATCGCAAACATATTGCAATGCAAGGCCGATGAGATCGTTTTTACCGGATCGGGAACCGAATCGGACAACCTCGCGATTTTGGGCGTTGTGCGCGCCTATGCGCCGAAAGGTGAGAAGCGAGGGCCTGCCTTGCCGGCTGCGAGTCAAGGCGGGCATATCATCACGAGCGCGATCGAACATCATGCGGTCATGCATGCCGTCGAGGCGCTTGAGAAGGAAGGTTTTGAAGTGACGAAAGTCCCGGTCGGTGAAGACGGGATTGTGAATCCCGAAGATGTCCGCGCAGCACTTCGTCCCGATACGGTTCTCGTGACAATCATGTACGCGAATAACGAGATCGGCACCATTCAGCCGATCGCCGAGATCGGGCAGATCATCAAGGCATATCGCCTCGAGAAATTAAAGTCCGCTCCGGCTTCGGGCGATCCTGCATCGCGCTGGCCGTTTTTCCATACCGATGCCTGCCAGGCCGCGGGAGCGCTGCCGCTTGAGGTGAATACGCTGGGTGTCGATCTTCTGACATTTAACGGCTCGAAAATCTACGGCCCCAAAGGCGTAGGCGCTTTGTTCGTGAAACAAGGCGTGCGTCTTCAGCCGATCGTCTATGGCGGTGGGCAGGAGAAGGGATACCGCTCGGGGACCGAGAACGTGCCGCTCATTATGGGCTTGGCAAAAGCGCTGGAAATAGCGCATGAGTCGCGCAAAGAGGAGAGCGCGCGGCTTATCGAACTTCGCGATTATTTCATTACGGAAGTTCAGAAGCGCATTCCGAAGACTGTTTTGAACGGGCATGCGGCGAAGCGTTTGCCAAATAACATAAATGTCTCGATCCTGGATGTGGAAGGGGAAGCGGTGCTTCTGTATTTGGACCACGAAGGCATCTTTGTCTCGACCGGTTCGGCCTGCACCTCGACGACGCTCGATCCGTCGCACGTGATTTTAGCGCTCGGCGTGCCGTATGAGTACGCGCACGGCTCGATCCGCTTCACATTAGGGCGCTCGACCACGAAAGAGGATCTGGATTACGTCTTGGAAAAACTGCCGGGCGTCATACAGAAGCTTCGCGATATTTCACCGGTGCGTCTGGAAGTCGGGCAGAAAGAGATCTCGCATCCGGAAGCGTTTGCCGGGCAGGGTGCCAAGGTGAAAGTGGGGGGGAAGACATATAAATAACCATCAATGACTGAAGACACGAACACAAAACAGGAAATAGATGTGGTGAACCAGCACACCGGAGAGAAGTGGTATTACACGGACACCGTGAAGGACCACTTTTTCAAGCCGCGCAATATTCTTCTCAAAGATCCGGCAGACGGGGAATATGATGCCGAAGGAATGGTCGGCTCGCCCGCCTGCGGCGATATGATGAATATGTGGTTGAAAGTCGATAAAGGTACCGAGCGCGTGACTGACATGAAGTGGCGCACCTTCGGCTGCGCATCCGCGATTGCTGCAACCTCGATGTTCTCCGTGATGATCACCGAAAACGGCGGGCTTACTCTTGATGACGCATTAAAAATCAAGCCGCAGGATATCATGCTCCGCCTCGGCGGGCTTCCGAACCGGAAGATTCATTGCTCGGTTCTTGCGGACAAGGCGTTCCGCAAAGCGGCGAATGACTGGTTCAGGAAAAACGGGCACTATGATAGAATCAAAGTGGAGGGGGCGAAAATCATCGACGAACAGCTGAACATCACCGACAAGGATATCGAGGAAGCGGTTCTGGAAGGGGCAGTTGACCTTGAGTCGGTGCAGAAGAAATTGAAAGTCGGCATCGGAAACCCCGGAGTCATTACGGACGTCGAACAGCTCATCAGATTCTATAAGGAAAAGTATTATGGATAACACGGAAGTAAAGAAAGTCGTGAAAGTAGGGAAGATAACGGTTGACCGGAATCTCTGCATCGGCGCCGCATCGTGCGTGGCAATCGCTCCCGGAGTCTTCGAACTCGATGCGGAAAACAAAGCCGTCATTATGAAGAACGACGGCACGGCGGATTCAGGGCCGGTGGAATACGGGGTGCTTCGCGAAGCGGCGGATCACGATATGCTGATGCTTGCGGCGCAATCCTGCCCGACGAAAGCGATCATCTTGCACGATGAAGAGGGGAATCAGATCTATCCTTAAAAAACAAACGGCCCCCGCACGGAGAGTGCGAGGGCCGAAAGGAACAGGTAGGAGCTAGTAGAGGGGCTTGTTGAGGTACAACTCGAGCCGTTCGAGAAGCTTGCTGCCCTGGCGATAGCGCGCAAAGAGCATGCATCCGGTGAGATACCCGACTAGGGCGGCCGGAAAGATGAGCATCAGGCCCCCAGCCGTCAGGGCGTCCCGGTAGCTATGCGTCATCTCCAAAGTCTTTGCCGCGACTATCAGTGAAAGCACCAGCCAGAGCTTTTTGGCTTCGAACTTCCCGCGTGACCACTTGTCGACTGCGCGGGCGATCTTGCACGGAAGCTTGAGGTCCTTCCACTCATCGAGAAGCCGCTTGTTTTCCGCGATGCGCGGATTGATGAGCAGCATGTAGATGATGAAGCTCAGCATCACCGCCACATAGGGATACTGGGCGGCGAAGTAGGTTGTTCCGATAACCCCCAAGATCGTGCTCGGCATGATGTACAGGAAATCTTTGATGTCCTTGATCATGGGGCACCTCCTTTCTTATTTTGTTGTTAAGTTAATTTATTTATACCCTATATTATTAAAATTGTCAACATAAGATTAGATCATAAGAGGTAATTATTAAATGATATAAAGTAAGGGATAGATGCAACGTGCTATGGCTAGACTTTGTTTCTATACTTTTACGGAATGAAAATAACTATGAAAGAAGCAAAACCATTGCAGTACAAAACGCTTGAAGGGCTTTCGGAAAAACAGCTTTCCGAGCATCATGACGTGCTCTATGCGGGCTACGTCAAAAAGTGGAATGAGATCCAGGAGAAACTGAAAACTGCTGACCGATCGGCCGCAAACGCAACATTGAGCGATCTGCGCGAGTTGAAATTGGAAGAGACGTTCGCCATGAACGGCATCCGCCTCCACGAGGGATACTTCGATAATATGGTATCCGGCGGGAGCGCGCCGGAAGGAGCGATCAAAGCAATGATCGAGCGCGATTTCGGCTCGGTCGAGAATTGGGCCGCCGATTTCAAGGCCATGGGCGTTGCCGCGCGCGGCTGGGTCATCCTCGCGTACGATCTCGAAGATAAGCGGCTCTATAATTACCTGTGCGACGCGCATAATCAGGGCGGCGTGTGGAATTCGGTGGCGCTTCTCATTATGGACGTCTACGAGCACGCGTACTTCTTGGATTACGCGACGGGACGGAAGGCCTACATTGAATCGTTCTTCAAGAACATCAACTGGCCGTTCGTGAATTCGCTGATGGAAAAATATAACATTCAATAAAGAGAAACTCTTTGTTCCGCCGTTGCGTCGAGGAAATATGCATACATGCATCTTTCCCTCTCCGCTCGGCGTAATAGATATGACAACTGCGACGAAAGACGATAATAAAATGATGCGCGAGGAGATCGAAAAAGTGCTCGAAGAGGTGCGTCCGATGCTCGCGCTGCACAAGGGAAACGTGGAATACGTCGACTTCAAGGACGGAGTCGTCTATTTGCGCCTCTTGGGTACGTGCGACGGTTGCGCCCTTTCCCAGCTCACGCTCAAAGCGGGTATCGAGGAGATGCTCAAAGAGCAGATTCACGGCATTACCAGCGTGGAAGCCGTCAATGATAAGAAAATAACCCACGGCCCGCCTGCTGCGGAATAGCCAGGAACTGTATGAAAGAGAAAAGGGCGGGCATCGTCGTTAGTGCGTGCCCGCCCTTCGTGTTTTTTCGGTGCATTTCGGAATCATTCTCCCAAGATCCGTTTTCTCATTTCATTGCGCCGCCTGATCTCTTCGTCTGCGAAGGACAGGATATTGTGCCAGTGATGCCGTTGGATATCGGTCAGGATGTGGATGATCTTATTGCTCATTTCCCCGAGAATGCTATCAGAGATGTGTTGCTGATATTCCTTCTCGAGGGGTTTTCCGAACAAACGGTCGTAGATGATTCTCCGGCTTGTGTCAGAGTAGTGTTCCAGAGCGAGAACGATCTCTTTGATCGCTGCGGTGTGTTTTTCCTCCGCAGGGGAAGGCGGAACGGCTTTCAGCCGAGACGAGTACTGGGGCCGTGCTTTAGTGACGAGACGTTCCATTGCAGTGCTCCTTTCGTGGATGGTGGGTGATGCTGATCCTAATTTTAATGAGCGTTTCGAGCCTGCTTACCGTGTGAAATGCATTGTCAAAGAAATCCTCTTCAATGTCAATCTTGCATGCTTGACATGCGGAGTATAATGAAAATGCCGAACCTTCTTCGGCTTGCACAAGATTATGAATCACATCGATTTCAGGAAATTCATTCTTTTTCTGGTCGTAGGATGCATTGTCATTTCTACGGTTATTTCCGTTGTTGTTGTTAAAGCGCTTACCGGTCAGAGTATTACGGGGCTTCTATCAGCGAATGGACAGAGCGCAATTCTGGCGCAGACACAAAATGGACCGCTTGGCACGCGTGAAGCGGAAAGTACTCAGCGTCCTGAAGAACCAGCGGTTGCGGCGGTCGAGAGAGCGAATCCCGCAGTTGTAAGCATCGTTGCTACTAAAGACGTGCCGGTTATCGAACAGTACAACGTCAATCCGTTCGGCAACGATCCGTTCTTGCGCCAATTTTTCGGCGAAGATTTTCTTGTGCCGCAATTCCGCCAGCGAGGAACGCAAACGCAGGAAGTCTCTTCCGGTTCGGGATTCGTGGTATCTCCTGACGGCATCATTCTCACCAATAAGCATGTGGTTGCAGACACGGCGGCGCAGTATACGGCCGTCTTCAATGACGGGAGCAAAGTCCCTCTCAAGATTCTCGCACGCGACCCTCGGCAGGATTTTGCTATCGTAAAAGCCGAGAAATCGAATCTCCCGTTCCTGATTCTTGGACGCTCATCTGATATCAAGATCGGACAATCGGTCATTGCGATCGGGAACGCCTTGGGCGAGTTCCGCAACACCGTAAGCGTCGGCGTCATCTCAGGCCTTCATCGGGATATTGTGGCATCAGGAGCTCCGACCGGCCCGGAAGAATTGCAGGAGCTTATTCAAACCGACGCCGCGATCAATCCGGGAAACTCGGGCGGACCGCTGCTGAATCTAGTGGGTGAGGTTGTCGGCATCAATACCGCTATGGCGCAGGGGGCGCAGAGCATCGGCTTTGCGATTCCGATCGATACCATCAAACGGAGTCTGCGCGATGTCGAGCAGCATGGGCGCATCATGTATCCGCTCTTGGGCGTACGCTACATCATGCTGACGCCGGCGATTGCGGCCGATAAGAAACTCGCGATACAGGAAGGCGCGCTTGTCGAAGGAAGCGGTAATGAACCGGCGGTTATGCCGGGAAGCCCTGCCGAGAAAGCGGGTGTGAAGGCGGGCGATGTCGTTGTCTCTTTTGCGGGAGAAAAACCTACAATCGATACGCCGCTCGCGTCGATTATCCAGAAACATAGCGTCGGCGAGGAAGTTACATTCAGTGTATGGCGCAACGGCGCAGAGATTCAGATGCAAGCCGTTCTTGACGAGCTGAAATAAGCCGCAGAAGCTCTCAAAAATCGATTGAATTTCCGCTCATTTTGTGCTATAAGGTAAGCATACGAATATTCAATGCCTCCATATAACGAATTTACAATCAAAGCCCAGGAAGTCCTCAAGAAAGCGCATGACTTCGCGCTCGAGCGCGGACATACGCAGATCGACGCCATCCATCTTCTGGCGTCTTTGGTCATGCAGGAGGAAGGGACCGTGGACGCAATCCTTGAGAAACTGGAAGTCGAAATCCCGCAATTCGCCGATCGCATCCTCGATGTTCTCGATTCGCTTCCGCGCGGTACCGCGGTGAGCCCGATCGGGCAGATATTTTTGACGCAGGAGCTCGCCCGGGTCATGGACCAGGCTCGCAAGGAGGCAAGCCAGCTGAAAGACGAATACATTTCAACGGAACATCTGCTCTTAGCACTTACGGAGGTGAACACGCGGGCGCGCGACATGCTTGCCGCGGCGAAGATCGAGCGCGAGGGCATTTTGCGCGCGCTTGAGACATTGCGCGGAGGCCAGCGCATCACCGATGCGGAACCGGAATCCAAATACGCGGTTTTGGAAAAATATGCCAAGAACCTCACGCGCATGGCGCGCGAAGAGAAGATCGATCCCGTCATCGGCCGCGACGAGGAGATTCGCCGGCTCATGCAGGTGCTTTCGCGCCGCACGAAGAACAACCCCGTTTTGATCGGCGAAGCCGGCGTGGGGAAGACGGCGATCGTGGAAGGTTTAGCGCTCCGCATCATCGCGGGAGACGTGCCGGAAACGCTTCGCAACAAGGAACTCATTTCGCTCGATCTTGGCTCGCTGATCGCGGGCACCAAGTATCGCGGCGAGTTCGAAGACCGCATGAAAGCAGTCATGCGCGAGATCGAGCGCTCGAAAGGCAATATCATCCTCTTTATCGACGAGCTCCATACGATCGTGGGCGCGGGGGCCGCGGAGGGGGCGATCGATGCATCGAATCTTTTGAAGCCGCCGTTGGCGCGCGGCGAGCTGCATGCGATCGGCGCGACGACGCTCAAGGAATATCACAAATATATCGAAAAAGATCCGGCGCTTGCACGGCGCTTCCAGCCGGTCTATGTCGATGAGCCGACGGTCGAGGAGACGATCATGATTTTGCATGGATTGAAACAGCGCTACGAACTCCACCACGGCGTTAAGATCTCCGACAGCGCTATTGTTGCGGCGGCAAATCTCTCAAGCCGCTATATTGCCGACCGATTCATGCCTGACAAAGCCGTCGATCTCATCGATGAAGCCGCGTCTTCCACCCGCCTTGAGATCGACTCGACCCCCAAAGAACTCGATGGCTACAAGAAAGAAATCATGAAGCTCGAGATCGAGCGCGAGGGCCTGAAAGCGGGCACGAAAAAAGTCGGCGCGAAAAAGCCGAAAATTCTTACCAAAGAATCCAAAAACCGCCTCGTCGAGATTGAGAAGGAGATCAAACGCCTGGCCGCTCTTCGCGAGAAGCTCGAAGGCCGCTGGACGGGCGAGAAGAAGGCGATCGCCGATATCGGGACATTGAAGAACGAGCGCGATGCTCTGCGCGCGGAATCCGAGGCTGCTGAGCGCGAGGGCAATTTCGAGAAGGTCGCGGAGATCCGCTACGGCCGCATCCCGCAGGTTGAGAAAAAGTTCCGCGATGCGGAAAACACGCTGAAGAAAATCCAATCATCCGAGCGCATGGTGAAGGAGGAAATCACGGAAGAGGATATCGCCGACGTGGTATCGCGCTGGACGGGCATTCCGGTCACCAAGATGCTCCAAGAGGAGTCCGAGAAGCTTACGACTATGGAGGATATCCTCCGGAAGCGCGTCATCGGACAGGAAGAGGCGATCAGCAAGATCGCTCATGCCATTCGCCGCTCGCGCGCGGGCATCAATGAGGAAGACCGTCCGATCGGCTCATTCATTTTCCTGGGCCCCACCGGCGTTGGAAAGACCGAGCTTGCCCGCACACTCGCTGAATTCCTGTTCAATGACGACAAGGCGCTTCTTCGCTTCGACATGTCCGAATACATGGAACGTCATGCGGTCTCAAAACTCATCGGCTCTCCGCCCGGATATGTCGGCTATGAGGAAGGCGGAAAACTGACGGAGCTTGTGAAGCACCGTCCGTATTCGATCATTCTCTTCGACGAGATCGAGAAGGCGCATCCCGATATCTTCAATCTCTTGCTACAGGTTTTGGACAGCGGGCACCTTACAGATGCCAAGGGCCGCGTGGTCAATTTCAAGAATACGGTCATCATCATGACCTCGAATATAGGGGGCGAGTACACGAAGGAAATGTCGCGTCTCGGATTCATGACCGAATCGGATGACACGACCAAGAAGCAGGACGAAGGGCTCCGTGACAAGATCCGCAAGGCCCTGGAACATCATTTCCGCCCGGAATTCTTGAACCGCGTCGACGAGGTCATTATTTTCCACCGTCTGGCGCAGGAGGCGATTCTCCAGATCGTCGACATCCAGCTTGCGCGCCTCATGAAGCGCATCAACGAACGCGGCATCAGCGTGAGCTTTACCGACGAGGCGAAAAAGCTGCTTGCGGAAAAAGGGTACGATCCGCACTACGGTGCGCGTCCCTTAAAGCGCATCATTCAGTCCATGGTTTTGAATCCTCTCGCGGAAGATATTATCGGCAAACGGATCTATCCGGGAGATACGGTCAAAGTAGGCATCAAAGACGGCACCCTCGCGTTTATCAAGAGCGACCGATCCGAGCCTAAAAAACGACCGTCAGTTGCTAGCACGTCATAAATCCAAAAAATGCCCTGGAGAACGGGGCATTTTTTGTTGCGGTGTCCGTTCTGGTATACTGAATGCATATGAAGAACTCCGCGCTGGATGTCATCACCATCGGAACGGCTGCGCGCGATGCGCTCGCCAAGAGCGAAAGTTTCCGTTCCACGGACGATTCGCATGGGAGCGGGCGTCTTGAATGCGTTCCGCTCGGCGCAAAGATCGAAATCGAGAACCTGGCATTTTCAAGCGGAGGCGGAGCCGTGAATGCGGCCGTGACCTTCGCGCGCCAAGGATTTAAGACCGGTATCGTCGCCCGCGTGGGAGATGACGCAAGCGGCGATGACGTGCGGCGCGATCTTACTCACGAGCATATCGATATCTCCCGGCTCATCGTCGACCGGAAAGCGCCGACCGCCTTCTCGATCGTCCTTTCGAGCTCTTCGGGCGAGCGCTCAGTGATGACGCACCATGGTGCCGCAACTCGCTGGTCGCCGGATGATTTCCATCGAAAGCCGCTGGATGCCCGCTGGCTCTACGTTTCCTCGCTGGGAGGGGATTTCGAGGCGCTTCGAGAGATTTTTTCTATCGCGCGCAGGCACCGTATGAAGATTGCGATGAATCCGGGGATGGCGGAGGCAAGACTGCCGCACAAGCTTGTTCCGTTTCTGCAGAATATCGATGTGCTGATCATGAATCGCGAGGAAGGGGCGAAACTCACGGGAGTTTCCGGCAATGATGTGAAAGAGATCTTTCGGCGCATCGATGAGCTACAGCCGGGCATATTCGTGCTGACTGATGGCCGCAACGGCGCCACGATTTCCGACGGGCGGCGGATTTATGAAACGGGGATTTTCCGGGAGAAGCGGCTCGTGGACAAGACGGGTACGGGGGATGCGTTCGCATCCGGTTTTGTCGCCGGCATTATGCGCCGCTTCGAGGACCGTCCGACTGCGCCGATGAAGGATGTTCGTGCGGAAGATATCGCGTATGCGTCCCGCCTCGGTATGGCGAATGCCGCGGCGAAGGTCGAAGGCATGGGAAGCCAGTACGGGCTTTTGAGAAAAGAGGAATTCGAGCGCGATCTGCGCTGGCGCTCGCTTCCGTTCCGCGCGCGCGATGCGGTGTAATTTCATAGCATGAACTACGACTTTATCAGTATAGGGGATGTTGTGACGGATGCGTTCATCCGCATCAAGGATGCGCATGTGACATGTTCTATCGACAAGGAAAAATGCGAGATCTGCATGCGTTTCGGCGACAAGATCCCATTTGAGTCAGTCGCGATCGTGCCGGCCGTCGGGAACAGCGCCAATGCGGCGACTGCGGCAGCGCGTCTCGGCGTCTTGTCGGCCTTTGTTTCCGATTTGGGCGACGATTACTTCGGGAAAGAGTGCCTGGAGACGCTTTCGAAAAATGGTGTCTCGACCGAATTCGTACGCGTGCATCCGGGAGCGAAGACCAACTATCACTACGTGCTGTGGTTCGAGGATGACCGCACGATCCTGGTGAAACACGAGGATTACGGCTACGACGGCGTGCCTGCGATCGGGGAGCCGAAATGGATCTACCTCTCCTCGGTCGGAGAAAATTCTCTCATGTTTCATATGCGCATCGCTGCATATCTGCAGGAACATCCGGATATCTCGCTTGCGTTCCAGCCCGGGACGTACCAGATGAAGTTCGGGACGGAAAAGCTTGCGGAGATCTATCGCCTCACCAAAGTTTTCATATGCAATGTATCGGAGGCGCAGCGGATACTTCAGACGACGGAGTCCGACGTGAAGAAACTGCTGTCCATGATCGCGGGGCTCGGACCAAAGATCGTTCTCATCACCGACGGCCCCAAGGGAGCGTATGCGTTCGATGGAATGGACTTTTGGTTTATGCCGCCGTATCCTGACCCCAAGCCTCCGTTCGAGCGCACGGGCGCGGGAGACGCGTTCTCGTCGACGTTCGTCGCGGCGCTCGCTCTCGGAAAGAGCGTGCAGGAAGCGCTTCTCTGGGCTCCCATCAACTCTATGTCGGTCGTGCAGCAGATCGGAGCGCAGGCGGGACTCCTTACCCGGCCGGAACTCGAAAAATTCCTCGCTGAAGCTCCTGCCGATTACAAACCTATAAAAATATAAGAAGCTTATTCCGCCGTCGCGTCGAGGAAATATGCGTACGCGCATATTTCCCTCTCCGCTCGGCGTAATAATTAAAAATCCATGGCACTCTTTTCATTCTTCAGGAAAAAAGACAGTGAGTCGCAGCTTACGGAAACCCGCAAAGACGGGGAGAACATCGGCGAGACGGAGCAGCGGACGCCGAAAGCCGGATACATCCTGCTGATCGCGATGATCATCACCGCGGTCTATTTCGGCTGGCGCGCGTTGGATGACTTGCAGAATGTGCCGACTCGACCGGAGACGCTTTCAGTATGTTCAGCGCCCTTTGTGCAATATGAATGGGAGGATTACGGCCGCTACCGCTACGACATTTATCCTGCGGTCGAGCGCATCTACGAGCCGCCTGCCTCGAAAGGGGAAATACCCCCCGATCAGTGCATCTTCTCGCCGCTGGAAGCCAAGTACGGGATCCCGCAGTTTTTCGAGCAGCGCAAGTCAAAAGATTTAGCGCTCCGCAACGCCGAACTCGAGCTTCAGAAAACCATCAACGAGATCCAGGATTACGAACGGCAATACGGCTTGGGTCTTCAGGAAGGTTTGACGCCCGAACAGCGCCGTCTTTATCCGGTAAACGAGATCCGGCAGAAACTCCAGGTTCTCTACCAAAAGCGGACCGATCTGGAAAAGCAGATCAATACTCTGAAAGCGGACTTAAAGCCGATGGACGACCAGATGAAGGCAAAGTACCGCGAGCTTATGCCGGAATACCGCACCGCATGGCGCTGGTTCGAGTTCAAAGTCTTTCTTCTTGAGGCCATCTTCGTCTTTCCGTTCTTCTTCTGGACGTTCTGGATGTACCGCAAGCTGTATGCGCGGAAAAGCCCGTTCACAATTATCTTCACCGCCCTTCTTGCCGTCGCTTCCATCTTTGTCATCCGCATCACACTGGTCTGGTTCTGGAATCTGTTCCTGGCTCGCGTCATCGAGACGATCTGGAATTTCGCGCAGAGCTTTGCGCTCTTAAAGAGCATCGTGCTCTACGGAGGAATGCTCATATCGATTGCCATCTTCGGTGGCGCCGTATATTTCCTGCAGCGTTATATCTTTAATCCGTCGCGCGTGGCACTTCGCAACCTGCGAAATAATAAGTGCCCGCAATGCGAATCGACGCTCCATATCGCCGATGCGTTCTGTCCGTCGTGCGGCAAGCAACTGAAAGAAAAATGCCCGGTTTGCTCGAAAGACCGCTTCATCGATTTTCCAACCTGTCCTCATTGCGGAAGCGTTAGGTAATGAAATTGCGAAGCAAAGTAGTATTAAAGTCCCCGGCTAGGGGATTTTAATATTGACAAATTATATAAAGTTATGTTTAAATTTTGTCTAACATAGCTCATTGAATTCGATACTTACGAAAAAGTACATCTAGAGTCACGCATCGAGCGGGATCAGGGACACATCAGAACAAGGAGAAATATTGATATGAAGACCGAACCTTGCCTCCGTTTTGACATGCGGAAATATAGCTGGAATCTTCTCGAGCACCAACCCCGCCGTATCACTTCAGTAGCTGATTTTGAACTTATCCCGTTCCTTAAGAATGGCGAGTCATACATTAGGGGCGAGGAGATGCTGCGCCGAGCACGGGGACAGAATGTCGATCTCAGCCAAGAGGATGCTGAGTGGCTCCTTGACCATCAACACGAGATTCCGGAAGAGTTCAGAACGTATTACCTGTTATTTCTTGGTTCCGTCTGGCAGATCAGGAATCGCGACTGCTTTATTCCATATCTCCACTGGGGCGATGGCAAGTGGTGTTTGAGTTGGGTTTGGCTTGGATGTGGCTGGGGTTCGGAAGGGTGCTTTCTTCGTCTCCGCAAAGCTGCCTGACGGCAGATAGGCAGCCATCTCTTCAAAGCCCGCACCGGTTAATAACCGGTGCGGGCTTCTTCATTTTTAGGGTACATGATATTCTTCTTTACATGATGAATCTCTCCCACATCTTGCAGCGGGCGACGCGTGAACACTGGTCGACCGGACACTTTAATATCTCGAACTTGGAGCAGTTCCGCGCCATCATGGACGCGGCGCGCAATCAAAAAGCGCACCCCATCATCGGGCTCTCCGAAGGGGAGCGGAAGCATATCGGGCTTACCGAGGCCGCATCGCTTCGGGAGGCGTTTGAGAAGGAATACGGGATTCCGGTCTTTCTGAATGCCGATCATTCGAAATCGGTCGAATCCGCTTCCGCGGCCGTCGATGCGGGGTTCAACTCCATTCATATCGACGCGTCCGAACATTCCTACGATGAGAATATCGGGATGACGCGAGCGGTCGTCGAGTATGCACGCAAACGCTCACCTGATATTTCGGTGGAAGGCGAACTTGGATTTGTACCCGGCGAATCGAAGGTGGATGCCTCAGCGATCTCGATCGATGCGTCGGCATATACCAATCCCGACACCGTGGCTGACTTTGTCCAAAAGACCGGCGTGGACCGTCTGGCAATTTTTGTCGGCAACGTGCACGGGCTCCATGCCTCGGAACCGAAACTGGATATTGTCCGTATCGCGGCTATCCGCAAAAATCTCCCGGAAACGGTGGCGCTCGTACTCCATGCCGGCTCAGGGATTCCGGATGAGGATATCAAGGCGGCGGTAGCCGCCGGGATCGCGAATATCCATATCAATACCGAGATTCGCGTGGCGTTTACCGAAGCGCTGCACGAAACGATGGAAAAGGCCCCCGATGAGACGACGCCCTACAAGTACTCAAAACCCTCCATGGAAGCGGTTCGGGCGGTTGTGGAAAACAAATTCATTGTTTTTGGTTCGTCCGGTAGGGTATAATTCAGACATTACTTTTCATAATCTCCGATGAACTATCTCAAGTCCCGGATATCCCAGCACGGGTTTACCATTGTGGAGCTTCTCGTCGTTGTCGCGGTAGCCGGTATGCTCCTAGCGCTTGTTGTTGCGAATTACCGCGAATCAAAAATCTCGTCGAGGAACGCGAAACGCCTTCAAGATATTCGTGAAATTCAGAACGCTCTTGATCTCTACCATACCAACAACCGGTCATATCCGGGGACGGCTGATGTTCCGGGGCCGGTGACTACGGAGCTCACGGCACTTGTAAATGACGGGTATATTAAAGCGCTTCCATCAGACTCTCTCGGGGGAAATTTCAACTATATGTACTGCCCAAGCGATTCGGTAGGCGGACCTCAGGTATATACGCTTCGCGCAAAACTTGAGCTTGAAAAGGGAGCTAACCCTGCTGCACTCAGTAAGGACATCGATGGCACGTCCTACGAGTGCGATTGTGCCGACAGTAACCAGTATTACTGCGTAGGATCCTAAGCGTTTTGTTCCCGAGGTTATCGAGGGACGACAAAACTTTACCCGCCAAAATTTTGCGCAGCAAAACTTAGGCGGGTCATTAATTTCTAACATCTCGACTGCGCGGCATCCGCTTGTCTCGCTGAGAAATACTATGAAAGTATTCGTCACCCGAAAAATTCCTGAACGAGGAATCGAGTGGTTGCGTTCGAAAGGCCATAACGTGACCGTGAGTCCGCATGATCGCGTACTGTCCAAATCGGAACTCATCGAAATGGGAAGGGGCTCCGATGCACTTCTCTGTCTTTTGACCGACAAGATCGACGGCGAAGTTTTAGACGGAATCGGCTCGCAGGTAAAGATTGTTGCCAACTACGCCGTCGGATTCGACAATCTCGATCTTGCCGCGATCAAGCAGCGGGGGATTATAGCCACGAATACGCCAGGAGTGCTTACGGAAAGCGTCGCCGAACACGCGTTCTCGCTTATTCTTTCCATCGCGCACCGCATTCCCGAGTCCGATAGGTTTACGCGCGCCGGAAAGTACCATGGCTGGGAGCCGGAGCTTCTCTTAGGCCAGGATGTCTCGCATAAGACAATCGGCATTCTCGGCTTGGGACGCATCGGCTCGCGCGTCGCGTACCATGCGCGCGGGTTCGACATGCGCGTTCTCTATTACGATGTGAAGCGAAACGAGCAATTCGAGCAGGAAATGAAAGCGGAGTTCCGCGCGACTCCGGAGGAGATACTCAGAGAAAGCGATTTTGTGTCAGTGCATGTGCCGCTGCTTCCGACGACGCGCCATCTCATCAATGCCGAGCGGCTTGCCATGATGAAGCGGAGCGCGTATCTCGTGAACACTTCCCGCGGTCCCGTGATCGACGAGGCGGCGTTGGTTGAGGCCTTGAGAAACGGCGTGATCCGCGGAGCGGCGTTGGATGTCTTCGAGAATGAGCCTGCGCTTGCTCCCGGCTTGGCAGAGCTTGAGAATGTGATTCTTACTCCGCATACGGCGTCTGCCACGGAGGAGACGCGTGCCGAAATGTCCCGGCTTGCCGCAGAAAACATCATCGCTTTTTCGGAAGGGAAAGCGCCTCCGAACCTTATCCCACTTCCGTAATTTGCCTTTTGGAGGCGTTTACGGTACCATACATGCAATACAAGACAGGCCTACATTAAGCGTCAAAAGCTTAATTTTTCTTGTCCGAATACCGAAAAACATGGTCATCAAGCTGAAAGCGAATCACCGAACCGAAGCAGGAAAGAAGGTCCGCGCCCTCCGGGCAAGCGGCGTTTTGCCGTCCGTGGTGTATGGCCCGAAGGTGGAAAATGAGCAACTCTCGGTCTCCCTTTCGGATTTTGAAAAGGCTTACAAGCAGGCCGGCGAATCGTCGCTTATCCATTTGGAAGTCGGTTCAAAGGAAATTCCCGTTCTTATCCATGATATTGAGCGCGATCCGGTGACCTTGAAGCCGATCCATGCCGATTTTTATGCGGTAGACATGAAAAAAGCGATCCATGCAAAGGTTCCGCTCGTTTTCGTGGGCGAAGCGCCGGCCGTGAAGTCGGAGGGCGGAATCCTTTTGAAAGTCATGCAAGAAATCGAAGTAGAGGCTATGCCGGAAGATCTGCCGCACGAGATTTCAGTAAGCATCGAGTCCATGAAGGAGATCGGCGCACGCATTACCGTGTCTGATATCTCAATGCCGAAGGGCGTGAAGGCAAAAGCGCATACGGAAGATATTGTTGCCATTATTGAGGCTCCGCGCGCGGAAGAGGAAGTAGCACCGGCGCCGGTAGCTGAAGAGGGAGTCGTTGAAGTTAAGACCGAACGCGAAGTGAAGGCGGCTGAAAAAGCTGCAAAGGAAGAGGAAGCGAAGGCTGCGGAGGCATAACCCAGGCTCTTCTCCGGCTTTTCAGCGCGTTCCAATCCATGGGCACTACTCAGGGTACCCTTTCAAAAAGAATAGCATTGCTTCTACTCGCGATCGGGCTTTTTAGTCCGGTTGTTTTATTTGCGCAAACCGCACCTCAGTCAGACAAAGAATCGCTCCAGCAGCAGCTCGATGCCCTGCAAAAAGAGATCGATGGTTTGGATACGCAGCTCGTCGATACTCAAAAAGAAAAAGAGACGCTGGCGCGCCAGGTCACGCTCTACGACATCGAGATCAAGAAACGGCAGCTCGAGATCAACCGCCTTTCGCTTGAAATCAGGAAGGCAGAATCGGAAATCACCTCCAAAAACAAAAATCTGACCTCGCTTTCGCAGAAAATAGAGAAGATCAGGGAAAGCCTTCAGGCAAACATGCTCCAGTACTATCAGCAGAACCGGGCATCCCTTATCGAGGCATTACTTTCATATTCGAGCCTGAGCCAATTCTTTGATTCGATAAATAATCTCGAGAGCATTCAGGCAGAGATGCATTCTTCGCTTGCCGACCTCCGTTCGACGCGCGTGGAGGTGCAGGAAGAGCGCGATTCGCTCCAGGAGTTCAAAGAGGGGCAGGCCGCGCTCAAATCATTACAGGAGCTCGAGCGCCGTACGATCGAACAGAACAAGAAGGAGAAAGATGAGCTGTTGCGCCTTACGAAAGGCAAAGAAGCTCTCTTCCAACAGATTCTTTCCCAGAAGAAGAAAAATCTTGCTGCACTCAAGAATCAGCTGTTTTATCTCGAGCGCACCGGCGTTTCCGCGGAAGATGCCTTGAAATATGCCAAGCTCGCCGCGGATCGCACCGGCATTCGCGTGGAATTTTTGCTTGCACTTCTCGAGGTGGAGACCGGCAGACAATTCGAAGGCGGCGTTATTACCGCAGGCACGCATATCGGAACCGGCAACTGGCGGACCGATCTTTACAACTGCTATATTTCGCTCGGTAAGCGTACGACGGCGGAAAATCAGAAAACCGCATTTTTCAAGATTACTGACGAATTGGGACTTGATCCCGATAAGATGCCGGTCTCCCGCAAGTACGCCAATGGAGCAGGCTGCGGAGGAGCGATGGGTCCTGCGCAGTTCATGCCATCGACCTGGCTTCTTTTCGAGAATCGTGTCGCAAAATTGACGGGCAATGATCCGGCAAATCCGTGGAATGTAGAGGATGCGTTCACGGCATCGGCGCTCTATCTTGCCGATGCGGGTGCTACGGCAAAGACCGAAGCCGCGGAGCGACGCGCAGCACAGGCCTACATCAGCGGCCGGCCGTCGTGTCCCGCGAGCGGTCCGTCACGAACGGTTTGCCGCAACTATTCAAGCCAGATCGTCTCTCTCACGAAGGAAATAGCCAAAAACATCAACTAACAAAAACTCCCGCCGAGCGGGATTTTTTGTTATGGAAGCTTGTAGATGAATATCGATGATCCGACCCGATCGACGGGCTCATGGAGCTTGAGCCAGGAGTAGGCGTCTTCGGGCTTTTGCTCCAGCCCATCGATATAGTGTCCAAATGCTCCCTGGCGAAAGGAGGAGGAAATAGCAAACCATCCGTGCGCAGGGCCGCGCGCTGACCACCACGGCTCGAATTTCGAACCGAGATAGTATGTGGGATCGCCTCCTCCAAAATAATCGAGTGAGATTTTCTCGATCTTATTTTTCTCAACATAATCTGCGAGGCGCTTTAAGTCCTGGCCCCAGTCGTAGTTGGAGTCGACGATATATCGATACCCATTGATGGTCCCGCCGGAAAGAGCATTGTAATAAGAAAGATAATAGGGCGTTGAAAAAGTGGTTCCCAAAAATAGCCAGAGCAGTAAAATGGCAAGCACGATATATTTGAAAGCCTGTCTGAACAGGGAGCGCGCACCTTCCACAATCCACCGCATAAATGTTTCCTGTTTGATGAAATTTTTCTCGCTCAACCAGCGGTCTATCTGCACGGATGCCAAAAGATAGATAAATGGAAAGGTGGGCATCACATGGCGGAGGCCGATATTCAAAGGACTCTTGATCGAAGCGCCCCAATAGACTGCGATCATGACGAGCGCGGAAAATTCGGGGAGATGATTCCGTATCCAGAGCGAGAATGCATGCCAGGAATACCGCTCGTAATAGTGCACGCGCGCAATGGCCGAATAGAGAGCGATGACAAGTAAGATGAGCGTCGGCGTTGGCTCTTTCAAAAGGAATGCGGTTGGGAAATACCATCGCGAACCGATGTTGGAAACTTCGCCCAGGAAGTAGGCGGTATTTCCTCCCGCCTGCCGCTGAAAGACCATTAATACTCCGAGCGCGTACTGGGCGTACGGGCGCAGCAGCGGCTTATCGGATGCCCAAATGACGAGCTGCGCCGGACATGCGGCAAAAGTCGAAAGGGAGCCGCACGCTTCGCGCACCGACTGCGTTCCCTTCTTCTGCGATTCAAGGATTACATTCGTATCGTTTCGCTGCCGCTCCGGCGGATAGCGCAATACGGTGAACTGATAGACGGGCCAGATGACGAGCGCTGCAACCACGAGAATACCGATTGCCTTTCCTGCGTAGTCCTTCAGCGGATGAAAGATTCCATGTTTGCGGGATGCGAATATCCAGAATGCCGCGATCACGACGTATATCGGCAGGAGAAGAACGAGCGAGAATTTCAAAAGCTGCGCGATGCCGAACGCGATGCCGGCGCGGACGACATTCCGATAACTGGGCACCTCGAGAAATTCGATGAACGCGAGGATGCCGATCAAAAATCCGAATGTCGCGCCCAGGTCGGTCGTAACGAATCGCGAATGCGCGATGACGGTCGGGGATAGAGCAAAAAGCGCCAGCGCCATAAGCGCCGCGCGGCCGGAAAAGCGCCGTTCAACGAAGCGGAAGAAAATCCAACCCGTGAAAAGCGCCAGGATCATGACCGGAATGCGCGACCAGAAAATAATGGAGTCCGCATCGTTTCCAGACCGGTACAGAAAATCGCGTCCAAATTCCCATTGGCCGTTTACTTCATGAGTCCAATTCGGAGAGTTGGCAGGGAAGTCGATGCGCTGGAAGAGGAGCGGAACGGCTGCGATCATTTTGATGAGCGGCGGGTGCTCGGGATTTAGGCGATAGTCCTGCTTTGCGAGATAGGAATAGCCCGCGGGGATATGAGGGAGCTCGTCCATAATTGCCGAATCGTTCCATGCCGAGCCGAGCATGAAAAGCGCCATAAGAAATAATATGCTTGACGCGACCCAGCGTGCGCGCAGGGATTTGAAAGCGAGGAATGTAGCGAGAAGAGAGGAGATGTGCATAGCTATGAATTGACAGACGTATTGAGCTTGACTATCATTGCGTCATTCGTGTTTTGAAGTGTTGGTCCTTGTAAATCTTATTATAACACACCAACCGCCGACTGATTGTCGGAGAAAAGGAGGCCTGCCTATGGCACCCTACTGGTCCGGTACATGCGTGGTTCGGGGTATGGGAGTCAGCGATCTCTGCAGCCGGCTTGGGCTGACGCTGGCGGAGCTTGCAGACAGAGCAAAGCTCCCGGTGAAAGAATTGCACGCCCTTCAGTGCGAAAGCGCGCCGATGCGGCAGCAACACCAGCAGCGGCTTGATTGCGCGCAAACGATTCTCGACGAGCTTTCGGGGTTCATGACCCCAATTGAGATCTCCCATTTCCTGAATTCCCCGATCGCAGAACTGGACAATGAAGTGCCTCTCGACTGCATGTTTCGCGACGGAGGTCGTGTGCAAGTCATGCGGCTCATCGCCGAACGCCGGCATTCTCAGAATGGCGGATCAGCTGAATGCCATTCGACCTCTCATCAGTCGCAGCTTCAGATGTCTCCCTGATTCGGATACGGATCGACCATCGGGCTCCCTTGCTTCGGCAAGGGCGCCCGATTTTTTGTTTTCATAATTGACAATACGCCTTTTGCTCATTATAATTTTCGAGGTTTTGTTCGTTCCCAACTGAATACAAAGTAATCAAAAATTAATTTCCAGAAAGGAGGTCTCAGGAGTCCTATCATTCGCAAAGCTGTCGACGCAATTCACTCACAATCGAAAGGGAGGATAGGAAGAATGCACAGAAAGTGCGTTGTCGCGTTCGGCGGAGGCAAGACAGACCCCATCGATGAGAACCGGGATCCAAAGGATCTCTTGGGCGGCAAGGGCGCCGGCTTGGTCGAGATGACCGCGTTGGGCATCTCCGTGCCGCCGGGATTCGTTATCACCACCGATGTCTGTAGGGATTACTACCGCAGGAAACACTTGTCCCAGGTCTCCTGGGAACAGGTCAGGGAAGGAATCGTGTTCATCGAACGCCATATGGGTTCCCGTTTCGGGGATGCCAATAATCCGCTCCTGGTCTCGGTGCGTTCCGGCGCCCGGGCTTCCATGCCCGGGATGATGGATACGGTCTTAAACGTCGGTTTGAACGACGTGACGGTGAAGGGTCTTGCGAATCGGACGAAGAACGAACGGTTCGCGCTGGATACGTACCGCCGCTTCATTGCCATGTACGGTTCGATCGTCATGGGAGTGGAGCGCGGGCGTTTCGAGGACGCCTTAAAGCAGTTGAAGGCGGAAGTCGGGGCGAAGGAAGATGTCGATCTCGGCGAGGGAGCCATGCGCGAGCTTGTTGCGCGGTACAAGATCATCATCAGGCAGGAGATCGGCGACGATCTCCCCCAGGATCCGTGGGAGCAGTTGAAGATGGCGATCAACGCTGTCTTCACTTCGTGGTACGGTGACCGTGCGGTCACGTACCGCAGGTTAAACGGCATTCCGGATGATTGGGGCACGGCGGTGAATGTCGTGGCCATGGTGTTCGGGAATATGGGCGAGCGGAGCGGGACGGGCGTGATGTTCACGAAAAATCCCGCGACCGGCGAACCGGCCCACATGGGCGAGTTCCTGTTTGGGGCGCAGGGCGAGGATGTCGTGGCGGGAATCCGCACGCCATTTCCCTTAAGTGTCCTGGCGGAACGTCTGCCGGAAGTCCATGAAGAGCTCATGAGGACGGTGAAGGTGCTGGAGAAGTACTATCGCGACATGCTCGATCTCGAGTTCACGATCCAGGAAGGGAAGCTTTTCATGCTTCAGGTCCGGGTCGGGAAACGGACGGGTATTGCGGCGGTACGCATCGCAATTGATCTTCACAAGAAGGCGAACCTCATCTCGAAAGAGGAGGCCGTTGCCCGCATCAGGCCCGAAGATCTCTCGCAGTATCTCTATCCGATCTTCGATCCCGCGGAGCGCGAAAAGCATCGCGTCATCGGGAAGGGCCTTCCGGCCGGTCCCGGGGCGGCGACGGGGCAAATAGCTCTCACGCCGGAACGGGCAGTCGAGATGAAAGCGGAAGGCAAGGCAGTTATCCTTGTAAGGCAGGAAACCAGTCCAGATGACATCCACGGGATGCACGCATCCGAAGGGTTCCTGACCGCGCGTGGAGGTATGACATCTCATGCGGCGGTAGTCGCGCGGCAGATGGGCAAGGTGTGCGTTGCCGGGTGCGAGGCGGTTTCCGTCGATCTCAAAAGCGGAGCCGTTCTCATCGGCAATATATCCTTTGCAGAAGGCGATTTCCTGTCGATCGACGGGTTCACCGGCGAAGTCTTTGCCGGCAAGGTCCCGGTCATCGATTCGGAAGTCATCCAAGTCATCCAGGGAAGGATCGATCGGCGCGATTCGGAGAAATATCAGCGGTTCGCGCTGATTCTCGCCTGGGCGGACGATATTCGCAGGCTGCGCGTGCGCGCAAATGCGGATCTGCCCGACCAAGCGGCAATTGCCCGCGGCTTTGGGGCGGAAGGCATCGGCCTCTGCCGTACCGAGCACATGTTCTTTGCCAACGATCGGATTCAGATCATGCAGAATATGATTCTGGCCCGGTCGCTCGAAGAACGCGAAGGGCTTCTCGAGAGACTCCTGCCGTTGCAGAAGGCTGATTTCATCGGTCTCTATGTCGCGATGGGCAGCCATCCGGTCACTATCAGGCTCCTTGATCCTCCGCTTCACGAATTTCTTCCGAAGCGCGAGGAACTGATCGACGAGATCGCCAGGCTGGAAACCCAGCTCCAGATGGGGTACTACGTCGAATCCGCAAGGCAGGAAAAGGCGGAAGCTGTCATGTCCAAGCGGAAGCTTCTGGAGCGGGTTGAAGAGCTTCATGAGGCAAATCCCATGCTTGGCATGCGGGGCTGCCGCCTCGGGATCATGATGCCGGAGATCACGCGCATGCAGGTAAGGGCCATCATTCAGGCGGCCTGCGACGTGCGGCGCACGAAGGGTATCAAAGTCGTCCCGGAGATCATGGTTCCGCTTGTCGGGTCTGTGGGCGAAATGCGCGCGCAGAAGCAACTCGTGGCGGAGACTGCGGAGGCGGAGCTTCGCTTGTGCGGCATGGCGCTCAAATTCGTCATCGGGACGATGATCGAGCTGCCGCGAGCGGCAATGACTGCAGACAGCATCGCCAAGGAAGCCGAGTTCTTCTCGTTCGGAACCAATGATCTGACGCAGACGACCTTTGGCTTCTCGCGGGACGATGCAGCCAGGTTCATCGACTTCTACCTGCGCCGGAAAGACAGCTGTCCGGCATGTTTGAGCGAGGATGTCGATTGGAAGGAGACGCGGTGTCGGAACTGCGAGACCGCGATCAGCGAGCGCGCCGAGAATATCCTAGGCCAGGACCCGTTTGCGGTGTTGGACCAGGAAGGAGTCGGCGAGATGATGAAAATCGCCATCGAGCGCGGACGGAAGACCCGTCCGAAGATCAAGCTCGGCATCTGTGGCGAACACGGGGGAGAGCCGGCGTCGATTGAGTTCTGTCATCGGCTCGATCTCGACTACGTGAGCTGTTCGCCGTATCGGGTTCCCATAGCTCGGTTGGCCGCAGCCCAAGCGGTCATCAGGGTACGGAACAAATCGCGCGTTCATTGAGGCGCGGTTCAAAGGGGTGGGTCGCTCTGCGGCCCACCCCATTTTTATTACTCTCATTTTCATTGACGAGGCTGGCGATATTTGTATAATGGAGACTTCTCGGAGTGGCCCTTTTCAATTCAAATATTTCAGATATTTTTACGCTGTGTGAGCGCGTTGCGCCAACCAAGGAGGTGCGTATGCAGCTTGATTCGGATGATCCTGTGTTTCATGAAGTCGCCGGCGTGCATGTGACCAAACTCTGCCAGCGTCTGGGAGGCATGTCTCTCGGGCGCCTTGCCGGACTCATCGACGCGAGCATCGAAGAGATCGCTGCCTTGGAACGGGAACGAAAGCTTCTCTCGCAGGAGAAGCAGCTGAAGCTCGATCGCATGAATGCGGTCGTGCTGCTTCTCGGGCCCACCATGCCGGGCGAAGCGGTCATCAATTTCCTGAATCATCCCTTTGCCGACTTGGGAGGCATGACCCCGCTCGGCCTCCTGTGGGAGAGCGAAGGATACTGCCGTGTCTGCCGGCTGGTGAGGGAGCAACGGCCTCTCATCCTGTCGCGAATGGCGAAGATCAACGCTTCTGTCCAGGAAGCGCAGGTCAGCTAAGCGCGGACAGGAAACCTTATGCGGAGCTCGCAAGAGCTCCGCATTTTTTTTATAATGCTACAATCGTTATTTTATTGTAAGAACCGAGAAATCACCGGGAATTTCCCACTCTCCTTTGGGGAATTTTTCTCCTAGTATTTTAAGAAGAGATTGGTTGAGGTTCATAGGAAGGATGGTCATTGGTCCGGAATCGGGAAGTTGTGCGATATCACGTTCGGAAATATAGCGGATCTGCCGCGCCTCCTGCTTGTTGGGCGTGAATGTGTCGGTCAAAAACATAATTGGCATGGCGGAGATCGGCGTGCCGCGCACCGGATCGCCGATGCCGTTTGCGATCACATACACCGGAGTTTTGCCTTCGATATTCCGCACGAATCTTCCCATGTTCGTGATGTCCGATGCGAACGCAAAATACGTCTCCTTGTGGTCCGCGAAGCGGTTGAAGTACTGGTGATACGTATTGAGGGCGATCAAGATGACACCCAATGCGGCAAGCGCCATGAGCTCTTTTCTGATTCTCAGGATACGAGTCTGATCGGCAGCATATTTCGGATCCGTGAGCTTCTTTTCCAAGGTCGACGATACCCAGCTCCAGAGCCATGCCGCTCCCATGGCCGCGATGATCATGGTCGAGACGATCATGCCGATCGAGCGGAGCGCGTGCGGCATGCCCTCGCGCGTAAGCGCGGCGGGAGCCATCATGATGAAGAACGCGAAGAACAGGAACCACGACGAAAACGAGCCATTCCGCCGGTTGCCGATGAGTTCGCTTAACATCAGGAGAAAACCCGCGAGGAAGAAGATGCCGACGAGCCAATGAAGCTCCGGCGAACAGTTGAAATTGTGTCGTCCATTGCAATCGCCACGGACATTGAACATGCCGAGCTCGAGGATGACCGACTTTGCGAGTTCAAACGGCGGATTTTCGGCGGCGAAGATCGAGACTTGGTTCTGCCGTCCGGAAAGGTCCTGCTGGTTTCCCAGGAAATACCAGATCATGGGGAGTGTTGCGAGGAGTATGAAAAACGAAACGATGGCCGCGGTGCACGGCGAGCACGCAGTGCGCGCTTCGGGAGCCGATTTTTTCCACTCCCAGATTTTAATAATGAAAACAATGAGGATAAGCGCGGGAACGATGCGCCAGGCGATATAGGTGTGGAAACCGAGGCCGAGTATGAGGCCGCCTAGGATCGCGCTTGAGAGGTATCCTGTGCGGAATGCCTTCAGGAGCCAGTAGAAGCCGAAGGACATGAGAAGCGGCACCATGATGGCGCGGAACCCGATGCGCGAGAAATTGAGGTGCCAGTAGCTGGTAGCGAGGAAGAACGAGGAAACAAGGGCGACCAGCGAAGGCGAGAGCGCGTACCCCCAGAGCGTGGGGGATTGTATGAAAAGTTCCTTCGCGAGAAGCCAGATGCCGAGGATGGTGAGCGACCCGATAATGGCGGAAACGAGGCGCAAGGCCCACGGCTCATTGCCGAATGTCTTGATCGAGAGGGCCTGTAGGTTGATGAAGAGTCCCTCGCGCCCGTTATTTTCCGGATAAAAAAGTTTGTACTCGCCGGTCGAATTGGCTTCCTGGGCATTCGTACCGTTCATCGCCTCGTCGGGGTAGAGCCCGGGGGGGACGCTGCGAAGATCGTGAAAACGGAAAAAGATCCCGAGTATTACGATGAGGCCTACCAGGCAGTATTCGATCCGTTTAGTCATGCGGATATCATATCACAAACAAAAAACGGACGCGGTACGCTATGTTGATAGCGCTCCCGCGTCCGTGCCTTACTTTGTCCCGATAAATGCTCCTGCGGCTACGACGCCGGCTATGACTGCCCAGACGTTCCCGCCAGGCTCCTTCTTTACTTCGAGGCGATCGATGTTTCGTTCGCCCTGCCAGTCGCGGAATACCACGACTGGGGCAAGCTGCATGTCGTCTCGCCTGCATACGACGATGAGCTTGCCATCAGTCCCTTTCGGACGTTCGCTTTCCGGCTTGGCCATGTCTGCTTCGGAAAGCGTAATCGGACCGCGAGTACGGACGTGTTTCGTGTAGAACCATACCGCTTCCTCAATCTTTGCGAACCATCGGAATGGATAGATGAAAACCAGGTGCTCTCCCAGCTCATCTTCCGTATCGTGCAGCGCTTTGCGGGTGTCCCCGTTTGAGCTCTGCAAACTCTTGGTTCCAACGATGAATTCCAAACCTTGAGCGCCCGGATACGCGGTTGCATTCTTCATGGCCGGATCGAATCCAAGCCGCTTCAACTCTTCTTCGGTGCATTTGGTCCCGCCGATCATGATCTTTTGCGATGCCTCCAGCAGCTGTTCAATGGTTTCGTAGTTTCCGGGCCGCTGGTCGACTTCTTCAATGACCTTATTCCAGTGCGCGCATCCCGAGCACAAAAAAAGGATGGCCGTGAAAGCCATCCAGGAATGTCTGGGTATAGCCATCGCTGCCTCCTTTGTTTGGTGGTTGTCGAGGAACCGGATTGTTAATATCTATTGGTAATCCAATTAAGTCATAAAAGCAACAGAGGAAAGCTTTTTCTTGCGGGTGTGAGCGGTAAAACGTATAATACATCGCATGGCAGAAGGCAATTTCAACGAACAGCTGCAGGCGGAGATCAAAGAGCTCGAAGGCCGCCTCGAGGCGAAGAAACAGCAGCTCGGAGCAGAGTCACGCCCGGAGAAAGAGATTTTTAAGGAAGTTCTGCGTGAGCGATTTACCGAATCGGCTCAGCCGGTCCAACATACGAAAAACTCCGTTTCTGTCCCTGCGCCTGTCGTACCCGCGCCGAAAAAAGATGATAGCGCCCAGGCCGTAAAGCGCGAGGCGGAGGTGGAACAGCTTTTGCGTACGGCATTTGAGAAAAACCCCCAGGAAGCCATCGAAGAGGCAGAGCGCTTGGGCGGCGAGTATCTCGTCGACGAGCTCCATGACCGCCTTGCCGACCAGTACTATCAAAAACTCCTTGAATTCCGCAAAGTCCGCGAGCTGTAACAATTTGCACGCGTAATTTTCATGGCATTCTTCCTTATATACGTCGTTCTTATTCTGGCGGCCCTGCTGGCGCTGGGTGCTTGGATTTGGAAGCGCCATATCCGCCGTGAAGGCGAAGTATCCCGTTCTCTCGGGACGGTTCTTTTCTCCGTCGTATTACCGAAGCTTTCTCCGAAAGACGCCGAATCCCTCGCGCCCATCGAGCGCGCCCGCGAAAAGATCGCCGTCATGGAACAGCTCTACCGCAATCTCCGTGACATCCACGATTCCTTCTGGCACGAATTTTTATACGGGCCTCCGACGTTCTCTCTTGAGCTTGCCGTTCCCGAGGTGGGCGAGGAGGTTATGTTCTTTGTAGGCGTGCCGCGCCGCTTCGGACTTGCGGTAGAGAAGGTTATCCAAGGTCTCTATGCCGACGCCGAGATCCGGCGCGTGAAGGACTATAATATTTTCAATCCGTTCGGGCGGAGTTTCGCGTTCTCGCTTTCGGGCGCGCGCAGCTCCTATCTTCCGCTCAAAACGTACCAGTCGCTTGAGGCCGATCCGCTGAAGCTCTTCATCGAGGCGTTCTCGAAAATCCAGGCCGAGGGCGAAGGTGCTGCGATCCAGATCATCGCCGCTCCCGCCGACAAAAGCTGGGGCAAGCGGCTCTCAAAGATCGCCGCTCTCATGAGAAAGGGTAAAAGTCTAGGCGCTGCTATCGCCGAAGCGAGCCGGGGCATGATCGAAAAAGAGTTCTCGGCGCTCGTAAAATCCGCCCAGACGAAAGACAAAAACAAACCCGAAAAGCCGCCAGAGATCCAGAATGAGGAGCTTGTGAAAAGCATCGAGCAGAAAGCCGCAAAACCCTTGTTCGACGTGTCCGTGCGCATGATCGCCTCCGCCGGGACCAAAGAACGCGCCGAAGAGATTGCCCGCGCGCTTGCAGCACCCTTTCAGATTTTCACTATCGAGGCCTCGAACGGCCTCAAATCCTCCGATGTACACGATTCGGCGTTCAAGGATCTCATTTATCGCTTCTCATTCCGACTCCTCTCTGACAAGAGCCGTTTGGTGCTCTCGTCCGAGGAACTGGCGAGTCTGTTCCACTTCCCGAACGCTCCGCTGGAATCGCCGAAGGTAAAAGTATTGAAGTCGCGCGAGGCACCTGCACCCGTCGAGATGCCGCGCCAGGGCCTCCTTTTAGGAAAAAATTCCTACCGCGGCGAAGAGCGCGAGGTGCGCGACGATGGCGAGCGTCCAGCGAAAGGCGTTTTCGTTCATGGCTTCCTCGGCTCTAGGCGAGCCAGCGCGAGAGGTTCTTCTTCACGAAGGCGTCGTCGTTCATCTCGGGATAGGCCGCATATACCCGGTCGATCTCCTCGACCTGCCCGGGCGAAAGGGTCTCGTTCGGGTCGAGGCACCAGGTGCCCTCGAGGAGCCCCTGGCGGCGCAGCACTTCGTGGCAGCCGGGGATGCAGCCGGCGAAATTGTTCTCGACGTCGAAGAACGCGCTGTTCGCGTCGGTGACTTTCGAATCCAGCGCGAGAATGCGCTTGGTGATCGTTTTGGTTTTCTTTACCTTTTCCAGAAGCTTCACCGCGCTTCTCGTCCATACGCTCCAATGGCCCAGCAGCCCGCCTTTTATCCGGACTTCGACATCGTTCACTACGAGCGGGACAAGCAGATCCAGAACGATGTGGTCGTCGTTGCCGGTGTAGAGCNNCGGCGAAGAGCGCGAGGTGCGCATCATGGACGATGACCGCCGCCGCCATCTCTACATCATCGGCCAGACGGGAACCGGCAAATCGGTCTTTCTCAAGGAAATGATCCGGCAGGATATTCTGGCGGGGAAGGGAGTCTGCTTCATTGACCCGCACGGCGACGCCGCCGAGGAGATTTTGAGCTTCATTCCGCCGGAGCGTGCCGACGATCTCATCTATTTCAATCCGGGAGACACCGAACGGCCGATGGGGCTCAATATGCTCGAATACGATCCGCGCTATCCGGAGCAAAAAACGTTTATCATCAACGAGCTTCTCGACATCTTCAACAAGCTGTATGACATGAAGCTTGCCGGAGGCCCCATGTTCGAGCAGTACTTCCGCAATGCGACGGCGCTCGTCATGGATGATCCGTCGTCGGGCAATACGCTCTTGGAGATCAATCGCGTGCTGTTGGATAAGCAGTTCCGGGATTTGAAGCTTTCGAAAACTTCCAATCCTTTAGTGCGTCAGTTTTGGACGCAGCTTGCTGAAAAGGCCGGCGGGGAAGCGGATCTCAAAAATCTTGTTCCATATATTTCTTCGAAGTTCGACACGTTCCTCTCCAACGAAATCATGCGCCCCATCATTGCCCAGCAGAAATCCGCCTTCAATTTCCGCGACGTGATGGATTCCGGAAAAATTCTTCTTATTAATCTTTCCAAGGGGCGCCTGGGCGAACTGAACTCATCGCTCATCGGTCTTATCATGGTCGGGAAGCTCCTGATGGCCGCATTTTCGCGCGTCGATATTCAGAATCAGGACGACCGCAAGGATTTCTACCTCTACATCGACGAGTTCCAGAACGTCACGACCAAATCGATCGCCACCATTTTGTCCGAGGCGCGCAAATACCGCCTGGATCTCACCATCACGCACCAGTTCATCGGTCAGCTCGAGGAGGACATTAAGAAAGCCGTCTTCGGCAACGTCGGCTCGATGGTCTCGTTCCGCATCGGCGTCGAGGACACCGAAATCCTCGAGAAGCAGTTTGCGCCCGTCATTACGGCGGACGATCTCCTGAATCTTCCGAACCGCCACGGCTACGCCCGGCTCCTCATCAACGGGCAGGTGACGCGGGCGTTTTCGTTCGAGACGCCGCCCATGTCGCAGGGAAATCCGGCCGTCGTGCCGCAGTTGAAGGAATTTTCCCGCTTGAAGTACGGCGCGGATCGCGCGGAAGTTGAAAAAAGTATCGTCGATAGGTACAATGCGCAGACATCTCCGTCGGCAGCTCAAACATTCTAATTTAATTCATGAATTCACGAGACGTTCGGTTGGCGGTTACGGCAGGCATTCTGACATCGATTTTCCTCACTCCTACGCTGTATCATCTTGGTATTTGGTCGGTTCCACGCTTTTTTGCCCTCCTGGTTGGCGTACCAGCGCTTTTTACCTTCGGCGTGTGGTTCGGCTACTTTCTCTCCCGCTGGTTCGGGTTTTTCCGCCAGTTCGGCAAATTCGCGTCTGTCGGGTTTTTGAGCGCATCGATCGACTTCGGCGTTTTGAACCTTCTGAGCATTCTTTCGGGCATCACGCGCGGGCTTATCATCGGCGGCGTGAATATCCCCGGGTTTTCGCTCGCGGTTTTGAACGGCTATGTCTGGAACAAGAAATGGGTTTTCCCGTCGAATGACGGCGAGACGCTGTTCCACGATTTCCCGAAGTTTTTAGCAGTCACTATCGGCGGTCTCATTATCAACAGTTCGATCATCATCCTTACGACGACCGTCATCACTTCGGGATTCGGGCTTTCGGAGGAAGTGTGGCTCAATGTCGCCAAGGTGGCGGCAAACGCCATCGTGCTCATCTGGAACTTCTTGGGCTATAAATTCATCGTCTTCAAGTAATGTCGCATCAGGTCCTCTATAGGAAATACCGGCCGAAGGATTTTTCCGAGATCGTGGGGCAGGAGTATACGATCAAGGCCATCACGAATGCATTGGCAAGCGGGCGCGTGGCGCACGCCTATTTGTTTTCGGGCCCGCGCGGCATCGGCAAGACCTCGATCGCGCGCCTCATCGCCAAAGCCGTCAACTGCGTCGGGAAAGGCGAGAAGCCGTGCAACAACTGCGAGATCTGCAATGACATGAACGAGAACCGCTTCATGGACTTAATCGAGATCGACGCGGCCTCGAACCGCGGCATCGACGAGATCCGCGAGCTGCGCGAGAACGTGCGCTTCGCGCCGGCCTCCGGCAAGTTCAAGATCTACATCATCGACGAAGTGCACCAGATCACGACCGAGGCGTTCAACGCGCTCTTAAAGACGCTCGAGGAGCCGCCTGCGCACGTGAAATTTGTGTTTGCGAC
>FKKE01003070.1_pt1 | contig 79124 bp, 70 predicted proteins | sample 1106331 | NCBI WGS metagenome assembly FKKE01 (sample SAMEA3931202, study PRJEB13176) | freshwater metagenome | biome: Drinking water system; feature: drinking water; material: freshwater | place: China | collected 2013-02-06 | reverse complement strand
AACTGCACGGTCAGCAAACCGTCGCTGGTCGAGAAGGTCATCCGCAACGCGGTCCTGATCGCGCGCGAGATCGGCCCCACCTATCTTCAACTGTATACGCCGTGCATCCTGGAAATCGGCAAGAACAGCATGGAAGGCCTCCAAGAAATGCGCGATTCCGAGAAGCCGACCGAGCGGTTTGCCTACAAGGAATACATCAGCGAACCGGCCAAACAGTTCCTGGCCGAGATGGCCGCGAAGGACAAGGAACGCAAGGCGGCGGCCAAACAACTAACCGGAAAAGCGTAAGAGACCGGAGGTCTTCCATGATTAAGAAGCGATTGAATATCCGCATGTCAGGCTTGGGAGGGCAGGGCGCCGTGACGGCGGCCCACGTCATGGCGATGGCGGCCAACCGAGACGGGAAATTCTCCATTTCCAATCCGTTCTTCGGCGCGGAAAAGCGCATGGCCCCGGCAGAAAGCTATTGCCGCATCGGCATCGAACGGATTTACGACCGGGGCGAATTGGTGTTCCCCGACGTCATCCAGGTCTTTCACCCCCAGGTCATCACAATGGGGAAGAGCTATACGATGCCGTTCTATTCTGGCATCAAGGAGGGCGGAGTCGTCATCATCAACTCCGGCCAGCCGCTCCTGTCCGAGGAAGACATCCAACGTCTCAAGGATCTCAAGGTGGCAGTGTTCTACATTGCGGGAACCGAGTTGGCGATCGAAATTGCCGGCACGGAACTCTCGACGAATATGACCATGATCGGCTCGGTCGCCGGCATTACCAAGTGCGTGTCGATGGAAGCCCTGGATGGCGCGCTGCAAGAACGCTTTGGGAAGAAGTTTGTGGCTTCGGGCGGCACCGCGTCTCTCGACGAAGCCATCAAGAAGAAGTTCGCCAAGAAGGAAATGTTGCTGCAGAAGAACCTGGCGACCGTGAAGCGTGCCTACGAAATCGCGAGCGAATGGGCCGAAAAGAACAAGGTCGAGCTACGAGTCGGCAATCCGGCCGTGGCCGCTTAAGAGAAGGAACCACCCCGCATGTACAACGTCGCGCAAGTGATCGATGAGAAGTGTACCGCCAAGAAGGGTTGTCGGCTTTGCATCATGTATTGCCCCGAAGCCAATTGCTTGGACCTGAATTCGACCAAAATGGTGGCGGAAGTCAATATCGACCGCTGCAAGGGATGCGAACTGTGCGTGGTGGTATGCAACGCCGCCAAGCACCACGCCATCGTCATGCAGGCGGTCAGCGCCACCGGCCAACTCATGTCGAAGAAGGGCGAATCGGCTGGACTCGGGCAAGCGTATCAAGGCTAGCAGAGTCCCCTGTGAAGCATGAAACCCCATAGCGTTCGCGCTATGGGGTTTTTTGTTGGGGATGAAGGGGGAACGATGGAACAAGAAGACAATGTCCTGGATCAATTGCTGCATGAGATCACCGGGCTCTTGGTCGAATATCCCAAAGCGATCGAGCGGCGGGCCGCAGTCATTCAGGCGACCGGCAAAGACCCCGAATTGGCGGAGAAGCTCGTGAAGGCGGCGGACACGATGCGAGATAGCGGGAACCTGTACCTGACCTGGGCGAAGCACTATGCCGCCCTGGCCGAGGGGAATACCGACGCCTCATCCGACGAAGATGAAACGGAAGACTTCGACGTCTGAAGTGAAAAGGCCAGTATTCATCCGCCCTGTTCTTGTGCTAACATGGGCTGTTTTTCTAGAGCTTCCGTGTCAGTACGGTCTATAGACACGTCCCCTCATGTTCCCCGGTAGCTCAGTTGGTAGAGCAGCCGGCTGTTAACCGGCTGGTCGCAGGTTCGAGTCCTGCCCGGGGAGCCACTACCACAACGAAGGCCGTCCTGCCTCACAACAGGACGGCCTTCACGTTTCTGATCGCGGAGGTACGCCTCCTTTGGAACCCAACCCTCCGTTCATTCCCCACTGGCTCCTTCCTACGCCTCACCTCATGACCCTCTTCCCTCGGTTCTTCCCGCGGAGAACGCTTCTGCAACATATCCCCGTCGAGCGACGATTCTTTCACGTCGCCCCGCAAACACACGTGCTCGGACTGTGCCATTGGCAACCCACTCCGACAGTCTCCCCTACGGTAGTCCTCCTTCATGGATTGGAGGGATGCCATGACTCTCAATACATGCAAGGCACCGCCGCCAAAGCCTATCAGGCCGGGTTCAATGTCATTCGACTCAACCAGCGGAATTGTGGGGATACGGAACACTTGACGCCCACCCTCTATCACAGCGCATTGAGCGGAGATATCCGGGCGGTCCTGGCAGAGTTGATCTACAAAGATGGGCTCTATCGACTCTACGCGATTGGTTGGTCGATGGGTGGGAATCTCGTGCTGAAGATGGCCGGCGAGGTGGAGGACTCGATGCCTGAACTGCATGGCGTCTTCGGCGTCTGCCCGGTCATTGACCCCGAGGCTTGCGTCCGGTCATTGGAGCGCCCGATCAATCGCCTCTACGAACACCATTTTGTCGTGCGTCTGAAAGCTCGACTCGAAATAAAAGCCCGTCTCTATCCCGATCGCTACACCACGGTCCCGCTGAGGCGAATCACTCGATTGCGGGAAATCGACCACGTTTATACGGCGCCAGACGCCGGCTTCCAGAACGCCGAGGAATACTACGATGGGGCTGGGGCCAGACATGTCTTGCCTCGCATCCGGGTCCCGGCGTTCATCATCACCGCCCAGGATGATCCGTTCGTCCCCTATGCGATTTTCCAAACCGCTGCCGTCCGAGAGAATCCATACCTCCACGTCTGGTCACCTGCCCACGGCGGCCACTGTGCGTTCATTCAGCGCCCGCGGGCAGGAGAGGACGCGCACTGGGCCGAGACACGTATGGTCCGTCTCATGGCGGGAACGGAGGCTTGGCCGGGCACCCCCGCAACTTGAGCGGTCAACCGCCAGGGGCTTGCTGCGTTGATCCTCCTCATAGAGACGGCTTGAGGTCAAACCCTCACGGACGCCCCCCTATGGCCATGACGTTTCAAGAGGCACGACACCTCCTGGCCAGGACGGGGTTTGGGGGAACGCCTGCGGACATTCGTGAATGGGCGCGGCTCGACCGCGAAACCGCTGTCACGAAACTGCTCGGCGAGGCCCTGCGCCACGCGCATACGCCGCCCCCTCATTGGGTCACGACCCTTCCGCCGCCCCCCGCACAGCACCGGCACATGCCCACCGAGCAGAAGAAGGCCTTCCGGGAAGCGCGCCAACGGGAAGGGCTGGAATTGAAGCGGTGGTGGTATCGCGAAATGCTCACCACCTCGTCCCCGCTCACGGAACGAATGACGTTGTTCTGGCACAACCATTTCACCTCCAGCCTGCAGAAGGTTCATTGGCCACCCTTCCTCTATCGACAGAACGTCCTCCTGCGCGCGCACGCACTGGGATCATTTCGAGAGCTCGTGGTCGGCACCGCCAAGGACCCTGCGATGATTCGATACTTGGATACACAATCCAATCACCTGCGCCACCCCAACGAGAACTACGCGCGCGAGCTCTTCGAATTGTTCACCCTTGGAGAAGGCCACTATACGGAACAGGACATCAAGGAGGCGGCCCGCGCTTTCACAGGCTGGCACCTGGACCCGAGGACCGGATCCTTCCGCCTCAACGCCAAACAGCACGACACCGGCCTCAAGTCGGTGTTCGGGAAGAGGGGCCCCTTCTCCGGCGAGGAGATACTCGACCTCACACTCTCTCTCCCGCAGGTTGCCACACACATCGTCCGGAAACTCTGGCGAGAATTCGTCTCGGACGAGCCCGACGAATCGGAGGTCACCAGGCTGGCCGAGGGCTTCCGAAGCCACCGCTACCAACTCATGCCCCTCCTCACGGCGCTTTTCACGTCACCCGCCTTTTGGGCTCCTGAACATCGCGGCGGCCTGGTCAAATCGCCGGTTGAATTGATGGTGGGGACCGCCCGCTTGTTCGGACTCCCCGTACACGATCCGATCCTGTTGGTCAGGGCCGGAAGGCAGCTTGGCCAAGACCTGTTCGATCCTCCCACTGTAAAAGGGTGGCCGGGAGGGACTCGCTGGATCACCAGTGCGACGCTCCTGGACCGTTGGCACATTCTCCAACGTACGATCCGTGGGCATGAACTGGGCGGCAGGCCGGAACCCGCCATGGGGACGTCCGACCGCTCGATGGCCGCTTCAGACCACGCGCATGGAAGTGGGGCATGGCTCAGTACGGACACGGAGGTGGTGGTCCAGCACACGCTCCTGCCTATTGACCCTATGTACCCGACGATTCCCGGCGAGGAACGATGGGAGTTCGTCCGCCATCTGGTCATGGATCCGACCTACCAGCTCAAGTGAGGAGGCCGATGCAACGACGCGATCTCCTAAGAACCATGGCGGTCCTGCCGACGGTCATCTTCGCGCCGGCATGGCTCCACCGACTCTGGGCCGCCGAACGCATTCCCGTTGCCGAGCCCGCAGGACCACGCGCGCGCGTCCTCGTCCTGGTCGAATTGCACGGCGGGAACGATGGGCTGAATACCCTCATCCCCTTTGAAGACCGCGCCTACTATGCCCTGCGCCCGACATTGGCCATCCCCCGTGAACAGGTCGTCCAACTCACGCCCCGCCTGGGCCTTCATCCCGCCCTCGCCCCCTGGCGCCCGCTCTGGGAGCAGGACCTGGCGATTGTCGCCAGCATCGGCTATCCCCATCCGAATCGGTCTCATTTTCGGTCCATTGAGATTTGGGACACCGGATCGGAAAGCGAGGAGGTCTTGGATGAGGGATGGCTCGCACGTCTCTTCCAGCAACGTCCGCTTCCCGCCGACTTCACGGCCGACGGCATCCTCCTAGGAAAGGGCGACCCCGGCCCACTGGCCGGAAGGCGGTCACGCTTGATCGCCCTCCGCGACACGGAGGAGTTTCTGCGGGGGGCAGACCGGGTGCGTCCGGCACCGCCGACCAACACCAATCGAGCCCTCCGTCACATTTTGGATGTGCAACGCGAGATCAGCCACACGGCCGGCGATCTCCGGGTCCGCCTACAGCAGACCCCCAGCCTTGAGAACGACTTCCCTCCCACGAAGCTCGGCAAGCAATTGGAAACAGCCGCCAGACTCCTGGTGGCGCACACCCCTGTCGCCGTGATCAAAGTCACGCACGGAGGCTTCGACACCCATGCCGGGCAATTCCCCCATCATCACCAACTGCTGGACCAATTAGCCCTGGCCCTCACCGCCTTTCGGAACACGTTGGGCAGCATCACCTCTGGGATCAGGTGCTCATCGCCACCTATTCGGAATTCGGACGGCGTGTCGCCGAGAACGGCAGCGCCGGCACCGACCACGGCACTGCGGCGCCACACTTCCTATTGGGCGGAAAGGTGAAAGGCGGGCTCTACGGCGCACAACCGGCCCTAACGAATCGGCTCGAGGGGGACCTGCGGCATACCATCGACTACCGCAGCCTCTACAACACCATCATCGTCCGCTGGTGGGGATTGCCGGCGAAGTTGTTCAATCTGCAAGAATTCCCGCCGCTCGACTGCTTCCATGCATAGCCGCGGAGCAAGGTGCGATGCGGGAACCACCCCTTGGCGACGGGAATGCCCATCGGTCCCTCCTATGCCTGCGCGAGATGGCTGCGAACTTCCTGGACGTAGGTCTTGAACGGATTCGGCATGAGAAAGGGATCCCGGCCTCGAAGATGGAAGGCCGACCAGTTGATCACATAGGCTGGATGCATGCGGTCGCGAATGGGGAGCTCTTCCTGTTCGGGCGGCGGCCCACAGGCCAGCAGATGCCGCACAACCTCTGAGCGGCCATAGGCACGCGTATCACGGGGCGGCTGGGTCTTGGCCAATTCAATCGCCCGATCCGTGGTGACCCGCGGCACCTTGCCCTCATCGACCAGCCCCCAATAGAGCCCGCGTGCGGGATGGAGGTTGTGATACTCCAGGTCTAAACTCTTGAGCATCGGATCGTCCCAGCCTGCTCCTTCAGACTCCCGGTAGGTTTCCAAGAGCCAGAGCTTGCTGGCCCAATCGACCCGGCCGACGAGTGCGGTGTACTCCCCCCGCAGATCCTCCAGAACCCGCGCCCATTCCGCCAAGACCCAGTCGGTCTCTTCATCCTGGCCTTGGCAGTAGGTGTGGGCGGCCGCAAGGTATGCCTGTTGCAGATCGATGGCCGAGATGGTTCGCCCCGATTCCAAGGTCACAACCCATTTCCGATCCTGATCCTGCGAAACCTCTTGGAGGGCTTCCACGGCATCGGCCACCTGAAGCCCGTCCGGGGCATGATCTTCCTCAATGAGTTGGAGCACCAGGGCTGTGGTCCCGAGCTTCAAGGCGTTGGCGTATTCCGCCATATTGGTGTCGCCCACCAACAAGTGAATCCGCCGGTACTCATTCGGATCGGCCAACGGCTCATCCCGCGTGTTGACGATCGCCCGATTCCCCTGAACCCACTCGAAGAAGTCGTTCACGATATGGTCGGCCCGTTGCGATATCTGATACGGCAACTGCACGCCGCGTGAGTGTTGATTCATCGCCGCCCGGGGGACGATCAGCCGATCCATCTGAATCCACGCATCCTGTGGGCTGGCGGCTCCCACGCGGCCTGAACCGGTGAAGATCTGCCTGGTCACCAAGAACGTCACCAGCGGGGCCAGCCCACGCCGGCTGAAAGGAAACCGGCGCGTCACCAAGTAGTTTTCATGCGAGCCGAACGTCGCGTCGGTATCATGATCGATGTTGTTCTTGATCAACGACACGTGATCGGCAAGCCCGAGATCGTGGATGGCCTGCTGAAGGATGAGATCCCCTGCGCGGTCCGTCGCGACCGCGTCAGTCAATGAGTGGCACTCGGGCGAGGCATACTCCAGATGGCCCATGTCGAGGTAAATGCGCCCGGCATTGGTGAGAAACCCGCCGTTCCCCGGCGGCTCATCATGTCCTCGATGGTGGAGATCGAGTACGCCCTGCCGCTGTACATGGAACAGATGATCTCGAATCTTATGGGCAAACCAGGTCGGCGAATGATCGGGACGGTCTTGATGGATGAGGAGCCCGTACTCCGTTTCCAATCCGAAAATCCGGTTCAGCATGGTTCTAAGGGCGGGCCGGGCGGAGTTCCTTCGGCAACCAGCGGCCCAATTCGTCTACGGCGAGTGACCGATATTTCGAGGACCCGGATTGACTTCGGTCCAACAGTGCGCACTCGATGGATTTTTCGACTACCGTCTCTCGCAGATGGGCGTAGAGCGCCGCATCGTCCGGCTGAGAATCCACTTCCGGCTTGCCGTTACCTTCCGACGGGTCTTCACCGGCCCGCTGTTGAGCCCGATCGCCCAAAGCCCAGGCCTTGAGTGCCGCACCCAAGGCCTGCTCCAACGGGAGAATCCCCGCCTGCTTCCTCAAATAATCCACCATGGCCTGCTCGATAACCTTCGTGGCTGCCAATACGGCACAGCGACCGCCTTCCTCAAATGTGCCGTCGTAGTTCACGACGAGGAAGGAGTCCTTCCCCGCTTTATGCCCCAGCTCAGCCAATAGAATCTTGACGATGAACGGCGCCTTGAAGACCTCTTCGAAGGCTTGCTTGATCACGGGAGCGATCCCGTATTTCACCATGCGACTGCCCGTGACGTCCGATGGAGACCGGTTAAATCCTTCGACATGTGCCATCTCGAGCAGCGTGAACCGCAACTTCTCCAAATCCGCAGGATGGCCCATTCCGCCTAACGCGAGACGGTCGTAGATTTCGTAGAGCTTCGGCGTCCCCTTACTGATCGTCAGCAGAAGAATGCCCGCGTCGTAGGCCAACGCCACGACCGGACTGCCTTGCTTGAACTGCTCGTCGAGATAGGTTCGGCGGTTGCCGACCGCTTCGACCCACTTGTACGGTTCTTCATACATGGCGAGAAACCTTTGCTTCGAAGAGTGGTTTCATCTGGGCATCAGGCATGGTCCGCACGCCGGCAGCCGTGATGAATTTAATGACCGGGTAGAGATTGGCTTCGCGATTGACTCCTCCGGTCGCAGAATCGAATTCCGCCGCGCTCGTCAGCAACCGCAAAGCTTGAATCGCCGCCTGTTCTTCAGGCATCGCCGCGAGCGGCTGGTCACCCCACGTATTCAGGTAGTGAAGGATGCCGCGAATCGTCGGTGAGCCGGACCCAGAAACAGCATACTCCACGCCCTCGAATTCCGCGCCGAGGATATCGTAAAAATAGATCTTCGCCGCTTCCTGCTCACCGTCGTATCCCGCGAAGATCGGAGCCACCGCGCCCGTCCCGGCCAGCGCCGCCGCCACGTTCTCCTTCAACAACTTTGACAGAGCGCGCAATTTCCCTTCGAAACTTAATTCTTGCAACTGCGTCCGCCGGTAGTATTTGAACGAGTGTTCGAGGATTCGCGCCATTTCATAGGCCGTGGCAGGGACGCCGGCGATCGCCATGACGCTGTAGCGGTCGAGTTCCAGCACCTTGTCCGTGCGATCGTACATCACCATGTTTCCGGCGGTGGCCCGTCGGTCACCGGCGACCAGCACACCGTCGCGATACTTGAAGGCCAGAATCGTCGTCGCTTGGGTGAAGTCGTGCGCATGGCCGGCTACGGCCGACGTCCCGAGTTGATATCCCTGCTCTTTGAGCAATTGGAAAAAGTCGCCTTGCATCCCCATGATTCTCTCCAATCGTTATTCGTTATACGTGAATCGAAAGAAGGCAGTTCTTATCTCGCGTTTAACGAATAACGTCCTACTCTCCCGTTCGCTGCCGATACCGCTCCGCCTGTTTGGGATCGACCTTCCGCATCCGCTTGAGCAAATTGTCTTTGTCCGGCGAACCGGTTTCCGGCCTGCGCGGACCGCCTTCTTCGGAAGGCTTCGGCGCCTTCGGCATCGGATCGACCGGCCCTTCTCGTCGCTCCGGCATCCTCGCATACTTCATGATCGTGCGTCCTTTCTGCTGTTCCAAGCCCTCAACGCATCCGCTGGAGAAGCTGCCGCTTCGAACAGGGCGACACAGGCCTTCACGTCTGCTGGCTCGAACAAATTGCCCATCTCCAAGGTCCGCGGCACCAGACCGCCGGTGAATTGGATCCGTTCCCATTGCATCGACCTGATCTGATCGGGGAATCGCCTGACACACAAACCGCGGACTCCCCCACGGGTATCGGCCGGCCCTGCTGCAAGCGCTCGTTCGACATCCGCATCGGTCGTCATGCGCCAGGCCTTCCCTTCCGCCTCTAATCCCAGATACAAACCTCGTTCAGGGTTCACATTATGATATTCGAGGTCCAAGCTCATCAACCAAGGATCGTCCCAGGCCAATCGCTCTTCCCGCACGAAGGTTTCCAGCAACCAAAGCTTCGTGACCCAATCCAGCCGACCCACGAGCCGTTGGCGATCGCTGACTAACAGATCCAGCGTCTTCTTCCACTCGTGGAGCAGCCAATCCGTTTCCTCATCCGTACCAGATAACGTCCGTTCAGCGGCCTCACTGTATGCCTGCTGAATCTCCACTCCTGTGAAGCTTCGCCCATTCTTCATGCGAACGGTCGATTTCAAATCCTGATCGCGCGAGATCTGCTTGACCGCCGACACGGGGTCGGCCAACTCGACCGAGGGCGCCGCGCCGAGCGCAACAAGATCCAGCACGAGCCTCGTCGTGCCGATCTTCAACGCCGTCGCATACTCACACATGTTGGCGTCGCCGATGATGAGATGCAACCGGCGGTACTTGGCTCTGTCCGCGTGCGGTTCGTCCCTGGTATTCAGAATCGGACGGTTGTGCATCGTATCGACGCTCAACTCGGTTTCCATGAAGTCGGCCCGCTGCGATAACTGATAGACTCCGGGGACAAACCCCGACTCCTGCGCTTCAACGCCTACCTTCCCCGCCCCGGCGATCACCTGCCGACTTACGAGAAACGGCAGCAGCCCAGCGACAAGCCGCGGGAACGGGATCGAGCGGGGCACCAGGTAATTGTCATGACAGCCATAGCTGTGCCCATGGAAGTCGGTATTGTTCTTGTAGAGTTGAACATGCGGTCCGCCGAGCGCACGATTCCGTCGTTCGGCCGCGCGGTGCACGATCCGCTCGCCGGCACGGTCATGGGCGAGAAGATCTTTGAGCGCACGGCATTCCGGCGTCGAGTATTCCGGATGCGTATGATCGTTGTAGAATCGCGCGCCGTTCGGCAGGACCAGATCGCTCTTCATCTCGTGAAATGAAAAAGGCCGATGGGCATCGGCCTTCGCGAACTCGTCTTCCTCCTTGTCTTGCTGAAGCCCGGAAACGCGAAATCCGCGGGCGTCCTCGTGCGGATCTTCCCCCGCATAGTCCCACCGCCGCTCGAACGAGGCCGTCAGATGCGCGCGCACCAGCTCCATGGACTCGACGACCGAATCGACCTCCGCCAGGTCGTCCCGCGATATGCCGTACTCGGTTTCAAGGCCGAAAAGCCGCATAAGAGTGTAAAGCGTCGTTCGCCAGCGTGAGACGAGATGCTAACTATGAGAGACACCTTCAAATAATCTGATTGACCAGCCGTTCTTCCGTTTGACGGCCTCGGCGGAACGACGAGATGCCCACAACCTGTTCCGGATGGTGATCGAGCAGCTTCAGCCATTCCTCAGCCGCGTCGTCCGGCGGCAGGACTTCCCCTTCCCGGAATTCCTCAGTTACCGCATCGAGCAGATCCTGGGCCAGCAATCCCGCCTCCGCGCCGGCCTGAATCGTCCGGTCGATCGCCTTCTCCTTTGCCCGCTGCACGATTGAGGACAGGATCGCCCCGCTGACTAGATCGCCTCGATAGAGCACCTTGTGTTGTCCGCTGCGCAGCCGGATCGAGAGCAGCCGGTTCTCGTCGCTCTTCTTGAAGATCGCTTCAATCACGTCTTCGGCCAACGTGGACAACGCCGACGCACTATCCCCTCCACGCGCCTCGACTACTCCAGGATCCACAGGCAGATCGTCCGTCAAATAGACTTTCAAGATTTCGGCTGCTGCGTCGCGACCGGGACGGGACACCTTGATCTTCCGGTCGATGCGTCCCGGTCGCAGCACCGCTGGGTCGATCAAGTCCGGTCGGTTTGACGCCAAAATGATCACCACATCGCGCAGCGACTCGATCCCGTCCATCTCACTGCAGAACATCGGCACCAAGGTGTTGGAGATGTTGAACGACCTCATCGCTCGCCGGGTTCCTAGAATCGACTCCGCTTCGTCGATGAAGATGAAGGGCAGCGACCCGTCCTTCCTGCGCGCCCGAGCCTGAGCGAATAGATCGCGCACCATCCGTTCGGACTCACCGAGCCACATGTTCAGGATTTCAGGACCCTTCACGTGCAGGAAGGCCCCGCCGGTGACAGGGGGACGCGCGTCCGCGCTGCCGGCTCCCTCCTGCTTCGACTCGCTGACCAGCTTTGACAAGCTCCCGGCCGCCGCTTGGCCGATCAAGGTCTTGCCGCAGCCGGGAGGACCGTAGAGCAGGAACCCTTTGGGCTGAGAAAACTTGAACTTCTCGAACGTCTCCGCATGGAGCAACGGGTATTCGATGGCCTTTCGGATGGCCTGAATCGCATCCTTCTGGCCGCCGATCTGCTCCCACGTGACCTTCGGCACTTCATCGAGGACATGTCTGCTGGCCTTGCGATCCTCCAGTTTCTCGATGGCGATCCGAAGGCTGGGATCAATCCGTATCTCGTCGCCAGGCTTGAGTTCGGCCCCCAGCAGATCGCTCGACCGTTGTAAAATAAGCGACTGTCGCCCCATTTCCTGCTCGAAGCGCAAGCGGCCGTCCGGCATGGCCTCGGCCAGCTTGAGGATCGGACCGTTCTTGTCATAACCCAGCGTTTTGATCACGGCATAGGCCTCGTTCACCAGGATCTGCGTCCCGACCTTGAGATCGGCGGGCGCCACGCGGGGATCGACATTCGCGTAATACTCCGCCCCCCCAACCAAGATTCGAGCAAGCCCCTCACCCGGTACCTCCAACAAGGTGCCGATCCTATTGGCCGGCGCCGTGAGCTTGACAGCGACGTCGCTGACTTTCTTGAACTCCAATTCCCTCTGCTGATTCGCCGCCTGGGCCAGCATGACGGCATGCCGCAGTTTGTAGAGGAGTTTCTGGCGGGGATCGGTGTCGGGAAACGAGGCGAGGCACTGCTCGATCAAGTCGAGGGGATCGGAACCGGTCTGGCCGGCTTCTCCGGCTGCTTTTTTCCGTTCTTCGGAACCGGATTCGCGTGAGCGGGGGTCACTCATCGATAGTCCTCCAGACTGACGATGGGTGATCCTACCATAGTGCCGGTGAGGTTTTCCGAGGGGCTAATTCACGGCCTGCAACGTCACGGCCACCGACACTTTCCGATTCGCTCGCAGCACGTCGACCATTACGCGGTCCCCGACTTTTCGCCCCTCCATGACATCCATCAAATCATCGACCGTGGTCACCGGCTTGCCGTCGACCGACACGATCACATCGCCTAGTTCAATCCGTCCTGGTATCGTTTCACGGGCCCCCTGCAGACCGGCCCGCTCGGCGGCACCGCCGCGCGATACTTTGCCGATGACCAACCCCTTGACGCCCCACCGCTTGGCCATCGCGTCCGGAACAAGAGAAACTCCGAGTCCCGGACGGATCATTTTCCCGTACTTGATGAGTTCGGGTACGACCCGATTGACGGTATCGACCGGCACAGCGAACCCGATCCCCGCAAAAGCTCCGCTCGGACTGACGATCTGTGTGTTCACCCCGATGAGCCGACCAACTCCGTCGAGCAACGGCCCTCCGGAGTTACCAGGGTTGATGGCCGCATCAGTCTGAATGACACCCTCGATCGTCCGGTTCGACATCGACTTGATCGTCCGCCCTAACGCGCTGACCACACCTGTCGTCAGGGAATGGTCGAGGCCGAAGGGATTCCCGATGGCCAGCACCTTCTGTCCGACTCGCAGGTCGTTCGAGCTGCCGACGAGAACGGGAAAGAGCGACTCATCCGGCGCCTGAATCTGGAGGACGGCCAGATCGTGATCGGGATCGGCGCCGACCAGCTTGGCTTGGTGCTCGCTGCGATCAGCCAGCGTGACCTTGATCGCATCCGCTCCGTAGATGACGTGAAAGTTGGTGACGATGTGGCCTTGCTTGTTCCAAACGAAGCCGGTTCCCGATCCTTGCGGAACCTCCATCACGTTGAATGACCAGATGTCCCGTTGAATCGCCGTATTCGCGATGAAAACCACGGACTTCGCCGCCCGTTCGAATACGGCCATCGTCGAACGTTCGTCAGGCCCCAGTTCCAGAGGTGCAGGCGCGACCGTTCTGGGCTTTCCCTCCGGCCCGTCGTACGCGGCGCCCAAGGGCTTGCCCCACTCAGCGGCGCCGGCGAGGGTTCCTGTTGATATCACAGCCGGGTTCACCAACAAGAGTCCGATCACGATAGCCTGCGACCAGTTCATCCTCATTTCTCGCCTATAATTTGAACGACGACTTCGCGCACGCGGGCTCTCGTATCGAAGTCGACGAGGACGATCTGTTGCCAGGTTCCCAGCATCATGGCACCCTCAGAAAAGGGAATGGTCACGGAGGGGCCTTGCAGCTGCCCTCGCAGATGGCTGTGGCCGTTGTCTTCACCAGGATTGCGCGTATTGTGCTGCCAGTTCGGATCGGCCGGCACCGCACGGTCCCAAAAAGACTTGGTGTCGGCCCGGATGCCCGGTTCGTCTTCGATGATCATGACCGAAGCGGTCGTATGCTTGACGAACACCGTTACGATGCCGGCCGTCAAACCCGATCCGGCCAGGGCTTCGCTCGCGAGCTTCGTCACATTTTCAATTTGGGTGCCCCCGCGCATCTCGACACGGAGGGGAACCGTCTTCACAGCCATGCCTATGCCCCGATCTTTTTCAGAATCGCACGCTCGCCGGCGGTCAACCGATGCCCGCGCGCTTCAGCGATGATCCCGTCGAATTCACCCTGGGCAGCCAGCCGCTTCAACGCCTTCATGACCGGCCCGCTCAGAATACCTTCCTGCTCCAATTTCTCGAGATACGCGAACGCGTCGGCGATGTTTTCTTTCTTCCGGACATAGTAGTCCCGACCGCGCCGCTGATTGCTATAGGCTTCGAACTGCTCGCAGGCCACGAGAATTTCCGCCAGTTGTTTTATCCACGGCTTCGCCTGTACCAGCTTCTCCGGGTAGTAGTAATAGAGCATCACCAGTTGCATCCACGGCTCCCATCGCACACCCATCCGCCGGATGGACGGACGGACGGCACGGAGCCGCCGCGCCAAGCGGCGGGCATACCCCAGCCGCATCTCGACCTGTTCCTTTGCCCAGGGCGTGAGGGCGATTCCCTCCGCCTCCAGATCCCGCCGATACCGCGACAGGAACGCTTCCGTCTCGCGCCCGTAGACCGTCTCAGGATGTATGGCCCGCCATTCACGCGGCCTGGTCGGAACGCCGTGCGCCTTGGCCCAAGACCAAATCTTCCCGAAGAGTTGACGATCGAGACCAGCCCGGCCTAAGTCATGCAACAGACAGGCGATTTGATATTGATGAACTCGATTCGCATCGTGTCCCAGGGCCGACGCCACGGCCGCACACATGCGGGCGGTACGGACGGCATGGGGGCGATCGTATCCACGGATGGTCTTCCCGCGCCTGAGCGGATGGGGATAGTCGTACAGACGCATGAGACGTCCGACGAGCAGGCGGGACACGATGAGCGGCGCACGACCGTTGGCAGTGGATTTCATAAGTGTCGGAGTACCAGGGGTGTGAGAATATCTGCCGACCTATACGGTGTCAAGGCAACGGGACTCGCTCAAGCTCTGCATTTTTGCTATGCTCCGCGCCGTTCAATGACTGCGATAGGCCTCAGCGGACCACGCCCATGATGAAGGACCGAAGAAGGCTCCGTGCGTCTCTCACAGGGGCTGCCTTTCTGGCGGGAACGCTCGCGGCGATGGTCGAGCCTTCCGCTTCTCCGATCGATCAGCTTACCGATCTGACCGGTAAGGCCCCTGCAATCATCACGCTCAAGGGGCGGGATAACTTCACCAGCGAATACCAATACGACGTCAGCGTCCGGAACCAGACCGCCGATCCCTTGATCGGCGATTCCTTGATCGTGGTTCTCGACAAGATCACGAATCTGGCCGGAGAAGAACGAGAGCCGCTGAAGAGCGAGCCGATCCTCAGCCGCTTCGAGGTGCTCGGACAAGATGGCGCCACCGACGACGGAAAACCCTTCTTCAGGATTCCACCGGGCAACGGACCGGACCTTGTTCCCCAGACAGAAAGCAAACCCGCATTCGTTCGAATCCGCAATAAGGACTACGTGGCGGTCTTCACGCCGTCCTTCAAGGTGTATGGAAGCAGGCGACCGCCGCCCGAACCGAAGCAACAGGCGCCGCTGGCACCTCATGCCCAGACTCCCTCTCCTGGGGACAAGCAGACCGAAAAATTGATTCAACTGCTCATCAAGAAGGGCGTGATTTCCGAGGAGGAGTGGCGAAAAGCGCGCGGCAATGAGCGATAGCACCTGCAAAGCCTGTGGCGGTTACTGGCCGGGGAAAGAGTACCTCATCGCGGATCTCGGCCTATCGAAGGCCTATCTTCACGACGACCAGTTCTTTCGCGGGTGGACCGTCGTGGTGTTCAAACGACATGCGACTGAACTGTTCCAGCTGGCTCCCACGGAACGCATCCAACTGATGGAAGAAGTCAACCTGGTCGCCAAAACCCTGGCCCAAGTGTTCGACGCCAAGAAGATCAACTACGAGCTGCTAGGCAACCAACTCCCTCATATCCATTGGCATATCATCCCCCGTCTGACCGCCGACCCGGCTCCGCTCGAGCCCGTCTGGCTGGTCCAGCACAAGCCGATCCAGCCGACCCCCTCTGAACTGCAGGATAGAATCCAGCGGATCAACGCCGGTATTGCCAAGCTTCGTTAGCCTGCCGGAAAACGTCTTGGCGGTGCGACCTCAGGCTGCTCCCCGGCGAATGCTATAATGGTGGCCACTTTCCCCATCGTGCGAGGAGGGGCGTTGGAATCGATGCATCGGCAATCGTTAGTGGTGGCTCTCCTCCTCGCGAGCGTTGGAGCCTTTTTCGTTCAGCCCGCCGCCGCGCAAGTTGCTGATGACCAACCGTCTCTTCCGGTAGTCGGAAGCCCATCTCCAATAGCACCTTCGCCCGTCGAACATCGCCAACCTGAAGCGACGAACGAGAACGTGCAGAGCGCCGTGGAGGCTGTCGGCGAACTGCGAAGCACGGTACGAGTCTCGCCGGACGATGCGGACGCAAGGCTGAAGCTGGCACAGGGCCTCTACCGGCTCGGCGAGTTCGACGCCGCGATCGAGGAATGCCGGATCGCGATCAAGCTGAATCAAGACGACGCGAACGCGCATTTGCAACTCGGCGTTCTGCTGCTGACCAAGCAGGAATGGCGCAGTGCTGTGTCCGTTCTGAAGGAGGCCGTCCGGCTGGATCCGGGACTGACCCACGCCCACTATAGTCTGGGTAACGCGCTGTATTCGCTAGGGCAGGTCAAGGCCGCGATCCAATCGTATCGGCAAGCACTCGAGTTGCAGCCCTATTTTCCAGACGCGCGGTATCGCCTAGCCCTGCTGTTGAAACTTTCGAATCAAGAGCGGGAGTCGGCGCAGCTGATGGAAGAAGCGGCGGTAGGCGGCATCCCCCAGGCCCGGTACTTTCTCGGCAACGCATATAAGAGCGGGCAGGGCCTGGAGAGAAATCTTGGCCTGGCCATCTACTGGTGGATGAAGGCTGCCGAACTCGGCCATCAACCGGCCTCGGAAGCCCTGTCTAAAGTCAGGCGCCAAGCGCTCTCGCCGGACCAGTCCGAGCGGAGGAGGAAAGACGCGCTGGAAGGCTTTCGCGCCTACCGCGCGAAGCTCTGGGATGGCTCGCCCGAATACGTCCGGGCGGACCCCGACGAAGCATTGGGCGCGAGGTTGCTGCAAGAGAATCGCACGGATCAGGCCCTCGGCACACTGCTCATGGAGGGTTCTGCGCTGAGCGAAACAGCGCAGGCCGAGTTGGCCAGGCTCTATGAATCAGGCCGGGAACCCTGGGTCGCCCCCTACGATAAGAAGATCTTGGCCTGCTTGGAGATCACCGCTGCCGACGGGTTCCTCCCGGCCAAAAAACACGTGGCTCGCATTTATCTGAAAGGGCTTGGCGTGGCGGCTGATCAGCAGAAAGCCAACGCGATACTGAACGGTCTGCCCAGGCAGGAGATCAAATCCATGCTCGAAGAGTGGGGTTCCCGGCCATGATTGAGCTGTGGAAGCTCTGGCGCCTGTTCATCACCTCGATTCCACTTCAAGCCCTTACCATCGGACTTCTTGCCACGGCAGTGGCGAATCTCTTCTGGGTCGTTGCACCTGCCACGTTCACTGCGCTCGACTGGACTGCATATGACACATGGCTGAGCCGGCGCGCTCCCCTCACGGCGAGTCCATCGTTGACGATCCTCGCCCGGGACCCTGCCAGTGAAGACCTCTTCGGTTCGGGACAGTGGGATCGGGCGGTCCTGGCTCGGCTGATCACCGCGGCGCACGAAGCAGGCGCTGCGGCAATTGGAATCGACCACCGCCTCGGCCAAGCCAGCCCAGGGCAGCTCGGGGGAGCGGCCAGCGACGCTTTGTTGGTGGAGGCGGTCAGGTCCGCAGCCCCGATAGTGTTTCCGTACGTCCCCGATGCCGGACCGGCAACCGATGCTGCGCAGTTCGGCCACCTCTTAATGACCCCCCACCGTGACCACGTTGCACGCCAGATTCCCCTGCTTCTTGCGACGGAAGAGGCGCGGCTTCCGTCATTCGGCTCGCTGCTGTACGACCTCTTCCGCCATCGGCACCTTACTGGGGCGAGCACACCGATTACAGACCGGGCCAAGCCGGTCCTCGTCAATTTCCTCGGCGACGGAACCCTCGCCGCCTTCCCGCCCCTGCCCATCTCTTTGGTCTGGGATCGGCTTCAACGGGGCGACGACCGGCAACTCGACGAGTGGTTCAAAGACAAAGTGGTCGTGATTCTTCCCCAGCCGGTCACACAGAGCCCCTGGTTGATTCCGACCGGGCAATCGATCAGCGGCATCGTGGCGCATCTCCATCTGCTCAATGGTCTGCTCGCCGACAATGGCCTCTGTTCGATGGGACGGCTGGAACGTTTCGTCCTCGCGTGGCTCTTCGGGTCGACGCTGACCTGGTGCCTCTTACGTTTTCGAGGTACGACAGGACTCCTGTATGCGGGATGCATTGCAGCCGTGTTCGTCGCCCTGGTGGCCGCCGCGCTGCCGGGCTTACGCCTGGTCCTGCCATTGGCGTTGCCGCTCGTGACAGGCCTCTGTGCGTTCGGTGGGGTAACTGCATGGGCCCACCTGACCGCCCATCAACGGATGGTCATGTTGGAACGCGACATGCTCCGCGTTCAGCAGGACGCCGCAGCCGTGCGGGAAGCGCTGATCTTGCGAGAGAATCGGGCTGAGGCCTTAGCGGAGGATTTGGAGGCCGCGAGGGCGGTGGCCGCGCAGTCCGCAGACCGCCGAGGGGAATTGGAACAGGCGGCCGAGTCCTTGCGGGCTCAAGTCTCCGAAGCGCAGTCGCAAGAACAGCTCGCCCGCCACCGATTGGAACAGCTCGAACGGCAGCTGCACGATTTGAAAACCGTCAATGCAGTCCCCGAGAGGCCTGGAGACGGCGAACTCGAGTCTCTTCGACAGGAATGCCGTCGACTGGGCATCATCACGCAACATGCCGGACTGCTCCGACAATTCCGCGACTTGAAAAAAGGGGCCAAGTCGCCGCTGACCGTTCTCCTCCTCGGTGAGCCCGGCACGGGCAAGGAACTCTTCGCCCGCGCCGTGCACCGGATGAGTCCTCGGGCCGGAAAAACGTTCATTGCCGTCAACATGGCGGCGATCTCTCCCGAACTCTTCGAGAGCGAGTTGTTCGGCCATGTGAAAGGCAGCTTCACCGGCGCGTCGATAGACCGGCGGGGCTACTTCGAAATGGCCAACCAAGGCACTATCTTCCTCGACGAAATCGGCGATCTGCGCCTCGACCACCAGAGCAAGCTGCTGCGCGTGCTTCAGGAGAAATCGTTTTACCGGGTCGGAGCCACGCTGCCCACGAACGTGGACGTCCGGGTTGTGGCAGCCACCAATCGGGATCTGCAACGGGGCGTTTCAGAAGGCTGGTTCCGGGAAGATCTGTATTTTCGACTGAACGGGCTGGTGTTCCAGCTTCCGCCCTTGCGGGAGCGAACCGGCGACATTCCGGCCATCGTGGAAGCCTGTCTCGTCGAACTGGCCGGTCAGATGGCCAAACCAATCCCCAAGTTGACCAACGAGGCCCTGAACACGTTGGTCCAGTATGAATGGCCCGGAAACGTGCGGGAACTGCGCCATGCCGTCGAACGGGCTGTGGCGTTGAGCGACGGTCCGGTTCTGACCAAACAGGCGTTTGCGTCCGAGGCAACAGCCTCCATCGAGCAGAGGGAACGGGTTCAAACCGCCTCGCTTCCCGATGCGGCCGGAGACGCCGCGGTCTTGAGTTGTCTCAGGCAGCACGGATTCGACATGCAGGCGACGGCGAAAGAGCTCGGCTGGGACCGAAGCACCGTCACCCAGCGGCTCAAGGGTCTCTGCTTTCAGGCCCTCGTGGACTGCAACGGCGATCAAGCGAAGGCCGCCCTCTCGATCGCAGGCGACTCAGGCCACCTCCGAACGGTGGAATTGAAGCTGATGGATTACCATAGCCATCTGTTGTCCGTTATCGAGCCTTTCGCCTCCGTTGAGGAAGCCCTCGCCGACTGCCGCCGGCGGTTCAAGAACCTTCCGGAACGTCACTTCCGTTCGGTCGAGCAACTGGTCAGACAGCGATTCAACCGTCAGAAACGCTCGTAGCTTGTCCACCCTCATCCGATCCGCAACGTCTCTTCCGAAGCCTCACACCTGAACAAACGCACCACAGTCTGAGGCACTTTGGCTACGCAGACCTACACACCTACAGTTCTTGCGGTCACTGCGAGATGGAATCCTGAGCATTCTACGTACGTACCCTCTTCCGACCACGGCACGCAGATTGCTGAGGCGAAGGTGCCGACTGAATCAGATGTTGATACCGTCCCTCTCGAAGCCCAGTACCGAACTCCGACTCACCAGGTTGTCCTTGGTCGTGACCGGAACCGCGGCGGTCCTCCTCTTGTGGTCGACCGGCGATCTCGCTTGGACCGCCGTTCGAGAGGGACGATCAGCAGTGGCGCTCGAGGCGTTGTTGTTCTGCGCCCTCGCCGGTTTTCTGGTCTATGGCAATCTCTGTTACGAGATCGCCCGGCTCGGCTGCTGGACAAGATTCGCCGAACGCCGGAGCTTTGACGACAACGCCCCCTGCACGGTGGATCACGCGACGGCGCCGGGCCTGACCATCCTGGTCCCGTCTTATAAGGAAGAACTTCCCGTGATCCGCCAAACACTCCTATCCGCGGCTCTGCAGGACTATCCGCAGAAACGGGTGGTCCTCTTGCTGGACGACCCCCCGTCACCAAAAACTCGCCAGGACCAAGCGGCCTTGTGGGCAGCGCGGAGTCTCCCTTTCGATCTCCAAAGACTGTTGTCCGAGCCACGCCAACAGATGGCGGACGCCCGTGCAGCCTTCCACGCCCGAGACGGGAACGGCCACGTCAAATGGGAAGAGGAATGTGTCCAGCTCTCCGCCACCTTCGATTCGGCGGCAGATTGGTTCGAATCGCAGACCAAGCACATGCCGATCGAGTCACACACGGACGTGTGGTTTGTGGAGCACATTCTGGTCCAGCCCGGACAACATTGCAGAGAACAAGCCCGCAGATGGTTTGCGCGGAGACGGCAGGTATCTGTCGGATCGAGCGAGAGCATTCGCCGCGACATCGACAAGGCCTATGCCGCGCTGGTTGCTCGATTCCAAGTCGAGTTCGACGTGTTCGAGCGGAAACAGTACTGCAATCTCTCCCACGAGCCCAATAAGGCGATGAATCTGAACAGCTTCCTAGGCCTCATGGGCACACGCGTCAAGCCAGTCCTACGGGGAGAGGGCCTGCGCTTGGAAGAAACCGGGCAAGTCCTTGGAAGCCGGCTCATTCCGGACAGCCCTTACGTCATCACGTTGGATGCCGACAGCCTGCTGAAGCCTCACTACGCCAGCACCCTGGTCCAAATGATGGAGCAGCCTGGTTCTGAACGTGTGGCCGTAGCGCAGACACCATACAGCGCATTCCCCAACGCCCCCGGCATCCTGGAACGCACGGCCGGAGCGACGACCGACATTCAGTACCTGATCCATCAAGGGTTCACCTACTTCGGTGCCACATTCTGGGTCGGCGCCAACGCCCTCTTGAGGAAGTCCGCTCTGGAGGAGATCTGTGAGGTGGCGCAGGATGGAATGAAAACGGTTCGACGCTATATCCAGGATCGTACTGTCATTGAAGACACGGAATCGACGGTGGATCTTATAGCCAGAGGCTGGTCACTGTATAACCATCCGGAACGGCTCGCCCACAGTGCCACACCGCAGGACTTCGGGTCGCTGGTGATTCAGCGCTGCCGGTGGGCGAACGGCGGATTGATCATCTTTCCGAAGCTGCTGACGTTTCTCCGCCGCACGCCGAAATACCCGTGCACGATCGTGCAGGCCCTGCTTCAAATGCACTACTTGACCTCGCTGGCCTTCGCACCACTGAGCGTCCTCCTGCTGTTGGCCATCCCCTTTTCCCCGGAGGTGATGACGCCTTGGATGGGCCTAGCCGCGCTGCCCTACTTTGCCCTCTACGTCCGCGATCTTCAGTTCACAGGTTATCGACCGCTGCGGGATCTACTGCGCATCTATGCGCTCAACCTGCTGCTCATTCCCATTCATCTCACCGGAGCCGTCACCTCGATTCGCCAGGCAGTCGCCGGAACCAAGATCCCGTTCCGAAGGACGCCCAAAATCTCAGGCCGCACGAGAACATCGGGCATCGACTTGGCTCTCCAGCTCAGCATGGTCTGTCTCAGCTTGGTTCTGGGAGTCTATTACGGATGGCGGATGCAGTGGATCGGCGCAGCTTTTGCCCTGGCCAATGTCGGCCTCTTGGTCTATGGGATCAAGCAGTTCATAGGATTTTCGGAACTGCAAACAGATCTGCTTACCGATGCCAGGCAGACTGCGGCCTATCGCCAACTTCTTGTTACCATCACCACGACCAGGCGATGGCTCCAATCCTTCGCCTCGACCTTCCGGGCTGCGTTTCAATTGACACGACCAGCCTAAACCGTCGACGTCCTGAACACACCTCTCGCGTATCGCAGGATCAACCCTTGCTATGTCCAGGCCCCGTCCATCCGGTGAAGGACGGACGACCCTCAGGCCCTGTCAGGGCTCCAGGTGGCGGGTTTGAAATAGGCCGGTGAGAGATGGGATCGTATTGCATCGAAGATGACGCGGGCATAGGGGGCCAGCGCAAGATTGGCGATCTCGTCCGGTGAAACGAAGCGCACTGCCGCTGTCTCGAGACCGTCCGGACGTGGATTTCCGCTCACGGCACGCGCAGAGAAGACGGTCTGCACGACGGCGAGCTGATCGCCGTTTTGATAGACCACGGAGAAATGCTCTCCGGCAAAGACGCCGACGACATCCTGGAGCTCGACCAGAATCCCGGTCTCCTCCCACGTTTCTCGCACCGCGGCATCGGCCGGCAGCTCATGGGGTTCGATGATCCCACCAGGCAGCCCCCACAGCCGTGACTCATGATGCTGAATCAGCAGCAGGCTCCCGTTCTTGTCGCGGGCGAGCACGGCCGCCGTCGGCACCTGCAAGAGATCTGTCCCGATTTTCTTGCGGAGTGCTTGAATGAATCCCGGAATCGGCATGCAAGCGGCAGACTACGCGATTTCGTCTCAACTTGCCAGCTTCATGCGCAACAGGCCGGGTCGGCGGATGAGGGATCGAAGGCCTCGTCGCGCACGTCGAGGATGAGTTCGTAGGGGGCCATCGGCGAGAAGTTCGAACGCAAGGCGATGCGCTTCCCGACCATATTGGGTCGGACACTCTGGTCGATCAGCGCCGCAAGGTGAAGGAAGTCCGTCAACGGACCAGCAATCCACTGATCGCTGATCTCCGGCTGGTGGTGGGTGCCGATCTCGAGGTTCATCGCCGGCCCCAGATGCATGTACTCCGACAGACGGTTGTGCACCGGGTTCGACGCGTACTTGCGAATCTCGGCGGCGAACTTCTTCAACCCCGCCACCGACCCGACGATCCGCCACTCCTTCGCCGTCTTATCCTTCCCGCAAAAGAACCCCAACTCCCGCCACACCTGCCTCGCATGTTCCTTCGCCGCTTCAATCGCCATCAGGTCTTCCTAACAAGAAATTCAGAATGTCCCCGTTAATTTCCTGCACGGAAACTTAAGCGTTGCTCGAACTCGGCTGGCATCCAACCATTGCATAGAAAAGACTCCTGACACCTTTTACTTGCCAACAAACCCTATGAGGTATAGCGCTCAGGCATTGGATGATTCTTGATGTCACGAATCGCCTCAAGCAGTCGAACGGTTGCATCACCATCGAGTGTTTCGCCGCTATAGCGCACTTCGAACAATCCTTGAAGGTTAGAAGGAAGCTTGATGCCATCACGCACAAGGAGAATAAAGCGACGGCCAAACAAGGCCATTGCTGCTCCAATTTCCATTAGGACATTGGGGTTGAGAACAATGTGCTCGTTGGCATCTGCATCCAGAAGCTTGAGCTCAGCATCGACATGAATGATAGCTGCCCCGCAACTGCGCATTTCGCCCATAATCTTTTCGGGAACAGGCTGAGACACCGAAGGTTTTTCAACCGAGACAACGGGTTCCAACTCGCCGAAACTTAGTAATTTCTTCACAGGCTCTATAAAGCTTCGGTTTTTCCCATGAGTTATGTAAACCCTGCGCAAAGCATTAGCAACCTGTCCTCCTAGCAGCGACGGGGCAAGAGACGGCACTGCACTTGAGGTGACTCCAGCTGCGGGTGAACGCCCCTCATCACTTAACTCATCTTCCGGCTCTTCTTCGGCACTCTCACTCTCACCAGCAGCGGATGGCTGAACTCCTTCCAAAGTCACGTACCGCTTACCCTTAATGTCTCGAAAGAAACCAACAGCAGCAGCCCCTTCGAGAATTAACTGCAAAACAGCTGAAGTGCGTTCTAATGGTACTCCCATCTCCTGGAGGACATTCACAGCAATATCCTCACGAGGTACTGGAGCGTCAGCGTACTTCCGCAGAAACTCGCCAACTACTCGTGGCTTTAGTAGCGCCTCTCTCTTGGCGCGAAGATCATCACCTTCTACGGTACACCTAACAATCCGCATCCCGAGAGGGGTAATAGATATCTCTGGTGCATTCGGACCGCCCGCAGTAAGGCCATATGCGATTGCTGCACCAGCGAGCATCCTGAACTGACTGGAGTTGGGCTGTACTCCCATGCCTGCCGCCACATTCAGCGGCTTGGTCGGTTTGTATCCATAGTGATCCGCTATCGCTTTTGGGATACGCAATGCCTCGTCTAAGGGATACGCAGGAACTTCTGTTTGGCTAATCTTGGGCCGTACAGAGTTGGCCTTGGGTCTTGGTGCAGCCGCTTGAGTTTTTCTCGCAGCCATAATTAACTCCCTTGCCTCTTGCAGTCCTTTGGTAGCGTACCTACCCCTATGCTATCTAGAAGGCGTGAGTTTACTTCAAAGTCCATTAGGTATCCAACACCTCCAGAGCTGGAGGGCTGGCCCGATTGGCCTCCTACTGCGCGCATGCACCGAGCACCGCCCTTAACTTAAACATACGATTGATCCTGCGTGCGGGGTGCGCGAGCACGGGAGGCTAATGGGCCAGCCACCTTCAGCCATTGAGGCTGCGGGGCCATCCCCGCATCGCATGAAGGATTCGATTTCCCCGCATCGAGCGCGCGCCCCCACTCCTTCTGAACCCCTCAATTTCCTTCGCTTCTTTCCCATTCCTTCATCGCTTTTCCATCGGCACCGCCATTGCTCAAGCACCGGCCAAGAACCGCGGCCGGAAAGGAGGTGCGCTGAGAGTGAGGCCGATCAAACTTTGAACCTTTTACTGTTTACTTTTCACTTTTGACACAACAAGGAGGATTCCATCATGCAAAAAGGTCCATCACAAGTGTCGTCAGGAAACATTGCTCCCGCCATCGTGGGGCCCAGCAAGGATAAGGATGTGTTCATCGTGGCTGGACTTGTCGTCACCCTGGCTTCCCTCATCGGGGGCTTCTGGTACTACTCCGGCAACGAGCCGCAACCGGCGGCAAGCGCCGATCGGCTGACCGGCTCACAGGTCAGTGAGGTCTTGAAGCAGAGCCAACCGCTTGCCACCCCCGTGTCTCTCCCCGCAGCCAAGGTCCAAGACACGCCGATCGCTCCGGCCAAGCCGAGTGTCATCCATGCCGATCTGTACTTCGAGGTGGGACGCAAGGGCCTGACCGACGAGGCCAAGAAGCTCCTGCAAGAACAGGCCACGTTGCTGAAGAACGACCAGAACCTCGGCGTCCTGATCCAGGGCTACACCGATGCCCGGGGATCGGCCAGCTACAACTTGAAGCTGGGAATGAAGCGGGCCGAGACAGTCAAGGCGGAGTTGATCGCAGCCGGCGTGGCCGAACACCAGATCAAGGCTACGAGCCTCGGCAAGGACGGGGTGATCTGCATCGACAACAGCGATGTCTGCCGCCAGATGAATCGCCGAGTGCACCTCGAAATCCGCTCGATCGGCCAGGAGCACATGGTCCTCCCGACGGTCGCCACCACTCCGGCTGTGGAGCCCATGCAGGCATCCATCGATCCGAGCCGGAAGAGCGATGAGAACGGCTCGCTGATCGACAGCCTGCTTCCTTCGGCCAATGCCTCGGAAGGGAATGGATCGGACCCCACCCCTCTCGAACCGGCCTCCGGCAGCTAGAACACCGGAGCCTTCCTACATGAGGCGGAGTGCCTCATGTAGGAGTAGGCTCCGGTTCAGATGCTGAAAAACGTCCACAGCATCGTTCTCGCTTCGCTCAGAGGCTCAACGTACGACAAAGAGTACGACTCGCCTCTTCGCTCCCTGCGGCCTTGCTGGAAGGCGCTTTTGCGCATCTGTCGGAAAAGGATAGTTGAACGCCGATACCACCTAACACGAGACGAGGACGGCATGATGACACCCAACAACCCAAGACGACGACTGACCCTCCGGTTCCTGCTGACCATCGCGACCACTTTCCTCTCCTTGACCGGCACCCTTCCCCTGTCGCTGGCCTGCGGAGAAGAACTCATCGCAGCGGAGGTCAGATCAAACTTGATGACGTTGAAAGACGTCACGCAAGGCAGCCTGCTCTTTAAGACGAATGAGGCAGGCCGATTCATTCCCGCTCCCACCCTCAGGACTGATGTGCGGATCTCCGTCACCGGCATGATCGCTCGCACGACGCTGACACAAGAATTCACGAACCCCAGCCACGAGCAGGACGACTGGGCAGAAGGAATCTATGTGTTCCCGCTTCCAGAAACCGCCGCAGTCGATCATCTCCGAATGACGGTCGGAGAACGGACGATCGTCGGGGAGATCAAGGAACGGGCCGAGGCCAAGCGGGTCTACGAACAGGCCAAGCATGACGGCAAACGCGCAAGCCTGGTCGAGCAGGAGCGGCCAAATATCTTCACGACCTCCGTTGCCAATATCGCACCGGGCGACAAGATCACTGTTGAGATCCAGTACCAGGAATCGGTCCGGTACGACCTCGGCACCTATTCACTCCGGTTCCCGATGGTCGTCGGCCCCCGCTATATTCCCGGTACCCCGGTCGTGATGGTTGATCAGCCGCCCGGACAAGGCTGGTCGCTCGATACCGATCGCGTGCCGGACGCCTCACGCATCACGCCGCCTGTGCAATTCCCTGCTCATGGCCCAATCAATCCGGTCGGCCTGACCGTCGATCTCGCTGCCGGCTTCCCGGTTGGGACGATCGAGTCCTCCTCCCATCAGATCCTGGCCATCGCAGCAGCGGACGGCCGGCGGCAGGTTACGTTGCGTCAGAATCACGTGCCGGCCAACAAAGACTTCGTCCTGACCTGGAAGGAGGCAACGGGACAAATCCCGAGCGCCACGGTGTATACGGAACGGCAAGGGGACGGCGCTTACGCGTATCTGATGGTATCCCCGCCGACAGCGACCACCTCAACCTCGCAAATCCCGCGCGAGACCGTCTTCGTGATCGACACCTCCGGCTCCATGGCCGGCACGTCCATTGAACAGGCCAGGGCCGCCCTGCTCCTGGCCTTAACCAGGCTCAACGCGCAGGATCGGTTCAATGTGATCGAGTTCAACAGCGTCACGCACGTGCTGTTTTCCCACCCGCAGCCGGTTACGCCTGAATCGTTGCGCAAGGCCGTGCAGTACGTCGAACGGCTCAATGCCAACGGCGGGACGGAGATCCTGCCGGCCCTGAAGATGGCCCTGAAGGGCGTTGCGCCCTCCACTCACCTTCGACAGGTCATCTTCCTCACCGACGGCCAAGTCGGCAACGAAGACGAGTTGTTCGGCGTGATCCGCGAACAGCTGGGCCAGAGCCGCCTCTTTACCATTGGCATCGGCTCCGCGCCCAACAGCCACTTCATGCGGAAGGCGGCGGAATTCGGACGCGGAACCTTCACGCACATCGGCAGCACGAGTGAAGTGAAGACCCAGATGGACGCGATCTTTCACAAGCTGGAACGGCCGGTCCTGACAGACCTGCGCATGGAAGGATTGGACGGAGCCACCGAAATGTATCCGGCCACGATACCCGATCTCTACGACGGCGAACCGATCGTCGTGGCGCTGAAAACGGCATCGCTTCCGAGCAATCTCACCGTCAAGGGCTCGTTCGGCTCCACGCCTTGGACGGCCTCCATCACACTCGCGAATCAACCGGCGCGCGACGGCCTCTCCGTCTACTGGGCCAGGAAGAAGATCGACTCGCTGATGGATCAGCAACGGTACGGGCAGGACGAGTCTGCGACGAGACAAGCGGTGCTCGACGTCGCGTTGGCACATCACCTCGTCAGCAAGTACACGAGCCTGGTCGCCGTCGACAACGAGCCGGTTCGTCCGACGAACAAGCAGTGGCTGACCCATGCGATGAAGACGAATCTACCGGAGGGTCAGGACTACCAGGCGATCTTCGGCCTGCCGAAAACCGCTACGGGTGGACAATTGCAGATCGTGTTGGGACTTGCAGCGATGGCCATGGCCTGGATGTTGTGGAGTGCGCGGCGAGCACTCGCATGAGCCCGATCCGGTCTACTCCCCGGACTCTGGCTGCGCTGGCGGCATGCCTCCTCGCCACTGGGCTGTGGCAGATCGGGGAAGGATCGTGGATCTATGCGAAGGCCAGGCTCGCGCAGTGGTTGCTGCAGCGAGCCTGGACCCGCACTCTTGATGGAGGATCGCCCGTCAAACCTTGGCCTTGGGCCGATACTTGGCCGGTCGCGCGCCTGAGCGTGCCCTCGCTTCAGATCAACCAGATCGTGTTGAACGGTGCCTATGGACGGACACTTGCATTCGGCCCCGGGTATGCCGAGTCGAGCTCGTTCCCAGGATCGTCCGGCACGACCATCTTTACCGGCCATCGCGACACACACTTCCGTTTTCTGCGAGAGCTTAGAGAGGGGGATGAGATCGTTGTCGCATCGGCCAAAGGCGGCCGGCGGAATTACCGTGTTGTTGGACGACAGATCGTGAAGGCTGAGACAGCGGCCATTGCCCTTGGGGAACAGGACGATCGACTGATCCTGATCACCTGTTACCCGTTCGATGCCATCGTCCCAGGTGGGCCGTTGCGATATGTGGTGACTGCGGTGGCGACAACGAAGGAAGCAAGCGGAGCTATTGGCGAAACATTCGCTTCTGTTTCCATTTCCAGGGGGGAACAGGGTTAGGCTCGGACCAGAGCCCCCTGTGTTCAGCCCGGGCCAGTTCTTGAACTTCGGCCAGTTGCTTTCCGGCAGAGGTATCGGGTCGTACCCAAGCCAACCCCTCCTTGACCAATTCGTGCCCAACGTTACGCCCGTCCAACAGCAGGACTTCGGCCACAGCCTTCCCTGTCCGATCCTGATGCATCCCTCGAACGGTCACGTCGCGGCCGCCGACGAAGGCGGCAGTGGTGCGTTTGGCCTGTTTGCCGTAGGGCTGCTTGGGATCCGGACAGTCGATGCCTCTGAGATAAAGGGTTTGCGTCCGCCCACTATGATAAATAGTAATCCGATCCCCTTCCTGAACGGACATCACCTTCGCCTTGAAGTCGGCCAAAGAAAAGTCCGGCCTGACAAGAGTCAGGGCGAGAACGAATCCGGTGAAAAGGAGCATCCTGAAAGCCATGCCCCATGCTAGCCCGAACCTCGCAATCGGGCTAGAAAAACCGTCCAAATTGGCGGAGCTACTGGATAGAACGGAAGGAGGTGGGAGCGCGAAAACAGCTGGAGGGATTATCCGCGCGCACCAGGTTCGATACTCCGATAATTAGCGCGCGGTTCTCGCCAAGCAAGGTATGGAGCCGGCGACCCGGATTGAACGGGCGACCTGCGGTTTACGAAACCGCTGCTCTACCAACTGAGCTACGCCGGCACCGTGGCAAGAGGCCATACCCTACACGGGTTTTGTCCCATCCTCAAGAGGGTTCTGCGCGCGATCACTTGAGTTTGGCGACCGGCTGAAGTCGGACCGACGCCCCCTGGCCCGGGCCGGGGAGACAGAGAGGCTCCTGTTCGTTGCCGAACTGTTCCCGCGCAACTGCCATCACCTGCCCCTTGACGTGGGCGCATAGTTCACCGGCCAAGATGGTTCCGTCCTTGTCCGCATCCGCTGCTCCACCCCAGCCTTTTAACAACTCGTAGGTGAAGAGCCCATGTTGGGCGGCATCGTAAAGATGAGCCTCCTGAATGCCGCGGTTGCCGATCATCCACATGACCTTGCCGTTGCCCTGGCCCGCCTGGGGCCAGTGCGGGGAAGCCGGTTCCTCTCCCTCTTTCTTCGCCACGACCTGAAGCGAGAGGTCCAGCATGACAATGGCACGTGACAGGGGAAGCTTCTCCAGCGCTTCTTCGATGCGCTTGAGGGCAAAGACTCTCGTGACCGACGAGAGAGCGCCATCGAATGGGAGAAGATAGACGGAACCGGACGAGGCCTCGACCACGCCTCGTCCCGACACGTACACGTAGACCACCGTCGATGAATCGACCTGCTTCGGCAGCCATTCCTCAAAGACCTCTGCCACGTCACCCTTGAGGGCATGAGCATCGATGAGTTGGAGCACCCGGCCGGACGGAACCCCGCCCATTGTTTGCCAGTAGACTGCTACCGTCTCCGCATCCTTGGCCGCATACTTCGCACGCGGCAGACTTTCGTCCCGGAACTGCCCGATGCCGATCGCCACGCCCACGGCGTTGGGTTGCTTGAGCTTTCCTATTTTCTTCGGCAGCGCCTCGACATCGACCGGCGGCGCCGTCACAACAGCAAGCGGCTTGCTGGGATTCATGGCGATGACGAACTTCTTCGCCGCGGGAAGTTGGTCCGCCGGCGAGCGGGTGCGCAAGGCTAGGTACAGATCGGCCTGGATCGATCTGCTGACGGCACCGCTCTTGCCACCGAGCGAAACACGCTTCATTTCGCCGGCGGGGATGTCGCCGACTGGAACGATCCCCGGAATCTGCTCGACCAGTTCCGGTGTCCCGGACACGAGAACTTCTACTCCTGAAGCCGTCCCTGGCCCTTCGTTGGTGATTTCGAGCTCAACTGAAAGCGGCTCGCCACCGTGAAGAGCTTGATTCTGGTTCTCATCCAAAATGATCGTCCGGAACGACAAGACGGCCTCGTCCCCCCGACCGGATGAAGAAGAGGCCTTGGTCCCTGACTTTACCGAATTGGATCGCTTGGAGGCCGTTGAAGAAGCGGAGGAGGCGTTGTTCTGTCCGGACACCGAGGCCGCCTTGTCGGTGCTGTCGCGGCTGCCAAACAGTCCGCAGCCGGAGTTGAACGCGAGCACCGCGACCATTATGAACCGGAATACGGCCTGCATGGTATTGAATCGATCGGCTGGTTCGGAGCGTGGCACAAACATTCTTATACCGAAATCCCGCCGGCAATCACAACAGACACCGTCATTGACAGCTCTGAACCCCTGGGCTACCTTGCGTCATGACCGCGCCTCACACAACTTTCCCGCCCTCTCCCGCTCCTCGACTGACGTGGCCGGGAATTTCCCGCCTCATCCGGTTAAAAAGCCAGACCGGGACGTTGCTGCTGCTGTGGCCTACCCTGTGGTCGTTGGTGCTGGCTTCGCGCGGGTTGCCTCCATGGCGGTTGATCGTGATCTTTGCCATGGGATCGTTTCTGATGCGGAGCGCCGGTGTTGTTCTCAACGACCTGGCCGATCGCTCGTACGACTGCCATGTCGCTCGTACCCGCCAGCGCCCATTGGCTTCGGGAGAACTCGCAACCTCTCATGCGGCCGGCGTGGTGATCGCTCTCCTCGCCATGGCAACCCTGCTTCTGCTGCAGCTCAACAGCCTCGTCTTGGCGCTCAGCCCCGTCGCCGTTCTGCTGGCCTGGCTCTATCCATTCGCCAAGCGGGTGATCCAGATCCCGCAAGCGATGCTGGGCATCGCTTTCGGATGGGGCGTCATCATGGCATGGGCTGCCGTGCGCGGGGCAATCGAATTGCCGGCGTGGGTGGTCTTCGCGGCGACAATCTGCTGGGCGATCGGCTACGACACGATCTATGCGCTTCAAGATATGGATGATGACCGGCGTATCGGCGTGAAGTCCTCGGCGCTGTTCTTCGGCCCCCACACCTGGCTGGCCGTCGGAGGAGCTCTAGCCGGCACGCTGGTCTTACTCTGGGTCGCCGGATGGCTTTTAGGAACCGGATCGGTATTCTACGGTATCCTGGCGACGGTCTCGGTATTGTGCGCGAGGCAAGTTCAGGAAATCCGGCAACCGGTGACCCCATCACGGGCCTTCCAGTTGTTCCACCAACACGTATGGTTCGGAGCGGCGATCCTGGCCGGACTACTCTTAGGATTCTTCCAGTGAGGCGATGCTGAAAGGGGTCATGAGTCCATCGCCATTCGGAGAGGAGGGCTCCCGGAGCTCAACGCCTCCCTGATGCTCAAGATTGACGCGCGACGAACGACGAAACTTGCCGATCAGCTGGCCGGTTTGCTGCCCGTTGCCGGCTGGTCAGGCTTTGGCGCACGCAACGTGCCGAGGTACATGGTGACGGCCTTGGCGTCGGCGTCGCTGAGACCCAAAGCCGGCATTCTGGTCTCCGGCTTCATGGCTTGGGGATTTCTCACCCAGCGGTAGATCCAGGTGCCGTTCAATCGGAACCCTGCGCGGTCGAGGGCCGGCCCGACTTTCCCGCCTTCTTCCCCGATCGCATGACAGCCGTTGCAGCCGTACTTGTTGGAGTACAGCTTCTTTCCCGTTTCCGCCAGCGCGGCCTGTTGCTCCGGCTTCATCGTGAGATCAGGCCGTGCGATGTTGAGACCCTTGCCGGGCCTCATGGAGAAATTATTCAACGCGACCTGGGCGGCATCGAGATCTTTCTTAGCCTGGGCCATCGCGGCCTGCTCCTTGGCGTAGGCCGACTCGTCGACTTCAACGTCTTTCTTGGTCTCAGCGCTCTTCTTTTCGGCGTCCTCGCTCGCTTTTTTCTCCGCCGCTTCGAAGGCTTGCTTGGCGCTGTCGAATTTTTCCTGCGCCGACTTCAATCCTTCGGTAAGTTCCTTCTTGCGCTCTTCGACCTTGAACTCCAGCTTCATGCCGTGCAACGTCCGCACGTAGCCGACGATGGCCCAGATCTCGTCTTCGGAGAGCGTATACTTGAAGGTCGGCATGGTCGGCACGGCGAAATCGTCGTCGCCGATCTTGTCGCCGCCAGGGCTCGTGTCTTTCATGTCGCGTGAGATCGTATTGAAAATGTCTTCGTCCTTGAACGTGCCCATTTCGGATTTGTTGGACAGGTCCTTCGGCTTGGGGTCCGGCATCGACGACCAGTTGAAACCCTCGTTCTGACGCCCGTTCTCGCCGTGACAATGCATGCAGTAGTGGGCGTACAGCTCATGCCCCTTCTTCTGCTGCTCGTTTGCGCAGCCTCCGGCGACCAGAGCCCAGACTCCGACCAGGCCGGCCACCGCTCCGAGTACGTGAAGTCGTGCGGCCTTCATGCTGACTGCCCTTTCTTCAGTTTGCGGATCAGGACGAACTGGAATCCTAGTGCCAACCCTACGGCCAACGCCGCATACATATAGCCGGAATAGTCAGGCGGCGCCTCGGCGCGGAAATACCACCAGGACGAGACCGCCTTCTGCGAGCCCTTCTCGACCAAATCGCCGGCTCCATCCTTTCGCCCGTCCCACACGGCAAACGCCACGTTGATAAATTCTCCAGGCTTTATCTGGACGTCTTCAGCGCCATGTTCGTTCGACAGATCACGGGAGAAGACGACCTTCCAGGTCCCGTTCGAATATGCCCCCTTCGCGGCGACATCCTGATGGGCCTGCGCCTTGAGCGTGCCGAAGCCCTGGGCATTCATGTCGACGGCCTTCCCGTCCTTGTTACGCCAGAACCAAATATTGACCGGGCCGCCTTCGACCTGGGCCATCGGCTGGCCGTGGGCAAAGTGCGCCTTCTTGTCCCCGACCATGAACTCGAGCGCTGCCGCATCGGCTGGATCTTCCGTCGGATCGGCATATTCCAGCAGCACCGCGACCTGCTTCCCATCGTTCAAGGCTCGGACTTTCAAATCCTTGACCGTCACTTCCTGAATCCGGTTCTGCCAATGGACCTGCGGCGACATGGGGAACATGGCCTGCGGAGCGCTGTTCCAGGCGGCGGCGTTGGGATCGTCAATCGGGAGTGCGCCTTTCACGATGACCGCGCGAACCGCGACGCTCTCTTGGGCGCCGACCGCCGTCACTCCGACGGCAACCGTCGCCAGGGCGATCCCAGCGATCGCGCCGCCCCACTGCATCCCTCGACTCATTCCCCGTGTCATACGCGCCTCGTTCCTCGTTCAACCAGGTTCGAACCGACTATTCCCACGTTCTTGGTGACTGGTGGGCGCCGTCGTACTCACCCATGATGATTTTCCAAATCCATTCGTCCGGCAACTCGACTTCCCAACGAGGCATGGCGGATTTCCAGGGCATGCCCTCGATCGGCAGGCCTACGCCGCCTTTCTTGATTCGCCAGAAAAGATAGCTCTCCTGCAACATGGCGATCGTCGTGGGATCGGAGAAATTTGCCGGAGGCGGATTGAATCCGCGCGCGGCTGGTCCCTTTCCGTCGAAGTTGCCGCCGTGGCAGGGCGAACAGAAGGCGGCATAGAAGCCCTTCCCCTGCATGATGTTGTCTGGAGTCTTCGCAACAGGATTCGACAGACCGGTGTATTCACCAGGGGGAGCCGGATGGATCGTGCGATTTTCGGCCGGCGGCTGATCGCTGACCGCCGTGCTGCCGTACGTCTGCCAGCCGACCAGAAGCGGGAAGAGGATCAGAACCGCATAGCGCGCGGTTTGTAGAGCCCCGATGTTTTCCCCGGTCAAGAACCGTTGGATCGGCCCCCAGAAGGCATCTTTGGACTCCCCACTCATGGTTCCGAAAATTACGATGCCGGCGGTCGTCAGCATGAGGTAGAGGAAGATCAAACTGGACGGCAACGGCGCAGAGCCGGGGATGTTGGGGACGACGAATTTCAAGAGCAGGTAGATGACGACCAAGAGGATCGCCGGTTTCGTTAACGCTCCCATCGAGGCCTCCTCAGTGCGCTTGCGCCACGGCGATGGACGCAGGCTCCGCCGCTTTCACGGGCGCCGCCGGCGCTTGTCCGGGCGTTTCCAGTTCTGACGGATTGACGGAAATCGGTTCGCCGCTCATCTGCTGCAGGAACGCGATGACGGACAGGATCTCGTTCTTCGTCAGGCCGATCGGGTTCTTGTTGATGTAGGGCATGCGGGCCGGATATTCCTTCGGCAATCCCTCATGCCGGTAGTCGAGATAGATGTAGGCCTGCGGCTGCGTCAGGCTTTCGAAGATGAACTCGCGGCTCAGTTTGGCGCCGATGCCTTTCAAGTCCGGGCAACGAGCGGATTCGCTCGGACCGATCGAATGGCACAGCGCGCACTGGCCCTTGCTGAAGAAAATCTTCTGTCCGATGGCGGCCATGTCGGCAGGCGTCTTGACCGTGGCGATGTCGAACTTCTCTTCCGCAGGAGGGAGTGACGCCATCTGAGGCACCGCGAGCGCTACCAGCGAGAAGAGGCCGAGAACGATCGACACGAAGCCGATCACCCGGGCGAACTGGGCCCGGATGAAGAGCAGGATGACGATCCCCGTCCCGACGACCGAGAGTCCGATCAGCTGCAGTTTGACGACTTCACTCATGTTCCCTCACTCAAAATTTTCAATGTTGAATGTTTAATGTTCAAACACTAAACATCGACCATTGATCATTGCTCACCGTCGCGAGCTGGCGATCCGCCGGCCATGGCCGGCACTCCGTGCGGCAGACTGCCTTTGGTACCGCCACCTTGAGCAGCTTTGGTCTTGTCGCCCATGGTCGCCACCCAGAAAATAAACGCGACCAGCATGCAGAAGCAGAATGTGTTCAACGCCATGAAGGCCGCAGCATAGCCCAATGCCGGCGAGAACGCATACTGGGATGAATCCCGCATCACGCCGTACACGTGCCAGTGCACGCGCGAGGACGACCGGGCGTAGCCCATCAGCGTCATCAGCAGAATAACCATGACGGAGTTCAACACCAGGGCGTAGCCCGCTCGCGGCGGCATGCGGCCCCAGACCATTTCCGTGGTCGTTCTGGCGCTCTTGAGCAAGAGCGCGGTCAACGGCGTGATCGTCAGCATGACGAAGAGGACGATCAACACCTGCGAAGTCGAGAAATAGTTGATGCGGACGATGGCCGGAACGAAATAGCCCCACACACCGAGCACGACGACGGCGATACCGGCCACGACCAGCAAGCCGCTCATGAGGGCCTTTGCCGCCTTGGCCCAACCGGCCGTTTCTTCCTTGCCTGCCCGCCAATACATGATGAAGCTCATGAACGTGACCAGGATCATCAGGTTCGAGACCGTCATTTTGGCTGACATGACACCGAAGACGCCGAGCAGGGGATGGTGGGTACCCCCCATCTTGCGGGCTTCTTCCAAGCTCGCGACGAGGGAGTGCGGCGTCATCCATACACCCAGACACAATAGCAGGATGACGAGCATCGTCATGATCGGCTTGCGGTACTTCATTTCCGAGCCGGGAATCCGGTGCGTGATACCGAGCCAGAAGTAGTAGTTCGAGCCCAGGAAGAGCACGCCGATCAACATCGCCTGGAGGATGAACAGCCAGGAGAGGAATCCGCCCATCAGGGTGATCCCCATCTGCTGGTTGTACTGATAGATCTCGCGCATGAGCCAATACCCGGCGAAGGGCAGCGGCAGCAGACCGAATACTCCGATGAAGTTTCCGACATAGCCCATCCAGTCGTAGTGGTCGCGTTCCTCCGCATTTTTGGCCGCGAGGTATCGGATGCCCGCGTATGCGCCGCAGATGTACCCGCCGAGCACGACGTTCGCGATCAACCGGTGGATGTTGACCGGCCACCAGGTGGGATTCCAGGTGGCGGCCCAGGCGCGCTGGATGTCGGTGCCTTCAGCGATGACGACCGGGCTCGCTTGAAACGTCGCCCAGGAGTTCGGCACGATCATGATAAAGAAAGCGAAGACGTTCAACAGAAAGCCCAGGAAGATGTGGAATGTTTTTTTGCCCCCCTCGTTCATGGCGTCCCAGCCATACCAATAGAGATACAGGGTCGCGGTTTCGAGCAGGAAGAGGAGGCAGTAGACGATGAATGACGGGAAGAAGATGTCCGTCAAATAGTTCATCAGCTTGGGATAGAAACCGATCAGCAGGAACAGAAGAATGCCGCCGAACAGGGCGGTCGTGGCGTAGGACGAGGTCAGCAGTTTCGTGAATTCCTTGGCCAGCTTGTCGTAACGTTTTTCCCCGCTCTTCCACCCGACAACTTCGCACAACCAGGCGAAGATCGGCACACCCAGCACGAAGCCCGCGAGCAGAAGATGGAGTTGCGCGATGATCCAGACGAGATTGCGGCTCCCGATGCCTGGGATGTCGCGATATTCGGTCGGACCGGCCTGTGCGCCTTCCGCCGCCCACCCCATCGATGGAAGCGCGAGGGAGGCCGCGGCGAGCAACAAACCCGGGAGCCACGCCCCGCGGCCACGGAGGACCGAGAGCACTTGCTGCATGAATCCACCCTGTCGTCGCATGGCACTCACCTCATCCTCCGGCGATTACGGTTTCTTGGCGGGCGGCGCTGTTTCCTTCCCCGCCTTGCCCTTTCCTTTGGACTTCTGGGCTTCTTCTTCGGCTTTCTTCTGTTCCAACGCCTCGATCTGCGAGGTCAGCTGCGCGATCATTTTTTCGTCTTTGTTCAAGAGTTCGATCGGCTTCACCGGTGGCTGTGCTTTGACTTCTTTCGGCTTGCAGCATTCGTGCGGATGGGGAGTCGTCACGGGCAAGGCCGCCCAGAACAGCATGGAGAACACCACCGCACCGAGCGTCACGGCCGTCAACATCAACCCTTGATCGGCAGGAACGCGCATGAGGTCCCACCGCGTAACGATGCCCTGATAGCTTTCCACCGCGGGAACGGCTGGGGCGGCAGTGCTGCGGATCATCCGGCCCACTAGGGACACCCCAATCAACAAAAGAATCAACAGCACCGCGGAAGAAATCCCCCCCCAGATCGTGAGTTCGATCGAGATCCGCTCTGCAACAGGAACCCCTTTGAACAGTTCCATCTCCATCAACGAATGGGCCATGGAAATGGACGTCGACGTGACGGCGCCGACGGCGAGCCATAAGAGAGGGAGAAAAATCGCGCCGACCAGCGCACATTTCCACCAGAGCGTCAGGCCCAACCCGTCAGGCGGCTCCTTGCGGAATTTTTCCAAGAAATAGGTCCTGCCGACGACCCCGAGCGCCCAGATGTCGATCGGGATACAGAGCAGAAAGAGGAGCGCGATCCCGACCCCTTCGCCGAGGTGCGATTCGAATCCCATTACGATGGTCGGCAGCGCGAAAACGGTGACCGGGCTGGACAACAGCATCACGAACGCCAGGCCGAACCGGCCTTCGAAGTGCATGATGCCGAGCGCGAGGAATAGGACCGCAAGCGCCAGCTTGATGGGAAGACCGGTCCAGAAGGCGGGCCAGAGGACCCCGAGGCCGACTTTCGTGGGTGACAAGGATTCGCGTTCGTCGGTCATAACGTAGGGCTTAGTCTAAGAATTCTCGGTTGATAATGGCCGAGACCGTAAAGAGCAGAATCGACACCATCACGACGATCCAACCGATCAATGCCACCGGGCGCTTGAAAATGTTCCGTTCAGGATCGCGATCGATGAACGGCAGCGCGGCGAGCAGCGCCATGAACGCGCCAGGCAACGCGATCGCACCCAAGAACTGGCCGAACTCCCCGGCGAAAATCTTCAGACGCAGCAGTTGGAAGAGAAACAGGAAATACCATTCCGGTTCAGGATGGTAATCGCCGGGGTCCGGTGTCGCCTCTTCAAGGAGCACGACCGGCTCCCAGAACGCGAGCGCACAGATGCTGGCGAACACGACGGCCATCCCGACGATGTCTTTCCAAATCTGCCGAGGGAAGAAGTAATCGGTCTTCACCTTGATTTCTTCCGGCGTCCCGCGGAACGGTCCGGCCGGTCCGGCCGCGCGGAACAGGAAGAGGTGTAGACCTGCCAATCCCATCAAGGCTGCAGGAAGAATCATCACATGGATCACGAAGAATCGGCTCAGGGTCATCTGGCCGGGCGTCGGACCGCCTTTCAGGAACCGGGCCATGAAGTCGCCGAGCACCGGCGTCTTGTCCATGATCTCGACGCCGACGGTCGTCGCCCAGTAGGCCCGCTGATCCCACGGGAGCAGATAGCCGGTGAAGCCGAAACCCATGACGATCCCGAAAAGCGCCAACCCGACGAGCCAAATCATCTCGCGCGGCTTCTTATAGGCGCCCCAGAGAAACACCTGCGACATGTGGGCGAACACGCAGACCACCATCGCCGTCGACCCCCAGAAATGGTAGCTCAGGAGGAACCAGCCGTAATCCACGTCGTGAATGATGTACTGGGTGCTGGCGTAGGCATGATCGGCGGTCGGCACGTAGTAGAACATCAGCAGGATACCGGTCAGGGCCTGCATGATGAAAATGAACAACAGCACGGAGCCGAAGACATAGGCCCAACGCGAGCCGCCGGGAACAGGCTCGTTGAGCATCTTGGCCTGCATCTGCTTGAGGCCCACGCGCTCATCGACAAAGGCGATGACTTTTTCGATCGCAGTCGGCTCGGTGCTGGGGAGGGATGAATGTGCCATTTAGATGATCCGGATTTGCGATTTGGTGCCGGCCTTGAATTCCATGTCGATGATCTCGACTTCACCCGTGGCGGACACCTTGATCGGCAGCGCGTCGAGCGGGCGCGGGGCCGGCCCGTCGAGGACCTTCCCCGAGGCGTCATAGATGCTCAAGTGGCAGGGGCAGAGAAACACTTGGCCGAGCACCTTGTGTGCGCGCCACTTATAGCCGCACCCCAGATGGGGACATTTACCCGAGAAGGCGACATAGGGGAGGTCTTTCTTATTTGTCCAGACGGATTTGCCGAGGGCGTCGCGGAACTCCATGTCCTTACCCTGATAGACCTTCTCGAGCACCGCCGGCGTGGCCTTGAGGATCCATACGTTCTTCTCGATCTCGGCCTCGGGCATGTAGGCTTCTTTGATCTTTTTCTTGTACTTGAACTGCACGCCGATGTCGTCCTGCTTGATCTTCCCCACGTTTCCGATCTTGAGCCACCCGTTGTCGAACGGTTGGTACATCGGCTTCATGAGATAGCGAAGGATCGGGAAGGCGATCGGCAACCCGATCAAGAACCCGATCGCATGAGTGAAGTTCATGAAGAACGTCCGACGCTTGACGCTCTTCTCGAGTTCGGGGAAGGGGACGAGCACTTCCCCCGGCGTCACATGGATCTTTTCTTCCAGATGCGCAATTTCGACTTCGTGTGTGGTGACGTATTCGTCCCGCTTGAATGGCGGCAACGCCACGATCTCCGAGGAAGCATTGCGCAGTTCGACGGCACCCTCGCGGACGGCCTGCACCATCGCCATAGCAACCTGCCGCTCGCCGCTGCCGTTCATCGAGACCACGATATGGCTGATCTCGTGCGACAGGGGGTCGACGACGACCTTCGTCACTTCACCGATTTCGCGGTCCGTGCACCGGACCTTGGACTTCAGTTGCGGCTGCATGCTCATTTCTTCTTGATCGGCTTGGGTGTATTGACCGAGGTATTCTTGAAGGTGCTCAACCAGGTGGCGAGGGCCACCACATCCTTCTCGTCCATCAGGTCCTTATACTTGTCCGGCATCTTGCCCTTCTCATATTCTTTGTCGAACCCCTCGGCCATCCAGCTCTTGGGGTCGAGAATCTTCTCTTTGATCTGATCGACCGTCAGGAAACTGCCGATGTTATCGAGCTCCGGGCCGCGCTTCTTGCCGCCCTCACCGCGCAGCTTGTGGCAGTTGTAGCACTCTTGCAGTTGCCACTGTTCCTCACCGTTGCCACCGGGAGCCGCGGTGATAGGAGCGGGATTCACACCACCAGGTTCAGGAGCCACTCCCGCTGCGGAACCCAGCGCCTTGATGCGTTCCGTCAATTCCTTCGCCTTCTGATCAAGCTCTTTGGCCCGGCCGATCACTTCGTCGGCTTTCCAAGGATCAAGCGGGTTCACTTTGCTCTTCAGAATCTTCGCGATTTTCCCCTTTTCGTCCTCTGGATCATATTGAGGCCAGAGCGACGCGCCGGCGATGTAGACCGTGCACAGAATGGCGTAGAACACGAGCAGCGCGGCCAGCGCTTTCACGCCGGACATCAACTTCATGTTCGGGGCGTCGAGAATGAGGAAGACGATCGTGCCGAGCATCGCGTAGGCGAAGAACATCCAGCGGAAGATGACGGGAAAATCCAGGGCCATCGTGCCCACCCAAAGGCCGGCCCCGATCGCGACCCCGATGATGATCTTCAGAATTGCCTTGCCCATAGGACTCCTCGTTATGAATCCATTCAATCAGGCCTCGACCGAGGCCCAGCCTACTTGGCTCCCGCCGGCACCGGATGCCCTTCCGGCGCGTGATCCTTCGGGTGCGACGCCCGCAGCGTGACGATGATGGCGAAACTGACGACCGCGTAGAAGACGACCGTGATGCCGGTGATCCACCAGGCCGAATAGGCCAATGTCGGTGTAAACGACTCCGCCGTGAAGTCGGGCAGCAGGTTGTACGTGTGGAAGTACTTCCGCAGCAACGACCGCACGGCTCCCATCAGGCCCATCGTCCAGATCGCGCTGAAGGCGAGGAAGATCAAGACGAACTGCGAGACGAAATCGATCTTGCCCCAGACGATCGTCCCTTGACCGATGGCCCGGTTGTAGATGACGTAGTTGACGACCGTGACGAATACCAGCGTGAAGGCCGCGGAGTTCTTCGCCGGCATCAGCGCCAGGAAGTTCCAGTCCGACGGCAATTCCAATTCAGCCACCAGCTTTGCACCGGTCGGCACGAAGCCATGCGGCGTCATCCAGATCGCATTCCCCACGACCACCATCAAGAATCCGACCTTGATGACAGTGTTGGCGGAGACGGTGATCGGAATGAAGCGGCCCAGGATGACCGGAGCCAGCAACATCGGTAGGAGGAACATGAGCGACTTCGGATCGGGCACGGGATAGTCGGTGAGCACCTTGGTCATGACCAGCGGCAACGCGACCATCACGATCGGCGCCAGGATGGTCATGCGGACCTTCTCCACGCCTTCGATGCGTTTCATGCTGAGCCAGATGTAGTAGTTGCTCGCCAGGAAGATCAGCCCGATCATGGCGCCCTGCATTTCGAAGAACATCGAAAGCTGGTCGGCCATCATGTAGGGGCAGATCGAGGCGTCGTAGTCACAGAGTTCGTAGGCCAACAGATAGCCCATGAATGGGAGGAACAGCAGCGCGCCGACGCCGATCAAGTTGCCGACGAAGCCGAACCAATCGTAATAGGCCCGCTCTTCATCCTTATTCGCGCCCATGTACATATACGCGGCGATCAGACCGGCGACGAACCCGCCGAACGTCACGTTCCCGACGAGACGGTGCAGATTGAGCGGCATCCAGCTGTAGTTGAAGATCTTGTCCCAGATGGTCGCCGCCGCGAGGAATTCCGCCGGGGAAACCCCCTCGCCCTTTACCGGTGTATTCATGAAGGACGTGGGTCCGTCGATCACGAACAGCGTGACCGTCCCGATGATGTTGAGCAAGACACCCAGCGCGATGTGCCGGGCCTTCTTGTCGCCCTTCCAGGCGTCCCAGGTGTAAAAATACATGTACAGGACGAAGGTCTCGCCGATGAACAAGAGCGGGTAGACGACGGCGAACACCATGAAGAAGTGATTGATCAGCCAGGTGGTGAATTGCGGATAGGTCGCGAGCAGGACGAAGATGAAGAGGCCGCCGGTCAGCGCCGTCATGCTGTACAGGATGACGGTCACCTTCGTCACTTCTTTGGCCAGCCGGTCATATCGGGGATCTTGCTTCCGATATCCCAGCCATTCAGAAATGACGACGAAGATCGGGGCGCCGAGGATGAATCCGGCGAAAAGAATATGGAGCTGGGCGACGATCCACACCGCGGTGCGATTCCCCGTGTACGGGAACTCGACCGGCGGCGTACCAGGAGCCTGTGCATATGCGGCCCCGCCGAACAGCGCCAGAAGCGCAAACAAAGCCAGAAGACTGCGCTGCCACGTTTTCATTGTTTCGCCGCCCTCCTACGCTAGATCGCCCCTCATCCGACGCTCAGTCCAGCCAATTACTTCGCCGTTTCAGCCTTGGCGACTGCCACGTTTCCTGCGTCCGCCCACTGCTTGCCGTCCCACTTCTTACCGGCCAAGCCGAAGTTCCGCTCGAAGAGGACCAGTTTCCAACGATCTTCCTCGGACAGCTTGCTCTTCCAGGCCTTCATCTTGGTGTTGGGTACGCCTTCGGAAATCCGCCAGAACCAGACGGAGTCGGAATACAGCTTCATGCGCTCCCCGTTTCGGAAGTCGCGCGCTCCGGCTTTGACCGGCTTGCCGTCCTTGCCGTGGCAGCTGGCGCAGTTGACGTCCGGATTCGTTTCACCGATAAACAGCTTTCGGCCTTCTTCCATCTTGGCCGCATCACCCCACCAATCGGCCGGCATGTGTTTGTCCGCATACTCGGCGGGAGCCGGAGGAGGAGGAACAACCGGGCCTTCGCCGCCACCCTCGCCGCCGCATCCTGCAATTGCCAACCCGAAACCCATTACAACGGCCCACTGTACGATCTTCATAACGACTCCTTGCTCCTTTCTTGCCTCTTTCTCGACGACCGAAATCAGGACGAAAAAAAGACGCTTTTATCGGAGAGTGCATCCCTCCACAAAAGCGCCGATACTCACGAATCCGTTGAAGCCACGCGCGATGCCCCCGCCACGTCGACCGACCGATACGGCGAGGTGCAGCCCAGCCCTCACGCTCCGCCTCGGTTATTTCTTCCGCTTTCCTTGAGACTTGGCCCGCTTCTGCTCCTCTTTCCGCCAGGAACGGAACACTTTCGCTCCGACGAACCCACTGATTGCGACCGCCGCGGCTCCCAACCCCATGAACCACCACATCGGAGGAGCGTTTCGGTCATGCACACAGCCCGTTCCGAAATTGACCTGGACTTTCCGTTCCGTCTCCAGGTCTTTCGGATCGAACTGGACTTTGAGATTCTGCTGTTCTCCTTTGGCTTCGACTAGTAAGGGATCGCCAAGATTGTCGTTATGAAGATGGAACTTCGCAATGTAGTATCCATCCCCATCGGTCTTGACGACCTGGCCGTACGAGATTCTGGTGTCTTTCACCAAAACATCGGTATCGGCCACGCCTTTGCCCTCGGCCCCGCAGACAAATCCTTCGACGGTAAACCGATGGTCTGCTTCGTGCGTCGCATGGACCGGAGCGGGAAACGCGGCGATCACTGCGCCGCACATCGCCAGGAGAACCGTCCCAACCCTGCTCCAACTCACGCACATTCCACTGAGTTCGGTTCTCGTCGATCGAATACGTGGGTTTGTTCCAGACAACAGCACGCCTCGCGACGGCGAGTACCCCCAGTTTTAAGGCCGATGTTTGTAACATAGGCCCCCAGGGTTGTCAACGAGACGACTGTGCCTGCAAGGTGATTCTTCGGAGTGAGGAGAAAAGGGCTTGACGTTGATCCGCTGCTTGTGAATAGGGGGTTGAGAGGGGACGTTTGGATCAGAGAAGGCCCCGGCTACGTGCCTCTGCTTCGACCTTGGCAGCTTCCGCACGGCGCTCGGACTCTTTCTTATTCACCCAGGCTTCCCAGGATTTGCCGTTCGCCGTATCCTCGCCCGTGAAGGCGATCGAGGCGATGGCCGCGTAGGGGATGGTCCGAGGGGCGGGATGGTCTTCAGGGAACACTTCGATGGCAGGTATTGCCGCGTTGGGGTGACGATTGAAGAGATACCCCATAACCGACTCGCCCGACGTCAATTGCAACGTCACGTCGCCGCGATAATCGAAGGCCAGTTCGATCGCTTCAGCCCGTTCGGCTTCGGAGGAGGGCTTGAACACTCGCCCTTCAAGCGATCCACTGCCGGCCATATGGCTCTTGGTATCGGTCATAATTCACTCGTGAGAATGCTAGCGTGAGGTGGGAAGCAGCGTCAGCTTCGCGGTTCTGGCGAAACCGGAGACGGTCCCGAACGTATCGCTCACCGCGGAGGCTTCATAGCCGCAATGGACCATACACTCAGCGCACTTCTCGTTCTCGCTGGTCCCATAGTTCGACCATTCCGTCGTGTCGAGCAACTCGCGGAACGTCTTGGCATAGCCTTCCTGCAACAGGTAGCAGGGCTTCTGCCAGCCGAACACGTTGTAGGTTGGATTCCCCCAGGGAGTACAGTGATATTCCTTCTTCCCCATCAAGAAATCTAAAAACAGCGGCGACTGGTTGAACTTCCACCGGGCCTTCGGACGGCTGAGGATTTTTAAGAAGAGCTCTCTCGTTCTGGCCTTCTTCAAGAAGTGCTGCTGATCCGGCGCTTTCTGATAGCTGTAGCCAGGCGAGATCATCATCCCCTCGACGCCAAGATCCATCATTTCGTCGAAGAACTGCCGCACTCGATCGGGATTCGCATCGTCGAATAAGGTGGTGTTCGTCGTCACGCGATGGCCCAACCTCAGCGCTTCCTTGATCGCCTTCACGGCAACGTCATAGACCCCGTCGCGACAGACGGCCAGATCATGTTCTTTCTTTAACCCATCCATATGGACGCTGAATGTTAAGTACTTCGAGGGCTTGAACTCTTTCAGCTTGCGTTCTAAGAGGATCGCGTTCGTGCAGACATAGATGTAGCGTTTCTGGGCCACCAATCCCTCGACGATCCGACCGATCTCTGGATGGATCATGGGCTCTCCACCCGGGATCGCCACAATCGGCGCACCACACTCCTCCGCCGCAGCCCAGCACTGCTCCGGGGTTAGGCGCTTGTCAAGGATGTGGTCGGGGTATTGGATCTTTCCGCAACCGGCGCAGGCTAGATTGCAGCGGAACAGAGGCTCCAGCATCAATACTAATGGATACCGATTCACGCCCCTGAGCTTTTGGCCCAGGACATAGCTGGCAACGGTATACATTTGAGATACGGGAACGGCCATTCCGCTTCTCCTCGCTCTTACGATCTAGTTCGGTAACGACAGCGAACCGCTGCCGGGCTAGAGGCTTAAACCGTTGGGAATCTTAACATCCCCGCTGCCCGAGGTCAATTTCCCGGGGCTTCGATTGAGTGGTCGTTTAACGTTGCACTGCCTCTCTTGGCCATCAGCCCTGCCGAAGGCACGGGGACCGAGGCCCGGTACGGAAGGAACGCTGGAACCGACTGAAGGCGCGCGACGCCGCATTGCGTCTGAAGGAATTCCAGAAGACATTCGCCGCGCCCGTGATGGTCGATCCGAGAGACAAGAGGCCAGAAGGAAGGCATAGGGTGTCTCACGCAGGTTCCCAATCGGGCCCGGCAAAACTTGATTTATTATGTGCGTCGTTCACTTATCTAGAACGAAGTGTGCACGCGTGAGAGAGGGAAGGTGCCAGAGGGCGACACGTCCCTCATAGGGCATTGCCAACCATTGGCTATCAGGAGAGACCGAGGCGATGGCACCACCTCCCCGCCCACTCTTCTCTTGGAAGCACTGCGGTCGGCATAGTTCAACAATAGCACCGTTCTCCAGGTTGAGAAGCCCAATTGCTCCATCCTCGGAATTCAGTACTACGTTCTTGTGGTCGTGCGTCATCAAGAACCCCCCATGCCACTTCCTGGTGTCAGGCCATCTGTCTTTGATTTCATCGGCAGCCCGACGCGTCTGACCGTGGGGCTCGAAGTCGGCCGCCCATCGCAACACACGCTGCCGGTCCTCGGGTAGCAGATCGGCCCGACTCCAATCTCTAGTCCAGTAGAGCCGTACTCCAGAACCGCTCGCGACAGCGGCCATACGATCCTCATCAAGAAACTTGATGAACCAGACATCCTTCCCCAAGTCGGGCGTCAGCAGTCTTCCCTCCTGCGAGTCCCAAACATACGCACGTTGTGTGGGCCCCATCGTTGTGACGAAGCCGAGGTACCGTCCCTCCTTGGATTGAGCCGTTTTCACCCACTGAAACGGCTCGATGGGCGTGGAGGAGCGAAGCGCCCCTGTGGCTATGTCCCACAGTTTCAAGCCAGCTTGTCTGTGTACGGTCGCGAACGTTGTTGCCAGAGGGTCAAACCCTACCATGGCATGTACGTCGTTTTCTGGAAGTTGGAACTCAACGAGGTTGGTTCCCTGCGTCAAGTCCAAGATTTGGATACTTTTTAGATTCTGTCCATACAGCGCCACCTTCCGGCTATCAGAAGAAAACACGATCTGGCGCCCTTGGGGATCCCATGGAATGGTCCGCTGCAAACTCTTTGTATGGAGATCCCAGATCTTGATCTCTCCGCCGGCCGTGATGAGCCGCTGTGAGTCGGGGGTGAACCAGACGCCATGCATCACCCCTGGATGGAGGATCGGATCGGTTCGTATCGCATCGAGATTCCGATAGGACACGAAAGTGGTCACGCCGTGATAACCGATGACTCCGGCAACGAGAAAGATCGGTAATATGGAAAGGTTAGAACGACGCCCCTTCTCTGCGCTCCTCGGAGGAGCAAACGCCGAGGCAATGCCGTAAAACAGTGAGCCGAATATGAGTGCCTGCCAGGCCAGTACGATCGGCATCCCAACGATAAGTCCGCCCATTCCCGTGACTGTGGTGGTAGTGAAGACCGCTACTACGAAGCAAGTCCCAATAAGGACACCCACAAAAGCCAGACACATGGTGAGAAAAATGGCCGTCCCTATTCTCATGAGACCCCATGGGTCATGTTTGAGCAACCTGTCGGGAAACGCTTCCGGTCCTCCGCGGAAAACGAGCGCCACCAGCCCACCTGACAAACCGAATAGGCTCATGAGGAAGTGGTAGAGATAGCCTGGGAAATCAGTCCCGGAATAGTCTGGGAAGCGCTGGATATACTCGACTATTTTCCCGGCAGTTACCCAAGTTAGAGTTCCGCACACCATACCTGCGGCAAGCCATATCCACACATTGCCACGCTTCTCACGACGAGAGTCGTCCGGACATGGGAGTTGTGGTGCACCGTGATCGTTCGCAGAAACCATGGTGAGATCGTACTTCTTTTTAGATCATTCGCGAAGCAAAACCTTAAGGTCGTCAGAGAGATGGGGTTGTTTCTTGACTTGGCACCGCCCCTGCCGGCCATCGGCGTCTGCAACTAACAATCCCTCAACTTCGAAGGGACAGCCCGTTCTAGTCTCCCACTGCGCGCATGCGACGAGCACCGCCCGTTGTAACAACGATCCGATAGCCCTGCGTGCGCGTCGCGCGCACAGGAGACAAACGGGTTGCCCTCTCGTGAAATGAAACGCTGGAAGTGTTTATCCGTCGGCGTTAATGAAAAGAGGCTGCGCCTCGTGAGCCGCCGGCACGCGCAAGCGAGGTTTGGAGGCGCCGAGCGGGTTCGAACCGCTGCATCGCAGTTTTGCAGACTGCTCCCTTACCACTTGGGTACGGCGCCCCGCGAGACGCGCATTATAGTCTGGAGTTGATTCGAGAAACCAGAGGAGAGCTATCAGGGTGTTGAAAAAGCCCGCCGGCTTCGTTCTCGCGTCGCTCAGAGACTCGACGTACGGAACAGAGTACGCCTCACCTCTTCACTCGCTGCGGCCTTGCTGAACGGTCTTTTTGAACACCCTGCGGAATATCGAGCAGGGCTGACAGTGTGTCAGCGTTTATTGGAGAGGACCGGAATTTCTTTCCCGAGCGTCGAGGGCTGGCCTGATTCAGGGGCGAGGGATTCCCACTCACCGTCGTGGTGCGCAACGGCTTCACCGTTGCCTTCTGTTTCTTTTTCCTTGGCCATGATCTCGACTTCGTGAATCAGCGTGTCCATGAGCTGATCCATCGGGACCTTGCGGACGAGCTTGCCCTTCTTGAAGAGAATTCCCTTCCCTTCGCCGCCGGCGATGCCGATGTCCGCTTCCTTGCCTTCACCGATGCCGTTCACGACACAGCCGAGCACCGACACATTCAGCGGCGTCTTGATGTGGCCGAGCTTCTTTTCCAGTTCGTTGGCCATCCGGACGACGTCGATCTCCACGCGGCCGCAGGTCGGACAGGCGATCACGTTGATCCCGCGATGGCGCAGTTCGAGCGATTTCAAAATCTCATAGCCAACTTTGACCTCTTCCACGGGATCGGCTGCCAAGGACACGCGCAATGTATCGCCGATGCCCTGCGAGAGCAGATAGCCGAGGCCCATCGCCGACTTCACCGCGCCGGTCATGGCCGTGCCGGCCTCGGTGATCCCGATATGTAACGGGTAATTCGACTGCATGGCAAACAAGTAGTAGGCATCGATCGCGTGGTGCACGTCGGACGCCTTGAGCGACACCTTCATGTTGGTGAAGCCGACGTCTTCCAGTGCATGAACGGCATTCAAGGCCGATTCGGCCAGGGCTTCGGGCGAAGGCCAGCCATACTTTTCCAGGAGATCACGTTCGAGCGAGCCACCATTCACGCCGACACGGATCGGAATGCCGTGGTCGTTCACCGCCTTGATGACTTCTTCGACTTTCCACCAGGCCCCGATGTTGCCGGGGTTGATGCGGACGCAGTCGACGATCTCTGCCGCTTTCAATGCGAGACGATGGTCGAAGTGGATGTCGGCGATGAGCGGAACCGTCATCGCGGCTTTGATCTTCGGCAGGGCCGCCGCGGCTTCTTCGTCCGGCACGGCGACACGGATCAGCTCGCACCCGACCTCTTCGAGCTGCCTGATCTGCGCCACCGTGGCCGCGACATCGCGCGTGTCGGTCGAACACATCGACTGGACGGAGACCGGCGCATCCCCGCCGATCTTGACCTTGCCGACTTGGATCTGTCGCGTTTTCCGTCTGCTAATGTGCATGCGTCCAGCTCGCCCTACCCCCTACGCCTCACGCAATCTTAGCTGCCTTGTTCGTCCCCGTGCGGCAAGTGTCCGGCTGAAGCCGAATAAGCCTGATCGCGTAGTGACGCTCCCGTCTCTGCACCAATCAACTCCTTGACGCCGGTGTAGATCCCTTCGGCGGTTAAGCCGTAGCGCTCGCGCAAGAGATCTTGTGGGCCTTGTTCAATGTACCAGTCCGGGAGGCCCAGCATTTTGGTCGCCACGTTGTGGACGCCGGCTTCCGAGAGTGCTTCCAGCACGGCCGATCCGAAGCCGCCCATCTTGCCGCCTTCTTCGACTGTCACGACGTAGCGCACGCGCTTGGCGATACCCACGATCAGATCGCGATCCAATGGTTTCACGAATCGCGCATTGACGACGGCCGCAGAAATCCCCTCTTCCTGAAGTTTCTCCGCCGCCTTCATCGCCTGCCAGACCGTGACGCCGATCGCGATGATCGCCACCTCGGTTCCCTCGCGCAGCAGTTCGCCCTTGCCGACTGGCAAGGCCTTGGGCGTCTCGTCCATCTTCACACCGAGACTGACGCCGCGCGGATAGCGAACCGCCGCCGGGCCGTCATGGGAGAGGCAGGTCTTGAGCATATGCTGCAGCTCGTTTTCATCCTTGGGTGCCATGACCGTCATGTTCGGCATGTGGCGCAGGTAGGCGTAATCGAACGCACCGTGGTGCGTGGTGCCGTCTTCGGCGACCAGCCCGCCGCGGTCGATGCAGAAGGCGACCGGCAGATTCTGTGTAGCCACGTCGTGCACCACCTGGTCGTAGGCGCGCTGGAGGAAGGTCGAGTACATGGCTACGACCGGTTTCATGCCCTGAGCGGCCAAACCGGCCGCAAATGTCACGGCATGCTGCTCGGCGATGCCTACATCGTAGATCCGATCCGGAAATTCATTTTCGAACGCGTTGAGACCGGTCCCCTCGCACATGGCCGCCGTGATCGCCACGATGCGCTTATCTTCACGGGCCAGCTTGACCAACGAATCAATGGCAATTTGCGTGTAAGACGGTCGTGCGGCCTTCTTCGCCGGCACACCGGTTTCACGTACGAACGGTGGGCAGGCATGGAACCAGACCGGATTCTGCACGGCCGGCTCGTAGCCCAAACCCTTCTTCGTGATCACGTGCAACAGCACAGGGCCCTTCATCTTCAAGACATTTTCCAGGGTCGGGAGCAGATGCTCGAAGTTGTGGCCGTCGATCGGACCGGCATAGCGGAACCCGAGTTCTTCGAACAGCAGCCCCGGGAGGATCGCGCCCTTCGCCAACTCCTCCGCACGCCGAGCCAGCTTTTGCATGTCCATCCCGATGTGCGGGATCTTGCCGAGCAACTGGCCCGTCTCTTCACGCATCTTGGTATAGAACTCCCCGGTAAATGTCCGGTTCAGGTAGGACGAGATCGCGCCGACGTTCTTGGAGATCGACATTTGGTTGTCGTTCAGAATGACAAGAAAATCCTTGTTGGACCCGCCGGCATGGTGCATTGCTTCCAAGGTCATCCCGGCCGTCATGGCTCCGTCGCCGACGATGCAGATGATCTTATGCTTCTGCCGCAACTGCTCGCGCGCTTCCACCATCCCATAGGCGGCCGACACGCCGGTGCCGGCATGACCGGCATTGAACGTATCATAGACGCTTTCTTCGCGTTTGCAGAAGCCGCTCAACCCGCCGTACTGGCGGAGGGTGTGGAACTGCTCCCGCCGCCCGGTCAACAGCTTGTGGGCGTAGGCCTGGTTGCTGGTGTCCCAGACGATCTTGTCTTTCGGTGTGTCGAGGAGGTATTGCAATGCAACGGTCAGTTCGACCACTCCAAGGTTGGAGGCCAAATGACCCCCGACATTGGACACCACCCCGATGATCTGCTCCCGGATCTCCTGGCACAAGGCCGGGAATTGCGAGGGCGGGATCTTCTTGAGATCGGCCGGGCCATGGATGGTCTTCAAGATCGACATAAATGCTCCTTTGCGTGAATTCATACGCCCGGCATGCGCAGGCAGAAGACAGACAGGCTTGGCAAAGCGGTCAACTGGCTTGCTTCGACATCACGGTCAGTTTCACATAGAACCCCTCTACTGTCAAGCAGTTAGCCCTCTTGTCATCCCGTCCCGTTTCCCCGCTCAGGAACCGAATCGATACGTGAATAGAGCGGCCAGGGTAAAATCCGCCGCACTCCCGGTAATGAAGTCGACGTTTTCGACACCGTAGACCTGCCAAAGCCATTTTGGTGTGACGCGATAGTTGAATCCCGCCACCAGTTCGGTGACCCCTTTGTCGAGCGCCCTCAGCCCCATGCCGTGAAACGGGGGGGAGTAGTAGTCGAATTGCAGGGTCAAGGAGAACTTCTCCGACCAGAGATATTCGACTGCGACCAGACCCGAAATCGTGGGTTGCAAATCCATACCGGCTACTCGACCGGTGGGGAGGACTCCGTTCACGTTGCCATACACGATCCACCGCTCATGGAAGGTTTTCTCTGCGGCCAATCCGATCCCGAAATCAGGACTCCCGCTACCAAAATACTGCCCCTCGTCCCCCGTCGGCACTTTAAGGGCGGCTCGAACGGACAACATCGGCTGCAAGGAGGTTTCCGACATCAGTTGATACTTCGCTAGAAGCGTCGAGTCACCAAGCCCGACCGCCCCTTCCGACCCGTTCACGATCTGCCTTCCACCCCTGGTCACATTGTAGGCGTACTGGATGTTCCCCAATGCATTACGTGCGGGCGCCAATCCGGTCGTCGCGCGTTCCACGCCCTTGATCGCGCCCTCCATGAAGCCCTGGTACCGGTAGAGAACCGGCACTTCGACCGCCAGTTCGAGCTTGTCCATCGCTCCATAGCGGAGGAAGAGACCACTTCTCAGTGTTTCGAATTTGGCGGTGATGCTGGCCTGGGTTGCCTCTTCTCGATAGATCGATGCGGTTTCGGCGAGTTCCAGCCGGACATCCACCGTACCTTTCTTAAGCACGGCGGCGCGATCGCCAGGCAGGTTCAGAACGAGTTGTTGGAGGGGATGGAAGTTGCGCACCGGGAACGGCCCGGATCCTTCGGCGGATGCCGAACTCGGCTCGACCCAGAGCCAGAGCAAGAAGATCGCCCAAAGTATTCGCTTTCTCGAAAGACCAGTCCCAAGCATGGCCTGCGGCCCGTTAATAGGGGAAGTCCAGGCCGGCGAAGATCGCCCCGCCCTCCCGACTGTACCCATAGTCGATCCGTCCCACCACATTCGGACGGACGATGCCTCTGAACCCCATGCCGGGCGTCATGCGATAGTCCTTGAAACTGACGTCTTTGAAACTGTTGAACACCTGTCCGGTGTCCAAGAACGGCGCGACTTCAAAATCGGCTATCACGCCGGCCACTTTGGTCCTGGCCAGGTGAATGCGTTCCTCGACGCTCAACGCAATGAGGTGATTATCGATAAACCGGTCGACTCCGAATCCTCTCAGATTATTCTGCCCCCCCAGAGAGCTTTGCTCGAAGAACGGCACCTGGGTGCCGATCGTGGCCTGCAGGTCGGCCCGGACGATGAGGATCGCGCGTTTGGACTCGCTGGGGAACAGTTTCTTGACCTCGAGTTCGTAACGGGAAAAGACAGGATGGTCTCCGTTGCGGACGTTCTGATTCACCTCGGCGTAGGCAGTGACCGCCATGCCGTCGGTCGGAGAGAACAAGCTGTTCCTCGTGTCGTAGAGAAACGTCGCGCGGTGCCCGACAATGATCGATTCGCCCCGTACTCCGTCGACGCCCGGGAACCGCTCGACGGTGAACGGCAGATCCGTCGCCCCGCGCTGCAAGCTGACCTGACGCACCCGTTGCCCCACGGCGATCTGCGTCACTTCATTGGCATAGACGCCGAACCGCCAATTCGCACGGGCCTCTCTCGCGGTATAGTTTGTTTCGCTGCCTTCGGCCGTCGTCTGCCCGATCCCGAAGAAACGCGAAGTTGCATTCTTGAAGAACGTGCCGCCGAAGTTCAAAAAGTACCGTCCATTGCTGAATGCCGGGTCGATGTAGTTGAAGACCACCTTCCGTTCGATCTTCTCGGTCAGCGACGCGATGAACTGCATCTGCCTCCCGCCTGGGTCGTACCGGAACAGATTGAAGGTGCCCCGCGTGCCGACGATCGAGTTCTTGATCACCATCGGCGCCAGGAGATACTTGAGTTCCCCGTCAGGATCGGTGATGAGGATGGGCACGATCAAACCCGCATCATTCCCGTCGTTCTTCGAGGTCGACGCGGAAGGAATCGGGAAAATCTGCGTGTCCGCGCGGGCCTCCCCTCCGCAGAGCATGCCCCCTCCCGCAACGAGGCATGCCAGAGAGATCACGATGCCGCGCAGGATCGCCATGAGCGCTCGATTCGAGGATATTACGAGGTTTTGATCTTTTCGGATTTCTTGCGGAGTTGCTCGAGCAAGTCGGCGAAGGTGCCGTTCCGGAGAATCTTCGTGAATTGACCCCGGTAGTTGTTCACGAGGCTGACCCCGTCGACCACCACGTCGTAGACCCGCCAGGCGGAGGATTTATTGAGCAGGCGGTAGTCGAGCGGAATTTCGGTCTTTCCTGTCAGGACTTTCGTGCGGACTTCGGCATATTCGTTCTCGCTGCGCTCGTTGATGTATTGGACACCCTCGCCAGAATACGTCTCTACTTTGTCGGCGTACGAATTGACCAACAACGTTTGGAACAGCGCGACAAATTCTTCCTTCTCCTTGTCCGACAGATTGGCCCACGGCGCACCGAGGGCTCTGCGGGACATCTCGGCATAGTCGAAGCGCTCGCCGACAACCTTCTCCAGCATACGGCGCCGCTCCTCGGCCTTCGCCGGCTTCTTCAGCTCCTTATCCCCCAAGATGCGGAGCACTTCGTCGATCGTCCCCTTCATGGCATCGGTCGCCCCTCCCGCCCGCGCCTCCTCTACCCCCGGCCATCCGGCCCACAGCATCGGCAGTATTGCCAGCGCAAACAGCACACCTCTCCACATTCCGGTTGTCGTTCTGGCCCAGTTCATAGTCGGCTTCTCCATCATGATGAGCGCGCCTCGCCCGGCGTGATGACAATCAATTCACTTTACCATGGACATATTGGCTCACCAACTCCTCCAGGTCGAGCCCGGATTCCGTGTCGCGGATCGTATCGCCGGGCTTCAAAGGATCGCCGCCGCCGCCGGGAGAAATCGCCAGGAATTTTTCTCCGATGATGCCTCTCGTTTTGATCGAAGCGATCGTGTCCGTATACAGCTTCACACCATTGCTCACCGCCAGGGTGACGGCTGCACGGTCCTGCTTCAACGTGATCGCACGGACGCGTCCGATCTCGACGCCGGCAATCTCGATCGCCGATCCGGGCTTGAGCCCGGACGCTGAGTTGAACTGGGCGACGACTTCGTAGACGTCTCCTCCGATCAACTCCAGCTTCCCCAGCTTGACGGACAGATACGCGAGACAGAAGATGCCGACCAGCACGAACACGCCGACGATCAATTCCAGTTTCGTTTTTTCCATCCCTTGTCCTCCCGTGTCAGCCGGCCGAAGCCGCCGAGAGCACGATCGGCCCGCTGACGGAAATGAATTCTTGAATTTCCTGGTCCGCTGTCTTGACGAACTCCGCGGACGGAGCCATGGCCGCGATTCTTCCCTTGCGCAACATGGCCACCCAATCGGAGATGCTGAAAATCTCGGGAATCTCATGGCTCACCATGACGGCGGTGAATTTGAAGCGCCGCTGCATCGCGACGATCAGATCATGAATCGATTTGGCCATGAGCGGATCAAGCCCGGTGGTCGGCTCGTCGAAGAGGATGATCTCCGGTTCCATCACCAGCGCTCGAGCGAGCCCCGCGCGTTTCCTCATGCCCCCGCTGAGTTCAGCCGGAAACTTATGTCCCATGCCCGCCAGGCCCACTTGCTCGAGTTTTTCCTCGACGCGCTTCGTCACCTCCGGCCCCTTCAACCGCAATTTCTCGCGCAAAGGGAACGCCACGTTTTCGAACACCGAGAGCGAGTCGAATAGCGCCGCCCCTTGGAACAGCATCGCGAAACGCTTACGGACGTCGTTGAGCGCTTTTCCTCTCAGTCGGGAGATCTCGACTCCGTCGATCCACACCTGGCCGCGATCCGGCTGCATGAGCCCGATCATGTGTTTGAGCAATACGCTCTTGCCTTCGCCGCTTTTGCCGATGACGGTGGTGAGCTTGCCGGCGGGAATCGTCAGATCGACCCCCTGCAGCACGCGCTGACCGCCCAAGGTTTTTTCTACGCCGATGAGTTTGATCATGGCTTGGCAGATACTCGAGGCTGACGGTGGTCACGCCGCAGATTGACAGAACATGCTCTTCTCATCGCCGTCATTCAACCTGTCAGCTTGTCACTCTGCCGACTTGTCCGTTCACAGCAACACCGACGTCAGGAAATAATCCCAGACCAGAATCAGCACCGAAGACAGCACCACCGCCTCGGTCGTCGCGGTGCCCAGTCCTTCCGCGCTTTGCCTCGTCGAGAAGCCTTTGTAGCAGCAAATCCAGCTGACGATCAGGCCGAAACTGATTGATTTGAGAATCCCGCCGTACACGTCCTTCCACTCGACGGCGGACTCGATGGAGTTCCAGTAGGCCCCTCCGTTGCTGCCGAGCAGATCAACCCCTACCAAATAGCCCCCGTAAATGCCGACGACATCGAAAATCGCGACCAACAACGGCACACCGATCAACCCGGCCACCAGTTTGGGAGCGATCAAGTACTGGAGCGGATTGATCGCCATTGTATCCAGGGCGTCGATCTGCTCGGTGATCCGCATGATCCCGATCTCCGCCGTCATGGCGGACCCGGCCCGTGCCGTTACCATCAATGCGGCCAACACCGGCCCGAGTTCCCGGATCATACTTAACGCAACGGCGGATCCGAGCAGGCCTTCCGAACCGAACTTTCGCAGCGTGTAGTAACCCTGCAGCGCGAGCACCATTCCCGTAAACCCTGCGGTCAGCACGACGACGAACGTCGACTTGTACCCGACGAAATGCACCTGTTTGACGATCTGCGCCATGCGGAACGGGGGACGCAGCAGCCAGGCGAAGGAGGACAACACAAACAGCAGCATGCGGCCCATTTCCTGAATGAGCCCCACTGCCCAGCCGCCGAGTCGTTCAATCACGCGGGTTACCATGAAGTGGTCATCCTCTCCCAAAGGGTCCGATATCTCCCTCTCGCCAGGCCTCGAACACCCCGGCCAGACGCTCGGCCGCGACCCCACTCTGCTTCCTCAACCGATTCATGCCGACGAGGCTGGCAGGATTCGCGAACAACGACCACGCACCTCGCACCCACCCTGCTGGGCGAAGAAACAGGTTGAAATCGAGCGGAAGATCCTCGTCCACGAGATCCGAGACTGTCCTGACAACCGCGAACGGCACTCCCCGGGTGACTGCCGACCGTCCAAGAGCCGCGCTCTCCATGTCGAGGCCCAGAGCGCCCGTGGCGCGGGCAAGATCCCCTTTGTCCTGAGCGCGATATAGCACGAGGGGAGCCGAGACGAACATCCCGCTCGTCGTTGGCATTCCCGCTTGCCGCGCCGCCGAAATCAATTCAGACCTCGCGCCTTCGTCGCAGAACACGGCGTCCCCCTGCACCGTCCATCCGGTTTCGCACCGAACCGATGCGACGGTTTCGCCGAGAAGGAGGCTTCCGATCTCGGCTTTGCGCAACGCACAGGCAAACCCAGCCGAAACGGCCAGCGAGGGGGTCTGCGTGTGGAATACCGCGGCGGCAGCACGGCCCGCCGCATCGGGGCCTACACCTGTTCGAATCAGCCAGTAGGTTCGACCGCGGGACTCGCCGATCAGGCAGCGGATGCCGTCGACGTTGACGGAGTCTTGTGTCGGGAGTACCCGTTGCAGCGCGCTGAGTTCCCATCGAGTAGCGGCAAAAATCGCGACGGGCTTCACGCCATCGTTCCTGAATGGATCCGTTCACGGCCGACGGACCGCGGTGCGTGGCTCAAGCGTGGGTCCGGTACGATCCGGAGTCCACCACCTGCTGGCGCACCTCATCGGCGCGCATACGTCCGCGCGTTCTGAGGTTGCGGTACATCGCCAATGCCCAGAGCGGAAAATACTGACAGTACCAGTGATAGCGCAGGTAGAACACGCGCGGGAACCCGGTACCAGTGTGGCGGACTTCCTCCCAGGACCCGTCCTTCATCTGGTGCCGCAACAAGTACTGGATCCCCCTCGCCACGCTTAGCGAATCGGTCATGCCGGCGGACATTAAACCCATGACGGCCCAGGCGGTTTGAGACGGCGTACTGTCGCCCCTTCCGTGCCAATCGGCTTCGGCGTAAGACAAACACGACTCACCCCATCCTCCGTCAGGATTTTGCTTGGATTCGAGCCAAGCCACCGCCTGCCTGATGTAGGGCTGTGAAAGATCTTCCCCGATCGCCCGGAGGCCGGCCAGCACAGACCAGGTCCCGTAAATGTAATTCACCCCCCAGCGCCCGTACCAACTGCCGTCATCTTCCTGTTCGCGCTTGATGAAACGCAGGGCAGGAGCCACGGAAGGATGCGTCTGGTCGTAACCCAATGCCCCCAACATTTCCATGCAACGGCCGGTCAAGTCCGATGTGCTGGGATCCAACAAAGCATGGTGATCGGCGAAGGGAATGTAGTTGAACACGATCCGGTTATTGTCCTTGTCATAGGCGCCCCATCCCCCGTCAGAGCCCTGCATGGACACGACCCAGTCCGTCCCGCGCACGATCGCATCGCGCAGATCGGCCATCTGTGGGATACGCACCTTCGAGAGCGCCATCAGCACCACCGCCGAATCGTCGACGTCGGGATACAGTTCGTTCTCATGTTGGAAATACCAGCCCCCAGGCTTGGCCTGCGGCGATGAGAAAATCCAGTCGCCGACGGCTCTCGTCTGCCGCGCCATCAGGTATGCCGCGCCTTTCTGGAGTGCAGGATGATCCGGCGCCATACCGGCCTCGATCAATGCATTCATCAAGAGCGACGTGTCCCAGATCGGAGAATGGCAGGGCTGAAGGTGCATCGCCTCCACCCGCTGATCGCCGATCGAGACCGAATCGTAAATTTCCAAGTCCTCGATCTCCCGGAGCGCTTTCTGCACCAAGGGGTCATCGACCTGATAGCCGAGGCAGCGCAACGCGAAAATGGAATTGGCCATAGCGGGGTAAATGGCTCCCAGGCCGCCGTTGCCCTTGATGTGCTCCAGCATCCACGTCGCAGCTTTGTGCAGCGCTTTCTCCCGAAGCCACATCAACGGCATGTGGTCGTAGAGCTTCAGCAGTGCATCCAGCGCGACGAACAGATTGTGCGGAGTGAGCCACCTCTGATCCTTGTTGAAGGGCGGGTACTTCCAGTACCGCAGCTCCTGGCGCCGCGCGTGATAGAGCTCGTCGATCCCCTGTTCTCTCGGGATGCGACAGACAGGCCGATGGGCAAAGACGATCAGCAGCGGGATCAGCACGGCCCTCGACCAATACGAAATCGCGTAGATATTGAAGTAAAACCACTTCGGCAGGAACATCAACTCGACCGGCATGTGCGGCACGCCTTCCCAGTCGTACTGGTCGAACAGCGCGAGCGTGATCTTGGTAAAGACGTTTGCCTGCACGACCCCGCCCATCGCCAGGATACGGTCGCGCGCCCGCAGCATGAACGGTTCTTCCGCAGAAATCCCGCTGAGCTTCAACGCAAAATAGGCTTTGACTGACGCGCTGATCTCCGAAGGCCCGCCATAGTAGATCGGCCAGCCGCCGTCCGGCAGCTGTGCAGAGCGAAGATAACGAACGGCCTTGCGTTCCCGCTCGGGGTCGACCCGATCCAAAAAACGCCGGAGCATCAGGTACTCGGAGGTCAAGGTCGTATCGGCTTCGAGTTCTGCAACCCAGTAGCCCTCTGAGGGATGCTGGGCTGACAGAAACCAGGCCTGGCTCCGGCGGATCGCGTCGTCGATGGAATCAAGCTGGCCTCCGACTTGAGCGGTCGCACGGCGAACGGTCGCATCCGTCATGGGCGCAGGGGTCAGCTTATCGGAAACCAGCCGCAAGGGAGGGGTGAGGGAAGGATCTGTGGCCAGCCTGACTTTGTCCGGCACGGAGACAAACAAACTGTCTGAAAGACGATCCAATAACGTTCGGAGAATACTCATCGTCGCTGTCACGGGGGAAGGCGCCCTGTGGAATCGGTTGCACCGATGACCCTAACGGCCGCACGTCGTTTCATCAACGCACGACCTGACGGACTAATTTGACGGGATATAACAGACCCCCCCTATGAAGTCAAGCAAGGAGGGATCGGAAGTGCTCTGAAGTACGAATGTTTTCGGCTTTGACACCCTATGCGGGTTGCAGATCAGTCAAGCGGACGGAGACCAATTTGGAAATGCCCGGCTCTTCCATCGTCACACCGAACAGCGAGTCCGCGATCCCCATCGTCCGCTTATTATGGGTGATCACCATGAACTGGGCATCCTGCGCCAATTCACGCAGCACACCGGTGAACCGTCCGATGTTTTCTTCATCGAGCGGCGCGTCGATTTCGTCCAGGATGCAGAACGGCGTCGGTCTGATCAGAAAACTGGCGAACAACAACGCCATCGCCGTCAGCGTCTTTTCTCCGCCGGAGAGCATCGTAATATTCTTCAGGCGCTTCCCCGGCGGCTGTGCCACGATCTCCACACCGGGTTCTTGGGGTCCTTTGTTCTCGGCACCTTCGTCGAGCGACACCTCCACGAGCTGGAGTTCAGCCCGTCCCCCTGGGAAAAACTTTGTGAAGACCTGGCCGAATTTCTCCTGCAATTCCGCGAAGGTCTCGGCAAACATGTCCTTGGTCGTCCGATTGATCCGCTGGATGATTTCTTTCAGAGAGGCGATCGAGTTCGACAGATCCTGTTCCTGGGCAGACAGGAATCTATGCCGCTCTTCTAACTCCTGGTGTTCGCTGATTGCCGCCAGATTGATCGGCCCCATCCGCTCCAGCCGCTCTCGGATCTTTTGAAGCTGCTGCTTCAGTTCGTCCTGCGTCAAGACGGCCTGAGGATCTTGCGATGACTCCAGCCCGGCGCCTGTCTCCGGTTCAAGGCAAAGACCGGCAGGATCGACCTGATAGGTTCCCGAAAGCGTCGATTCGACGGTAGCCACTTGGGTACGAACCTCGGCTTTCCGGACTTCGATCGCCATTCGCGAGTCCCGTAGGGCCGAGACCGCTTTGCGGACGGATTCAAGACCGGCTTCGAGCTGTTGCGCCTGGCCCATCTCTTGCGCCTGTCGTTCCTGTTCTTCGATCAACTGCGCCTTCACGCGATCGACCGACGCTCCTAGCTCGCGACACAATGCCTCTTGCTTCTCCCGCTCCACGCGGCTCTGCTCGATCGAGGCGCGCAATCCGTCCAACTGGGTGTTCAGATTCGCACTGCGGATCGATGTCTCGCCACACTCCCTGCGGACGCGATCAAGGTCCTGCTGATGATGCTCGCGCCTCGCCCAAATGTCCTGCACCGACAGTTGGGCTCCCGTAAGTTTCTGCTGGAGCCCTTGCGACTCCCTGTCGAAATCAAGCAACCGCTCCCTGACCTGGCCGAGCGACTTTTCCTGCCCGGTCTTCTCCAGCACCCACTGCGCTAATTGAGCTTCGTTGAGCCTCGCTTCCTGCCCGAGCCGCTGAAGCTCCACCGATCCCCGTTCGGAATCCCCCGCCAACGCGCCGATACGTTGCGTCAAGTCTCCAAGGAAATGTTGAAGGCCCGCCTCGTCCTTATGAAGTGAAAGACTGTGCAGCTCCGCCTCACGCAAGGCGTCGGCCACGCTCCTCAGCTCGTCTCGCAACGATTGTCCTTGGGCTGCAAGGGCTTCGCGGCGCGAACGGCCTTCCTCGACAGCCGTCACAAGCGAGGACTGTTTGGCCTCCAGTTCCGATACTTCCCTACGCCGCTGCAACAGCCCCCCGGTCGATCCGCTCTGTCCCCCGGTGATCGTGCCGGACCCATCCAGTATTTCGCCTCCCCGGGTCACCAGCACAGGGCCCTGTGGGGCAGACCAGCCTGACTGCCGCCATATCGAAATGGCATCTTGCAGTGACTCCACGAACACCACGCGGTCAAAGAGATAGTCTCTTGCCGCTGCCCGCGGTCCGTTAGCCTGAATCAGATCGACTGCGCGACCGATGATTCCGTTCAGGCCCTTGATAGACGGCCACCACTCCACCGACTCTTTTCCCGCCGTCCAACGGGGGGCCTCCGGAATGAAGGTGCCGCGCCCGAGATCCTTGCCCATGAGAAATTCCACTGCCCGTGTGGCTTCGATCGGTCCATCCACAAACCATCCTCTGACCCGCTCCCCCAACACTGCCTCAACTGCCTTATCCAATCCCGAGGGCACAATCAGCCATTCAGCCACTGCATCGTGGACCCCATGGCAAGCCTTGAGCGCCGTCGACTCCTCCGCTCCGGACCTTCCATATCCCATGTCTTCCCGTAACACACCCTGTAGCGCCGACAATCTCGATTCCACGGCGGCCAACTCTTCAGACTGTCTGGCGATCTGCTGGTCCACTTCCACAAGTTCTCCGCCGGACTGCTCCGCAGCCCGCTCGACCTCCTGCTGGCGGCGGCGTAAGTCGCCGACTGAGGCCTCCGCCTTTCGGCAGGCTTCCGTAAGCTCGCGGCATCTCGCTTCCGCCGTTTCGTGCTGCGCTTGGTATTCTTCCCGCTCAAGTGCGAGTCGGCTGTCACGTGCCGAGATCTCCTGTACACGCGAAGCCATCTGGGCCAAACTCTGTTCGGTGTTCGCCACGAGCACGGCGAGATTCAAGACATCGAGCCGACCCCGCTCCTCTTCCTGAATCGCGACAGCCCGTTGATGCAGGAGCGTTTTCATCTCTCGGTCGACGGATTCAAGCGTCTGCTCCCGTTCCCTCAGCTCCTGTTCAAGCGTCTGCAGCGCGGCTTCCAACGTCGATTCCGCTGCCTTGACTTCTTCCTGCTCCTGTTTCAGTCGGTCAAGCTCCTGCTCACCTTGGAGTTGTTGCTGCTCGTACAGCTCCCCACGGTGGCGCTCAACCTCGGCGGCCGTCAATGCCTGCCCTTGTTGCTGCTCGATCTTCGCCAACTCGTCCCGTCGTCGGCCGATCGCCTCGCCCGCCGCGTTGATGGCGAGCCTGACGCGTTCGAGCTCGACGTTGAACCGCGCCAACTCAGCTGCCTGCGCCGACTCCTGCTCGGCCACGGACTTCAATTCCCGCTCAATGTCGCCAATCAACGCTCGCAAGGTGCGATATTCGTTTGTGAGCAATTGAATCTCGAGCGTACGGGCTTCCTGCTGCAGGAGCTGATAGGATTTCGCCTGGCGCGCCTGGCGCTCCAACGAGTTGAGCTGTTTCTTGACCTCCGCGATGATGTCCCGCACGCGGAGCAGATTCTGTTGAGTGGCATCGAGCTTGCGCAGCGCTTCCGCCTTTTGTTTCTTGTAGCGGATGATCCCGGCGGTCTCTTCGATCAATTCCCTGCGGTCTTGCGGCGAGGCGTTCAGAATCTGATCGATCTGCCCCTGGGCGATGACGGTGTGGCCTTTCGTTCCCGCTCTGGTATCCAGCAGGACGCTGCGGATGTCTTTCAGGCGGCAGGCCGTCTTGTTGATCAAGTACTCGCTCTCTCCATTGCGGTACAGGCGACGGGTGATCATCAGGTCTTGGAACTCGGCCAATTGGCTGGTCAATCCCGACATCGGATCGACCTTGATTCGATCCAATCCGCTAATGATCAAGGAGACTTCCGCCATTCCGAGCGGCTTTCGGACCTCAGTGCCGTTGAAGATCACGTCCTCCATTTTCTCGCTGCGAAGGGTTTTCGTGCTCTGCTCCCCCAGCACCCATAGGATAGCGTCGACTACGTTGCTCTTTCCGCTCCCATTCGGTCCGACAATGGCCGTGACACCATCGGGGAATTCGATCTTGGCCTCCGCAAAGGACTTAAAACCCAACATCTCAAGCGACTTGAGATACATTCACGACTCCTTCTGTGACAGATCGAATGCTTATGGATGGACAAGGGGAGCGCACGAGGCGGGTTGTAGCACAGCAAGAAGGCGGAAATCAAAGAAAAATACAGCCGGTGGGGGGTAGGAACGAATGGACCTACAACATTTTGATGCCAGTAGGCCGCCTGCCGTATGCGTTATCGGGTTTGAGCCCCGACGGACTTACTAGCCGATTCGATCGTGATCAATTCCTTCGGCAGCGAAAACTCCACATCCTCTTCGATGACCGTCAGGTCTTCCACTTGCGCCGCACCGTGGGTCTTCAGATAGGCGACGACCTCCTCGACTAACACCTCCGGTGCCGACGCTCCGGCGGTAATTCCCACAGCCTTCACACCCTTGAGCCATTTGGGATCTATGTCCGAGGCGGCATCGATCAAGTAGGAATCGATCCCGCAATGTTCGCCCAGCTCACGCAACCGGTTTGAATTTGAACTGTTCGGCGATCCAATCACGAGAATCACATCCACCAGCTTCGACAACTCCTTGACCGCGTTCTGGCGGTTCTGAGTAGCATAGCAAATGTCTTCCTGATGGGGCCCTTTGATGTTCGGGAAGCGGCGATGCAGCGCGCCGACGATGTCGCGACATTCGTCTACGCTCAACGTCGTTTGCGTCACATACGACAGCGAATGGGCGTTGTCCACCTGCAGCTTTTCGACATCCTCGACCGACGAAACGAGATGAAACTTGTCCGGGATTTGCCCAAGGGTCCCGATCACCTCCGGATGCCCGGCGTGGCCGATCAGAATCAGGTCGTAGCCCTGGGTATAGTCGCGGTTGACTTCGTTGTGCACTTTGATGACCAGCGGACAGGTCGCATCGATCACGTGCAGCCGTCGGCGGTTGGCTTCGTCCCAGACTGCCTTGGCCACCCCGTGCGCGCTGAAAATGACGACGGAGCCTTCAGGAACCTCGCCCAATTCCTCTACGAACACTGCACCCTTCTGGCGGAGGGAGTTGACGACGTGCCGGCTATGGACAATCTCGTGGCGGACATAGATCGGCGCCCCGTATTTCTTAAGCGACAAATCGACGATGTCGATTGCCCGGTCGACTCCCGCACAGAAGCCCCGAGGATTCGCAAGATAGATCTTCATACCGGCCACCTTTCCTTAGGACAGACCTTAGCGCTCACCTTACGTGAGACCGGCGCAGCTCGTCAACAGATTTGGCCTCTCCCCGGCACACGGTCGCCCGAACAGCGAACCTTGACAGTCCGGGACCGTCCCCGTAGGCTGAGCTACCGCCACATGACTCCGCACGGCGCCAAGAAGATTCTCATCGTAGAAGACGAGCGGGACATTCTCCAACTGGTGAGGATGTATTTGGAGAAAGAAGGCTTCCGCGCCCTCACAGCTTCGACCGGCAGCGAAGGCCTCAGGCTGGCCAAGACGGAAAAGCCGGACCTCCTTATTCTCGATTTAATGCTGCCAGAAATGGACGGTCTCGAAGTGTGCAAACGACTGCGTTCCGCTCCGGAAACGGCCATGCTGCCGATCATCATGCTGACGGCGAAAGCGGAAGAATCCGACACGGTTATCGGGCTCGAACTCGGCGCAGACGACTACGTGACCAAGCCCTTCTCGATGCGGGAGCTGCTCGCGCGCATCAAGGCGGTCCTGCGCCGGCGCGCCCCGCAGCTCGCCGACGACATCGTCGAGGCCTTCGGGCTGCGGCTGGACCCGGCGGCGCGCACGCTGATGGCGGGCGACAAGAAGATCGAGCTCTGGGCGACCGAGTTCCGGCTGCTGCACTTCTTCATGACGCACTCGGGCCGCATCTTCGGGCGCGCCAAGCTGCTGGACGAGGTGTGGGGCGACCACGTCTTCGTCGAGGAGCGCACGGTCGACGTCCACATCCGGCGGCTGCGCCAGGCGCTGATCCCGACCGGGCACGACTCGCTCATCGAGACGGTGCGCGGCATCGGCTACCGCTTCCGGCCCGAGCCCGAGCGCCAGGAGCCGGCGCCCAAGCCCGCCGCGGAGGATCACTCCACGGTCACGGACTTGGCCAAGTTGCGCGGCTTGTCGACGTCGTTGCCGCGCGCCAGGGCGGCGTGATAGGCGAGCAGCTGCAGCGGCAGCGTATGCACGATCGGCGATAGCGGGCCGCCGCCGGTCGGCAGGTGGATCAGGTTCACCCCTTCGGCCTTGGCAAGGCGCGCGTCGNNCGACTACGTGACCAAGCCCTTCAGCCCCAAGGCCCTGGTCGCCAGAGTGAAGGCCATGTTCCGGAGGCTGGACCGCAGCCAGCCGGAAAACCAGACGGTATACCGGTATGGCCCGTTGATGATGGACCTCGTGCGTCATGAAGTGACCGTCCGAGGCAAGGAAGTCCAGCTCACGGCCAAGGAATTCGGGCTTCTTGAGCAACTTCTGCGGAATCCCGGGCGCGTCCTGACACGCGAGGTGCTCTTGAACACCGTCTGGGGGTACGACTACTACGGAACGACCAGGACGGTGGACGTCCATGTTCGGCGTCTCAAGCAAAAAATAGCGGTCCTCGACGAAGCCATCCTTTCGGTCAAGTCACTCGGTTATAAACTCAAAGAATCGAGCGGTGACGCGTGAGGCGCGAGGCAGGAAGGCGTCAAGAACGACCTTTTCGTGTTTCCTACCCCTCGTCTCTCACTCTTCACTTGTCACGGTATCTATGAACCTCTCGATCCGTTGGAAGGTCACAATCGCCGCGTTACTCGCTCTCCTGTGCGGGTTCGGAATCGCCGGGCTCTTGGCAGCCCGATCCCTTGAGCAACAGGAGCTGGCCCAGTCGAACCTCATGCTCGAAGTCCGGACCAACCTCGTCGCGTACGAGCTACGCCCGGCCTTGCCGGGCGAGCAGCCGCTACCCCCAACCGCGCAGTTGCAGGAAAAAGTCAAAGAACTCGCCGCACGGTCGATGACACGCGTGACGCTTGTCGCTCCAGACGGCCGTGTCATTGCAGATAGTGCGGTCTCCGATCGCGACCTCGCGGCCATCGAGAACCACGGGACAAGGCCGGAAATCCGTCAAGCCATCGAGACCGGGACCGGAACCGATGTGCGGAACAGCCATACGACCGGAGAGCGGACGCTTTACCGCGCCGTCAAGCTCCCCGCCACGAATCACGGCTCCCAGTCGATCTATCTCCGGTTGGGGCTTCCTATCGTAATGCTGGAGCAGGAGTTGGAGACCCTCAAGCGTAACCTGGCGGTGGCCTTCGGCAGCGCGTTTCTGATGGCCGTCGGTCTCAGCATCTGGCTCGCCAGACGCCTGACTAGACCGCTGTCGGAAATGGCATATGCCGCCCGTCAGTTGGCAGCCGGCAACCATACAATCCATCTCGATGCCACGCCCGGGGATGAAGTCGGCCTGCTGGCGGACTCACTGAATCGAATGAGCGAGCAGCTGCGCATCAAGATCGAGGAACTCACGGAAGATCGCTCCCAGTTGATGGCGATGTTGACCTCGATGGTTGAAGGCGTCATGGTTCTGGATTGCCGAGGACGAGTCCTGCAACTCAATCCGGCGCTCGAGCGGATGTTCGGGGTCCGGCGGGACGAGATTCGCGGCCACATCAGCACCGAAGTCTTGCCCCACGCCCAGCTGAAGGAACTGATAGCGACAATATTGGACAAGCGCACGGAACAGGAAGCGGAAATCGTTCTCTCTCCAGGCAATCGCTGCCTCCATATCGAAGCTTCCGTCGCGGGATGCGAACGGGAAAACGAAGCGTGCGCCATACTTGTCTTTCACGACATCACTGAACTCCGTCGGCTCGAAAAGATCCGGAAGGATTTCGTCGCCAATGTCTCGCACGAACTGCGGACTCCTCTGACGTCCATCAAGGGATACGTGGAGGCGCTCTTGGACGGGGGGAAAAACGATCCGGAGACCAGCTCGCAGTTCCTGAACATCATTCTCAGGCAGAGCGACCGCTTGAATCTCATCCTGGAAGACCTCTTGGAGCTCTCCAAGATCGAGTCAGGGAGCGTCATGCTCAAAGAAGAACCGTTCGACCTGCACAGTGTCATTGAGCGGACTCTGTCGATGATCAAGCCGATTGCCGACAAAAAGGGGCATCGGCTTGTCTCGAACGTCGATGCCCATTTGCCCCCTATCGTAGGCGACGAAGGGCGGCTCGTGCAGGTACTCACAAACTTGCTCGACAATGCGGTGAAATACACACCGGAGAAAGGCGTGATTACCGTCAGTGCGGCACAGATGGCAGGCGAATCGGCAGGCCCCTCAATCGATTTGGTCGTCAGCGACACGGGGATCGGTATTCCCGAAGCAGATCGCCCTCGCGTGTTCGAACGGTTCTACCGCGTCGACAAGGCGCGTTCTCGTGAGCTGGGAGGTACGGGTCTCGGTCTCGCCATCGTCCGGCACATCGTCGAAGGGCACGGAGGACAGGTCTGGGTCGAGGCCAACCAGCCCCAGGGCAGCCGGTTCGTCGTGCGGCTGCCGACCAAACGGGTACGTCTATCGGGCTAGGCAAACCAACTGAGCAGGAAGTAGACCGCTGCACCGAGTAATCCCGCCCCCGGCAAGGTAAAGATCCAGGCCGAGAGAATCTTCGTCGTTACTCCCCACCGTACTGCCGACAATCGCTTGGTGGCCCCGACACCGAGAATCGACGAGGTAATCGTGTGGGTCGTGCTGACCGGCAATCCGAAATGGGCAGTGGCCAGGAGCACGCTGGCCGAGCCGGTTTCCGCCGCAAACCCGTGCACCGGTTCCAGCTTGACGATCCGCATCCCCAAAGTTCGAATGATTCTCCAGCCACCGACAACTGTTCCCAGGCCCATCGCCAATGCGCAGGCGACGATAACCCATGTCGGGACTTCGGAGGAGGTCAGCCGCCCGGACGACACCAAGGCAAGGGTAATGACCCCCATAACCTTTTGTGCGTCGTTCGCCCCGTGGCTGAACGCCATGAAACTGGCCGAAAGCAGCTGAAGCCGGCTGAAAACCTTCTGTGCGACACCTCGTTGGACGCGGAAGAAGACCCAACTGACTCCGACCATGATCAAGAACCCCATCCCGAACCCGAACACCGGGGAGAGGACCATCGCCTGCAGAATGGCCTGAAGCCCCTTGAACTGGACGACGGCCCAGCCGCCATGCGCCACGGCCGAACCAACCAATCCTCCGATCAGCGCATGGGACGAACTGGTGGGGAGTCCCAGGATCAGCGTGAACAGATTCCAGAGAATGGCTCCGCCCATCGCCCCGGCAACGACGACATTGGAAATGGCATCGGGATAAATGATGCCTCCGCCGATCATCTTGGCGACGGCGGTCGAGAAAAACGCCCCCGCGACGTTGAGCAGGCCGGCAAGGATGACGGCGGCCACCGGGCTCAGCACCCTTGTCGAGACGACCGTGGCCACGGCGTTGGCGCAATCGTGCCACCCGTTCGAAAAATCGAACAGCAAGGCCAAGAGGACGGTCACCAGCAGCAATCCGCTTAACTCATCCATTGTGATTGGTAGGCCAGGGTGAGGTGGTCAGTGGTGCTTAAGCACGATCCGTTCAAGAATATTGGCAACATCTTCACAGCGGTCGGTGCCCTCTTCGAAGGTTTCGTAGATTTCCTTCCATTTGATCACGGCGATCGAGTCCGTCTCCCTTTCAAACAGCGCTGAAATCGCATCGCGAGACACCCGGTCTGCCTCGTTTTCGAGACTGTTCACCTGGACGCTGCATTCGTTGATTTGCGCATGCGACTGACCGAGCCGATCCACTCCGCAACCCACGGCCACCGACGCCTGGTAGAGAATGTCCGCGAGCCTGATCGCGGCATCGGTCGGCTTCTGAATCTTGTAGATGACAAAGCGATCGGCGACGGCTTCGACGGAGTCCAGAATGTCGTCCAACGCGCTGGCGAGATCGTGAATGTCTTCGCGGTCGATCGGTGTGATGAACGTTTGGTTGAGCTTGGTGGCGATGTCGTGCGTAATCCCATCGCCCACATGCTCCACGTCCTTGATATGCCGTGCCTGCTGGGCGGGATCTCCGAACCGTTCCATCATCTCTTTCAGCAGGCGACTGCCTTCGATCATGTTATGCGCCGCCTTCTTGAACAGCTCGAAGAAGGCTTCTTCTTTGGGAATCAATCCAAACATCGCTGCGCACTCCTGGATGAGGGAACCCCGTTTCTTCTACCCTATCCGTGCTACACCCTGATTACAGCGGCAGGCGCTCCGGCGGGCAGCGGGCATGATTACCACCGGACCAACCCCGTCGCCCAGGTGAGCCCTCCGCCGAAACTTCCCAGCAACACGGTGTCGTCTGTCTTGATCCGGCCTGATCGCGCCGCATGGTCGAGGGCGATCGGCAGTGACGCTGACGACGTGTTGCCGAACCGCTCGATGACCGAACAGACCTGTTCTGGAACGACCCCTAGGCGCTGAGTCAACTGAGCCAGAATCCGCCCGTTCGCTTGATGCAACACGACCTGCGCCACATCGCGCAACTCCACTCCGAACTCTTTGAGGATCTCACGGATCGCCTGTTCTAACTTCTTGACAGCGAGCCGGAAGAGCGGCGCCCCGTTCATCCGCATGGTGTGGGACTTGGCGCTGATGCTTGCACTGGTCGTCGGCATTCTTGAGCCGCCGGCGGGGATCCGGATCAGGTCGTGCCGGCCTCCCTCCGCGTGGAGCCTGATGCCCATAATGCCCGACTCAGGCGGTCCGTTCACCCTTTCCCCCCGCACAACGACGGCCCCAGCCCCGTCACCAAACAATACGGCGGTATCCCCGTTTGCGGGATCGAGCACTCGCGATTTCACCTCAGCCGCCACGACCAAACATTGTGCAATCTGGCCACTTCGCACCATCGCGTCAGCCATGGAGAGCCCGTAGAGAAAACCTGAACAGGAGGCGGCAAGATCGAACGCCGCCACGCCGGGACAGCCGAGCTTGCGCTGAAGATGGCAGGCCGTGGAGGGGAAGGCCATGTCGGGAGAAGTCGTCGAGAGCACGATCGCCCCAATCGAAGCAGCCGAAACTCCCGCAGCTTCCAAGGCCAGTCGCCCCGCCTCCGCTGCCAAATCGGATGAGGCCTGGTCCTTGGCCGCCCATCTGCGCTCTCTGATCCCGGTCAACCGGGACACGAGGTCCGGATCCATCCCCAGCGCGGCACCGGCCTCGCGGTTCGTAACCACTCGCTCGGGAAGATACGAACCGGTCCCTATGATTCGAGTACGTACCATGGTCGTCTCGCTTGGAGTCCTTTGATAATCAAGGGGCTGTGGTTCCGCGCGGGATTATAGGTCCCGAAGCGGGAGGGGTCAACTCAGGCGGCTTCGTTGATTTTACCGCAGGCTCCTGCTACAAATTATCAATGATGAAGCGCTCTTCGGATCCCCGTTTCCCCCCTTGTACCGGTCTAGCAGGAACGGCATGGTTCGTCTCACTCCTCCTCATCGCCGGCCTGATGGGAGCCTGTTCGAGTACCCCAAAGAATCCTGAGCAGACAGCGAAGAAGGCTGTCGGGGGAATCGATGAGTCCATCTTTATCGGGGACGCCATCGAGAAGAACTATGACCCGAACGTGATCATGAAGCGCGGAGAAGCGTTCTTCGAGAAGGAGGAATACGCCGAGGCGATTGTGGAATACAACCACTTTCTCGACCTTCACCGAAATCATGTGCTCGCGCCTTACGCCGCGTTCCGGATCGGCGAGAGCCACATGAAACGGGCAAACGGGATCGAGCGGGATCCCGAGCCCATTCAGAAGTCCATCGAATCCTTCGAGCGCCTCCGCAGGGATTTCCCCGGGAATCGCTATGAGACGCAGGCTGTGGCGAAAATCCAGGAATGTCACGACCTGCTTGCCCAAATTCATCTCCTGGTCGGGCAGTTCTACTACCGCAGAGGCTCTTATCTCGCGGCTGCCCACCGGTTCGAGCAGGTCATGAAGGTCTATCCAGATAAGTCCGTCGCGCCCGACGCATTGTATTTTCTCGCGTTGAGCTACCATGACTTGGGCGCGGACGACTGGGCCAGCGAAAAACTGGCCCTCTTGGCAGAAAAATATCCGAATAGCAGCCGTTCGAGCGAAGGGGCCAGGCTTCTGGCTAAGCTCGGCGGGGCCAAACCACCTGTCGTGGTCGCGAAGGAACCACCTGCACCAGACCGGACCGCCATCCCCGCCCTACGACCGGAATCCCCGCCGGGCCCCCAAGCGGGCGGTGTCACCCCCAGAGTCTCAAGTGGGCTCCTGCAGCTTCCTTCCGCCTCGGCGTTTGGGCAGGGGTTTGTGAATTGCCGGCTCGGCGCCTGGTGCTAACCTTCAGAAGAGTGCTGAGTGCTGGGTGAACTGAGGGAATCTCTCGGATTCAGCGTTTTATTGCCCCAGATACCAACCGATTCCGTATCTCTCCAGGAAACTCGTAATCAACGTGAGTAAATTGGCGTAGATCATCACGCCGACCACGACCAGAAGCACCCCGCTGACGGTCGAGACCCCCCACAGGTATGCGCGGGCCTGTTTGAAATACGCGAGAAACCGATCGACCCCGAGCGCCGTGAGAAACAGCGGCAGCCCCAGCCCCAGCGAGTAGCTTGCCAAGAGCAGCACCCCGTTCATCAAGGAATCGGTCGTGCTTGCGTACAGCAGGATGGTCCCCAGCACCGGCCCGACACAAGGCGTCCAGCCTGCCGCAAAGGCGACACCGATCAGGAACGATCCCACGTATCCGACCGGCCGGCTTCGAAACTGGAACCGGTGCTCCATCTGTAGAAAGCTGATGTTCAGCACACCGAGCAGGTACAGACCGAAAATGACGATCAGGACGCCGCCGATGCGCCGGATATGGTCCTGGTACGTAATCAGGATCTGGCCAATGAAGCTCGCGGACGCGCCGAATGCAACAAAGACTGCCGAAAATCCCGCGATGAACAGCAGTGCGTTGACGATGATCGCCGCCTTGAACTTCGAACGTTCGCTCGCATCGGTCAACTGTTCAATCGAGAGTCCGGTGATGTACGAAATGTACGAAGGAACCAACGGCAAGACGCAGGGCGACACGAACGAGAGCAGACCCGCTGAGAAGGCCGCGAGCAGCGATATCTGGGAAATGGACTGGGTCATGGATTCATGAGCATCTTGATGAGCTGATGCGCTTCCGGCGCAGCCCAGTCGCGGGCGCCGAAGATCTGTTGGCGCACGACGCCCTGGCGGTCGACCATGAAGGTCATCGGCAGGGTCCGCGCCCCGTAGGCCAAGCCCACACGGAAGTCGGCGTCATGCAGAATGGGGAACGTCAGGTGATTCTCCTGCTGAAACGGCCTCGTCACCGCCGCTCCCTGCGCATCAGTGGATACCGCGAGAATTTCGAAATCCTTCCGGGGATAGGTCCGGTAGAGTTCTTCCATCGCCGGCATTTCCACCCGGCAGGGACCGCACCAAGTGGCCCAAAAATTCAAGAGGACGACTTTCCCCCGCAGATCGGACAGGGCGACCATCCGCCCTTCCATGTCCCTGAGCTGGAAATTCGGGGCGGTGTCGCCTGCTTTCACAAGTCCCCGTTGAGCCGCCGGCAGGGCGTATCCGGACTCCGCCGGCGTCGATGCCTCACCATGCACCGGTATCGCCGTGAGAAGCATCCCGATGACGAGTGGAGCGATCATCCCTGCCCATCCATCAGAACCGAGGCCGCAGGCCGCGCGGCTTTGGGCGTGACATTGAGCAATTTCGTGAGCACCTGCAGGCTGTCGAGTCTGGTCCAGTCGCGAGGCCCGATGATGATTTCCCTGATGATTCCTTGCTGATCAATGATGAACGTCTCTGGAACACCCATTCGCTTATATGGCTTGTCCGTCTTCCCCCAGGAATCGATCAAGACCGGAAACGTCAGATTCATCCCCTTCACGAAGGGCGGGATGTCTTTGGAGGTCGTCACCCTGTCGATGCTGACGGCCAAGATCACCAGCCCGTCCTTTTCGAAGTTCCTGTTCAAAATTTCCATCGACGGCATCTCTTCCTTGCAGGGCTTGCACCAGGTCGCCCAGAAATTCAAGAAGACCACCTTGCCGCGATAGTCGGACAGCTTCACCTGCCGGTCGTTCAGATCGCCGAGCGTGAAGTCCGGAGCTTCCTTCCCCACTGCCAGCGGTTCATACCGGGCGCTTTGCATCCAAACCAAGCCGAAGACGACCGCGAAGATCGCGACGCCGGCCAGCAGGATGAGTGGACGGGAACCGGGTTTCGCCGCACCGGGGATCGGAGAGGTAGACGGTTCAGCCATGGTGACCCGAATGAACGGCGGTCACAACGCCTTACGCGTAGGCATGGAGACCGGACAAGAGAAAGTTCACGCCCCAGAAACAGAAGATTACCATCAAGAAACCGAACACGGCGTAAATCGCCGCACGGCGGCCTTCCCAGCCTCGGGTCATCCGGGCGTGAATGTAGGCGCCGTAAATCAGCCATACGATGAGAGACCAGGTTTCTTTCGGATCCCAACTCCAATAGCCGCCCCACGCATAGTTGGCCCACATGGCGCCGAGGATAATCCCGAACGCCAGCAACGGAAATCCGATCGTGATGGCCTTGTAGCCCAATTCATCGATGGTCTCGAGGTCGGGAAACGCCGCGTAAAATCCGCCGGTCTTGCCCAGCCGCTCTGCCCGTTCCTTGAACAGGTACATCAACCCCAGCCCGCCGGCCATTGCGAAGGCGGCATAACTGGTGAGCGTGACCGAAACGTGAATGTAGATCCAATAGCTGTTCAACGCCGGCACGAGCGGCTCAGCCGTCTGGTACCGGTACGGTAACAGGGAGGCGGCCCCCATGGCGATGAACCCGATTCCGACAACGAAGGCGCCGATTGCCTTGATCTTGTAGCGAAGTTCGAGAAGCACGTAGCCCAGAATAATCGCCCAGGACACGTAGGCCATGGCCTCGAATTGGTTCGACCAGGGGGCGAACGTTCCGGAATGCTGCATCCGCTCGAACGCCCGGGTAAACAACGCCGCGGAATTGACGATCCAGCCGAAGACCGTGACCAGCGTTGCGACTTGCCCGAGCTGTGTCGCCCATGCCCCGTCCCGCTCATCAAAATCGTCGATCGGATGACCGGCCGGGGCCAACGCCATGGACGGCCGACGCGCGAACAGATAGGCGATGTAAAGGGTGAGCGATGCGAGATACAGCCAGAAGGTCATGTCGAAAAGAAAGAGAGAACGAGCCATCCTGTCCTCCGTCTATCAGATCCTTGAGTCAGCCCTGCTGGTATCATACCCAAGACCGGTGGGTCTTGGCCACTGGGCTCTAGGCTGAGTAGGCCTTGATCTTCTCCGTCAACTTCTTGAATTCTTTCTGAAAATCGATCTGGCTCTTGTGCGTTGTCCCTCCGACGTGAACCGTGACCCCCTCGGAAGCCGGAACAATCTTCGTCCAGAGCCTCCGGTGGTAGATAAAGGACGAGAGGGTGATCCCCACCACGATCATCGTGGATCCGAGCCAGACAATGTTGATGCCGGGATTCTTTGCAATCTGCAGCCCTGTGTACTTTCGAGGTTTATACCCGATCAGCTCGAATTGATACTTGGAGTCCTTGATATCGAACAAATCCGGGAACTGGTAAAAAATCCACGGAGTGGCTTGGACCGAACTTCGCTCATCGACGGCCAGCTTGATCGCTGGATTCGCATGCTCAACGGTCTTGGAGTAGACCTTCTTCTCCGTCGAGTTGAAAGCAAAGTCGGCGACAAAATCGGTAAGGGAAAGCTTCAACTTGAGTTCGTCGATGGGCAGTTCTTTCTGCCATTCCAGGTCGACGGTTTTCAGCACCTTGTCGGTTTCCTTATCCTTGATAGTCACGCGGGCAATCTCGATCTGATCCCAGGCATCGCCGTAGCTGGACTGGTAAAACCAGATCCCTTTGTAGACGAGCGGATCGTTGACCGTGATGGTCTTCGTTTCCTTGGCCTGCCCCCCCTCGAGAACAGTCAGGGTGCTGTTATAGGACTTCACCGACCCGTTCTCGTGATAGTCGATCCAGAACTTGTCGACCTTCAAATCGAAGTTGCCCCTGGGAATGTGGTAGGTCTGCCCCTCCAAACACACACCGAACTCCGAGAAGCCGTAGTAGCTGCCCAGGAGCCCGCCCAGGACGATTACGGTCGCGCTCAAGTGAGCCATGTGGGCTCCCACGCGCCCCAGCACGCCCTTCGTGGCATAGAGCGTCACCTCACCTGGCTCGTTCTTCGCCAGAACTTTGTAGCCCCTTTCGACAAAGTACTGAGCCAATCGCTGCGCCACCTGTTCTTTGCTGCCGCCGACGGAGAGTTCTGCCTGCTGCTTCATCCCCTTGATGAAGGCCATCGAAACGCTCACTCTGTCCTGTTTCATCGAACGCCAGACGCCGGGGAAACGTTGATAGAAACAGGTGAGCGAGTTGACACAGAGCAGTCCGAGGAGACTCGTGAACCACCAGGTGTGGTAAACGTCGGTAAAGCCCAGCCGGAGAAACCATCGGTAGGCATTCTCGCCGTATTCCTGGATGTAGGTTTCAGGACGTTCACCCTGTTGAATGACCGTGCCGATCGTCGCCGTGATTGCGATGAAGAGGAAGAGGAACATCGCCAGCTTGATGGAGGCGAAAAAGTTCACGAGTTCACGCGAGAACTCCTCCCAGCCAAGGCCGGGGGTCGGAGCCTTGACCGTTTCCTGCTCAGGCAATGACTCGGACTGACCGTTCATTCTAGATCCAATTCCTTTTACCTAATCAGACACACAACCTCTACGGCCCGGGAAACCCGACAGATTGGGCGAGGGAGGGTCGTGTACCGGAGGGCGCCCCCGTCGGGCGGCCGTGGAAGCCCCCGTCGAACGGGAGAAAGTATCGAGGACCGGCATCTTACAAGTGGCGGAAAAGAGGTGTCAAGCAACCGAGAATCAAGGGCCAGGCCCTACGATCGGTAGACGAGGCAGTACTATCGAATAGATGGACAATAGGCCCCCTTCTCCGTTACTATCGCCGGAAGCTTCCAGAGTACTACTTAGCATCGGAAAGGAAGCCCTCCCGCCCCCGTCAAGTCGAGGCGGCCAATGTCAATCGAAACCTGAGGAGTCGTATGAGAAACAATTACCTGTTCACGTCAGAATCGGTCACGGAAGGGCACCCGGACAAGATCGCCGACCAGATTTCGGATGGCATCCTGGATGCCATCATCGCCCAGGACAAGTACAGCCGGGTAGCTTGTGAAACCATCCTGACGACGGGCATCGCCTTCGTCGCCGGCGAAATCTCGACCAAAGCCTACGTGGAGATCCCGGACATTATCCGCCAGGTCATCAAGGACGTCGGCTATAACGACGCGTCCTGGGGGTTCGATTCCCACACCTGCTCTGTGCTCACCGCCATCCATCAACAGTCTGGTGACATCGCCATGGGCGTGGATTCCGGCGGCGCTGGCGACCAGGGCCTGATGTTCGGCTACGCGACGAACGAGACAGTCGAACTCATGCCGATGCCGATCGTGCTTGCCCACAAGCTCACACGCCGGCTGGCGGAAGTTCGGAAGAAAGGGATCCTTCCCTGGGTCCGCCCCGACGGCAAGTCGCAGGTGACCGTCGAATACAAGAACGGCAAACCTTTCCGAATCGACACCATTGTCGTTTCCACCCAGCACAGCCCCGACGTGACCAACAAGGCCATCGAACGCGGCATCATGGAAAAAGTCATCAGGCCGGTCATGCCCAAGGGCCTCTACGATCCGACCAGCGTCAAGCACCACATCAACCCGACCGGACGTTTTGTCGTCGGCGGACCGATGGGTGACACCGGATTGACTGGCCGCAAGATTATCGTCGATACCTACGGCGGGCACGGCAGCCACGGCGGCGGCGCCTTCTCGGGCAAGGATCCCACGAAGGTCGACCGCTCGGCCTCATACATGGCACGCTACATCGCCAAGAACATCGTGGCAGCCGGCCTTGCGGATAAATGCGAGGTGCAGTTGGCCTATGCGATCGGCGTGGCCGATCCGGTCTCCGTACTCGTCGACACCAAGAATACCGAAAAGGTGTCGGTGGACAATCTCGACAAACTCGTTCGTAAGCATTTCCCCATGACCCCGCGCGGCATTATCGATCACTTGAAGCTCCGCCGGCCGATCTTCAAAAAGACCGCGGCCTACGGACACTTCGGCCGCAACGAACCGGAGTTCACGTGGGAGAAAACTGATAAAGCAAAGGCCCTGCGCAAAGAGGCAGGTCTCTAAGCCGAACGTTCCCGTAGCTGCCATTAAGGGGGACGGATTTCAGAATCCGGCCCCCTTTTTCTGGGATCCCATTACCCCATACGCCTAACGTTTCACGCCTAACGAGGAGGAGATCAGTGGATTACGACGTGAGAGATATCAAGCTGGCCGACCAAGGCAAACTCAAGATCGAATGGGCCGAAGCCACTATGCCGGTCCTGCGGCTCATCCGCAAACGGTTCAAGCGGCAACAACCCTTTAAAGGCGTGCGGGTCACGGCTTGTCTCCACGTGACGACGGAAACCGCCAACCTGATGATCACGCTGAAGGCGGGCGGGGCGGACGTTCGTCTCTGCGCGTCGAATCCGCTGAGCACGCAGGACGACGTCGCTGCGGCCCTCGTCCAGCATGAGGGTATCCCGACCTTTGCCATCAAGGGTGAAGACAACGCGACGTACTACCGCCATATCGAATCGGCCATCGCCCACCGTCCACACGTCACCATGGACGACGGCGCCGACGTGGTCTCGCACCTGCACTCCAAGCGGAAAGAATTGCTCAAGAACGTCATCGGCGGCACAGAAGAAACCACCACCGGAGTCATCCGGTTGCGCAGTATGGCTGACAAGAAAGTGCTCAAATTCCCAGTCATCTCCGTGAACGACGCCGACACCAAACACATGTTTGACAACCGGTACGGCACAGGCCAGTCCACCATGGACGGCATCGTACGCGCGACGAACCGCCTGGTCTGCGGCTCCGTCGTCGTGGTGGTGGGTTACGGCTGGTGCGGGCGCGGCATCGCGATGCGCGCCAAAGGTATGGGCGCCGACGTCGTCGTCACCGAGATTGATCCGTTGAAGGGGTTGGAAGCGGTCATGGACGGATTCCGCGTGATGCCGATGGAACAGGCTGCCCCGATCGGCGACTTCTTCGTCACCGTCACCGGCAACATCCACGTGATCAGAGGCGAACACTTCGCCGTCATGAAGGACGGTGCGATTGTTTGCAACAGCGGCCACTTCAA